>Ga0210386_10002064_pt1 | contig 17538 bp, 15 predicted proteins | sample IncBWH32OmetaG_FD_160091 | JGI IMG/M metagenome (GOLD analysis project Ga0210386, IMG submission 160091) | Forest soil microbial communities from Barre Woods Harvard Forest LTER site, Petersham, Massachusetts, United States - Inc-BW-H-32-O ... | reverse complement strand
GTCTTGTTCAAGCTGCCTGGTCCGGAAATGGGGCAAACTGGAAACGACTTCTGGATTCGCCCTTGGCCGGCGACATCAACTCGAACTCGAAGGCGATACATATTTCCTTCCACCACTTCGGTTCCCATCTGGCAACGACGCGACATGATTTTGTATCCTTTTCGTCGCGTCTTTGCCGTCGCTGTGACGGACTCTATCACGCCGTGTGTGCATGGTGAACCTGTGAGGGGTAGTTCTACGGCATTGGAAGTATCTAGAGCATCATCATCCTTCATTGCCTCGCTTCCAGCGGTGATGGTTCAGGCGACTGGAACCAGCTGCGATTCCGTCGCTGCCGCGTCTACGGTTGCGGCGTTCGCTCTATGGCGAAACTCTTTTCCCCGCCGGGACATTTGCGTCTGCCCGTCGTCAGACGTTGTGAATCGTTGATCAGGGCTGTGTGTTTTTGCCGTGTCCTGACGACCACTATTGGTCTCCATTCTTGGGTACGCTGTTAGTGTTTTCAATCTCGTCACGGTGCCAGGGCTCTTTGCACCACTTCCAATCTTCACCAAGAAGCTGCACCACGCATGTTTGAAAGCGCTCAGTTCTGCCCTTCGTCGTGCGCCAATTTGTCTTTGGGATAAACTTGCGCGTAGCAATTTTTACTCGCGTGTCGCTCAGCCAGCGGAGGCGTGGGTCGTTCGCACGATTCAAAATGAGTTTGACAACCTCTTCCGCAAGCGGTCCCACCTTGAGCGGTTTGTCCATTCCTCCGATGTAGCGTTGTCTTGCATTCACAATCGACGCCTCGCTTGTTTCGGTATTCACGCTCCAAGTATGAACAACGGCACGAGTAGAGCCTCCAGATTGCTGCGCATGCCGCTCTATATCGAATGCGAGGATTGGCGGCGCCCATTGCATGTCCTCCGTACGGGTTCTTAGTTTGTAGCCTTCCATGTTCTCCTGCCCGGACCCGCGAAGTTCATCCCAGCACCTAGACAGGATTATTTCGATTTCACGAGATTGGTCGAGTGAAACCTTCCCCGTTGAAACATCTCGCAGATAAGAACGAAGTTCGTCTAGCATCGTGTCGTCCCCTTCCTCCTACTCGAGCCACTCATCCGTGACCGTCCGCCATCGCCGATGTCTTCCTGTCAAACCAGGCAGGCGTTCAAAAGTCCACATTAGAGTTTCCGTCGCCGCAGTTTGGCTGTTGATTGTGGCGGACGAGCTGGTTTCGCCACGTGATAGTCAGCCTCGTTGATACAGCCAATCACCATTGATTTGGATTTTTCGATTCGGGCTCGGACTATTCGATCATTTCATACGATTCTTCCCCGTCTGCGGTGCGATCCAAGTGCAAAACGCCGTCAGCGACCATGCAATCTGCCCAGAACGCCATTGTGACACTCGCGCCGTCGAACCAATTATCGATGCGAACTTTGCCGTCGGCCCAGAGACCGCTCGCCTGCATCCGGCGAGCGATGTCAGCCACGAACGTCATCGAGTACCCGGTGAATTGGACGAGCCGATCGACGTGCGGCCCTACGACGAAGGCCGCTGCCATCAGGATGACAGCTGTGCGAAAGTCGCGGCTCTCTGGTTCCAATTCAGGATCCAGTTCCTGAATTCCGATCTTTACGTGATCCAACATGAATTCGCTGATCGTCAGATTACCTTTGCGCGCGAGACGCTCCTTGAGCGGTCCGGTGCAATTCTTGAACGAAGCCTCGAGCAGTACGTCTAGGTTCGTTTTTTCGGTTTCTTTCATTCGGATTTTTCTGCCTTGCAAGAATCTTGCATCGCGGTGATGTTCCAGGCGGCTCGAACCCGCTGCCATTCGGCCACTGCGTCGTCTAACGGTTGGCGCGTCCGCTGCATTGGAAATGTGCAAAACTCTTTTCCCCAGCACGGCATTTTTGTCCGCGTACCATCGGACGTTTTGAAATCAGCATCCCGGAGGCTGCGCTGGTCATCCCGAGAATCTGGAGCCGGGCGGCCAGCAAGTGAAAAGCTTCAATCACCGACTGACCGTAACCGGCCTATCCGAACTCAGCTACAGGTTCAACTCATCGCACCCTTCAGGCGCGATAAGAGGCCGTTAGGGGGATGATTCCTGCGGGCGGCCGCCGGTGCACCAAGGAAGACTGTCTCGTTTGGGACTGCTCGATAAGGAATTGCGCTGAGGTTCGCCTATACCACCGCTGGCGATTCATCGTCACCGTCGGGCAGATCCGGGGACCACAAGATCACGTGGAGTCCAGGATGCCGCAGCTTCGTAGCTTCCAACTCCGCCAGGCTAGAAATCAGCCCGAGCACCTGGTATCCCTGGTTCGCGAGTTGCGACTCGAACCCTGCACGGCCGCCGAATAGGTCACCCAATGCATAATCGTTCAGCGTAATGAGGCGCAACGCATTCCTTCGCTGAACGAGCCAGGTACTGATCACAAACGTTCTTGTCCCTCGTCCGACCACCATCCCCGGGATCGCGTGGTGAATGCACAGATGGTAGGCGGCCTCTCCATTGCACCCCTTAACGACGCACCTCATCCCAGGTCGCGTTTCCCCATCCGGCACATACCATCCGTGCATAGCGACTTCCACTTTCATTGTTTCCTCCTTTATTTGCATTTTCCTGCTCCTGCCGCACCGTTTATTCTCTTCGCGTTTCCGTGAAGCACTTTGCTCCCGTTGAACCGTGTGACGATATTCCCCCCATGCTGATTTATACAGATTTGGGGGCATCCTTCCTGTCCTTTCGCTAACGTCATGTGCTCCTGCTTAGCGTTCCACCCTATTTTTCGTTACGAGTTGGCTTCGAGGGCAGATCCAAGAGCACAACCGCCGATGCAATGTGGTCCCGCTCCAGGAGATCTATAATCCGGTAGGCCTGTTCAGGGCTGCAGGCATACCGTTGGAAAACGAAAAGGTAGCGCAGTTTTGGTTTCAAAAATATTCTCCAGCCACCAGTTGAGAACGAATTGGCCAAGCGCTTCAGGGTCTGCCAGGCCACGATGGGTTGCATGTCCGCAACTGTGCATCCACCTAGGGACATATTAAATTTGTTCAACCGGACCCAGTGGTCCAAGATTTTCAGCTCATTGTCCTCTTCGACCGCAACATTCAAATCCAACGTATCATCGTGCACATGCCACCCGCGACGGGTCGGGCTTTCATTAACACGCCAATCCTGCATAAATTCGAGATTTAGGTCTGCGCGAATTTCCCAGCCTTCGGATTTCTTTTCTTGGCGCTGACGCTCCTCCAAATCCAGGAGCGTCTGGACGCCTTCAACTTTCTCGCAGTACTCGTAGGTCTCCATCTCGACTTGCGCTCCCCAGTCCAATTCCGTCTTTGTGTCTGGAACCTGACTCCTCAGTTTCTCCAAAGTCAATGTGCCCGGCTGACTGGGCTCAGGAGCGAACTGCTTCGGTTTAACAGGTTCTAACTCCCGCTCGACGACCTCAAACATGGTGGACGAGAGCATCCTTGCCGTTGTCAGTAAGCGCGTCAGTTGAATGCGGCGATCAAGATCGATTCCATCTTCGCGAATGTTGAGTGCTGCCACCTCGCCGAGTAATTTCCAATCCCTAACGATGATTTCCATTCCTATTCCTCCTATTTGAACATCCGATTACTTGTCGAAAACTGTGGGCCCCTTCTTCTCCGCTACTCCATTGTTCACGCGTTGAGCACCTTCGATCTCCGGATAAAAGGGTTTAGCGTCCCTGAAGGTGTCGAATCCAATTTTTTTACTGTGGCGCAGCTGTTCCGATTCCGGTGAACGCGTGGATCGCCATTGCTGGCGCACGTCCATCTGTCACGCGAGATTCGGAAAAAATCCCGCTAACCTGAAAAGAATCGAAACGGGTCGCCCTTCGAGCCTTTGCCGATCTTCTCGACCAGGCCTTTCTTGAGCAGCGCATCCAGCAGCCGCTGAAGCTCGGCGCGAGTCTTCGTCGTTTTTTTTACCAGGGTCTTAATATCAAAGGCTTTGGCCTTCGTGGTTGGCAAGATATCCAGAACTTCGCGTGCCGACTGCTGTTTTGCGGCCTCGCCGGGTTCGCCCAGGGAGCGATATCCATCATCGGTCAGCTCAATCAGCAGTTCCGGAGGAGTCTCATCAAAGCGGGAAACCGCCTGTATTAACCGCACATTTCGCTTGTGATTACCCTCAGGGCGACGTATTGAGAGCAATATATCCACCGCGCCTGCGTATGCGGAGCTGCCGCGCCCTGAATCACCCAAGGAGCCACCACTCTTGCGTTCATGCCGGACAATTATCACCGCGAGTCCTTCACGCGCGGCCACCTGCAGCGGTTGCACCGCCCTAAGCGCATCGCCCGAATTATTTTCCGAATCGCCGACCAGCCCGGAAAACTGTCCCAAGGTATCAACAACGAGCAGCTTGGCACTGCGCCGCTTACATTCTTCTACGGCCGCACGTACAACTTTAGGCCATGAAAAGCCCAACGATTCCGCCCAGAATAGAGCGACGAAATCGTCACGATTGAGCAGATCCGCTCGCTTCATCGTCGCGCGGAAGGACGTAGGATTCTGCTCAGTGAGATACACCGCGGATGTCTTGGTGGTCTTTTCACCCATGAATTCAGCGCCATCCAGGACTGCACCTGCCAGGTACGTCACCCAAGTCGTCTTCCCGGCGACCTTGGCCTTGCCATCGGCCTCGGTGATGGCCCCCGTCGCGACCCAGGGTTTCACCAACCAAGGCACCGCGGGAGATGTTTTAGCCGCAATTTCGGAGCCTGTGCGAAATGTGAGTTTTCTTTCTGCCCGAACCTCTGACATAGGATCGCCGGAAAGAACGTCCGGCGCGTACGCCCCGACGCTCGCGGCGATTCGTGAAACTTCACCGTTATCGAGCGGTGGTTTACAGCGAAGCAGATTTTCTTGAAGCAGAGCAGCCTCGATCGACGCTTGATGCATGCCGCGGTGGCGCATCGTGCCCGCGAGGGACGCAAGCTTCGCATTTCGCTGACCGTGTGGGATAACTTCGGCGTCGAGCTCATGTTGATGTTGCGGAGGCTGACCGTTGCTGATCAACTCGCGCAGCCAGTTGGGAACAGGCGGCAAAGAGAGGTTCCGGACGCTTTTCCCACTTTTCCAGAGATACGGTTTCCCCGAAATGTGGTTGCTGCCGACACCGACCACATACCCGCCATCGCCGCGGACGTCGAGTCCAGGGCGTAGATCCACGGCGTTCTTGAGCGCGACTCCATCTTCCGAGAAATAGAGGTGTTCGCCACCACCGCCGGTCCGGACCCTCGGTCCGTCAGGCAGCGAACCGTGCACTTTTTCCAGTTCGCGAAGAGATTTATCTCCGTCGTGCCGCGGGTCCACGTCCAGTACGACAAGTCCGCTCGGCGCTCCAGTGGCGATGCCGATGTTGGCGTCCGGGAACTCCTCCCACCAAGTGCGAATATAGACGTCATCGGTCGTGGCGTTTTTGAATCCGTTAACAGTGAGCGGATGTTTGCCCGGGTTGGAGCAATTCTGGTCGGAGCAGCTGCAATGGCCGTCCTCGACCCAGTACAACGGAAAAACGGGCCAGCCGAGACGGGCAAAGTCCAACGCCACTTTTACCCGCAGTGGAAGAGCACGGGGTGTGTGCGTCCTAGGTGATGCTACTTTTCCGGCTCTTTTGGCTCTCAGCATGCGTCAAACGTAACGAAAAAACGACGCAAATATCCCCCCGCCAAAGCCAGAAAGATGGGGTCCTTTGGTGTCGGGTTGAAATATGCGTCAGAACATCGGTGGGGCTAAATCACTGCGGTTTTGTTAACGAGATTGCTGCTGCGATTTGCGCTCACGTGCAGGCGGGCTGGACCCTACCTGCGCTGACCCTTCGATTTTGGTTTTCGTTTCTTCGGATTGAGCCAACCGTGGCGTGAAACGAACTTTTCAACCACTTCCGCTGTGTACTTGGGTTCAAATGACGGATCGTAACCAACGCCAACTGCGTCCGCGAGTGCACCGATTTCCTTATAGTGGGGTCTGCGCGTGACCTCCCGAACCGTGTATGCCAGAAGTACGAAATGTTTTTCTCGCCCGCTGGTGCGTCCAGAGGCCATATCCTTGATGACGGTGTCCATCTGGGAGAGGAATCCGGCCATGCGCCGCATGTCTTCTGCAAGCGTGCCACCGCTGAACTCCATAAGTCCCGTGTAACGGAGATTATGCTCGACGCGCTCAATCTCGTCGGCCGCGTTTTTGAGGCGAGTCACGAGCGCTGACACTTGCGTCCGGCACCTTGAAAAGCCTTTTTTTACAGCTCTGGCGTCTGCGGGACTGCCTCCCAGGAACATGTACAGGTAACGAAGAAGTTGTTTTCGATTGCACCCTGCCTTCACGAGCGCGGCGAGAGCGTCTTTCGCGTCTGGTACTGCGTTGATATGTCCCTCGATTTCTGGGATTACCTTAGTCCAAACAACTTCTTTCTTGAAAATGGGGTCTTCACTCATGTCCTCGACCTCTCGCTGATCCCGACCATTTCCCGCGGAAGTCAGCCGCAAACTACCACGAAGAAGCAGCAGAGGCTAGCGGCGTTGACAGCGAGGTGCCGGAATCAGGAATTCAGTTTGACTAGGGGACAATTGCTAACAATTTTTGCAGACTGCGAGGAGTAATTGGCCTGAAGATACTGCAACGCGACCCGGCTAGAACAAGTGTAGCCAACAGTACATCTCAAATAATTCTTTCCGCTCTTATAGGGTAGTAGTTTGAGCAGAATGAATCCGTGGCCCGCACCAGTCACGGCGGCCATACTCATACCACACTTGGTCACCTCCAATTCGACTTCCGGAATCCTGGTTTTTCTTGGTTATTCGCAGTTGTTGGCGAATACTTTGAATTCATTCTGCTCATACCTCACTCTATATGGTGAGCAGAATGAATTGCGGGTGTCCTCTGATAGTTTTAGTGGTCGTCACAGTCGCGGATGCTGGGTCCGGATTTCTAATTTCTACCTCGAAGCGCACTTGCGTCTAGAATGGCCTGATCGACGGCTCGATTCCATCCGGTAGACTTTGTCACATTCGTATCCTGGAGCGGAATCGAAAGTGGGCGGAGCCTCGATTCCAACGCTTTTGCTTTTCGCGTGGTCGGCGACCTTGATGCCAGTCCTCAACCATTCGAGGCCCACGCGCAATCAAGAGGCTTCACCTCGGCTCCATCAGCAGCACGTTAAACTGCAGTTCGCTACTCGACGAAGAGCAGTGGTAAAATAATTGTAAGAATGGTTTGCACCTAATTGAACGCCGTCTCCCCAGAACGCCGTACGATTTGAAATCCCGATTTGAAGGCGATATGCATGCCACGAAATGCTGCAGTTCGGTTTGATAGCGCTAGCACTCAGTCCACGGTGCGGTCGGCGCAAGCGAATGTGAATTGGTCCACTTCCAATCACCGCAAACATCCACGCAAAACCACAAAGGTACGGGGATCCTACCTTCCCGAGCCCAAAATCCTGCGCATTCAGCAGCGCTATATCAACGGCCAGAATAAAAGCGAAATCGCACAGGAAGAAAAATGTGACCGCGAGACCGTTGCGCGGATCGTGCAGTTTCCGGAAGTGCAGAATTTTATTGCGCAGGCGCAGCAGGAATTTTTCGGACTGATTCCCGATGCGATGGCGGCAGTCAGGCACGCGTTAAAGGTAGAGAAAAACGCAATGATTGCGTTGACGGTTCTCGAGCGAACCGGCGTATCTGCACATCGTGGAGAGCGGATGCAGATTCCGGAGACAACTGATGGCTATAGTCGGCAAGCCGTCATGATTGCGAACGTTTTGCTCGAAGGGCGGGAGCATATGGGCCTGGACCTGGGGCCGGAAATCGAGGAGGCACTGGCAAATGACGTGGAAGAAAGTGCGGAAACTGCAAACGTCAAAAGATAACCTGCTACCGCTGTCTGACTTCAGCGGAAATGCGAGTGGGAGGAAAGTGACCAGCAGGAATTAGCACTACCCCAGAATCCACCAAAGAGCATCAGCCAAGTGAGTAGGTATTCCCTGCATCCCGACTCGCAGCGCTTGCCCTAGCAGCCGCCATCTGCGCCTAGCGGTATGCCATCGAGCGGTCAGCTTCTGGGTGGCCGACGCGGGTTTTCGTCCATGGGGCTGTGACGTGGGGCCAAAGCTTTGAGAATTCGTCGTCGCCCGCGCCGAGCCAGATGTAGTAGGGTTGGCGCCACGCCGGAGGGAACTCGCATGCCGAAACGTCCGGGCGAACTGACTTATGCGCTGACCGAAAAACCTCCCTTGCCGCATCTCCTGGTCCTTGGCTTTCAGCACGCTATCGTCATGTGCCCTTACCTTGTGATGGTGGCGCTGGTCGTGGAAGCCGCGAAATTGCCCCGGGACACATCGCAGAGCGCCGTTGGCCTCGCCATGATCGCCCTCGCGTTCATGACAGTGCTCCAAAGTTTGCGGCTTGGACCCGTTGGTTCGGGCTATCTTTGTCCGCCTGTCGTCTCCGCGATCTATCTGCCCTCAAGCCTCGCGGCAGCCACAATCGTGGGATTCTCCGCTGTCTGCGGAATGGTGATCTTCGCCAGCGCCTGCGAGATCGCCATTGCATTCTTCATCAACCGCACCCGAAAACTTTTTCCAGCCGTCGTTTCAGGCGTCATCATCATCGCCGTCGGCTTGGAACTCGGAAAGATTGGCGCGAGCGTAGTGTTCGAGCATGCTGCCGTGCATAGCGATCAAACCGCGGCGTGCTTTGCCACCGCCGCCTGTGCCCTTGCAGTGATGACGGGCCTCGCAATCTGGGCCACAGGAGTGCCCAAGCTTTTCTGCACGCTGATCGGCATTCTCGTCGGGTACGCAGCGGCTGCCCTCTTCCATGTTTACTCCCCGACTTTCGTCGCAGATTTTCTGGCGGCGCGCTTTTTTGCTGTTCCCAACCCAAGTTTCTTGTCCTACTCGTTCGCTCCCTCTCTCGCCGTGCCTTTCGCGATCGCAGGACTCGCCTCCGGCCTGCGCGTCATTGGGGTGCTCACCACATGCCAGCAGTTGAACGACGCGGCATGGCACCGCCCCGATATGCGAAACATCGAAGCCGGCGTCCGGGCAGACGGCCTTGGCTGCCTGGTTGGAGGCTTGTTGGGCGTTACGGGGATGAGTGCCAGTCCGAGTCTCGTGGGTGTTGAAAAGATCACCGGAGCCACGAGTCGCGTCATCGCCTGGTCCATCGCCTTCTGGCTCGTTCTTTTATCTTTGTCGCCGAAGTTTGCGGGCCTCATCGTGAACATGCCCCGCCCCGTGATGGCGGCCTCCCTTTTCTTCAACGGCGCGCTCATGCTGGTCGCGGGCATACAGATTGTCGTCAGCCGCCCTATCACCCTTCGCGCGACGCTCGTTACAGGCCTTTCGATTCTGGCGGCGATCACCGTCCCGATCTTTCCTGATTTCTACCGCTCGCTGCCCGCCTGGACGCAACAGATTACAGGTTCGCTTATTTCCATGGCCGTCGTCGTTGCCATGCTCCTCAACGCTCTGTTTTTGCTCGGCTCGTGGCATTACAGCTTATTGCGGCTCGGAACGGATTCAACGCCCGCCACGCCCAAATCGTTCGACCTGTTCTTCGAGAAGCAGGTCAAGGAATGGAAGATTCCTCCCGAAGACGCCGCGCGGGTTCGCTCCGTCGTGGACACGGCCATCGAATTCGTTGCGCATAATGCCCACGGCCCGGTGGACCTCCAATTCGGGTGCGACAACTTCGACATTCTTGTCACGCTTCGCTACAGAGGCAATTTGCCGCCCCTGCCGGACTCGAAACCGAGGAAGGAAATGGTGGAGGAGCAGAGCTTTGTCATTGGTCTGACCGGCTATCTCTCCACGCTGCACGCCGACCACATCGAACGCAGCGCCAATGGCGACCAGTGCGAGCTCAAGCTTCTTTTCCAGATGTAGCTCAAATGCCGCATCGCGAAACAAGGGAGATTCAACGCGTTAAACGTCAATGGCATTTCCCTCCATGTAGAACAGCAGGGCAGTGGCAAGCCGGTTCTCTTGCTGCATGGCTGGCCGGACTCTTCGTATCAGGGCGTAACCAGATTCATTTCCTTGTCGCAAAAACCTCGTGGGCTGGACTCCGGGTTCCTGAAGTAATGCACCCCGGGCGGTATATCAGGGATGCTCGCGTGAGTGACAGCCAAGAGGTTGCTGGCGATAAATCCTCTTCGCACCAGCTATCTCATTTCGAGATGATAAGCCCTGTTCTCGACACCTATCCGCAAGGGTTCAGTTTTCGGTGGCCCGGCGTTAAGTATTTCGTAGTTATCCGGCGACACTTGCGCCTGGGCATGTGCAGTCGCCGGCAGCAAGCAAGCCACTCCGAGCGCTGCTGTTCCCCCTCTCGGCATAGGCCCGGGCTCTAAAAATAATTCTTTGTGTTACCCGGTCGTAGACTTGTGCGGCGAGATTCCAGTTTCCAAGTGAACGCGCGTAGTACTCTGCCTGCGCCAGATCGTTCGTATCGGAGTGCTGGTGGCGGTCATCCTGGAACTGCACTTCGTACCGCCTCGTGGGCTGTGTTTTCGCCGAATGTTGAATGCTCTTGGTTTCACTCACTTGTTCTGCCAGAATCGAACCTTTCAATGCCATCGTCCTTTTCCCTTTCGTCCCCTTTTCTCTGCCACGTTTGATTTCGAATTTGATCGTTGTTGTTCTCTTTGGTTCTGGGCGCAGTTTTATCGCTCTTCCGCATATGCTTCAATGCCACGAAGCTCATTTGTTGGTAAGGTTTGAATAAATCGGCGAGCGGTTGAATCTAAATGGCTTACGTCGTGGGGAGGGCGCAGCTTAGACAGGATTGCGAGCGGGCCGCTTCTTAGGTATCGCAGACACAGCACCGCAAGACATGCGAAGTGGTTCCAGAGTTGCCCTCCAAGGAAGGAAATAGCGCGGATGACACGTTGGGAGGTGTGCCGCTCGCGCTTGCCGGAACCGTTCAGAAACCGGCGGCCCCAAGTTCCACCGGGACGGTCGCGATTTCAGCTCAGTGTAAACGGATTCTTGACGGCAACCGTGCCGGGTCGTCGTTTCCGGGCTTCCGACTGTCAGAACTTGAGCCTTGTGCAAGACCCAAGCCGAATAGATATCGAGAAATCCGCTTATCACCAGCAATCTCAGAATGAGAGCTGGGTGGAAGCCCGAATAGCCAGACAACGTAGGAAGGCTCACGAAGCCCTTCGTCCCGTTCGTAGCCGCGTTCGTGTAATAGCCTCCAATCGCGAAAGTCCCCTCAAAACCGCTTCGAATCGCTTAGGGCCTTGATGAGTGCACCACAGTGTTATACACTGGTATACGTGCGCAAGAAACTCACGGCCATACGGCTCAAGCCCGAGCAGATCAAGAAGTTGGAGAGAATCGCAGTCCGCGAGGACGTTCCTGTCTCCTGGCTGATTCGCAGAGCAATCGATGAGTTTCTGAAGCACCGAAAGTAAGCGGGACGCGCCGGTGTATCTAGCACCGACACGCCCCTGACCACAACTCAAAGGAGCTTGAGCCATGGCTACAGAAAAGCTATCACCCGGAATACTCTCCACAAAAGCTAAACCGAAGCGCGTAGCACTGTATAGCAGGGTTTCAACCGCGGACCAGCATCCGGAGACGCAGCTTTACGACCTCCGCGAAATGGCAAAGCAGCGCGGATACGAAGTTGCGCACGAATACACAGACGTTATTTCCGGTGCCAGAGCGAAACGACCTGGCCTCGATCAATTGTTGGTGGATGCTCGGCGGCATCGCTTCGATATCGTGCTCGTTGCTGCTTTCGATAGAGTGGCAAGGAGTGTCCGCCATTTCCTGGAAGTGCTCGACGAATTGGGCCACCTCAACATCGAGTTCGTCAGCCTGCGCGAAAATATCGACACGGGAGGCCCGCTGGGCCGTGCGATAGTCGTGATTGTCGGTGCGATTGCCGAGCTGGAGCGCTCGCTCATTGTCGAGCGCGTCCGGGCTGGAATGCGTCGAGCGAAATTGGAAGGCAGACGAATTGGTCGTGCGCCGCTCAACATTGACCGTGCAGAAGTCGTTGCTGACCGCCTCGCTGGGATGTCCCTGACCAGCGTTGCAAAGAAATACCACGTCTCACGAGCCACCGTCTGTCGATTGGTCCGTGAATCTGGCAGGATGAAGAAACCTAGCGTGCCGCGCCTCGGTAATGAAGAAATTGTGGTTCCCCCGACTGGATCAAGCAATTTGCCGGCTGCTGCTTAGCGGGCTAAGACAATCCAATACATGACGCCCGTGAGGCTCATCGGGCCAGAATTTCGCATCCTCATCCCTCGGGTAATCGTGCTTCGGGCCAGGAATCCAGTCCGGTAAGCGCCGTCAGGCACTTGGATCAGTTCCGAAAGCGCCCTCACCCGGCCTGAATGTGGGATTGCCCCTTCGTCGGCAAACACATCGCAACAATCCGCAAGTTATCGCTGTCTAGCGACCCAGGCGTATACCGCTTGCCCGGGTACGCGCGGGCTATTGTCGTGGCCAAGTTCCAAACCTATGATTGCGACTCGCCGTCATGGAGCGAGATCGAGTCATCATTTCGGCGGGGACAACTTGGCTGGACCCGCTGCCGGCGGCTGAGTGATTTTGCACTGGCGGAAGACCGTGGGAGGGTGTACTGGCGTCCACGGGGTCGTAGTCGCAACCCTCTAGCCCGGGATGATCCTGGTCACACGGTACCAGCAGGATGGCATGTTCATCTCCGCTAGGGAAATTTCCTGTGGCCGCAATCTCTCCGCGATCGTTGATGAAATTCACGTCGCCTACCGCCAAGCCAGAGTTGGAAGGGATGAGACTATTCAGGTCATATAAATTGCCATCCTCCCAAAGCAAGCCTGGCCCACCGCCCACGCCGCAAATGCCCGTATCAATGATGATTTGACCTCGCGAGTTAATGTCAATCGCAGTGCTGCAGGGCTGGCCGGGTGCAGCACCAAGATCAAGCATCTTGCCGTTTTCCCAGAGAAAGGCGTGATGGATTTGAGAACCCGGGAGGTCGGCTCTGCCGACAATCTCCCCACGACCATTGATCCAGTAGGCTTCACCGCTGTCTCCACCGAGGGTGCCTAGGTCCGTGAGTACGGTTTTGTCCCAGAGGAAGGGATGGTGTGTCAAGTCACCTGCGAGGTTCGAGGTGCCGATGACCTGGCCGCGGTTATTGAGACTCGCTCCGGAGCCTCCGTTGCTCAGCGAACCCACAACAGCAAATGTCCCGCCGAGTGTGCCGAGGTCAATCATTCTGCCGCTCTCCCAAAGGAATGGGTGCTGGATTGTCGAGTCCACCAGGGCCCATCCCGCCACCTGACCGCGCTCATTCACGGCTGCTGCCCAACTGTCAGGACCTCCCAAGGTGCCCAAATCGAGCATGGCTCCGTCCCGCCATAAAAACGCGCGGATCTGCGTTCCTACACCGAGGAAAGATAAGGGATCGGGTATGGCGTTGGCCGATATGCCGACCACCTCGCCTCGGTTGTTCATAGCATTTCCAAAACTTAAGCCTCCCCCGAGCGTACCGAGACTGGTGATCTGACCATCCTGCCATACCACAGCGATCTGTTGCGGCCCGCCGAAAACAGGATCGATCACCCCGTTTTCTGAGCCTCCCAGGATCAATCCGTGCTCGTTGATCCAGAAGGCCATGCTGTTGGCACCGCCCGGAAGGGTGCCGAGATCAGTCAGAACTCCGTCCTGCCATTCGAAGGCGTGCAGTATGTTGCAGTCTACAAAGCACGAGGGATCGGGAGCTGAGGTGTCCGCGGCCCCTGCCACCTTACCCTTATTGTTCACGCTTTCGACCACAGGCGCGGAGAAATAGAAGCTATTGGGACCGCCCAACGTGCCCAAATCTATGAGTTTGTAGTGATGGTGCTGGACCTTCCGTTCCTGCGCGGGCGCCTGAGCTGCTGTCAGTAGGAAAAGGGTAAGAACAAGCGCGGCGAACCATCCATTGGTCCTGAGATTCATCTTTTTCTCCTCTAAATTTCGCGGGCGCGAAAGGCAAGATCTTGCGTTTATCGGACGTCTCAAGCCGCAAACGACTCGAGATGACTGCGACCGGCAAACTAGCCTTAGTTCGATCGGGAAGCAATGACTGGCCTGATTGCTTTGCGTTAGTTCTGTCTTAGCGTGCAACCCACTCAGTAACCGGCCGTTATGTTGGCTTGTAGACTCCAAGAATTGTGTGCATGCCCGATCAGGTGAAATGTTAGACTCGCCCAAGTCCTGTTCCCGTTGACATCTATGGCTATATCGCAACTGCCTATTATTCGCTTTGGCCGGTTCGAACTGGACACGGCGGCGGCAGAACTCCGCAAGAATGGCACGCTGATCAAGCTGCAGCCCCAGCCGCTAAAGGTTCTCTTACTTCTCATTCAACACGCCGGTCAAATCGTGGCACGCGAGGAAATTCAACGGTACCTCTGGAGCGACTCCACCTTCGTCGATTTCGAACGTGGGATTAATTTCTCTATTAATCAAATCCGAGGCGCCCTAGCCGACAGTGCCGACAGGCCCCGGTACATAGAGACTCTGCCACGCCGTGGATACCGCTTCATCGCCAAGATCGCACACGAAGTTTCGGCGGCAGAGGTTCCCATCACAAAAGTTCGCGATGCAGTAGATGTTCGTGAAGCTCCTGCGGAGGATGGTAACTATTCGTGGCATGCCTCTGAGTCATCGGTCGCAGCATTACATGTCGTGACTGCCACCACGGGACGCAAGAAGTGGAGATTCGTACTGGCGGCAGTGGCCGCAGGAATGGTTTTCCTGGGATTCGTGGGATTTGCCGTTCGTCGCGAGGTAGTCCGCGAGCCAAGAATCAGCTTTGAGAACCTGCAGATCAGCAAACTGACAGACGATGGCAAAGCGGAGCAGCTGGCCATTTCCCCCGATGGGCGCTACGTTGCGTACGCCGTGCGCGATGCTGTGGAATCTGGACTACGCGTTCGGCACGTGGAGACGCGCAGTGATGTGCAAATCCTGCTGCCAGATAAAGACCGGCAGAGGTTTCTTGGGCTTACATTCTCAGCAGACGGTAATTTCATCTATTACGTCCAGTCAAGTAAGGAAATTGCGAGCTACAACTACCTGTACAAGACGCCGGCGCTGGGCGGCCCGGCGCTTCTTTTGGGGAAGTACGCCGACACTCCTGTGAGTTTTTCACCTAACGGGCAAAAGTTTGCCTACACACAAGGCATTGCAGACCGCAACGTCCTTGAAGTACGAATCGCAAATGCAGATGGGACTGGCGACCGATTGCTTGCGTCAATTCCTGATGGGTCCCCCGATTTCCAACCTGGCCCGGCGTGGTCGCCAGATGGGCAGACTATTGTGGTTCCTGTGATGCTGCTGGGAGAAAAAGTCCGTTGGGTACTGGACGAAGTATTAGTGGCCAACAGCAGTGTCCGAGAGGTGTACTCTCACCCTCATGAGATTGGTCGTGCGGTGTGGTTAGCACGTGGAGATGCTTTGGTGATGACGATCCGCGATCAAACAGAACGAGGTCAACTGTGGGCGATTTCTTATCCGCAAGGGAAGCCGATCCGACTGACCAACGATCTTGAAAATTACGAAGATGACATAGACGTTACGCGTGACGGAAAGAATGTCGTTGCAATCGCAACGACGCTGGCTTCCAACGTCTGGGTGGTTCCGGGTACCGACGCATCAAGAGGCCGGCAGATCACATACAGCGCAGTGGCGCTAATACAGGTTGCATCGATGCCGCTCGGAAAAGTGCTCGTGCGGAGCGCGAACGGCGAGATGTGGCTAATGAAGACAGACGGAAGCGAGCGTTCTCCTTTTACGACAGCACGCAACGCATATTCCCCGGCGCCGTGCGACGGCTCTGTAGTTTTCATTTCTTTCCACGATGACGCGATCGATCTTATACATGTCGATACCGATGGCTTGAAACCCACGAGGCTGTTCCACGGGGACATCGGCCCTCCAGTCTGTTCGAACGATGGCCACTACGTATTCTTTGCCACCGACGTCAAACCTTACGCGATCCTGCGGCTGCCTTCCGAAGGCGGAGATCCAATCGAGATTGCCAAGAGCCCGGGCTACGAAATCAGGCCGCGTTTAAGCATCTCACCAGATGGAAAGCTACTCGCTTATGCCTATGATGAAGCCCTTCCCTCGACCGGGACCAAGTTGGCTGTGATTCCGGCCAGTGGAGGCGCGCCTCTGCAAACATTCAAAGTTCCTTCGGATGTTTCTGCTTTGCGCTGGGCTCCCGATGGCCGGAGACTGCAATATCTTTTGACGAGAAACGGAGCGACAAATATATGGGAACAACCGGTTGCAGGCGGCGGGTCCAAACAGTTCACTCAATTCACGTCCGGTAGGATCTTCGATTTTGACTGGTCTGCGGATGGAAAGCAGCTATTGCTCGCCCGTGGTGAAATCAGCAGCGACGTCGTCCTGCTGAGCAATCTCCGTTGATTTGACATCGAGTTCGTTAGTCTGCGCGAGAATATCGACACAGGTGGAGCGTTGGGTAGGGCTATGGTGGTAATTGTGGGAGCGATCACCGAGCTGAAGCGCAGTCTAATCGTCGAGCGCGTCAAGGCTGAAATGCGTCGAGCAAAATTGGAAGGTCGGCAAATCGGTCGTGCTCCGCTGGACATTGACCGAGTTGCGGTTGTTGCAGACCGCCACTCGGGAATGTCGCTCAGTCGAGTGGCGCAGAAACACAGAATTTCGCGAGCGAGCGTCTGCCGGCTGGTCAATGAATCTGGCGGACTGAAGTCGCACGCTGGTAATCAAGAAGGAGCGGTTCTCCTCACAGTAGCAAGAAATTGGCGGTCTGCCGCGTAACGTGTGCGTCCGCGCGTTGGCCACCTGCGTCCCCGTTCAAGTCAGTTTCCGGTAACGGCGTTTACCAGGACTTATCCAGCGTGGGATGCAAATCGGACGAGTCACGCTCGGGTGAGCTTGACAGTGCTCGGTTCTGGACATGCAGCCGGAGGCCGCGCTTTCGTTTCCCGAGGCACTAAGTTGGCGGGGTGACTTCTTCCGCTTGACTTTCACATTTTGCGGACACAGAATTCCCGCCAAGGCGTGCCTCGCGAAGATCAGAGTCCAAGCAAACCTTAATTTCCTGAGGCACCGTTTCGAGAGGAGGGAAGACTACCGTTGGCGACGCTCCTAGTCATCCTTTTGCCGCCGCGGGCAAATCTTGGGAGAAACAAATGGCACACCAGGCAATCGCAACTCACGGCGTTATGGAGGGGGGCGGCTCTTACAATCGGCATGCCCAGGTTCCGGCAGGAGGTGCCAACCTAGCATTGCCGTTCCTCGAAGAGGCGGTTCGAAAGGTCACGCTGGATGATAGCGACGAGCCAATCATCATCGGCGACTACGGATCGTCGCAGGGCAAGAACTCGCTCGCTCCCATGCGGGCCGCGATTAAAGCGTTGCGGGCGCGCCTGGGCCCAGATCGACCCATACTCGTAACGCACATCGATCAAGCCGCAAACGATTTCAACACACTGTTCGAAGTGCTCCATAGCGACCCGCAA
>Ga0210386_10002062_pt1 | contig 17547 bp, 17 predicted proteins | sample IncBWH32OmetaG_FD_160091 | JGI IMG/M metagenome (GOLD analysis project Ga0210386, IMG submission 160091) | Forest soil microbial communities from Barre Woods Harvard Forest LTER site, Petersham, Massachusetts, United States - Inc-BW-H-32-O ... | reverse complement strand
AACCTTCGGACTTGGGACGGGCAAGGACTTGAACAGTATGACTGCGACGCGGCCGCCGGGCGGTTCTGTGTTTCTCGTGGAAGACGAGGTCATGATCCGAATGATGGTTGCTGACATGCTGGAGGAGCTGGGCTACAGCGTCGCGGCCGAAGCCGGTGAGATCGGCGAGGCGATCAGGCTTGTGCAGTCCACCGAGTTCGACCTCGCCATTCTCGACGTCAATGTCAACGGCAAGGTGATTTCGCCGGTTGCCGATCTGATCAAGGCGCGCAATCGTCCCTTTATCGTCGCGACCGGCTATGGCTCGTCGGGACTTCCCCCGGAATACCGCGACCGCCCTGCATTGCAGAAGCCGTTCCAGATCGAAACATTGGCGAAGATGATCGATTCAACGCTGAAGAGCACGGCGGTTTAGGATCATATCAGCGGCATGACGCCGTGCGTCATTTCAACGTCGCCGTCAGCGCTTCCGAAAACGCTTCGTCGGTGCGGTCGAGCCGCAACGGCGTCACCGAGACGTAACGCGCCGCCAGTGCCGCGAGATCCGTACCCTCGGCCGGCACGTCAACCTGCGCGAGGCGCTCGAACCCGATCCAGAAGTAAGGATTGCCGCGGCCGTCGCGGCGCTGGTCGACTTTCAAAAACCCGAGGTTGCGCTTGCCCTGCCGCGTCACGCGCACGCCCGCGACATCGTCAGGCGAGCAAGATGGAAAGTTGACATTGATCACGGTGTTCCTGGGCACGCCGGCGTCGATCACCTTGCGCAGGATCGGCGGTCCGAATTTCAGCGCCGTCTCCCATAGCGGCGCCTGGCGGGTCTCCATGCTGAATTCCTGCGACAGCGCGAACGATGGAATGCCGAGAATAGTGCCTTCCAGCGCGCCGGCGATGGTGCCCGAATAGACCACGTCGTCAGCGACATTCCGGCCCTTGTTGACGCCCGACAGCACGAGATCCGGCATGGTTTCGCCGAGGATGTGGCGCGCGCCCATGATCACGCAATCGGTCGGCGTGCCCCGCACCGCGAAATGACGCGGCCCGACTTCGCGCAAGCGCAGCGGATCGTTGAGCGAGAGCGAATGCGAGACGCCGGACTGATCCAGTTCCGGTGCCACGACCCAGACATCGTCGGACAAGGCCCGCGCGATTTCCTCGACAATCTTCAGGCCGGGGGCATGAATGCCGTCGTCATTGGTGCAGAGAATTCGCATCGGCTTAAAATGCTCTTTTCGGTCGATTCCGGGACGGTCAACGCGCCGTCTTATCCGGCTATCGCTGTTTGGGCAAACCCGGCAATGCCTGTCAAATGGCACTCCCACGCCCTTCTTTCAGCGGCGCCGGCTGGTCTTAGGTCGGCGGTTTGAGCTCACCGGCGAGCCAGCCTCGCGCGCCCGAAGTCATGGGGTCGCCCGATATGACGGTGGTTTGAACGCGGCCGCACTTCCGGCATTCGAAGGTAGAGATGTCGCAGCCGGACCGCGCCGTCTCATGCTTCGACAGCAGCATGCGGTTCTGCCGGCATGCCGGGCAGCGGGGGCGCTCGATGGCGGCAATATGGGCCGAAGACACCGGTTGATGTTCAGGCATGACGCTTCCTGGTCTGCATTATGGAATTCGCCGTCTTCGGTTCCAAACCGCGGCGACGGCTCGGTTCATCATCGCACGCGGTGATGAAAATTGCTTGTCTTGAAAAACTTTAAACTGTGAGGGTGAACAGCCACGTTCCCGATCTTCGCCACTGCAATTCAAATCCGCGCTATTTTTCAGCGACCGCGGAGCCGAATACGCCATACGGGAACAAATTTCGCGCGCACGTTCTCGCTCCGCACATCGAATTCGCGAACCGTCGGCTTCGGCGGCTCTTTCGTCAACTCGATGGGAACGCTGTCTTGGGCAACGCTGTCTTGGGCAACGACGTCTTTGCCAACGATGTCTTCGGGACCGTCATCCCTCAAACGTGAAACCGTCACGCCCGGCGCAGGCGGCGCCTTTCGGGGCGGCTCCGGGTAATATTTGCGGGCGACGGAAACCGCCTTTTCGAAATCTTCAAGATTGAGCCACTTAAGCGCGCGCACGCTTTCCAGCACGCCGTCTTCCCATAGCCGTGCGGCCTCGATATCGAATTCGCCCTTCTGCTTCTGATTGCAGGCCTGGATACCACTGCCTGTGACGGCCCATTGCCTGCCAACCCAGTAGATATCGCGATGCAGGGCCATCGGTATTTTCGTTTCCGGAAAAAAAATAAGTGGCTCGCGCCGCAATAGAAACAAAGATACCGGGACGTACCGCCCGCGCAACATCGAAGGCGGACCCAAACTGGACAAATTGCCGCAAAATCACGTTTCGCGGGCGACGACCTTCACTCCGCCCATATAGGGCTGCAAAACCTCGGGCACGGCGATCGAGCCGTCTTCCTGCTGGAAAGTCTCCATGACCGCGATCAGCGCGCGGCCCACGGCCGTGCCGGAGCCGTTGAGCGTGTGCACGAAACGCGGCTTGCCGTCGGGCCCGCGATAGCGCGCATCCATGCGCCGGGCCTGGAAATCGCCACACACCGAGCAGCTTGAGATTTCCCTGTAAGCACCGCCCTCGCCCTGGCCCGGCATCCAGACCTCGATGTCGTAGGTTTTTTGCGCCGCAAAGCCCATGTCGCCGGCGCACAGTGTCATAACCCTGTAGTGGAGATCGAGCTGCCGCAGCACTTCCTCGGCACAGGCCAGCATGCGCTCGTGCTCGTCTTTGCTTTTTTCGGGCGTCGTGATCGAGACCAATTCGACTTTTGTAAACTGATGCTGACGGATCATGCCGCGGGTATCGCGCCCCGCAGCACCGGCTTCCGCGCGGAAACATGGCGTCAGCGCCGTCAGCCGCATCGGCAGTTCTTTTTCGTCGAGGATGGATTCGCGAACCAGGTTGGTCAGGGGGACTTCAGCGGTGGGGATGAGCCAATGACGATCCAAAGCAGCGAGACCATCGGCAAGTCTTTGCAAACCATCAAGCGACGACGCCGCTGGATCATTGTTGCTTTGGTACACAAGGGTTTGAGCTTGGCGCTTCAAGACCTCGCCCTGATGAGTAGTAAACTGATCGTCTTCAAATTTCGGCAACTGCCCCGTCCCGAACATCACAGCGTCCCGCACCAACAGCGGCGGATTCACTTCGGTATAACCGTGCTCGTTGGTGTGCAGATCAAGCATGAATTGCCCGATCGCGCGCTCCAGTCGCGCAAGACCTTTTTTCAGCACGACAAAGCGCGCGCCGCTTAATTTCGCCGCAGCCTCGAAATCCATGTAGCCGAGCGCGCCGCCGAGATCGTCATGCGGTTTCGGAGTGAAGGCGTAGTTGCGCACCGCACCGAAAACATGCCGCTGCACGTTGCCGTGCTCATCGACGCCATCTGGCACTTCCTCCAGCGGCAAATTCGGAATCGCCGCCAATTCCCTGGCCAGCTCATCGTCCGCCGCCTTGGTCGCGGCTTCCAGCTTCGGCATCGTGGTCTTGAGTTCGGCGACTTCGGCCATCAGTTTTGCCGCGCGCGCGTCGTCCTTGGCCTTCTTGGCGTCGCCGATTTCCTTCGAGGCGGCATTGCGCCGCGCCTGCGCCTGCTCCGACGCCATGATCGCGGCGCGCCGCTTCTCGTCGATCGCCAGCAGCGAGGCCGACAATGGCTCCAGCCCGCGCCGCTTCAGCGCGGCGTCGAAGGCAGCGGGATTGTCGCGGATCGATTTGATGTCGTGCATGGCTGATTTCCCGTCACGGCCGGGCAAAAGCGCGAAGCGCGTCTTTACTCAAAATCCCGGCCATTCACGTCTTTGCTGCCTTAGATCAAGTCGTGGATGCCCGGGTCAAGCCCGGGCATGACGAATTGTGGGCAGCGCCGTGATGATAGGTAAAGCGCAGCCCCTATTCCGCCGGCGTCGGATCGGGCGGCGGGGCGGCCGGGGGTGGCGTGGTGGTGGTCGTCTTGGCCGCGGCGGCGCGCTTTTCGACGATGCGCACGGCGATGATCGAGCCTTCATAGAGCGCCAGCAAGGGCAGCGCGAGCGAGGACTGGCTCAGCACATCCGGCGGCGTCAGCACCGCGGCGATGATGAAGGCGACCACAATGAAATAGCGGCGCTTGTCGCGCAGTTGCTTCGAGGTGATGAGGCCGATCCGGCCCAGCAGGGTCAGGATGACAGGCAGCTGAAACGCGATGCCGAAGGCGAAAATCAGCGACATCGTCAGCGACAGATATTCGCCAACCTTGGGCAGCAACTGGATTTGCGCGGTTTCGGCGCCGCCGGCCTGCTGCATGCCGAGCGAGAACCGCACCAGCATTGGCAGCACCACGAAATAAACCAGCATCGATCCCAGCACGAAGAAGAACGGCGTCGCGATCAGATAGGGCAGAAATGCGCCGCGCTCGTGCTTGTAGAGGCCGGGCGCCACGAACTTGTAGATTTGCGCGGCGACGATCGGAAACGAGATGAAGCCGGCGCCGAACAGCGCCAGCTTCAACTGGGTCAGGAAATATTCCAGCAAGGCCGTGTAGATGAATTTCGAATTCTCCGGGCCGGCGACCCAGACGAAGGGCCACACCAACACGTTGTAGATCTGCTTGGCAAAGAAGAAGCAGAAGATGAAGGCGACGCCGAACGCCAGCAGGGCCTTGATCAGCCGCGAGCGCAGCTCGATCAGGTGATCCATCAGCGGCGCTTTGCTGGCTTCGATATCCTCGGCGCTCATGACGCTTTGGCGTCCCGCGGCGGATCGACCTCAGCAGCGGCAGGCTGGGTGTCCTGCTGCACCGGCTGCGGCAGAATTTCGTGGGTCACCGCGGGCGGCGGCGTCTCGGCGGCCACGATCTCGCTGGATGTTTCCGGGCTGGTCGCCGCCTGCGCTTCGAGATGAGGCGTCGCCGGCGCCTCGACACTGGCTGCTGGCTTGTCGAGGTCATCGATCCTCAACGCCTCGCCGACGTCCTTTTGCAGCGAGGTCATGATGTTGCCGCCGGAGAAGCCGCTGGCGGCTTCCTTGACCTCGTCAAAGCTCTTTTTGAGGTCGGCCATTTCGGCCTCGCGCATGGCTTCCTGAAACTGACCCTGGAATTCGGCGGCCATCCGGCGCGCCTTGCCCATCCATTGCCCGACCATGCGCAACACGCCCGGCAATTCCTTCGGGCCGATGGCGATCAGCGCGACAACCGCGATGACGACGAATTCACTCCACCCGATGTCGAACATTAAAAATTCCGCTCGCGCGAGCCAATCTCGGCCCGATATTCTCTTGAACAAGAATCCCTGAACAAGATTGGGCCGCCTGCGCCTTTCCTAAACCTTGTCTTGCCGCACGCCGGTCGCAAGATCAACGCGCCGCAGCAGGTGTGCCGAAACGAGCGCCGGGATGTTCAGACAGCCTTGCTGCCGACATCCGACCGCGCCGCCGTGGACGGCGTCGCGTTATGATCGAGCGTCTTCAAGGGCTCGGGCTTTTCCGCAGTCTTTTCATCGTCCTGCATGCCCTTCTTGAAGGCCTTGATGCCCTGCGCGACGTCGCCCATCAAATCCGAAATCTTGCCGCGGCCGAACAACAGCAGGACGACTGCGATCACGACGATCCAGTGCCAAATGCTAAGCGAACCCATCCCGCAATCCTCCAAACACGTGAAGCCGGCGACCCGGCCTAACCCAAACGGAAAGTAGGCTCGGGAGGTGTCAAAAACAAGGACTTAAGCCGCGTCAAATCCGAGTTACGCCGCTACCGTTAATGAGCGCCGGCAGGCGGTTCGCGGCATTGTCGCAACAGAGACGGAATTAGCTTCCGCCGCCGTCTTCGGGCTCGACTGCGGGCGCCAGCGCCAGTTCCAGGTCGCCGATCTCAAGCGGATCCTCGTCATCGCGCAACGCCGGGTCATCCGACGGCGCCGGAACGCTGAAGCCGGAAGGCAGCCGCGAATCCAATAGTCCCGTGCCTTTGAGTTCCTCGAGACCCGGCAGATCGCCAAGCGCCTCCAGACTGAACTGCGACAGGAACGCTTCCGTGGTTCCGAATGTAAGTGGACGCCCCGGAGTCTTGCGACGGCCGCGCGGACGAATCCAGCCGGTTTCCAACAGGACATCGAGCGTCCCCTTGGAGGTGACCACGCCGCGAATTTCCTCGATCTCCGCGCGCGTGACCGGCTGATGATAGGCGATGATCGCGAGCATCTCGATCGCCGCGCGCGATAGCCGCCGCGTCTCGGTGCTCTCCCGCGTCATCAGCCAGGACAGATCGCCGGCGGTGCGGAAGGTCCATTTATTGGCAACGCGAACCAGATTGACGCCGCGCAAGGCGTAATCCGCCTGCAATTGGGCCAAGGCGACCTTGATGTCGACGCCTTCGGGCATCCGTTTTGCCAGCGTCGCCTGATCGAGCGGTTCGGTGGACGCAAACAACAACGCTTCCAGCAGCCGTAATTCCTCCGGCCGCGTTTCCGGGTCTACAGAGCGCTCCTCGGCATCGGCTATGCGTTTTTCCGCCTGGCTTGCTATGGCTCGGTCTCCTTCTTCCACTTACTCGGCCGGCAGATCCGGCGCGGTCATCGCGTCGGATGCTGGTTGCGGCTGACGCTTTCGAAAATACAGCGGAGCGAACGCCTCCTGCTGGTGCAGTTCGAGCTCGCCTTCCCGGACCAGTTCCAGTGCCGCGGCAAAGCTGGACGCAAACACCGTGGCCTTCTGGCTGGGATCGACGACGTAGTTGATGAGGTATTCGTCGAGGCGGCTCCAGTCCTCGGCCATGCCGACCAGTCGTTCCAGCGACGCCCGCGCCTCGGCGAGCGACCACACCGTGCGTTTCGCCAGATGCACCGTCGCCAGCACCCGCTGCTGGCGTTGCGCGGCATAGGCGGTGAGCAGGTCGAACAAGGTTGCCGTAAACCTGGGATGGCGGACTTCGGCGATGGCTTCGGGATTGCCGCGCGGAAAGATATCGCGCTGCAATTGCGGGCGGTTCATCAGGCGGTTCGAGGCTTCGCGAATAGCTTCCAGACGGCGCAGCCGGTTGGCGAGTGCGGTCGCCATTTCCTCCGCACTCGGTCCGTCCGGGGTGGCGGGTTCGGGCAGCAGCAGCCGCGATTTGAGGAACGCCAGCCAGGCCGCCATCACCAGATAGTCGGCGGCAAGCTCAAGGCGGATTTTTCGGGCCGCCTCGATGAACACCAGATACTGATCGGCCAAAGCCAGGATTGAAATCTTGGCGAGATCGACCTTTTGCTGGCGGGCCAGGGCGAGCAAAAGGTCAAGCGGGCCCTCGTAGCCCTCGACGTCGACGACCAGCGACGGCTCGTCATCGGCGATTTCGGCGGGCCGCCCGGTTTCAAACGATAGAATTTCTGCGCTCATGCGCCTGTCGTCCCTACCCGAGTAATCAACGCATCCAGTTCAGCCCGTGCCGCCACCCGATCGAATGGCTGCGGTACCCGGCGCGACGCCAGTGCCTGTCGGGCGCGTTCCAGCGCCCTTCCAGACAATTCGGGCGTCTCGGCCGCGATTTCACGCATTTCGTCGAGCTTCCCGCTGCAATGCAGGACCACGTCGCAGCCGGCGGCGAAAACGCCCCGGGTGCGCTCGGCGAAAGAACCTGCCAGCGCGTTCATACCCACGTCATCACTCATCAACAAACCTTGGAACCCGATCACGCCGCGAATCACCTGTTCGATGATTGTCGCAGAAGTCGTGGCCGGATGGGCGGGGTCCAGCGCGCTAAACACAACATGTGCAGTCATCGCCATCGGCAGGTCCGCAAGTGGTTGAAACGCGGCAAAATCGGTTCGTTCCAGCTCTTCTTTGGACGTATCGACCGTCGGAAGCCTCAAATGGCTGTCGGCGGTGGCCCTTCCGTGGCCGGGAATGTGCTTGAGCACAGGCAAAACGCCACCCTGTTCCAGTCCGTCCGTGACGGCGCGGGCAATCGCCGCGACCTTTTTGGGTTCGGCTCCATAAGCCCGATCGCCAATGACGGCGTCGGCGCCGGGAACCGGAACATCCGCCAGAGGCAGGCAGTCCACGGTGACGCCGAGATCGGCAAGATCAGCCGCGATCAGGCGTGCGCTCAGCCGCGCGGCGGAAATTCCCAGCGCCGGATCGATGTCGTACAGGTCGCCAAATGCGGCTCCCGCCGGATAAAGCGGCCAGTTTGGCGGTCGCAGGCGCTGAACCTGGCCGCCTTCCTGATCAATCAGCACCGGCGCATCCGGTTCGCCGACCGTCTCCCGCAAATCACGAAGCAATCGAATGACTTGTTCCGGCGTCTCAACATTTCGCCTGAACAGGATAAATCCCCACGGCTGCTCCGCGCGGATGAATTCGCGCTCTGGGGCCGTCAGTTCCAGCCCGGATACGCCTGTGATGAATGCGCGCGTGTTCATGCGCGCCGATTAGCCCGCTGGTGGCACAAGGGTCAAGGAAACGACCGTTAATTCCTTTGGACGACGCATTGTCCGCCAGCGGTCTTCAAGCTGCCGCAGAAGTGCGAGGCTTCGTCGGAAGAGCCGAACGGGCCGACCATGGCGCGGTAGTAGACCCCCTTGTCGCCGAGGTCGGCACGCTTGATCACGGGACTGTGCGATCCCAGTACCGAAGGGAATTTGCCCTGCAGCGCCCTGTAGGAGGCCTGCGCATCGGCCTCATTCCGCTGCGAGGAGACCTGAACCAGGTATCCACTATTGCCTGCGCTGCCAGCGGGCGCGGCTTGCGGCGCGATTTGAACCGGGGTGGTGGCGGCCACCCGGGTACGAGGTTCCGCAGCAGGCGCCGTTTGAGTGGCCTGAGGCGACAACGAGAGCGGCGTGTTGGCGGAATCATTTGCGTTGGCCACCGCTGTCGGGGTGCGCGGCGAGGCCGAAGCGGTCCGTACGTTTGCCGCTGGTTTTGCCGCGGCGGATGCCGCGGCAGCGACCGGCACGGCGTCACTGTCAGGCTGATCCCCGCGAACGGAAAAGGTCCTGATCTTTCGCGGTTCATTGTTTGGCAGCGTGCCGTTACCGGCATTCAACGCCGGCGTCGCGCTCGGAGCCACGCTGGCCATCGATGGCGGATTGCCGTTCTGGTTCAGCGGCGGAAACACCACGCGCGGACCGGACCTGGCATTGACATCGACCGGCGCTTCTTCGCGCGAAACGATCTTCTCGGTGCCGTCGCCGGCCGCCATTCGGTCGGGCAGTTTGGAACTGCCGTCGGCGGGAGCAGGTACGATCTTGGTTGGACCCGCGTCAGCCCTGATGATCGGCGGCTCGCCGCTGCGGGGCGATCCGACATAGGTCCGATAGGCAAAAGCCGCGCCCGTCCCCAGCACCGCCAGCGCAAGTACGACGACCACGGTGGCCATGCCGCCGCGACGCTTTGGGACCTGATCCTCGCTGCCGTCGCCATAACCATCCTGATAGGCGTAGGCGTCATCCGCGTAGACCGGATCGTGCAGAGTATCCTGCGTGCCGGAATCGAGGGCACCGTACAGCGCATCGTCGTAGCGCGACGGATCGGGCTCACGATCGTCATCCGCAAATGGCAGCGTCGGCGCCGGATGGTAATCCGGCTCGGGTGCCGGCTGCGCGGCCGCGTAGCGATGCAAGGGATGCACGGCACTGGGATAATCCTGCGGCGGCGGTGGCGCTTCCTGCCTGACGGCGCGCTGCATCCACGGCGGAGGACCTGCGGCGGGAACCTCGTCTGCCGCCGGCGGCAGCTCATACTGGTCACGCGGCTGCACGGGCAGATTGGCTCGTCCCATACTGCCAAAAGGATCGGTCTGACCGATCAGCCGTGCGAGTTCGGCCAAGGGATCGCTTTCGCCCTTGCCCGACGCGTGCGGGTCAACGCCGTGATCGTAGTCGTCATCGGCGGAAAAAGGTCTGTCTTGATATCGATCAGCCATCGTGATGATGCGTCCCCTTCGGGAAAGCCGCTAACCCCCACCCGCTCTTACAAACGAACCGGCTTCTGCCGGATGCCCTCACACAGTCCCCAAGAATCCCCCAAGGGTCCCCCGAGTGAGCAGCGTTCGCCCCTGTTTACCGCATCTCGACCGGGGCATCGACGCCGAGAACGGCGAGCCCGGATGCCAGAACCGAGACAACGCCCTGAACCAATGCCAGCCGCGCTTTTGTAATCTCTGCATCATTATTCATAATGAAGCGTAAATAGGGCAAATCGCGCCCCCTCGTCCACAGTGCATGAAATTCGCTGGCCAGATCATAGAGGTAAAAAGCGATTCGGTGCGGTTCATGCGCCGATGCCGCCGCCTCGATCGTCCGGGGGTAGAGTGCCAGCCGCCGCAGCAGCTCGAGTTCCGCGGGGTCGGTCAGCCGCTCCACAGCCGCGTCAGCCAGGAACGCGGCCCGCGCAGCGGTCTCCTCCGGCAGGTCCGGGATCGCCTCCCGCGCGTTGCGGAAGATCGAGTGCCCCCGGGCGTGGCCATACTGGACATAGAAGACCGCATTGTCCTTGGATTGCTCGATCACCTTGGCGAGGTCGAAATCGAGCACCGCGTCGTTCTTGCGGAACAGCATCATGAACCGCACCGCGTCGGAACCGACCTCGTCGACCACTTCGCGCAAGGTGACGAAATCGCCGGAGCGTTTCGACATCTTGACCGGCTCGCCGTTGCGCAACAGCTTGACGAGTTGCACGATCTTGACGTCCAGCGCCGCCTCGCCCGAGGTCACCGCCTTGATCGCCGCCTGCACGCGCTTGATATAGCCGCCGTGATCCGAGCCCCAGACATCGACCAGGTTGCGAAAGCCGCGGTCGAACTTGTTCTTGTGATAGGCAATGTCCGAGGCAAAGTAAGTATAGCTGCCGTCGGATTTGAGCAGCGGACGATCGACATCGTCGCCATAGGCGGTGGCCCGAAACAGCGTCTGCTCGCGATCCTCATAGTCCTCGACCGGCGCCCCCTTCGGTGGCGGCAGGCGGCCCTCGTAGACGTCGCCCCTGGAACGCAGATGATCGATGGTGGCGGCGACCAGATCGACGTTGCCGTCAATCAGCGAACGCTCCGAAAAGAAGACGTCATGCCTGATGTTGAGCGCCGCCAGATCGCCCCTGATCTCTTCCATCATCATGGCGATGGCCTTGCTGCGCACGCCCGGCAGCCATTCGCTTTCGGGCAGCTTCAACAGCCTGTCGCCATGCTCGTCCGCCAGCGCCTGCCCGACCGGCTTCAGATAATCGCCGGGATAAAGCCCTTCCGGAATTTCGCCGATGTTCTCGCCGAGCGCCTCGCGGTAGCGCAGGAAAGCCGAGCGGGCGAGCACATCGACCTGCGCGCCGGCATCGTTGATGTAATATTCGCGCGTCACATCGTAGCCGGCGAAGGCCAACAGGCTTGCCAGCGCATCGCCAAACACAGCGCCGCGGCAATGCCCGACATGCATCGGTCCGGTCGGATTGGCCGAGACGTATTCGACATTGACCTTCTCGGCCGCACCCGCAGTGCTTCGCCCATAAGCGTCGCCCTCACGCAGCACGGTGCGCAGCGCGTCCGACCAGGCCGATGGCTTCAAAGTGAGGTTGATGAAGCCGGGACCGGCGACATCGACCGACGCCACCAGATCATCGCTCCGCAGCCGGGCTGCGATCGCCTCGGCGAGATCGCGCGGCTTTGCCTTCGCTTCCCTGGCAAGGACCATGGCCGCGTTGGTCGCCATGTCACCATGCGTCGCATCGCGCGGCGGCTCGACCACGACGCGCGATAAATCGATGCCCGCGGGCCATCCGCCTTCGGCTGCGAGCGCGCCGCAAACCGCTTGCACGCGTGCAAGCACGTTGGCGAAAAGATGCGGCGGTGAATCTTTGTCGATCATGGGCGTGATGGGCCGGAAATTGCGCCTGACATCGCAGGCTGGTTAGGCCGCCGCCTAACGCAAATCCGGGGTTGAGTCAAAAAGCCTTCGATGCTCGGTGATGGCAAAACGGTCGGTCATCCCGGCAATGAAGTTGCCGATCCGCCGCGCCCGTTCGGTTTCGGTCTCGCCGGCGCCTCCTGCTGGCGGCAGCCATTCGGTGGGCAGGTCGTCCGGCCTGTTCTGGTAGCGCGCGAACAGGTCGAACAGGATTTGTTCCGCATCCCCCATCACCCGCATCACCCGCGGATGCCGGTACATCCGAAGCTTCAGGAACGCCTTGATTTCGGCTTCCGCCTCCGCCACCGCGGCCGGAAACGCGATCAGCACCTCGCCATAATTGCGAACATCCTCGACCGATTTCGGTTTCACCGCCTCGAGGCGCCGCTGCGCTTCCGAGACGACCGCGCCGATCAGATGTGAAATCAGCTCACGCACCAGTTCGGCACCGCGCCTGATATCATCGAGACCGGGGTAACGTTTCGCGATCTCGGCAATCATCTGCGCCGTGAGCGGCATGACCTTGAGATCATCGACCTCAAACAGACCGGCGCGCAGGCCATCGTCGATGTCGTGGGCGTCATAGGCGATATCGTCAGCGATCGCGGCAACCTGCGCTTCCAGTGACGCAAAGCTCCATAATTCAAGATCGTAGGTCTTGATGTAATCGGAAATCCCCACGGGAATGCCGCGGTCGCGATAACGCCCGGTCGGCGTCCCGTTTCGCCCCATCAGAGGGCCGTTGTGCTTGACGATGCCCTCCAGCGATTCCCAGGTCAGGTTGAGTCCGTCGAAATCGGGATGACGATGCTCCAGCGAGGTCACGACGCGCAGGGTCTGCGCATTGTGATCGAACCCGCCATGGGCCTTCAGGCAGGCATCGAGCGCGCGCTCGCCGGCGTGACCGAATGGGGGATGACCAAGATCATGCGCCAGCGCCAGCGTTTCCGTGAGATCCTCGTCGAGGCCGAGCTGCCGGGCCAACGCGCGGGCGATCTGGGCCACTTCCAGCGAGTGGGTCAGCCGGGTGCGATAATGATCGCCTTCATGGAACACGAACACCTGGGTTTTATGCTTCAGGCGGCGGAACGCAGTGGAATGAATCACCCGGTCGCAATCGCGCCGGAACGGGCTGCGGGTCCGGCTCGGCGGCTCCTCGAACAGCCGCCCATGGCTGCGGTCGGGATCGCAGGCATAGACCGAACGGGGAGCAGCCATTCCGACCGACACGGCGTTTTATCCCTTAAAGGTTTGATTCCGGTGCCCGGCGCACTTAACTATGCTCTGCGCCGGATACCAGCTAATTTGGATATGGCGTCCGCCATCGGAGACCTCGCCCATGACCACAGCCGTCACCATCAGCGAGCGGGCCGCCCGCCGCATTGGGGAAATCCTCAAAACCGAGGGCGACGGCGCCATGCTGCGGATTAGCGTCGAGGGCGGCGGCTGCTCCGGTTTTCAATATAAATTCGACGTCGAACGCGCGCAGGCCGAAGACGATCTGGTGATCGCGCGCGATAGCGCCGTGGTGCTGGTCGATCCGGCCTCGGTGCCGTTCCTCGCGGGGTCCGAGGTCGATTTCGTCGACGATTTGATCGGCGCCTCGTTCCGGGTAGTCAATCCCAACGCCACCGCCTCCTGCGGCTGCGGCACCAGTTTCTCGATCTGATGCGCATCGCGACCTGGAACGTCAATTCGATCCGGCAGCGGGTCGACCACCTCGTGACATGGCTCGGGGATTGCGCACCCGACATCGTCTGCCTGCAGGAAATCAAATGCGTCGACGAGGCGTTTCCGCGCGAGGCGATCGAGGCGCTCGGCTACAATGTAGTCACCCACGGCCAGAAGACTTTCAACGGCGTCGCGCTGCTGTCGAAACTCCCGTTTGACGAAACCACGCCGCGCCTCGCCGGGGACGACGAGGACATCCACGCCCGATTTCTCGAGGGCGTGGTCACGCTCAAGCACGGCGTGCTCCGCGTGGCCTGCCTTTATCTGCCCAACGGCAACCCGCCGGAGACCGAAAAATACCCTTATAAACTCAAATGGATGTCGCGACTTCTTGAGTATTCAAGGCAGCGACTTAAGATCGAAGAACCGCTGGTGCTTGCGGGAGATTTCAACGTCATCCCGAAGGCCGAGGACGTTCATAACCCGGCCGCCTGGGTCAACGACGCCTTGTTCCGGCCGACCACCCGCGAGAGCTTTCAGTCGCTGCTCGGGCTTGGGCTAACCGACGCGCTGCGCGCCGTCACCGATGCCCCCGGGCAATATACGTTCTGGGATTATCAGGCCGGCGCCTGGCAGAAGAACCACGGCCTGCGCATCGATCATCTTCTGCTGTCGCCGCAGGCCAGCGACCGGCTGATCGATGCCGGTATCGACAGCTATGTGCGCGCCTGGGAGAAACCGTCGGATCACGTGCCGGTCTGGATCGATCTGGACCTGGAGGCGGCCTAAGTTCGCCGCTTTCTCTCTCTCTGCCCGCGCCTCGGCGAGGGATCAGTCCCTGCGGCCCTGCACCCAGTGCTCGAGCATCTGGAGCGCCATCGCACGGTCGTCATCGGACGCCTTGCTGATCGCCTTGTTGTAGCTGTCCTTGATCCAGATCTCCTCCGGGGCGGCACTGTCGCGGGCCAGCGTCAGCCACATCAGCCCGCGAGCGGCCTGGCGCGGCAGCTGATCGCCATTAAACAACATCTGACCGAGCATGGCCTGCGCCTGATGCTGGCCGTGCTGGGCGGCCAGGCCGAGCCAGCGGGCGGCATAGCGGAAGTCATCGCGCGACGTGCCGGCGTTCTTGAGATAGAGCCGGGCCAGATCATACTGCGCATCGGCGTTGCCGAAATACGAGGCGGCGTAGGAGAACATTTCCCTAGCGCGCTCCGGATCGGACTTGATCTTGGAATTGGGAATACCGTTGAGGTAATAGCGGCCGAGCGCGACAAAGGCCTTGGCGACGATCGCCGCCTGCGGCGCCGAAGGGCTGTCTTCGGCATGCGCATTGGCAATGCGGCTGAAATATTCGAAGGCGCGAAGATCGTCCTGGGTGACGCCGTCGCCGTCGGCATACATCCGCCCAAGCTTCCACTGCGCAATGGGATGACCGCCTTCGGCGGCGTATTGCAGCGAGGTCAGCGAAAGATCGGTCGTGGACGACGGAACCGCCTTCTTCAAAGCCGCCGCAGCCCCGGGCTGGGCCGAAACCACCGGTATAGTCGTATCCTCGTTGACCGGCGCGCCGTCGAAGGCGGACACCCGGACGGCCACCGGTGTGGCCCCCAAAATCAACGCAAAAATGATACGCCTAGATATCAGCATAACACTGTTTCTCGTGCGCCCCGCCGGGATGGGTCACCGCGCCATCCACCGCGGGTCCAACCTGTTGGGCATACTTCCAGAGTGCGCCTGACGTATGATTGGTCGCGCGCGGCTGCCATTTGGTCTTACGTTTAGCCAGCTCAGCGTCGGTCAACTTTACGTTAAGTGTTCCGGCGTCGGCGTCGATTTCGATGATATCGCCGTCCTGTAGCAGTGCGATTGGTCCGCCAACCGCAGCTTCCGGCCCGACATGGCCGATGCAGAATCCGCGGGTCGCCCCGGAGAACCGGCCGTCGGTGATCAGGGCGATCTTGCCGCCCATCCCCTGCCCGGTCAGCGCCGCGGTGGTCGAGAGCATTTCGCGCATGCCGGGGCCGCCACGCGGTCCCTCATAGCGGATCACGATGACCTCGCCCTCTTTGTAGGTCTTCTTTTGGACGGATTCGAAGGCGTCCTCTTCGCGATCGAAGCACCGGGCCGGGCCGGTAAATTTCAAATTCGACATACCCGCAACTTTCACGATCGCGCCCTCGGGCGCGAGATTCCCCTTCAAGCCAACCACACCGCCGGTAACGGTGATCGGCTTGTCCGCGGAGCGCACCACATCCTGGTGCGGATTCCATTTCACGCTTTTGAGGTTCTCGGCGATCGTGCGGCCCGTGACTGTCAAACAGTCGCCGTGCAAATGGCCGTTATCGAGCAGCGTCTTCATCAGAAGCGGTATGCCGCCAACCTCAAACATATCTTTGGCGACATAACGACCGCCCGGCTTCAAATCCGCGACATATGGAGTTTTTTTGAAGATTTCCGCCACGTCGAACAAATCGAACTTGATGCCGCATTCATGGGCGATCGCCGGCAGATGCAATGCCGCATTTGTCGAGCCACCCGATGCGGCCACCACGGCGGCCGCGTTTTCCAGCGACCGGCGCGTCACGATGTCGCGCGGCCGGATGTTCAGGGCAATCAGTTCCATGACCTTTTCGCCGGCGGTCATGCAAAAGGAATCGCGGATTTCATAAGGCGCGGGTGCGCCGGCCGAATAGGGCAGCGCCAGCCCGATGGCTTCCGATACCGTCGCCATGGTGTTGGCGGTAAATTGTGCGCCGCACGCACCGGCGGACGGACACGCCACCCGCTCGATTTCATCGAGATCGGCATCGGACATCTCGCCCACCGAATGCTTGCCGACCGCTTCGAACATGTCCTGCACCGTGACCTGCTGGCCGCGGAAATTGCCGGGCAGGATCGAGCCGCCATAGATGAAGATCGAGGGTACGTTGAGGCGAACCATCGCCATCATCATCCCGGGCAGCGACTTGTCGCAGCCGGCGAGTCCGACCAGCGCATCGTAGGCATGGCCGCGCATGGTCAGTTCGACGGAATCGGCGATGCATTCGCGCGACGGCAGCGACGAGCGCATGCCGTCATGGCCCATGGCGATACCGTCGGTCACGGTGATGGTGCAGAATTCGCGTGGCGTGCCGCCGGCGGAAGCGACGCCTTTCTTGACCGCCTGGGCCTGACGCATGAGCGAGATATTGCAGGGTGCAGCCTCGTTCCAGCACGACGCCACGCCGACAAACGGCTGGTGGATCTGCTGGGTGGTCAGCCCCATGGCGTAGAGATACGAGCGATGGGGCGCCCGTTCCGGACCCTCTGTCACGTGACGGCTTGGCAGTCTTTTCTTGATATCGGTCTTGGCGTCCATTTCGAACCTGTTTCCCCAGCCGTCTCTTCTCGAACCAGGGAAATAAGTAATTCCCATCGCGTGCGCGAGCGTCGCGGTCTTTACGGAGAGATGATTTCATGGAGGGGTGTGGCCAAAAAGCGGCGCGGGCGAGAACAGGCTGAGATGAAGGTTAAATCTTCCGGAACTGTTGCGTCCAAGCAACAATCGTGGCGCAAAAGCAACCCTTGTCTGTCCGATTGGAGGCACGCCGCCGAGACCACCAAAGCAAGCCACCAAGGAGCAAGACTGCCAAAGAAAACGGCCGGTCACCTGCGACCGGCCTTTCCCGCCGGCACGACCAGCGTCAGCAAACCGGCCGAAATCAGTGGCCTGCGGGTGCCGAAATTCCACCGGTGTAGTTGTAGGCCGACCACTCCGACTGCGCGGGCGCTTCGCGTTTGTCGCAGGCAATGATGTCAGGACATGCATCCACGTTCCCGCGGCGCGATGCGCCCGAGTCGTGCGTGAATCCATTCGCCTCGAAAACGAGGGCGCAGGGAAAGCCGGGTGCCCGCCGCACCCGCAGCCTCGTGTGCAAAGTGTAGAAAGCACACGAGTAGTCACCACAGGTTCGCCGGGACACCCGGCCTTCCCTGCGCAATGGTTTTAACGGTTTCCTTCGCGCTCTCCT
>Ga0210386_10002061_pt1 | contig 17549 bp, 15 predicted proteins | sample IncBWH32OmetaG_FD_160091 | JGI IMG/M metagenome (GOLD analysis project Ga0210386, IMG submission 160091) | Forest soil microbial communities from Barre Woods Harvard Forest LTER site, Petersham, Massachusetts, United States - Inc-BW-H-32-O ... | reverse complement strand
ACCCCGCCCAGAATCGTCGGCATCCTCTGCAATGGGTTGCGTCGGCTATAATTGCGCGCATGGCCGTTGCGGTGCTGTTCGGTCATGCAACCGTGAAGCATTTATCAGGAGCAATCATGGGTCAAGACAGTTTTATTCCGGTTGCAACCAATGCCAGATCGCGAAGCGACCTCGTCGAGCGCGGGTTCAGTCGTCAGCCGCTCAGGGTTGATGTAGACATAGCACGCGCGCTGGAAGCGTTATCCCATGCCGCTTGGTCCGTTCCAAAGGACAAATACTACGAGGGGGGCGACAGGTATCGTTCCTTAAATCGTGTCAGGGCCGAGATTGTTGAGGGCGGTGTAAAGGTTTGGTTGAGCGAAGAGAGCACGCCCTATGTGCAGCTGAAAAAATACAACACGACAATCGGCGGCCAGCCGCGAGAGTACGCTCCGCTGCCCGCGGCGATCGCCGGCTCGCCAGGCGTTCGCAAGATGATTGCTCACCACCTTCATTACTTACCGCTGTCGACGGTGGGCACGAAGTATTTGGTCAACGTTCATTTAATAAGGTTCACGGCTGCGCCTGGCCGGCCGTGCGACACCAGTCCGCCGGGCTTACATAAAGACGGGGAAAAGTACATCGTCACGCATCTAGTGGGCCGCTGCGGCGCTCAGGGCGGCGAAGTCGTCATCACCGACAATGACAAGCAGGAGATGGATCGGTTCACGATGCGCGAATCAGGTGAGTGTTACGTCTTCGACGATGATCGCATCTGGCATATGTTAACGCCAGTGGCCGTATTGGAAGGCAACGAGTACGCCTACCGTGACACACTGGCATTCGATATGCTGCCGGAGGGTTGGGAACCCGTGAAGTGATCGGAGGCGGAGAGACTCGAACCCCGCACAGGTGTTAGCCCGTAAAGGGTCTAGCGCATTCAGCTTGTCCTCTGCCAGCGCTCGCCCACCGCGCAACTTAATGATCAAGCCTTCCAGCCACCACAATCCTCAATGCTGCTTGAGGCTCGTGAACGCGCCACTTCAATCGCAGACGTTCTTACTCACGATTTGCCGGAGCGGGAGATTTCCGAGGAGGATCAGCAAGTTGCGATAAAACGGGACGAGTCAACTTCTCTTCGTTATTCACCTTTTGTTCGCAATTAATCGCGAATTGCCGCAACTAAAGTGACATTTTCGTGACAGGCGAGCATTCGGCTATCGACCGAATGCTCGGCCATCTGGGTCACGACCCCTTGGATCGTCGTCTTGGAAGTCTATGTCGCGTCCGATATGCTGCATCCTTTCCCAGGAGGTAGTCTCTCAGGCAAAGTGTCAGAAGCCTGTACCTGATGCTATAGCTCGGACAGTCTCGACGCCGATCGGAGTGCGCACTCCGCGGAACCGTTCCAAGTGGTCACTACTGAGAACCGAAGCATCAATTTGAAGGGGTGTTCTTTGCATTCACTGTCGTCAACCTATTGCGTTATCAAAAATTTACGGTACACGACTCGCAGCGTCGCTACGAAAGGAACAGATAAATAAACTCCTACAATCCCGCCTACGGCCCCGCCAACCATTACCGTGAATATCGCGAGCAGTGGGTGAATCTCGAGCTCATGGCCCACGACACGCGGCGAAACAAAATAATCCATCAGCATTCGCCATAGCCCCAGCAATGCCGCCATCCAAATCCAATGAGAATGAGTGAGCGCTCCAATCGTGATGATGATACTCGCGGAGGTCATCCAGCCAGCCACGGGTATAAACTCCAGCACGCCCGCCATGACACCAAGCGCCAATGCGTGCGGGAAGCCCAGGATCCATGTCGTCATTGAACAATACAGGAGCGACAGGACCGCCAGAATTACTTTGGCCTTTATGTAGTGCTGAACCATCACGTTTAGGTCGCCAGCGAAGGACCGCAGGTCCTCCACGTTGTCTTTCGTCGAGACAAGTTGGATGAAGGAATCGGCAAGAATTGGGCCGCCGTTGAGGAAAAAAAGTGCCAGTATGGGGATTAAGACCAGGCTTCCAATAGCACTGGGTACAATTCGCTGTCCATTTTCCAAAACACCACGGATTCGTTCATGGTGTTGAATCAGAAATGACTTCAGCCTCAATTCCTGCGCATCCGTCCAGCCGTACTTGTCGCCAATCTTCGTCGCGATCTCGCCCGTCGAAATCTCCTCGGAAAGGGCTGGTAAGCCTCGAATCACGCCGGCCGCGTGTCGGAAGAAACCCGGATCCAGGCCATGGATAGCGACTGCAATGAGAATCAGAACTGCAAGGTAGGCCTCCAAAATATGCGGGCCTCGCAGATTCTTGAAGAATAAAGAATGGCGCTGCAGAAACCGCACGACCGGATCAATCAAGTAGGCAAATAGGATTGAGAACACAAAAACAACAAACACCGTCCGCGCAACATACACAATGGCGAGCCCCAGTGCAAAAACGAGGATCGTCAGCAGGACTTTTGCAGTCTGTCGATCAAGCATTGACATTAGCCACCCACAACAACGATGTTCTGGCCAGCATCAATCTGTCTGGCTTTCCAATTTCTGCTTGATCGTTCCCAGTGCCTTTTCCAGCGACGAACGAGTTTTGTCAACAGCCACCTTCCGCACAATGCCCCCTTTCAACCCCGTGAGACCGGCCTGGGACGAGCCCTTAAGCGTGATCACGTACATGCCGGGACGCTCGTGGCCTGGGACGCAGACTGTGAGGTCGAGCGCCGTTTCGAAGTAGTGGCTCGCGTAAAGTTGCTTGACCGCAAATGCATATCTCGGACTTGCGGAACCCTTGTCGTGGTAGGCAATCGCCTGTACGATTCGCAGTGTAGGCTTCAGTCCAAAGTTGACCTTTTCCCAATAGAACTGAGATTCGATCCCATCCGAGTTGGCTTTTGGATAATCGAGCAGGTACTGATCAAGAACAGGGAGATATACGGGAAGGCCTTTTGACCGGCTGAGCAGCCTTTGAAAGGTGTCCGCCACAACCGCTGGGTTATGTTTGTCGCGGTAGGTTCCGAGCGCTGTGTTTCCTCCCTCTCTATATCTTTCAAGAGCTTCCAGCGCCATCTTTTGCCCAAGCCTGTTCACCTGGTCCGCCGCATCCGGCGCAGACCAATTTACTGACTGCTTGAATGTATCCATCGCTTCGCTGGGCAGCTGGACCTCGCAATGCCCTGGCTCGCACTTTTTGAGCTCTTTGATGTCTTGCTCCTCCAATGTGAAGCCCTCGAGATCCGAGGGCTTCGGAGGATTGCTGAATTTCTGGATGGCCAGGTAGTTGGGAACCTTGCGAAGGGCGTCGATGTCCGATGCGAATGTGAGATAACGCTCCGGCGTGGAGTTCACGTACACAGAACCGAACACATACACTTCGTCTGGCGTCGGTGAATCCAATATCTTGGCGACAGCTTTTCCGCTTCGAATACTGTTGATCTGCTCGTCGTTCAACCCGACATACTCTCGAAAGAACTTGAACGGTTCGGCGTCTTGCGCGCTCGCAGCAAGGGCGCTCGTCGACGCGATTCCCGCTAAAAGCAGAACTGTCGTTCGGATTCTAGCTCCCCAATATGTCTTCATAATTTCTCCAATATCGCGAGGCCCCATGGTGCGCTGCCGTCGTCTTCGGCCGCCTGTGCGACCAACGTTTACCACTACCACCAGCTGAGGCACAACAAGTGCTTGCCGGGGCTTCTGTCGCTCTGCTGTTTGCCGGGTTTGAGACTTCCATCGGGAACGCGCAAGAGACCCCAGCGGCTGTGAAGGCCGGGTGGCGGGTAGATCCGGTCGTCAAGAATCCCTTCAGTCGGTTGAAAAAATACACAACCATCCGGTTACCAGCCGAACGGTTTGGCCTTTCACAAAGGGTTTTCGCAGAAAACATTGGGTTTTTGCTCGGTTCGAGGAAGCTTTCAGTGCGTTGACAGTGTAACGGGCTCGGCGACAGGAATATGACGTTCGGAGGTTCTTCGCACTTGCGATCTCCCACAGCGGATGCGCAATAATAAAGGTTCTTGCCGCATTCCTTGTTGGTTAGCTCCTCCACTCTGTGGTTCGCCGGATTCGATATTCGAGAACGCTGCGAATGTTAACTAACCTGTGCAAGAATGAACATTACTCTGTCAAGGCTTGATGCCATCATGGGCGTATGGCAAAGACGAAACGAAAAAAGGAATCGGACAAGGCGCTTCTTGCCAGTGTCACGAAAGAAATGGCGCAGCCCCGGGTGGCCGAGTCCGCGCAAATAGAAGCTCATAGACAGCGGGCAGCCAAGGTCAGAAAGCCCGTCTAGCGACCGACATTTTCTGGATAAGACGAGGGACGCGCCATGGGCGGCGACACGACCTGATCGTCATGAAACGTGCAGTTCGCCTTCAATACCTTGGTGGCATCGCTCTGAGTTCGAACCGTGGCCGGAAGAATCAGAATCGTGATGTTAACTACAGACTTTGTCGCGGCGAAGCGCGGAAGGATTCCTCGTATGCCGTCTCCATCATTGCCTCGGCAAGCCACGCAGACTTTTCTTGGTGCACAGGCCCCAGCGACTACCGAGCCGCTGGGGCCTGTCAATTCTCTTCCAAACGCCTTAGGGATGGTTGCTCGCAGGCAGGTTTTCCGACATAACCCCGACCGCAGTTCCGATGACGTCGCCGGAGACGATCATCTCCACGCGGCGATTCTGTTGACGTCCTTCCATCGTATCATTGGATGCAACAGGTTGCGTCTTACCGAATCCTCGCGACGTCATCGACGTCAAGGGAATGTTTTGCTTTGCCAGGTAATCCCGCACTGCACCGGCTCGTTGTTCCGAGAGTTCCTGATTCATGGCATCGCCGCCCACGCTGTCGGTGTTGCCCTCGATCGCTAGCCTTAGGTCCGGATAGACCAGAATGATTCCGGATATTTTGGCTAGCTTCTCGCGCGCCATCGGACGAAGAGTGTACTTGCCGGTGTCAAAAAGTACGTCCGACAGATTCACGACGAGACCACGGGCAGTGTCGCGAGTGGCGAGAATCGCGTTGAATTGCTCAAGCAATCGGGCGCGAAGTGCTTCACGGTCCTGCACCGCTTGCTGGAGTTGCCGATCCGAAGTCACCGCGGCCGCTCGGTTTCGATCCGATTCCGCCTCCGCATCCATTTGACCCTGTTGGGCGTCCGCGGCGGCAGCGCGATTCCGATCCGACTCTCCTTGGGCAGCTTGTTGTTCTCGCTGCGCCGCAGCGGTGGCCTGAACGGCCTCCGCGCGTCGGCGGTCAGCGTCGGCGCTTGCCGCTTCCGCGTTCCTGCGAGCCTGCATATCGTCGTTGGACTTGGCGGTGGCCTCTGCGACTTGTGCCGCTCCCGCCTTCCTGTCCGCTTCCACGCGATCTGCGTCGATCCGTTTCACCGCAATCTCTCGGGCGTCATCCGCCGTCTGTACAACTTCGCGCGATTGCGCAATCAACGATTTCCGGTCCACGTGTCTCATAGTGGCCAGATCATCCGCCCGTTTCATCTGACTGACGGCACTTTCATAACTGGAACTTGCGAAGGTTTCGGCTTCGGCCGATTTGGCGATCCGCACCGCATTGCGTGCTTCGAAGAATTCGAGAGGGAGTTTCGCGTTCATAACCACCGGGTCGAAGTGGTAGCCGGTGGGGATGTAGCCACCCCGATCGATAAGCTCATACTTCGCGTCCACGGCCTCCGTAGCGCCGACAGTATCGGGGCGAATCTCGTTCTCGAGCACTACGACGTTGCTGGGACGACGCACGGCATAGCAAGGTTCCGCGGTTACGATCAGTGCGAAAGCCTGAAGGTCAGTGGTCACGTCCAGCTTGCTGCGATGGTTATCTCCCAGCAATACTTCACCGATGTTCACTGGCCGGCCTTCCGGCGAAATGGCCCAAAACACATAAGTCAAGTACTCGTTGCCGAAGCTCGTGGGCTTGTCCAGTCCGGTAAATTCCGCTTCGATTTCGAGCACCCCGCGCTTGCTCTCCACTTTGGCTTCACCCGCTGCGCCCGTCATCAAATTGGTGCCTTGAAAATTGATCCTTGTGGCCCCGCTGCGATGTTTGTAGCTGACCGCCCGGGTCGTGCGGCTAACGATGTTCACTCTGTAGACTGGCGTCTGATTGTTTTCGGATGAGACTGCGGTTTGGGCCCGGACTAGCGTCGATGCTCCCAAACAGGCGAGGACTGCCAAGAACACTGCTGAAATCTTCACGGGACTCTCCTTAAGGAACTGGAAACATCCGAGTGTCAGACTTCGTCAATACCAATGCTGTGCGTTATTGCACGTTCTGCGAAGATTACGAAGGGAGGACGATTCTAACAACGTCGCTAACCCGCGAGATTTTTCTGACGCGTCGGCCCCGCACTGGGCGCTGCCGTACTTCCCCAACGTCGTCCTACACGAATACACAGGGTGCGCACACTTCTCAACGTTCGCGGTGGTCGTTCTTCTCTCCGAGCTTTCGATCAAGAGCGACGGATCTAAGCTCCGACAGTAGTGATCCAAGAAATCTGCTTCTGTACGGAAAGGAACACATCACGATTGAGGGCCGCATCGCAGCAGCCCTACATGAGCCTCGGTTGACTCCCGTGAGCCTTTCTCCATCCTATGCACGCGTCGCCTCTGGCTCGGCGATCAACTCCTCAAAAAGCGTCCGGTAGTGAATCATGGCCTGGCGCAAGTCTTCGGTGCTGGCCAGTCCTTGCGTTTGACGCAGCGCGCTTTGGTGCGCCGCACGGTAATTTGCCAGAACCTGGGGATGGTCCACGGAGATATCCGCCGCGCGTTGCTCAAAGTCGCTTACCGGATAGCCGCGTGTCGACATTACATCGCCCAGTAATTGGTCGGCGTCCGTTACTGCACCCCCCGGACCGTCGACGAACCGCGCCTGCACTCTGCCCCACGACTCGACAAACCGCATCCGATCGCCTGCAGCGAGCGGCCGAATGTGCAAGCTCTCCACGCGTTCCGCACGGTCGTCGAGCACGGCTTCTGCTTGCCGCCGGCTCCCACCTTCGTTCACCGCGCGAGTGTATTCAGCGCCACCAAACTGAGTCCGTAGTCTTTCCGTCCGACGTTTACGAACAAACAGCCAAATGCCGACGCCTGCCGTCACCACCACCGCCGCGACGACGATACCTAGGATCATTTCTGTCGCGCTTATCGCTGATAGGTTCATGACTTACCTCCCGTTTTCGACGATATCATTCACAAATCCAAATCTGTTTCTCGACAACCATTTCCAGGTCGCCGATTTTCTTTTGCATTTTCCCGAGTATCTTTTCGCCAAAGCCCTTGCCTTCTAAGTTTGGGTTGTTTGTCAGCTGGCCCACCTTTTCTTTGATCTTGCCTTCAATTCACGAAGCGTACCTTCGCCTTTATCTTGCGTGCTTTGTCTAATCACCATTTCTCCTTGATTGCTTCGCAGATAAAGCCCAATTCTTAAGTGTCGAGCAAGAACACTCCTACGGTAGTGGCAGCAAGCCATTCTGTAGCTTGGAGCGGACCCGGCATCGGTCGCCGTTCTACGCGCTGGCCGTGCTTCTTCTCATGAAATGCACCACGAACAAGATGAGGCCCACCACCAGGGCAATGTGAATGAAACCGGAAGTTACGTGAAAAGCGAAAAATCCAAGCAACCAAAGAACAATTAGAACTGCGGCGATTATCCCAAGCATGTTTTCATCTCCTTGATGCTGAGCGAGGCAACATCCACAATCTCGTTCTTCCGAAAGCGCGGATGCCTGTTGTCTTGGCGGGCACGACAACACCGTCACCAGATTATTTATTGACAAGAGGGAGGTCTGTCCCGTTGTGAACACTTTCGCATCTTTATTTCACGTCCGGTTTCCGCGTGATCTCTGCGGAGTCAAAGAACTGGCAAGGCGGACGCGGGGAGTAATACCCCGCGTTGTGGAATGTCTGCCAGGCGGTTCTTACAGGTCACAAAAGAACGAACGGGGCATATTCCGCGGCGCGACCGAGTCAAAGTGTTTGGCCACAGAGAGCAGATCGGTTGAGTGCAGTCGGCGTTCCTATATCTCGTGCTCAACTCCGTGCCTGCGAGCTAGAAATCCGATGCCAATCAATCCGAACAGCGAGAGCGCGAGAGACCCCGGTTCCGGGACGAGAACGGACGAAGCGACAGTGCTGCCGTCTTTATCACCTCCGCTTCGGTGTCTCCCTCTACGCCGTTCCCTTCCGTCCTGTGCAATAGAGGAAGTGCGATCATCGGAATCGAACAGACTCAGACCTGCAGAGTGAATGTCCATGTTTGGCGTTCTCGTGAAGAACGCGTCTGGAGTCAAGGGAGACCTTGGCGTCGAGAGATCAAAGGTGCTGTTTACCTGAACGTTAGCAGTCAGCACCATCGCCGAGTCCGACTGTGCTAGGAATCGTGCATTCATGGGCACGCTCAGATCCATCCGAGAATCGCTTGTCACGTTCGCGGAAGTTGCGGTGCCCTGGAACTTTTTCACAAGGCCAGAGTGAGGCATGTTGTCGGCGCAAGCTGGCGTCGCGGCAATCAGGAAAGCTCCGACAAGCAGCAACGCGGGTCCAAAGTTCATATGGTTTTCTCCCAAGTGTGAGTGGCGGGGATTCCACTCGGTCGAATATTAGACGGCATGCAAGTAAGTTTCTGTTCAATTGTGTACACATGCACCCTATTCACTTTTTGTTCGCGATGCATCGCACGGTAGAGGAGGGGTGAACGCGCCGCCTATGAAACGAGCGCTGGATGTGAAACGTACTAAGTGCGACCGTTTGGCGGGATCGCATAAGCGAATGGTGAGTAGATGGGCGGTAGGCAGTATCACCGATGTTGGCCGAATGCGATAAATCTTCCATTCCCAACCCCAGAGCTCTCCAACGATATTCAGGAGGCGTGTCCAAAAGTGAACAGTTTCGATATGGCTTCGAACGTAACGCCCCCTCGAATGGCGAGTGCAGGGCGATAAGAGCTTGCAACCCTGGCTGGGGAGCGTTTTGCTCGCCCCGCTCGCCATTCGGAAATTCAAATCGTCACGTAAACGGCGACGCAACGCGGCTTCTAGCCACTGGAAGTGCGAACCGGACGGCGCCGGCGATTCTTGCACAGGGTTTTCACGATCCCAGGCGGCGAACTTATTTCTGCGCGGAAAAATCTTTCTTCTGATTCTTCATCAAGTAAAGTGCGGCGTCGGCGGCGTATAGTAGGGGCCCAATTGTTTCGGCATCCTTGGGATAACTGGCGATACCGATGCTGACGGAAAGCTTGGGTTCCTCGCCATCATCCGCAAAAAGATCGCAGATACGCCGCGCGACCAATGCGGCTGCGCCGGCCCCTGTCTCCGGCAGGACGAGCGCAAACTCGTCCCCGCCATACCGGGCCGCGGTATCGATGGACCGGCAACAGAGACGCAGGACGTTGGCCAATCGGCAGAGGGCTCTACTTCCTGTCTGATGACCGTAGCGGTCATTGATCTGTTTTAGGCCGTCCAGGTCAAGAAATAGGAGAGTGAATTCTCTTGTTGTCCTCTTGGACCGCATGATTTCACTGTTCAGCACGTCGACCAGCTCGCGGTAGTTGGCCAGGTCAGTCAGACTGTCAGTGGCCGCTCGTTTTCGAAGTTGGTCCTCGAGCGCACGTTGGTCAGTGACATCCTCGACAATGAGGCCATAACCGTCCAACGCACCTTTCTCGCCGCGCACTTTGCGCCCGCTGAGCCGCACCCTCAACGTCGTACCGTCTTTCCGTTTCCAGTCTGCTTCAACCGGATCGACTCGGCCCGTTTCAGGGGAGCGCTCCAGTAGTTGTGCCCGCTTGATAGGATCCCGCATTATATCGCTCGCCAGATTCACGGACTTGAGTTCCTCTCTGGATGAATAGCCCAGCATCGCCACAAGAACCTGGTTGACATCAAGGAAACTGCCATTCTTGCTGCAGCGGCACATGCCGTAGGCCGAGTTTTCGATCAAAGCGCGGTAGTGGGCTTTCGAATGTCGCAGCTCTTTTTCGGCTCGATCGCGTTGTTCCCGCAGATTCTTTTCGTCCAGCACCCGCCGAACAGCCATCGGGAGACGAGCGATGCGATCCATCTCGATACAATCGTGGACGCCGTTCTCGGCGAACTCCGTTGCGGTCTCTCTCCACAGCGTGTCCGTCACGAATATGAGGGGTATTCCATTTTTAGTCTGGAGCAGTCGTTTAATTGTCTGCACCCAGTGGGGGTCGGTGCCTGGGGACTCGGCTACAATAAGGTCGTAGCGGTGCGAACCTACGCATTTGGCGAGCGTGTCGACATTTTCAGCCACGTCTCGTTTGACTAAGAATTGCACACTATGTAACTCGCGCAGGCAGCGCTCTACGGCCTCTAAATTCCTGTGAACAAATAAGATGCGTATGGGCTGCCGGTTCGGTTTCCACCGTGCAGTCGAGCCCTGCGGATCGCGTCCTGTGGCAGTTTGGGCCGAGGTGGCCATTGAAGTCAGGGACGAATTCTCCGCGATCATGACGAATCCATGTCGACCAGGGAATCCTGCAAAGTCCTCTCCTCCGCAAATCTACGGGATTCGCGCGGGCGCGACTGTTCAATTTAGGACAGTTTGCTACCGGTTCAATTTGATTGAACCGAGCACGCTGCACGGATGCGAGAAGCGGTAGTGAGGAACAGTTCAAACTGGATGTTGGTCAGAGACTCACTGCGAATGTCGGGCGAAATTGGATTGCAACCAGTGGATTCGGTGTGTTCGAGAGCAGAACCACCGTGCCCGATTCATGTCCACATTGATAAAGCCATTCGCCGGTCGAAGCGAACAGGCATGTTCGAGGGTTACCTTCTCCTCTGTCTGATCCTAGCCCGCACTTCAAATCGGAGCGAATCTGTCAGTCGCCACCCCGTCGGATTTGATGGTTGCAGTAACCACCGATACACGGACGCCTTCGATCGCGGCCAATCTATTGGTCCGAAGACAGTCAGGCATCTGTTCATCGAAACAGCGTACCGTTGATACCAACGTCGCACTCCATGAAGCGATCGCTCCAGTTGTTGGTGCAAGGTCTTACTCCTGCGAGTCTGAGTTGCAGAGGTGAGATCTCTCCATTTCGCGCTCCATTGAGCCAACATGGAATGCAATGCGAGAAGAGTCGTGCGTCTGGAGGTAATAGAAGCTGACTTTATTACTTTAACCGCGCTCGGAGGGTGCATCAGCTTCTGAGGCGGGGGTGCCCAGCAGCTGGCGGAGGCTGGCGAGCGGTCGCGCTTTCCTTTGGGTTCGACTACATGAAGGCCAGGAGAGAACGCGAGTGGCGTCTGCTCCATCGCTAATTCAGCGAGGAGTTCGGCGCTGCCGTTAGAAATAGACGTCGTAAGGCCCGGCCTTCGAGGTGCCTCTATCCGTCTTAGATAGGGCGCACCCAACCCAGGAGCCGGAACGCCCAAGGCGGCGTTGACGGTAGCTTTGGCCTCCTCGAGGCGCGAAGCGATCTTGTGATCTGGCCTTGGCACAATGTTCTGGTCGCTTGGGCCGGCCATGGCTCCCCCGGGAACAAGGGCAGCCGAAAGGCCAGTAGTCGAAGGGCCGTGTTGTTTCTGAAACAGGATTGGGCTCGCCGCCGCAGACGGATGGACCGGCGCGCTCGCCAGAGTTTCCGGCATAGCAATCAGGGCAGAGAACAGTGCGTCCACGGAATCCTGGGAGGGGACGGCGCGGTTCATGTCATCGAACTGAAACTCGCGCGCGACTTCCACGATGATGTGGGCTGGCACCGGCTGGACATCGTCCACAAAGGCATTAATCAGCGAGTGTTCACAGAGCAGGTTGACGACGCGAGGGATACCCCGCGAATAGAAGTGCACGGCGTTGATGGCCTCGGATGCAAAGACCGGTTTGCCATTGCTGCCCGCGACGTGCAAGCGCGCTTGAATATAGTTGTGAGTCTCCTCGAGAGTAAGAGCGGCGGTTTTGCATCGCAGCGCAATCCGCTGCTTGATCTGGCGCAACTCGGGTCTTTTGAGGCGCTCTTCGAGCTCCGGCTGTCCCGCGAGCACGATCTGCAAAAGCTTCTCGCGCGGAGTCTCCAGATTCAACAGCATGCGAATCTCTTCCAGCACATGGCCCGGCAGTCCTTGGGCTTCGTCCACGATCACCACCGGCGTCTCACCCGCGCGATAGCGGTCCAACAACCACAAATTCAGGCGCATGAGCGCGCCACGTTTCAACCCCGAGTCGAGGGGCACTCCAAAATCCGCCAAGATGAAATCGAATAGATGGCTGATCTCCAAATGTGAGTTGAAAATAAACGCTGTAGGCGTTTGCTGTTGGCGTAGCCAATCGAGCAAGCGGTAGATCAAGGTAGTCTTGCCCGTCCCCACTTCGCCCGTAAGCAGGATGAGGCCCCGGCGTGCCTGGATCCCATACGTCAAATCGTCCAACGCCTCCCGGGTCTGCGGCGTCAAGAACAGGTATCGGGGGTCCGGATTGACGTTGAAGGGATTTTCGCGAAGTCCAAAGAAATGTTTGTACATGTTCGCGTAATCAGCGGTGTTGCTGTGTTTTTCGCCGTGTCAATCTGCGCACTGGTCTACGAATCAAGGTCAATTGATGAGCGGCGGCCTTGCCGGCGCGCTCCCGCCAACCACTGTTCCCCAGTGTTGAGAAGGTCCCTCGAAACCCTCTCTATCTTTGTGGCGCTCAAGCGCCATTGCTGCCAATTGGATCGCTCGCTCAATCAGCTGATATTCATACGCAGTGGGTCGCCGCGAATCGCAGCCGTAGACCTCCAGAGTGCCTAAGAGGGTTTTGTCACGCGAAAGAATACGTCTCGAGGAGAGAACATCCAGACCCAACTCCGTGGCGCTTTGGGTGATCGCGCAAAGTCGACTCTCTTCTCTGTCAGGCAGCGAGACGAGCGATACGACGTTGCCGATCTGAACATCGATGGCGGCGCACAATCTGTTCAAGATCCCCGGGAGCGGCGCGTCCAGAGATATCAACTCAAGAATCTGTCTTTCCTCCTCCGTCGGGTCAGGCAGGCTCCCGTCACCATCCCCATATGGCAAAAACTCTCGTCCCATCCGCTTCGTGTGTGACTCGTCGTCAGCCATCTCACTCACCTCATTCCTGCAACACTCCCTGCAATTCCTCGTGCTAATTAGGGGCTCCGACTTGCTTCGTCAATTCTCCCCGACGGATCTTCATTTCCTCTTCGGCGATAGCGAGCAAAACCCTGTTCATGAACTCTCGCCATTTTTTCTTGAAACTTTTCTATGTGCGGATTCCCGCCTGGCGGCGTTGAGCCAAACGCACGCTCTTTTCATTGCTCCTTGGTCGCTGTTAGGTCACAGCGCGCAGCATTTTCCTCCCGCGTCGGCAGCGAAACCAACGATGCTCCCTTTCCCTCCCTTCGTCGTGTCTCGCAGAGGGAGCCTGTATCTTAGAGGCAGCGCGAACGCGCGACTGTTCAATTGTGGACAGTCCTGGCAATCTGACCGGGCAGGGAACTGTCCTGTTTTATACAGTCTCGCCTGAGATCTTCCTGGTAGAGTCAGCACGAGCGTAATCGCCGAACGCGGACACCGCGACGGTGTTTCGCCCTGAATATGAAACCAAAGAAACCCAAGAGCAGTCGAAGTACCCGCCCCTTCGACCCGCAGGTCTTTCTCGATACCGCTGGAGTCGCGAGAAAAATTGCAGAATTTCGAAGAAGCGAATCGATCTACACACAAGGCGAGGGTGCGGATAGCGTAATGTATATCCAGAAGGGCGGCGTGAAATTGTCCGTGGTGAACGAGTCCGGAAAGGAAGCCGTGGTTGCGATGTTTGGCCCGAGTGACTTTTTTGGCGAGGGATGCATGGCGGGTCAGTCGGTCCGGATGGGAACAGCCACGGCCATTACACCGACCACCCTTCTCGTCATTGAGAAAGACGAGCTGCTGCGCGTGCTCCACGCAGAACGTGAATTATCCGACCAATTCATCGCGTATATGCTCGCGCATAACATCCGGGTCGAAGAGGACCTGATCGACCAACTCTTCAACTCCAGTGAAAAGCGACTGGCGCGTACGCTTCTTCTTCTCGCGCGCTATGGAAAACAAGATCAGCCGGACCGCCTACTGCCGAAAGTTTCACAGGAGACCCTGGCGGAGATGGTCGGAACCACGCGTTCGCGCGTGAATTTCTTCATGAATAAATTCAGAAAACTGGGCTTCATCAAATACAACGGCAAAATCACCATTAATAAGTCCTTGCTGACGGTGGTCTTACACGAGTAAGGCTAGACAATTGGCCGGTCGAAACTACGCAGAACAGGATGGATCGACCAACACAACAGATCATTTTTTTCCAGGACCATCCAAAACGCTGCCGGAAAACCATGAACGCCAGTCACCCCGATTGGTGATCGCAATGGGTTGTGTCGCTCTTCGATTTGACCGATGGCGACATTTTCGGAGAACTGTCATCTCATAACGTGTGAAGTCCTGCCGGCGAATCCAAGAGTCAAGGCGCTTGTAATCGTCCGATAGGTGACGAATGCATAAGCCCCCCTGCGCCCTTGGTGATATCCAGACCGACGGCCTTATCCACGAGCCTTGGTCGCAATTCGAATAGACATTGCCCGCGTTTTTGCTGCAGTATCCTCGGTGCGTTAAGGCCGAAGTCCGCATGACTCAGGCGCTGAATCTCAGAATGTTTTTCGGAAAGATAGTCGTTATTCGTGATACCGCAGCTCTCGTACGTTTCCACGAATGCTTCATGGCCCCCCAATGTGTTCACAACAGTACAGATTTCGGTCCTTTCTCTCGCTAATCTAAAGTCCACGCAGAATTCTGGTAATGGAGGCAACACGCAATGAAAGTACTTGGAGTCATCAGCACGACGGCTGTCTTTTTGTTTCTCGGAGCTACTGTTCCTGCATTCGCGCAAGAAGAGCACCACCAAGAGAGCGCTAAGCCAGCACAACATGAGGAACAAGCTAAACCTGCTGCGAAGCAGGAACAAGCCAAACCTCAGAGACAGGAACAGCAAGCAAAACCTGCAAAGCAGGAGCAGGCGAGACCGGAGAAGCAGCAACAGCAAGCTAAGCCACAGAAGCAAGAGCAACAAGCGAAGAGCCAAGAAGAGAACCAGCAGAAACATACACAGCAACAGGCTAGGAGCCAGGAACAAAACCAGCAGCACACGCAGCAGCAAGCCAAAGACCAGCAACGGCAAAACGAGAATCAACGTCAGCAACAGGTCAAGACTCAGCAAAACGAAGAAAGGGGTCAACAACACCAACAGCAGCAAGCCAATGGCCATGCGCAAGAATCACAGGGCCAGTACGCACGGAATGGTCAGAAAGATAGGTACGGACACGAATACAACGAAAGTCGTTTTGGCCGCGACCATCATGCCCGCTTTGAGGAAAACAGTGGGCGCTACTACGAGGGACGTCGGGAATACTCTTACGGCGGCTATTGGTTCTATGCAGGTGCATATCCGGCGTGGTTTTACCAGCGGGACGTGTACTTCATCATGGGAGCGGATGGGCTGTGGTATGCCGTGGCGTACGATGATCCTTCTCTGACCTTCCAAGTCAATATCGGATAAACGGAGGCTACCATGCTAGGATACGGTTTGATAGGAACTCTAGTGGTTATCTGTTTGGTCGTTTGGCTCGTGCGCGCTTTGTAAGCGGACTCGGATTGGCGAACGCGCCCCCTTCGCAGTTTCTTACGCTTCCAGTCAGAAGTGCCGACAGCGATTCGGCACTCCTGACCTTCCCATTCGGAACGGTGTGCCCATTCTGGAGACGTTCAAGGAGCTGCGATCCGCGGCCAAGAAAATGAGGAGCAAGCACGTTCGGTTGATGCTCGGAGGAAATGAAATGACAACCAGAGCCATCGACCCCCGATGTTGCGCCCACTCCTGGCACGTCGCGTAATCGGATATTGAAATCCTGTTTCGCCTAGCTTTCTCGGTTTACGTGTTGAAGCGCATGGACCCGACCTTTTACGGAAGCAGATACACGATTACGTCCGTCTCATGCCCCTCGTTGACTTGTGTTTGGGTACCATCCTACGACCTAACATGCTCGGCGATTCCTAATCCCACGCAGCCACACCTGGCTACACGCTGATGCCGTATTCAAGCACGAAGTTCTGGTTCCGCTCCGATGGCGCTCGAGCTTTTTTCTCAAGGCAAGGGCTATTATTCGCGGTTGCAGTCGCGTTGTTTGCGGTTCTTTGGGTCACAAATGTGCGCGGTCCCGGCACCGGCTTCGTCCCTGTACTTCTCTACACTGTCGTCATCGGAAATCTGACGATGCCGATCATGAATCTTCTCGCTCCCGTCAGTTCGCGCCTCCGCTTTCCCTTTGACTGGGTCGCGTATCTAATATTTTTGTTCCTCGCGGCGGTTGCAAGCGTCTCGTTGACGGTGGCAATCATGATGACGGTGTATCGAGTCGCCTTTGATGCGTTTTTCGCGCAGTTGTGGGGCGGCGGTAAACTCGTATTCATCGTTATTCTGATCGTAGGCACTGTTCGCCATTTGTATGAAGAAACGCGAGTACGGCTTGAGGGCAAGAATCTGGAACTGCAACGTGCCGTCGAGAGGGGAAATACACACTCGCAACAGCAAGATCAAGAGCTGGATAAGGCGCGGGAGATTCAGGAAGGACTCTTGCCGAAGGAGATTCCCCAGGTGAGAGGACTGGAAGTAGCGGGAACTTGGCAGCCTGCCAGCGTTGTTGGCGGAGATTATTTTGACGTACTAAAGTTCAGTGAGAGTAAGATCGGGGTCTGCATCGGCGATGTGGTCGGCAAAGGGATTAGCGCCGCGCTATTGATGGCCAACCTGCAGGCCAGTTTCCGCGCCTTCGCTTCGGAATCGATCTCACCAGGCTCTCTCTTGGGGAAGTTGAATGAGGTGATATCCAATAACATTGCTCCCGATAAGTTCGTTACGTTCTGCTACTGCACGATCGAAACGACCGAAAACAGGCTGACTTTTGCCAGCGCCGGTCACTGGCCGCCCATTCTGTTTCACAAATCGGGTGAGGCAGTTCTGCTGCGGGAAGGGGGAGCGCCGCTGGGAATATTTCCGATCCGGAATTACGAAAATGCGGGAATTCAGTTGGACTCAGGGGACCGCCTGGTGCTTTATACCGACGGTCTAACCGAAGCGATGAATTCGGATGGACAGGAATTTGGAGAACAAAGATTGGTTGAGCTTGGCAGGCACAACATTGGATTGAGCGCCTCTGAGTTGCTCGCCGCAATTACGAAGGAAGTGGTCAGTTTCTGCAACGGTAGATTTCAGGATGACTTCACGCTGCTCGTTGTCGCAGCGAAATAAGAACGGCGTGGGTAACTGCGATCGGCCCGCCGGGCATGGTTTCCTGTTACTGGATTAACAAACTGGTTGAGCGAGCGAAAAATCCCCGACATTGGGCTCTGCGTTGCGGATGGACGTTCAATCCCTCAACTTCTCTCGTCGGCGGCTCAATCGAAGAAATGAAGAGGCGATATGAGATGGAATGCGACAAGGAGTTTAGGTCGCACGTTTTGCGCGGCACATCGCCGAGCGAAGAACCCGACA
>Ga0210386_10002058_pt1 | contig 17553 bp, 15 predicted proteins | sample IncBWH32OmetaG_FD_160091 | JGI IMG/M metagenome (GOLD analysis project Ga0210386, IMG submission 160091) | Forest soil microbial communities from Barre Woods Harvard Forest LTER site, Petersham, Massachusetts, United States - Inc-BW-H-32-O ... | reverse complement strand
ATCACGAGCATCTTTGTTCCGGCACCCGAACCAGGCACGCGCTCCGCCTACCAGAAGTATGGCGAAAAAGAGAGTTTCGACTGGCCGATCGCAGATGCCGGGGTAGTCCTGGTAATGGATGGCGCACACTGCCGCAAGGCTTCTGTGGTGCTTGGAGTGGCCGCGCCTACGCCAATTCGTTCGAAGGAAGCCGAAGCTGTCCTCATCGGCAAAACTATCGATGAAGCCACAGCACGCGCCGCCGGGAAGGCTGCCATGCTGAGCGCAACACCGCTTTCGCAGAACGGCTACAAGACACAGCTCTTTGAGACTGCAATCTATCGAACGGTGCTGCTTGCAGCGGGACAGATGCAGCGTGATCCAAGCTCCGTCGGTTAAGGAGGACCAAATGTCTACCCAACTTGTACAAATTCGTTGCGCCTCGCTCCGCAGTAAGTCCTCGTATGGTGCCTTCGGTGAATTCCACGACGAGCTTCTCGATCTGGCAGGAGCCACAACAACCTATTGGTGCCTGAAGACTATGGGAAAAGCAGGACCGGACGATCACTATGTCCACAGCTCCGTCTGTCAGGAAGGACGTTCTTGCTGGGAGAGTTGTGAATCGTAGCGGGCCGGAAGAAGTAACAGCATCCAGCCAATTCACATGTGGTCTGTGGAAGCCACATGGCAACACTGTAATGAGTCTAGTTCTTGTGGGAGAGTTCGGCAGCCTGTGCTGCGCTCTGTAGCTCACTTGGCCTAGCAAGCCTAATTCTGAACGCGAACTGGATCGCCCGAGTGAATGGCATCTAAGGCCGTCTTTACCACTTCGTCTCCCGCAGTCAGATCCCCGAACACTTCGATATCGCCGTTGACAGTCTGGCCCGTCTGAACCGTCACCCATTCGGCCTTGCCATTGCGCACTCGAATGACGAAGGTGTGCTGTTGATCGGTCGTTACAGCTGTCGTGGGAACAAAGAGTGTTGGATAGCTCCGCTGGAGAGGCCACGAGACATTTGTGAAACTGCCAGGCGACAACCGTTCATCAGGATTCTTGACATCCACCTCCACTGGCATCGTGCGTGACTTCTCGTCCACTTCGCGGGAGATGCGCTCGATCGGAGCTTTGAACGTCTGCCCCGGATAAGCTGGCACCGTAAAGGAGACGAGTTGGCCCGTCTTCATGTCTCCCACCTGTGCCTCTGGGATCGGGACAGCGAGACGAAGACGTTTGTCATCGACGATCTGGAGGATCGGCTGTACTCCGCCGGGACCAGAGGCAGGTCCAATGAGCGCCCCCGGATGGAGATTACGCGTCGTAACGACCCCGTCGAACGGTGCCGTAATCATCAGATAAGACTCTGTCTGGCTGACGCTGCGCAGAGCTTCTTTGGCTGCGGCGACATTCTGATTGGCCGCTTCGACCAATCCCTTGTCTGCCGATACAGTCTGTCCAGCGACAAGTACATCATTCTCGGCGAGCACACCAGGCGTCTTCGCTGCCTCAACCATGTGAAGGTACGTGCCGTTATCTGGTACTAAATCAATTTCAACGGTACTAAACGTTATAAAGTGTTTAGAATCAATAGATTAACACGTGGCGGAGAGAGTGGGATTCGAACCCACGTTAGAGTTTCCCCTAAACACGCTTTCCAAGCGTGCGCCTTCAGCCACTCGGCCATCTCTCCAGGGAAGGTAATCTCTACTAAAGTTAACATATTCAGCGCGCTTGTTTCAGCCTGAGCTTGCTCATCTTCTGCCATGGAAATGCCTTACAGTGGAACCATGCGAGTCCAATCGACGCAGATCGATTTGAAAAGGGAATTGCGCTCGCTGCTTGCGCTTGCCATCCCTGTCATTCTTTCGGAACTTGGATGGATGTCCATGTCGATTGTGGACACGATCATGGTCGGACGCCTCAGTGCTGAAGCCATCGGTGCCGTCGGCATGGGAAACGCGATCTACTATGCGCCTGCGTTATTTGGCATCGGCATTCTTCTCGGTCTTGATACTTTAGTGTCGCAGGCTTATGGACGCGGCGATTTCGATGACTGCCATCGCTGGCTTTCCCAGGGAGTGTATATTGGCATCATTTTCACGCCTGTATTAATGGTGTTTCTCTGGGCCGCGCCGTTCGCATTTCCATATCTAGGGGTGAACCAGGCCGTCAGCCAGCAAACGGCGGATTACCTTCGCATGCTGAACTGGGGAACGCTGCCTCTCCTGCTCTATGCCGCATTCCGACGCTATTTGCAGGGAGTCAAGCGTATCGGCCCCGTCACCTTCGCACTCATCTCCGCCAACCTCATCAACTGGGCAGGGAATTGGGCCCTTATCTACGGCCATCTCGGACTTCCTGCGATGGGTGTTCGCGGATCGGCGCTTTCTACCTGCATGGCCAGAGTCTACATGGCAGCAGTTCTTATCTTCGCCGCCTGGAAAAATGAATCACGACGCGGCCATTCGCTCTTTGCCCACTGGCCCGGCTTTATCTTCAGCCGCGTTCGCAGCCTGTTGAAATTGGGCGTTCCGGCAGCAGGTCAAATCGTGATGGAAGTCGGCGCTTTCGGCGCGGCAACCGTCATGGCGGGCCGTCTTTCGCCGGTGGCCCTCGCGGCCCACCAAATCGCGCTCAATTGTGCTGCTTTCTCCTATATGGTTCCTCTGGGAACCTCCGCCGCAGCTGCTGTGGCCGTGGGTCACGCAGTCGGTGCTGGGGACGGACCTCGCGCCCGTCGGGCTGGATGGCTCGCACTGGCAATCGGAGTCGGTTTCATGGCATGCGCTGCCGTCGTCTTCCTCCTGGCACCGCATGCGGTTCTTGTCGTCTACACGAATCAGGCAGCGGTTGTAAATATGGGCGTTCCGTTGCTGGCACTGGCTGCGGCCTTTCAAATTTTTGATGGCATCCAGACCATCTCCACCGGAGCTTTGCGCGGCCTCGGCGAAACCCGCGTGCCCATGTTTGCCAACTTTGCCGGTTACTGGATCTTCGGATTGCCATTAGGCTATGTGCTTTGCTTCTGGCGCAAGCAGGGAATTTTCGGGTTGTGGACCGGGCTCACGCTGGCGCTCATCTTCATCGCGCTCGTGTTGCTCTTCCAGTGGTGGCGCGACTCATCCCGCCTAAAATTGGCCTGATCTACAACGGCCTTCATCTCATGGCGACGGCGCTGCCCGACAGCCTAGTCGGCGCAGAGCTCGAACGTCAGATATTCCTGTGCGAGGGCCTGGAGGAAGTTCGTCGAATCGAACGTCTCGCCCGGCGCCAGAGCACCGTTGCCGCGAGCTCGTCCGTCGAGAATCCGCTCGACGGCTTCGACGACGAGTGGCGCGGTGAAGGCATAAATGTCGCGTCCTTGAGCGATCGCCCGGCGTGTCCTGCTTCCGTTCCGGACAACAACGTCGACCAGGAAGGTCTGCGCCGATCGTCCTGTTTCGTCGGCGGCAATCGGTGGCGGGGTGGTGGAATCGCGAAGATCGCGAAGCGGCGCGTTGTTGAGGTAAGAGCGAAGGCGTGCCACGCGTACGTGGCGGGCGATGACGGGAACTTCTGAGAACGGGACCTCACTGACATTCTGGCGCCCAAATGGCTCAGGAAAATCCCAAAACGTCTGCGGTGGGGGCTGCGCCAACGGTACAAATTTTCCATTGTCAATGACTAGGCGCCGGGCCGTGTTTCGCTGACCGGTAGTCCGCGTGCCCTGTGTCGGATGCCAGCTATCCAGCGCAATGCCGAGCCGGATCTCGTCAGCTGAATCCCAGTTGCCCATAGCAGCTGTGGCCAGAAGATCAGCAAAACCGCCATAGAACCCCATCGCCGGAATAACAACTACGCCAGCCTTCGTTGCGGCGTCACCGAATCTGTCGAATGTGGTCTGCGCGCTCGACTGCTCGGCCGTAACGTCGAGATAGTGGACGCGAGCGCGTAAGGCCGCTCCCGCCATTGCGTCGGCCGTGTCCAGAAACGGGCCGGCGCAGTTGATGACTGCGACAGCGCCGGCAAGAGAGCGGTCGAGGGAAGCAGGATCGTCGATGGAGGCGGTTCTGATCTCGACGCCACTTTTTTGAAATCCTGACTCAGCCATTTTCGCGCTGTCACGACCGATGGCTATTGGCGCGAAACCGCGGTACAGGAGCTGGGCGACTATGAAGCGCCCCGTGTGTCCCGCCGCGCCGAAGACTGCGATCGTCCGACCATGTCCTGACATATCAGATTGAGTAACCATTTATCCTCTTGTCCTTTCGCTACAGACCTGTCTGTTTCTTGTACGATACAGACAGGTCTGTAGCGAGTCAAGCTCGGCCCTGCATAAATACGGTTTGGAGGTTGCAGCATGCCAGGAACTCCCAAGAGCGCAAACGTTGGTGAAGCGCACAGCAACTCAGACGAGATAAGGGACCGGATTCTCCGGACGGCGTCGTCGCTCTTCTATCAACGAGGCGTGCGGGCCGTCGGCGTTGATCTCGTGGTCGAAGAGGCCGGGGTTGCCAAGACAAGTCTTTATCGCCACTTCCGCACGAAGGACGACCTCATCGCGGCATTCCTGCAGCGCGAAGACGAGGACTTCTGGAGTTGTTGGAACCGCGTCGCAGAACTCCATAAAACTGATCCTGTCGCCGAACTGGAAGCGCAACTCGATTGGATCGGCGAGCGGGTAGGACGGCCAAATTATCGCGGGTGCCCACAACTCAACGTCGCGGCCGAATTTCCGGACTCAGATCACCCCGCCCGCAGAGTCGCCTCAGCTCACAAGCAGGAAGTTCGACGACGTCTCAAGGGGATCGCCGAGCGGCTACGCGTCAAACGCCCAGACGAACTGGCTGGACAGTTGTCGCTGCTCATCAACGGAGCTTTCGTGAGCTCGCAGGTTCTTTCTCCTGGGGAGGCAGGTCCGCTCCTACGGGCCACCGCACGATCTCTGACTGCTGCCGCTCGTAAGCCATAAGCCAAGCCTCCTTATGGCTCGCGTGCAGAATCTAACGTGCTCAAATGCCCGTTTTCTGAAGGGACCTAACATTAAATGCTGACGACAGTCTCAACCTCCGACTGACTTGCTACGTTAGCCTGCTCATACGTGTCTCTGAATGTGAAGAAGAACAACAGAAGCACCGCGGCCGAACATCCTGCAGCGACCATCCAGATCGACCGCCATTCGTGGGTCACGATTCCTTGTGCTTCCGAGCGTGCGTAGAGATCGACAACATGTCCAGAAAGCCAAGAGCCCACCAGCATGCCGGCGCCATAGGTAATCAGGGTGATCATCCCTTGAGCCGCGGCGCGCAGCGCTATAGGAGCCTTTCGGTCGACATAAATCTGTCCCGTGACAAAGAAAAAATCGTAGCAGATGCCATGCAGCAGAATCCCAAGCCAAAGCATCCACATCCCGCTTCCGCTGTTTCCGTAAGCGAACAGCATGTATCGCAGCGTCCACGCCAGCATGCCGGCAATCAGCATGTACTTCACTCCAAGACGCCGAAAGAACCATGGGATCAGCAGCATGCAAAGCAGCTCGGACATCTGCCCCCCGGTCATCTTTCCGGCTGCGTTCTTCACCCCAACTTCATTCAGAAAGAGATTGGTGAAGGCGTAATAAAACTGCAACGGCACGCAGATGAGAAACGAAGCCAGCACAAAAATAGCGAACGAGCGTTCTTTAAAGAGCTGTCGCACCTCAACTGGAAAAACATCGCTCATGCGGAACTGAGTGGCTTTCATCAGTGGAGGGGTGTCCGGAAGAGTCAGGCAATATAACGCCATCAGGATGGATGCGGCCCCAGCAAGCCGCATGGGTATAGCAGTGGCCTCAAGCCGGAGCGTTCCGATCAGCAGTCCGGCAACGATCCAACCGCCCGTTCCCAACACCCGGATCGGTCCGAACTCCGTCTTTGGATCGCTCATTTGCCGAAAGCTAAGTGAATTGGTCAGCGCCAGGGTTGGCATGTAACAAAGCGCATACAGCAGGACCAACACATAGACAGGTCCAAACCGAACCTGTGAGGAAGCCAGAAAGAGAAGCACTGCGCCCAGGCCGTGGACGGCAGCAAGTACCTTCTGTGTGGCAAACAGCCGGTCAGCAATCAGTCCCACCAGAAAGGGAGACACGATAGCGCCTATTGCCGTTGTTCCGGCTACCAGTCCAATCTGCGCGCCCGTAAACCGCAACGATTGACCGAGCCAGGTTCCAAGAGTTACGTACCATACGCCCCAGATGAAATATTGGAGGAACATCATCAGGGCGAGTCGCGTCTTCATCAGCTTTTTCATCTGCCGTTCAGACTACGCTATGGAATAGCTTCATGGAAAATTTGGCGATTAAGTGAGACAGCGAAGTGGCATAAATATCTACTATCCTGTAGTTTGCGGGAATAGCTGAATGTTTCACCTGCGCATATTACGTCCGATAACAGATATTATGTTAAGTAGAATCGATAAAGAGGCTGCAATGAGAATGGAAGCAATCAGTGTCTTCATTGTTTTGCCTCCGGTAGCGGAGTTGCCAGATCTTGATTCAGATCATCCTCCGAGATTCCACAACGACCCCGAGAACAGCACAGTTCATGGTTAGCTGTGCAGCTTCCCTGCGGGATAGCATTAGCCTGCAACCACTTCTCGATTACCGGTTGTTGTCGAAGACGACTATTCACAAACCCGGTTGGATAGTAAGAAGGTTCGTTCCAAAGTACATCCCAAAGAATAGAGTTGCTAACCGCATCGTTGGGCGTTACCACTTCATTTCCCTGGCCATCCTTGCCAAAGAAGAAAAGCGCCATATATGGACCAACGGCTTTCCCTTGAAAGGTTAGTTTTACAGTAAAAGAGGCATATTCTGTATAGGTCACTGGTTTACTTGACCAATCAGGGCTCCCCAATTTTATAGTATCGGCTATGCTTCGCTGCTCTGAAGCCTTAATAAACTCAGGTGCATCACTTGATTTTTCCCAGTCAGCCCTTACCACATGCCAACTCACCGGATTGCCATTGTCGGAAAAGTTGAATGTAGTTATGCCAGCGCCTAGAATCTGCGTGCCGGCTTGCGGCATCGTAGCCAACTGACCCCATTGACTACTGGAAATACTAAGGATTGTTCCAGTCTTGAAACCTGACAAGGTGAAAACGGGTGTGGCATCCGTCAACTGCTTTGTCAGTTCTGCCTCATCGACTGTTTTCCCGCCGAGTTGGCCCAAACCAGCTTGTGATATTGCCTCCAGCGAGCAGAGCGTGCTTGCCTTGGCATAGGTGTTGCGCACGACTTCTTCCTCGTGCGACATGGACTGGGCTCTGGTTAAGGCGGGATAGCTCAGACAGAGAGCGACGACGCCGTACAACAATGCACGTCTCATCGTTGGGTTCTCCGAGAACTACTAGATTTGCACTGCCCAAAGGTTTACTGCTGAGGCCGCGTTCAACGGATGGGGAATCCGGCGGTGAAAATGTTAGTTCTGGTTCTTCACACAAGTCAAGTAGTTCTTCTGAAGAACTTGAGAAACAACTTCAATGTCCGTGCAAACTTATGTTATTTGCGTCTCCCTAAAATTTCTCTATAGAGATTGTTGGCATTCCATGTTGACAAATCAGAACCGGCTGCATGCAGAAAGGATTGTGGATGCCGGAGGCAGGCTGCAAGACTTGTAACACTCCATTTACAGTAACAATATGACTAAATCGTCGAAGGTGGACTTGGTCGGCGTCGGGCTGAATGCTACGGACACGCTGATTCCCCTCTCAAGTTACCCTGCGCCGGGTTCAAAAGTGGAATACCGCACCGCGAATGTGCTACCCGGAGGACAGGTCGCGACCACTGTGGTTGCTTGCCAGCACTGGGGCATGCGCACCCGCTATGTGGGGAAACTCGGCGACGATGCCGCGGCAGCGCTTCATCGTGAGGCGTTTGCCCACGCGGGCGTAGAAACGCAGCTCCTTACTGTTCCCGGGGGCGCCAGCCCGCAATCGCTGATACTGGTGGACAGCGAAGGCGAGCGAACGGTGCTTTGCAGACGGGATGAACGGTTGATTCTTCAGCCACTCGATCTGAACCGCGAATGGATCGTAAATGCGCGTGCGCTCCATGTAGATGGCCATGATACGGCGGCGGCAACGGTCGCGGCGGGATGGGCCCGCGCCGCAGGCATTCCTGTCATCGCCGACCTGGATGAACTTTATCCAGGGGTTGAAGAGCTTCTCGACCATGTTGATTATCTGGTTGTGAGCCGGGATTTTCCATCCCGCCTGATGGAAGAACCAGTTCTGGAGAAAGCGCTGCAACAAATGCAGCGTCGCTACGGATGTCAACTAACGGCGGCGACTTTGGGACATGATGGAGTGCTGGCGTGGGACGGCAAGCAGCTCCACTACACTGCTGCCTACTCTGTTCCGGTAGTGGATACGACGGGAGCTGGAGATATTTTCCACGCCGGATTCATCTATGGTCTGCTGCAGGATTGGCCTCTCGACCGCCAACTCGACTTTGCCTGTGCTGCAGCAGCCTTGAATTGCATGGCGGTCGGGGCCAGAGGCGGTATTCAAACGCTGGAGGCAATTGAAGCGTTGATGAGGACTGGGTCGCGGCACAATGCTGTTTATTGTGTATCGAATGCTGAGCGCGCAGCTCGCTAGTGCTGGTACTCTTTTCCTTGGGCAATCCTCAATTTTCGCGCAGAATTCGTCGACAGCCACTTGCCGTTATCGGCATGGCACTGCTTATTTTGTTTGTAGGCATGGCGCTGCTGGCTCCTTTGCTTGCGCCTTATGATCCGGCAGCGATCGACCTCAATCATCGTCTCGCAGCGCCGGGACATGCGCATTGGTTTGGAACGGATGAGTTGGGACGCGATATCTTCTCCCGTACGCTTTATGGCGCGCGGCTTTCATTGCTCGTCGCTACTTCGGTAGTTGCCTGTTCCCTGTTGCTGGGATTGATTCTCGGCGGAATTGCCGGCTATTATGGCGGAGTTCTCGATACCCTGCTGAATGTTTTTGTGATGAATGCGTTTCTGGCGCTGCCGGGAATTCTGCTTGCGATTGCCTTCGTTGCGTTTCTCGGGCCTGGACTGGTCAATCTCATTCTCGCGCTCTCTATTGGCGGCTGGGTGGGCTATGCCCGGCTGGTTCGAGCGCAGGTACTCGCAGTGCGCGAGCGGGAATTTGTAGAGGCCGCACGATCCCTCGGGGCGAATGATCTGCGCATCTTTACACGACACATTCTGCCGAATATTTTGCAGCCGGTGATTGTGCAATCGGCCATTGGTATGGCGGGAGCGGTACTGGCAGAGGCGACGCTGAGCTTTCTCGGTCTGGGCGTACCTCCGCCCGCACCAAGCTGGGGCTCGATGCTGAATGATGCGCGTTCGCATCTCTTCGATGCGCCACACTTGGTGCTGTTCCCGGCGATGGCTGTGATGTTGTGCGTACTTTCGTTCAATTTCCTAGGTGATGCGCTGCGGGATTATCTGGATCCACGGACTAGGATGAGCATAGGGCTGTGAACTGTCGACTGCCTGGAAGCCTGCACGTGAGAACAAGCATGTTCTTCCCTTTCGAGATGCCTGCGATGCCACCGAGCCCAAAATGAAATTCTTTAGAAATTTACTAGCCCTTCGAATTACTTCTCCTAATAAAACAGAGATTACCGCGTTTGCTCGCAGCCGGCGGACTGATGCGAGCCGCGGCCATTCGGCATGTTATGCGTTCGAGATCTACGGATGAAACATGTAAAGATTCATATTTTCGATCTCATCGTAGTGCATTAGTATTGTGGTCCACGTGTTTACCCAAGAGATGTGACGGGATAGAGCAAACTCCATAATCGGCAGACAGGAGAAAGCGCATGCAAAGCGTATCCGGAGGTCAAGGCGATTTACTGAGAGCTGCAGATGCGGCCTTGCCATGCCAGTCTCGAATCAGGAATCGTACTCCTCGACCCGTTACAACAGCTGTCGGCCTACTGTTCCTGCTATCAATGATCGGTTGCGGAAAGAAAGAAACTCCGCCTGCGCCCGCGCCTCCCGAAGTCGAAGTAACAGATGTTGTCGTACAAACTGTTCCTGTCTATAAACAATGGGTTGCGCAACTAAATGGCCAGATAAACGCAGACATTACTCCTAAAGTGCAGGGTTATCTGATCGAGCGGAATTATCAGGAGGGCTTCTTCGTTCGCAAGGGCCAATTGCTTTACGAGATCGACCCGCGGCCTTTCGTAGCCGCCTTGGATCAGGTAAAAGCACAAGTCGCGGTGGCCGTTGCGCAACAGACCGAAGCGGAAAACAATGTCACGCGCGACCGTCCACTCGCGGCTCAGCACGCGATTCCCCAAAAGCAATTAGACACGGACATTTCGAACCTGGAGGCGGCAACAGCTCAGGTTGCCGCTGCGAAGGCTTCGATGGCGCAGGCTGAACTGAATCTTTCCTGGACCAAAGTATTTTCTCCAATTGATGGCTTAGCCGGCATATCGAATTCAAATGTAGGCGACCTGGTGGGTACGAGCACGAAGATGACAACTGTGTCTCAGGTGGATCCTATCCGGGCATATTTCAATATCAGCGAAAGCGATTATCTCGACAGAGCGCAGGAAATTTCGCGGGCCGTGCAGGGAGGCAGAGGGCAGGCAAATGCTCTGCCAGTTGAGTTCATTCAGACAAACGGTGTTACTTTTCCGACCAGGGGCAGGATCATTTTGGTGAATCGTGAGGTAGCTGCCTCAACTGGCACGATTCAGCTTGCCGCGGACTTTGCAAACAAGGGTGGCATTCTACGCCCAGGTGGCTTTGGCAACGTTCGCATCGAAACCGGCTCTACACAAAACGCATTGCTTGTTCCTCAGGCTGCGGTGATTGAAGTCCAGTCAATGTACCAGATTGTTGTCGTGGGGGCTGACAACAAAGCGACGTTTCGCCCGGTAAAAGTAGGAGAAAGGGTCGGAACGAAGTGGATCATCACCGAAGGCCTCAAGCCTGGAGAGAAGGTCGTTGTCCAGGGCTTTATGAAGGTGCGAGAGGGTATGCCGGTTAATCCCAGGCCGTATACCGTTGCCTCCACGGCCGGGGGCAACTGATCATGTCCAAATTCTTTATCAATCGGCCAATCGTCGCGATCGTCATTTCGATATTGATGGTCATCGGCGGTATCGTCTCGATGCTCAGCCTCCCTACATCCCAATTTCCGAATATTGCTGATCCGCAAATACAGGTCCTTGCCAACTACACGGGCGCGGACGCTCAGACAGTAGCGCAGTCCGTAGCTACGCCGATCGAGCAGCAGATGTCAGGCGTAGATGACATGAGCTACATGTACTCGCTGAACTCCAGCGACGGGAAGATGACTCTGACTGTTGATTTCGGGATAGATACGGTGGCCAGCACTGACCAGATCCTGACGCAGATGCGCACCTCACAGGCAAACGCTCAATTGCCCAGCGTGGTAATCAATCAGGGCGTCACGGTGCAAAAGTCGACCGCAGCGCCATTAATGCTGATCGATCTAAGCTCACCGAATAACAGCTACGACAATATTTTTCTGGCAAATTACGCCACCATCAATCTGAACGATGCCCTAACCCGTGTACCGGGTGTTGCCTCAGTATCAGTGTTTGGCGCAGGCCAGTATGCGATGCGTTGCTGGGTCAATCCGGATAGACTGGCAAACCTGAGGATCACAGTTCCGGAGATTATCAGCGCGATCCAAGCCCAGAATAATGTGAACCCGGCGGGCAAGATCGGCGGAGAACCAGTCCCATCAGGACAACAGTTCACCTATACGGTGCGTGCGCCCGGGCGACTTCCTTCCGCCGAAGAATTTGGGCAGATCATTGTGCGAGCCAAACCCGGCGAAGGTATTCTGCGCCTGAGAGACGTAGCCCGCGTAGAGCTTGGCGCTCAAACCTATAACATGGTTAGCCGGCTGGACGGCGACCCGGCGGCCCTCGTGGCAATTTATCAGGCACCGGGCGCTAACGCGGTCGCAACTGCTGCCGGTGTCCGCCGCCTGATGGAAGAAGCGAAGACCCGCTTTCCACCGGACCTGAACTATGTAGTTGCGCTCGATACCACTCTGTCGGTCACCGCCGGAATCAACGAGATCGTGCACACCCTCTTTGAAGCGCTTGCGCTGGTGGTTTTCGTAGTCTTTCTCTTTCTTCAGGGATGGAGAGCCACTCTTATCCCTCTGCTTGCTGTTCCGGTTTCGCTTATCGGAACCTTCATGGTCTTTCCGCTTCTTGGTTTCTCCATCAACACCCTCTCACTCTTTGGCCTGGTTCTGGCTATCGGACTGGTTGTCGACGATGCGATCGTCGTTGTCGAAGCGGTAGAGCACCACATTGAACACGGCATGACTCCGCACGATGCGACAGTCAAAGCGATGGAAGAGGTCTCCGGCCCTGTCGTGGCGATCGCGTTAATTCTAGGCGCTGTTTTTATTCCTACCGCATTTATTCCAGGAATTACCGGCCGCCTCTATCAACAGTTCGCTGTCACCATCGCAGTGTCGGTCGCCTTTTCAGCTTTCAATGCACTCACACTCAGCCCGGCCCTCTCCGCCATGTTGCTACGGCCAAGGAAAGAGACTCGAGGTCCTCTGGGAGCCTTCTTCCGCTGGTTCAATCGGGTTTTCGGCAGAGCGACAGATGGGTATGTCAATATCTGCAGACACCTCATCCATAAAGCAGGCTTTGCTTTCCTGCTATTGTTGGCGTTTATCGTGGGTGCAGGGTATTTCGCCCAGAAAATACCGGGAAGCTTTCTTCCCGATGAAGACCAGGGGTACGTTTACGTTGGCCTGCAGCTGCCCGATGCAGCGTCATTGCAGCGCACCTCCGACGCATCGAAGGAAGTCGAGAAAATTATTCTCGACACGCCTGGCGTGAAGTATGTCAGTACTGTGGTTGGTTACAGCATGCTAAGTGGCGTCAATACCACTTACAGCTCTTTCTTCTTCGTCTCGTTCAAAGATTGGCACGAACGCAAAACTCCAGAGGAGAGTTACGACGGAATTAAACGACATTTGGCCGGTGCCCTTTCAAGGGTCACATCGGGTATCGCATTTGCGTTTCCTCCACCAGCAATCCCCGGCGTGGGCGCATCGGGAGGATTCACCGTCGTTCTGGAGGATCGTTCGGGCAGTGCGATTGAATTCCTTGCGAAGAATACTGCTATCTTCATGGCCGAGGCTCGCAAGCGTCCCGAACTTGCAGGCGTGATGACCACTGCCCTTTTCGGAGTACCGCAAGTAGGCATCACCGTCGATCAGGAAAAGGTCCTCACGCAGCAGGTCAATTTGGCAAATGTCTATCAGACCCTGCAAACCTTTATGGGCGGCTCCCTGGTGAATTACTTCAACCGTTTCGGTAGGCAGTGGCAGGTCTACGTTCAGGCTGAAGGCGACTATCGAACTTCAGCGGCCAACCTGGGCAAGTTCTATGTCAACAACAGTACCGGTCAAATGGTTCCACTAAGTACGCTTACCGGAAATGAGCCGCGTAGTGGACCCGAGTTCATTATGAAGTACAACCAGTTCCAGTGTGTGCAGATCAACGGTTCAGCCGCTCCGGGATACAGCTCCAGCCAAGCGATTGCAGCGCTACGGGACGTATTCAATAAAACCATGTCCAACCAGATGGGCATCGACTACATGGGCATGTCGTATCAGGAAGTGAAGGCAGCGCAGGGAGTCAAGCCTTCTGTGGTCTTCGGGCTCTCTTTCCTCATTGTATTTCTGATTATGGCGGCACAGTATGAAAGCTGGTCTCTGCCGCTCAGTGTACTGTTAGGCGTTCCCATCGCTGTCTTTGGAGCTTTTGCTGCGCTCTATTTACGCCGTCTGGACAACGATGTGTATGCGCAGATCGGTCTGGTGATGCTCATCGGCTTGTCGGCCAAGAACGCCATTCTGATCGTTGAGTTTGCCAAAGCTGAATACGAAGCCGGTAAATCGCCAATCGATGCTTCTCTCGCCGCCGCGAGGCTGCGATTGCGGCCAATCCTGATGACGGCCTTCGCTTTTATTCTTGGTTGCGTTCCGTTGTGGCTCGCTACGGGAGCAGGCGCTGTTTCGAGACGGGTGCTGGGGACGGCGGTCATCGGCGGAATGCTTGCTGCTTCCCTGCTCGCCGTCTTTTTCATTCCCGTTTTCTTTGATGTTGTCGAACGATTTGGCAATCTCTTCGGCAAAAAGAAGACGCCGGAAGCAAAACCTCAACCGATCCCGGAAGGACCTACGACATGATCGGCATGAGAAAATCTGCCGTCATCCTATTGGTGCTCACGCTGAGCGGCTGCAAGCTCGGGCCCAATTACAAACGCCCGCCTTTAACTGTGCCGGACCAATACCGCGGCAGTGCCCCGGATTTGTCGAATCAACCCGGTACCGAGCCATTTGCGGAGATGAAATGGGAATCAGTCTTCGAGGATGAAACCCTTAGAGCGCTCATTCAGGAAGCGCTGACCAATAACTACGATATGCAGATCGCTGCCTCCCGTATCATGCAGGCCAGGGCGGTTGTTGGAGAAACGCGAGCGAACCAACTACCCTCCCTGAACGGGTCGTTCGGTATCAACTACCAGCGCAACTCGCTTGCGCTGAATGGACCGACAATCTATGGGGCAGAAATCCAACTGAGCTACATTGTCGATTTTTGGGGAAAATTCCGTCGGGCGACCGAGGCTGCTCGTGCCCAACTGCTTGCCACCACGTATGCCAGGAGCGTTGTTCAGACAACGCTGATTTCCGATGTAGCGACCGCATATTTCCAGCTCCGACAGTTTGACTATCAGCTAGATTTCTCGCAGAAGACCGTCATCGCCGACAAGGATATCCTGAGAATCAACACCATCAACTACAACGGCGGCGAGTTTGCGATCACCGATGTACATCAGGCAGAACTGCTGGTGCAACAATCGGAAGCTCAAGTGATCAGCAGCGAGCAGTCCATTGCTCAAACGGAAAATCAGATCAGCATCCTGCTGGGTAGAAATCCCGGACCGATTGCCCGCGGTTTTGCTCTGATCGACCAGCCTCACCTGGCAACTATACCCATCGGACTTCCTTCAGCGCTCCTCGAGCGCAGGCCCGACGTGCGCCAGAGTGAAGCGAATCTGATCGCCGCAAATGCGAATGTAGGAGTGGCCAAGGCGGCGTTTTTCCCGCAGATTCCCTTGACTGGCCTGTTTGGAGCCCAAAGTACCGCCTTAACCAGTTTCCTGCAAGGACCTGCTACGGTATGGTCTGTGGCTGGTGAGATCGCGCAGCCGCTTTACGCTGGCGGCGCGATCAGGAGCGCCTATAACCTCGCCTGGGCACAGCGCAATGAAGCGGAATTGACTTATAAACAAACCGTACAGGGCGCCTTTGGAGATGTAGCGAACAGTCTAGTCGGCTATCGCCAGGCCAGACTCTTTCGTATGAAGATCGAAGAGCAGACGAATACCTATCAAGAGACTGCACGCCTCGCAAACGTCCGCTTTACAGGAGGAGCCACGAGCTTCCTCGAGGTCCTGGTGACGCAACAGCAGTTTTTCACCTCAGAGCTGCAGCTGGCAGAGGCCTGGAACACCGAGATGCAGAGTTACGTTCAACTCTACCAGGCCCTCGGCGGAGGCTGGCAGCCATAGCCAATGAATGATCCACTGCGGCACGCTTACTTTCCCGCAATCGAAGAACTACCATCCATCAATGATCGAGGCAGTGTTTGGCTGGAAGAAGCCTTCTGTGTAGACTACGCCCAAGCATGCCCATAGCCACCGCCCCAGAAAAACGCCGACGCATTCTTCCAGCTTTGGAGCTCTATTTCTCCTTTGAAACACTGGGTGCCCGCTGGCGCACCGAAATTATTGCGGGATTCACCACATTCATCACAATGGCGTACATCGTCTTTGTGAACCCAGCGATTCTGCATGAAGCCGGAATGCCGATTGCCGCAGTCACGGCTGCTACCTGCATCTGCGCCGCACTCGGCAGCATACTGATGGGCGCGTTGGCGAAATATCCCATCGCGCTGGCCCCGGGAATGGGCCTGAACGCCTACTTTACGTACACGGTTGTCAAGCACATGGGGGTGCCCTGGGAAACGGCGCTTGGTGCGGTCTTTATTTCCGGCGTCATTTTTCTATTGCTTACAATCGGCGGCATTCGCCAGTTGTTTGTCAGCGCGATTCCGCATGAATTGCATGCCGCTGTCGCCGGCGGTGTAGGTCTGTTTATTGCATTCATCGGGCTTCACAACTCGGGCATCATTGTTTCTGATCCATCGACGGTGGTTGCGTTGGGAAACCTGCGCAATCCGCAAACTGCGTTAGCTGTCTTTGGGCTTTTGTTGATCGCTCTCCTGCAGGTTTTTCATATACGCGCATCCATGTTGATCGGAATCATCGGTACTACGCTCACGGGATGGACCTTCAGCCTTGTGCACTGGCAACCGCAGAGCTATCGCCTCTCTGACATCACCGCAACAGCCTTAAAGCTCGATATTCGCGGAGCGCTGCATGTGGGAGTATTGGAGATTATCTTTGTCTTCCTTTTTGTCGATCTCTTCGACAATATCGGCACACTTGTGGCTGTGAGCCAGAAGGCTGGGTTGATTGATTCAGACCATCGCATTCCCCGCCTGAACCGCATCTTTTTTGCCGATGCGACCGCGACGATCGCAGGATCCCTGACAGGAACCAGCACAGTGGTCAGCTATATCGAATCGAGCGCGGGCGTCGCTGCTGGCGGACGGACAGGCGTTACCGCTATCGTAACCGGCCTGCTTTTTCTGGTGACACTTTTCATTGCTCCGCTTGTGGGAGCCATTCCTGCTGCGGCAACTTCACCTGCGCTGATCGTTGTCGGCGGTATGATGCTCTCGTCGATCAGCGATATCAAATGGTCTGATCCACTCATTGCTTTTCCCGCTTTTCTGACTCTGATAACCATTCCGCTAACGTACTCGATTGCGAACGGATTGAGCTTTGGCATCGTGTCTTTTGCCGTGCTGCGCATCTTCAGCGGAAGATTTCGCCGACAGGACTGGATGCTGTATCTGCTGGCCGCGTTGTTCCTATTGCGATTTTTTTATATGGCAAGAGGATGATTCTAATCGTGAACAGTCACAGATATTACTCCAACCATCACTGGTTTCGCACACACCTGCTTGGCAGGCGTGGATCCCGATCAAGGCGCTTCAACATCAGTGAATCAACCGGCGGGCTCGTGACATACTGTTTAGGGTCGTAAACAGTATGTCAGTACAAGAAGAATTTATGCGGCGGGCGATTGCGCTCGCTACAGAAAATGTCCGCACGAATGCAGGCGGGCCTTTCGGAGCTGTCATTGTGAAGAACGGCAAGATTGTCGGTGAAGGCGTGAACACGGTCACCGCAACGAATGACGCCACGGCACATGCTGAGGTGAATGCCATTCGAGATGCCTGCCGAAAACTCGGGACATTTGACTTGAGTGATTGCGAACTCTATACCAGTTGCGAGCCTTGTCCGATGTGCTGGGCCGCATCCTACTGGGCACATATTAAAACAATCTACTATGGCAACAGGGCGGAGGATGCTGCGCGCATCCACTTTGCAGATGCGTTTTTATACGAG
>Ga0210386_10002056_pt1 | contig 17561 bp, 14 predicted proteins | sample IncBWH32OmetaG_FD_160091 | JGI IMG/M metagenome (GOLD analysis project Ga0210386, IMG submission 160091) | Forest soil microbial communities from Barre Woods Harvard Forest LTER site, Petersham, Massachusetts, United States - Inc-BW-H-32-O ... | reverse complement strand
GGAAACGTCATCGGACGCGGCCGTAACACCGCAGTGAACATCTATGACTGGTATCCCGAGGAGCGGGAGAACCGGGACCGCAAGGTCGCTACGCGCATAGAGATGGGAAATCAGGAGCTTGCTCCGGTGCCCGTCAATGAAGTGCGAATACTTGCGTGTGAAAAGCAGTAACTCCGGCATGATCTGGGTGGTTTGCGGCGATCGCATGGAGGTGGTGGGATGGGACGGCTTGATCCACTGCGATGAGCTGGGGCTGATATAGAGGGCTGGGCGTTGTGGGACGTGGGCCGTCACGTCAAGCCGAGAATGAGGGGGAATTGCCATGCCGTTCTATGAAAAGGGTGATGTCCGGATTCATTACGAAGAGGCCGGGGGCGGGTTTCCGCTGCTGCTGATCCCGGGCGGCGGGTTGAACTCGGACATCAGCTACCTGACCGGATTTCCGCCGTTCAACGCGATGGAGGTGCTCAGCACCGAATATCGCTGCATCACGATGGACCTGCGGAATGCCAAGGGCGGGGAGTCCAGCGGACCGCTGGAGATCGACCGGCCGTGGGATGCGTATGCCGACGATCAGCTCGGGCTGATGGATCACCTGGGGATCAAGGAATTCCTGGTGATGGGGTTCTGCATCGGCGGGCCGTTCATCTGGAATCTGTTGAAGCGGGCGCCGGGGCGGATCGTGGCCGCGGTGCTGGCGCAGCCGAGCGGGTATCGGCCGGAGCTGCCGGATTTATTCTACAACAACAACATCAAGGGGTGGGGGCCGGCGCTGTGCGCGCGGCGGCCGGAGATCACCATGGCGATGGTGGATGCGTTTTTGAAACGGATGTACGGGGCCAATCCGGATTTTGTGTTTACCGTGAGCAGGGAGTTCGTGCGGGGGTGCCAGACGCCGATTTTGGTGCTGCCGGATGATGTGCCGGCGCATCCGTATGCGGTGGCGGTGGAGGCCGCGAAGTTGGCGCCGAACGCGGAGGTGAGCATTTACCCGTGGAAGGAGACGGAGGCGCAGGTGGTGGAGGCGTTGCGGCATATACGGGCGTTCTTGCGGGCGCATGCGCCGGTGCGGGTTGACGGGTGAAGCGCAACCATCCTTGAGACTCGACAGCAGGGCTCAACGCAACTGCTGTTTGCCACGAGACAAGTCGTTTCGAGCGATCCTGAGTTCCGCTGCAAGAGCAAATGCGGGGCGTACTGAATCGTGTTTGGGCCATCAGGCAGCAAACATACCTAACCGGGATCAGTCGGGATTGGGTGGGACGGCTTACGTGGCCGAGTCAACCAAACTGCCAGCAAGAAGACGCACCATATCGCCACAACGATCGGGAACGCATCCAAACGTGCCGCCAAAAGGATGGCGGGACGTTGCCGTGCTCATCTTCCACGAATTGCGCTCCCCAGGGGCCGGTTCCCCGCGAACATCAACGCGAAGAACAGCAGGCCGGATAACACAATGGCGACAACTCGAATGACCCAACGCCGTATGCAGGCGACCGCTGGATCTGCAGCCCTCCTTTGTCACCCGCTCACCCTGCAGCAGTGTGGGCGGCTGCCCCCTCACCCGGTCCCTCCAGCCTTCGGCCTTGGCTCACTTCGCGACCCAAGCCCGCAAGGGGAGAGGCGACCCTCGTATTCGGGCGCCAGCGCGGAAGCTGGGAAAACCCCATGTGTCTGTCAGCGGACGGCACGTGGCCGGCGGGAGTGGGCATGGCGCTGAGGGCCGTTTCGCGAAGGCAAGGCGCGATGCCGGGCAGGACCCTGTCCTCGGGACGGGCTTCGGCCGAGCCCGGGGGCCCCGCACGACGGGAGGGGGTGACGATGCCTCTTCCCCTCCCTTCCACTCCCCCAACGTTGGGTTGCGCTGGGCACAGACCGGACCCTACTGGAAACAAATCGCCCGAAACGGCACACTGGGCCTGAGGAAAGCCGCATGCACATCGATCCCCTGCCCGCCCAGCAGCTGCAGCAAGCCGCCGCGTCCGCACGCGCCGCCGCGCGCGCGCTCGCGCACAGCCCGGCCGAACAGCGCAACACCGCGCTCTACGCCATGGCCGCGGCTCTGCGCGACGCGGCCCCGCTGATCCTCGCCGCCAACACCACCGACCTCGCCGCCTTCAGCGGCACCGCGGCATTCCGCGACCGGCTGGTGCTGACCGGCCCGCGCATCGAGGCGATGGCCAAGGGGCTGGAAGACGTCGCCGCCCTGCCCGATCCGCTCGGCCGCATGCTGGCCGACTGGACGCGGCCGAACGGGCTGCGCATCCAGCGAGTGGCGACACCGATCGGGGTCGTCGGCATGATCTACGAAAGCCGGCCCAATGTTGGGGCGGACGCCGCCGGGCTGTGCCTGAAGTCCGGCAACGCGGTGATCCTGCGCGGTGGGTCAGACAGCGCGCACAGTGCCCGCGCGATCAACACCGCGCTGGTCGCCGGGCTGCGCGCTGCCGGACTGCCGGACGCCTGCGTGCAGATCGCGCCTACCACCGACCGCGCCTATGTCGCGGCGATGCTGGGCGCCGCCGGGTTGATCGACCTGATCATTCCGCGCGGGGGAAAATCGCTGGTCGAGCGGGTGCAGCACGAGGCGCGGGTGCCGGTACTGGCGCATGCCGAGGGGCTTTGCCACACCTATGTGCACGCGGCAGCCGATCCGGCGATGGCGCGCGCGATCGTGGCGAACGCGAAGATGCGGCGCACCGGGATTTGTGGCGCCACCGAAACGCTGTTGATCGACCGCGCGATCGCGGTCTCGCTTTTGCCGCTGATCGTCGCCGACCTGCGCGCGCTGGGCTGCGACTTCCGGGCCGATGCCGCCGCGCGCGACATCGTGCCGGAGCTGAAACCAGCAACCGAGGCGGATTTCGACACCGAATGGCTGGACGCGATCCTGTCCGTCGCGGTGGTCGATGGCGTGGACGCGGCGCTGGCGCATATCGCCCTGCACGGCAGCGACCACACCGATGCCATCGTCACCCAGGACGAAACGATTGCGGAACGCTTCCTCGCCAGGCTCGACGGCGCCGTCGGCCTGTGGAATGCCTCCACCCAGTTCTGCGACGGCGGCGAGTTCGGCTTCGGCGCTGAGATCGGCATCGCCACCGGGCGGATCCACGCGCGCGGCCCGGTCGGGCTGGAGCAGCTCACGACCTACCGCTACGTCATCCGGGGCACCGGGCAGGTCCGCCCCTGACCGCGCTGCTCAACACACCGCTGAGCCTGGACCCGGTGCCGCGCTTCGGCGACCGGCGGCGCGGGCGCGTGGGTCTGCTGGGCGGGTCGTTCAACCCGGCGCATGCGGGGCATCACCATATCGCCGCGCTGGCCCGGCGATGCTTGTCGCTGGACCAGGTGTGGCTGATGGTCTCGCCGGGCAATCCGCTGAAGCCGGTGGCGGGGATGGCGTCGGTTGGCGCGCGGCTGGCCTCGGCGCGCGGTGTCGCGGATGGGCGGCGGGTCGTGGCGAGCGTCATCGAGTCGCGGTTAGGCACGCGCTACACGATCGACACGCTGCGACAGTTGCGGCGACGATTCCCGCGTGTGCGATTCGTCTGGATCGCCGGGGCGGATATCCTGACGCAACTGCCACGCTGGCAGCGCTGGCGGGAGATCGCGCGGCTGGTGCCGATCGCGATCCTGCCGCGGCCGGGCTACAATCACCGCGCACTGGCCGGGCGCGCCGCGCAGGCGTTGCGTGCGGCGCGGCGGCCGGCACGGGCAGTCTCGGTGCTGGCGGCGCAGACCCCGCCGGCGTGGGTATTTCTGCCCGCGCCGCAACTCGCGACATCCGCCAGCGCTATCCGCGCCAGACAAGGAGTTTTGTCATAACCCGCCCCCCCTCCCCGCCCACGCGCAAGCGCGCCAGCCCTCGCAAGGCGGCAACGCCGAAGCTCGCCGCCGTCGATAAGACCCCCGGGACACCGCGCAAAAAGGCCGCGGCGGCGGGGCCACGGGCAGGGGCACGGCGGACGCCGGCGGCCGAGCCCTCCGCGCTGGACCAACTGCAGGCCGTGATCGTCGGCAGCCTGGAAGACGACAAGGCCGAGGCAATCGTGACGCTGGATCTGGCCGGAAAGGCCAGCTTCTGCGACCGGATGGTGATTGCGACCGGTCAGGTCGACCGGCAGATCGCGGCCATGGCGCAGCATCTGGAGGAGAAGTTGTCCAAGGCCGGGTTCAAGCGCGTGCAGATCGAGGGCGCGACCGGGGCCGACTGGGTGCTGATCGATACCGGCGACATCATCGTGCACCTGTTCAAGCCGGACGCGCGCGCGAGCTACGGGCTGGAGCGGATGTGGGGCGCAGACCTCGACGAGGTGGAGGAAAGCGTTTCTTCGTAGGCTGGAATAACTCCGCGGTTCCACTCTATGAGGTGAACAGCCGCAATGCGGCAGCCAGGGCGGTGTCGACCGACAGGTCCTCCATCCGCTCGCTGGCGGACAGCACGGCGGCGGCGCGGCAGCCGGCAGGGGCATATTCATCGGCGGCCGTCGGGCCGAACAGGCCCAGCGTCGGGGCGCCGGCAGCAGCAGCGACATGCATCAGGCCGGAATCATTGCCGACAAACAGCGCCGCGCGCTGCAGGCAGGCGGCGATCTGGGTCAGTGTGAGCCGGGCGCTCAGGTCGATGGCGTCCGGCAGGGCCGTGGCCAAGGTAGCGGCGATCGCGGCTTCCTCCGGCCCGGGGCCGGCAAAGATCACGGGCACAGCGCCTGGCAACCGGTCGGCCGCCAAGGCCTGAAACAGCGCGGCGAAGCGGTCCGCCGGCCACATCTTCGGCGCCCAGTTGGCGGTGGGGGCCAGCGCCACCACCGGCCGGTCCGCCGGCATCAGCGACGCCGCGAGCGCCTGGTCTTGAGAGGATGGCCAGATCACGGGCAGCGGCGGGGGGCTGACGCCCAGCACGGCGGCGAGCTGGGCGATCTTGTGGCCGGAGCGGGGGCGCATGATGGCTCGACGCGATGTCGGCACCGCCCAGGCGAGGCCGGAGGAGCGGATGTCCACCACCAGGTCCCACCAGTGGCCCACCACCTCGGCCCAGAGTGGGAACCAGTGCAGTGACCAGGGCCGTTTCTCCAGCACAATGGTGCGCTCGCGCCGTGGCATGTGCGCGAACAGGTCCGCGGCCACGCGGCCGCAAACCACGGTGAACCGCGCCTCCGGATAGGTACGCAGCAGATGATCCAACAGCCCGGTCGACAGCACGGCGTCGCCGAGCCGGTTGGAGGTGACGAACAGGATACGCATCAAGCGCGCGATAGCACGTCCGTGGGAACGATGCGCGGCCCAGGCTTAGAGTGGTTTTAGCAGCGGTTCGACCCCGGCGGGCAACGGCACGCGGTCGACGTTCAGCACCATCGACACCAGGCTGTAGTAGCCGACGGCTCCGACCAGATCCATCACGCCGCGCTCGCCGAAGCGGTCCGTCACGCCGGCATAGACCTTGTCCGACACCTGGCCCGTGCCAAGCAGTTCGCTGGCGAAATCATACACGATGGCTTCATCGGCCGACAGCTTGGCTGGACGCGTGCCAGCGGCGATGGCATCCAGGATCGACGCGTCGAGACCGGCTTCCAGCGCCAGGCGGCGATGCGCGTAGAACTCATACTGCGCGGTCCACTTGCGGCCGGCCATGCAGATCGCCATCTCGTTCAGCGCCGCGGGCAGGCAGCTTTTGTAGCGCACATAGGCGCCGACACGCTGCACCAGGTCGCACAGCTCCGGACTGCGCAGCAATGCGTTGAACGGGCCGCGCAGGCCGGCACCGCGCGGGCCGGACTGGATCGCCTCGGCGACCGCGCGCTGCTCGGCAGTCATGGTGTCCGGGGTCAGGGTCTTGAAGCGTTGCTCGCTCATGGGATGTTTCCTTTTCGTTACGGCATGCAGGTGGTGATGCCGCCATCGACGATGATTTCGGTACCGGTGATATAGCGTGCCTCGTCCGAGGCGAGGAACAGCACCGCGTGCGCCACGTCCCAGGCATCGCCCATGTGGCCCATCGGCACCACCGCGTTGCGCGCGGCGATCAGTGCGGTCGCGTCGTTGCCGCCGACGGTCTTGGCCAGCCGGGTTTCGACCAAAGGTGTGTGCATCAAGCCGGGCACCACGGTGTTCACGCGGATGCCCTTCTTGGCGTAGGCGGCGGCGGTGGAGCGGGACAGTTGGATCACGCCCGCCTTGCTGGCGGCGTAGCCGACATGCACACGGCCGGAACTGAAATCGTTCCGTAGTCCGGCGACGGAGGAGATGTTGACGATTGCGCCCTTGCCCTGCTCGACCATGATCGGCAGGGCGTATTTGCAGCCCAGGAATGCAGTCTTGAGGTTAAAGTCGATCTGGCGGTCCCAGACTTCCTCGGCCATCGACACCGGATCGCCCGGGGCCGAGCCGCCGACGTTGTTGACCAGGATGTCGAGGCGCTCGAAGCGATCAATACAGGCCTGCACCATTTCCGCGACATCGGCCGCGACCATCATGTCGGCGCGGTGTACGGCGCAGGTGCCGCCCTCGGCTTCGATGAGGCCGAGCGTCTCGTTCACCGCATCCATGTTGACGTCAACCAGGAACACGCTGGCGCCCTGGCGCGCGAGCAGTGTCGCGGTCGCCTTGCCGTTGCCCCAGCCGGGTCCGACCGAGCCCGCCCCGGTCACGATCGCGACTTTGCCCGCCATGCTGAGCATTGGTGCTTCCTCTTGGTGTCCGTGCGGTGTGAGTTTAGGCGGCTTCCGCGCGCATGCGCCAGAGCTGCCAGGCGCGGTCGATCTGGCCGTCGTTGGTGGTGGAGCTGGCGTGTGCTTCGGCGGCGGAAAGATACGTGACCGGTCCGAGACGCACGGCCTCGCATTGCAGCTTTGCGTTGACCTCGGTGTAGACGGCGCGGAACACTGCCTGGCGTAGCGTGCCGCCGATCACGGTGCAGCCATGGCCGCGCATCAGCACCACCGCGCTTTGTCCGAGCGATGCCGCCAGGGCGGCGCCGAGCTGGCGGCTGCAGATCAGCATGTCGCTGGCCTCGCCCGCGGTGTCGCGGATCTCGAACACCGGCGCGCCGTCGCCGAGGAAGCCGCTCATGTGACAGATCGGGCGCAGCGTCGCGCCGCGTACCACACCGAACGGCACCACCGCTGGCGAGTGATTGTGCACCACCGAGATCACGTCCGGGCGCCGGCGATAGATCTCGCTGTGGATGAAGCGTTCGAGATAGACGGCGCGGCCGGCGGCGTCGGCAGCCTCGCCGTTCAGGTCGAAGGTCAGGATGTCGTCGGCTGTCACCAGCGCCGGCGCCATGCTGCGGGCGAGCAGGAAGCGGTCGGGCCCGGTTGGGTGGCGCACGCTGACATGGCCAAATCCGTCGACCACGCCTTGGGAAAACAGAATGCGGTTGGCGATCGCGAGTTCATGCCGGGTTTCTGTCAGGCTTGCCATGTCACACCGCCCGGCTTGTGTCGGTCTCGGGCGCCGCGGCGCGCGCTTCGTGCGCCGTCAGATGCGCCATGGTGCCTTGCGCCGCGTTGGCCGCAAGGCCGAACGCGGCAATCAAACCCGCGGCCAGCAGCGCGGGCGCGCCGAGCGCGGCGTAGATCACGCCGAGCCCCCACGCCCCCGCCACCAAGCTGCCGATCGCCAGCGGGCCGCAGAATGATCCGAAGCGGCCCAGCGTCGTCGCCCAGCCCACGCCAGTGGCACGGATCGCGACGGGGTAATAGATCGGCGCCAGCGCGATCAGCCCGGAACTGCCCGCGCCGAGGAACAGGCCGACGAGGGTTTCCAGGCCGATGATCATCGCGACGGATGGCGCGGCGTAGCCGACCGCGCTCATGCTGAGTGCACTGGCCAGGAACAACAGCGTCAGTGTCAGATAAGGGCCGAAGCGGTGGATCAGCAGGCCGACCAGGGATGTGCCGACCACGCTGCCGAGGTTGAAGCTCGCCATGGCGAGGCCGGATTGCTGCACCTCGATACCGGCCACGTGCAGCAGCGTTGGGCTCCAGGCGGAGTTGGTCACCAGCATCAGGAAGATCAGGAAATAGGTTGCCCACAGCAGCAGAGTTCCGGTGCCGCGTCCCTCGGAGAACAGCCGCATGACCGACACGTTCTGCGCGAGATGATCGGCCAGTACGAAGCGTGTCGCGGCAGGCGGCGCGGTGCCGGTGAGACGGCCGAGCAATGCCGCGATCCGCGCCGGCGCGGTGTTGCGCGCCACCAGGAAGCTGATCGATTCCGGCAGCGCGGTCAGCAGCACCAGTGCCAATAGCAACGGCAGCATGCCGCCGACCACAAACACCGATGGCCAGCCAAAGGCGGGAATGATCCGAGATGCCAGCAATCCGCCTAACACGCCGCCCAGCGGGAAGCCCGCCCAAACGACGCTGATCAGCACGGTGCGGCGATGGTGCGGCAGGGCCTCGGCGGCGAGGCTGATAAAGCTGGGCATCGCGCCGCCCAGGCCGAGGCCGGTCAGGAAGCGCATCACCAGCAGCGATTGCATATCGCCGACGAAGGCGGTGCCAAGCGTGAACAGGCCGAACGTCAGGACCGAGACGATCAGAATCGGCTTGCGCCCGATCCGATCGCCCAGCGGGCCGAGCACGAAGGCGCCCAGCATCAGGCCGAGCAGCGCGGCGCTGAACACCGCGGCGAACGCGCGTGGCGCGACGTGCAGGGTCGCGATCATCGCCGGCGCTGCGAGGCCGATGGATTGCAGGTCCAGCCCGTCGAGCAGAGCGGCGAGGCCGCAGAGCAGGAGTATGCGGATTTGCAGCGATCCCAGGGGACGGCGATCGATCAGATCGGTGACGTTGATGACGGTTGAATCGCCCACACTGTTCTCCCTGTGCGCGCGGCGGAACAGCGACGCTATTGCGCCCTACGTTGGCGCGGCGTGTGCCACGGTGGGCTTCTTCTTGCTGATCCGCTCTTCGAATTTTTGTAGCACGACGAAGAACGACGGCACGAACAGCACCGCGAGGCACGTCGAGGCGATCATGCCGCTCATGACCGAGATCCCAATCGAGACGCGCGCCGCGGCACCGGCGCCGGTCGCAGTGACCAGCGGTGTCACGCCGAGGATGAAGGCGAAGGACGTCATCAGGATCGGCCGGAAGCGTACCCGCGCGGCTCCCACGGCGGCGGTCATGATGTCTTCGCCATGCTGGCGCCGCTCGCGCGCCACTTCCACAATCAGGATGGCGTTCTTCGCCGCCAGCGCGATCAGCAGCACCAGACCGATCTGGGTGTACAGATTGTTCGCAAGGCCCAGCGTGCTGAGGGCGATCACCGGCCCGAGCAGCGCCAACGGCACCGCGAGGATCACGCCGAACGGGGCGATCCAGCTCTCGTACTGGCCGGCCAGACACAGATAGACCAGCAGCATGCCCAGGCCAAACACCATGAAGATCTGCCCGCCGACGATCTTTTCCTGGTACGACATCGCTGTCCATTCATAGCCGAAGCCGCGCGGCAGCGTGTTGTCGGCAATCTGCTCCATTATATTCATTGCCTGCCCAGAGCTAAATCCGGGCGCCGGTCCGCCGACGACGGTGGCGGTGGGATACAGGTTGTACAGGCTGATCAAAGCGGGGCCGACCTCGGACTTCACCTGCACGAGGGACCCGAGTGGCACCATCTGGCCTTCCATGTTGCGCACGGACAGCTTCAGCACGTCCGACGGGTGCAGTCGGTATTGCGAATCGGCCTGCACGTACACCTGGAAGGTCAGGCCGAATTTGTTGATCTGGTTGACATAGGTCGAACCGACATAGCCGGACAGCGCGGAGAAGACATCGCTGACCGGCACACGCAGCGTTTCCGCCTTGGTGCGATCCACCTCGACACGGATCTGTGGCACGTCGGCGCGGAACGTGGTGTTCAACCGTTGCAATGCCGATTGCGAATTGCCGTCCTTGGTGACGGTCTGGGCGACCCGCTGCAACTGCGCGTAGTCGAAACTGCCGTCGCGGGATTCGAGCTGCATGGTGAAGCCCGAGGAGTTGCCGATGCCCTGGATCGGCGGCGGGATCAGCACGATGCCGACGCCGTCGGGCAGACTATCCAGCACACGCGTCAGGTGCGTATAGATCGAGCGCAGGTCCTCGCCTTTTGCCTTGCCGCGTACCCCCCAGTCCTTGAGGATCACATACACCGCACCGGCATTCGCCAGGCTGGCGCTGTTGTCGAGCAACGACACACCGGAGATCTGAAACACCTCCTGCACGCCGGGTGTGGCCTGGGCGATACCGCCAACCTCATCCAGCGCAGCTTGCGTGCGCTCAAGCGAGGCGCCCCCGGGCAACTGCACGGCGACCAGCACGTAGCCTTGATCCTCAGTCGGAATGAACGCAGTGGGCAGGCGCGCGAGGCCATAGAAACCCAACCCGGCGATCACCAGCGCACACAAGGCCAGCAGCAGGCTATGATGTACCATGCGGTCGATCAGGCCCGCATAGAGATGTTCGAAACGATTATAGACGCGGTTGAAACCTCGGTAGAAGAAGTTGCGCTTTTCTGGTGGCACGGGCGGCCGCAGCCACTGGGCGCACTGGGTCGGTTTCAGTGTCGCGGCGTTGATGGCGCTGATCAGCGCGGTGGCGGCAATCACCAGCGCGAACTGGGCGTACATCTGCCCGGTCAAACCCGGCAGGAAGGCAGCCGGAATGAACACCGCCATCAGCACCAGCGTGATGCCGATGACCGGGCCGAGCAGTTCCTTCATCGCCTGGATCGCGGCGTCATGCGCCGTCAGGCCACGCTCGATGTGATGGGCGGCGCCTTCGACAATGACGATGGCGTCGTCCACCACGATGCCGATCGCCAGCACGATGGCAAACAGCGTGGACAGGTTGACGGTGAAGCCCAGCGCATCCATCGCCGCAAAGGCGCCGATGATGGTCACCGGCACTGTCGTCGCCGGCACCAGCGTGGCGCGCCAATCCTGCAGGAAGACCAGGATCACGATCAGCACCAGCACGCCGGCCTCGATCAGTGTCTTGTACACCTCACTGATCGAGGCCGTCACGAAACCCGTGGTGTCAAACGGGATCTCGTATGACACATCCTGCGGAAACGCCTTCGACAGCTGGGCCATCTTCGCCCGTACCTCGTTGGCGACATTGAGCGCGTTGGCGTCGGGCGACTGATAGATGGCAATACCGGCCGCCGGCTTGCCGTTGAGCTGGAACACCTGCGAATAGGTCTGAGCGCCCAGCTCCACTCGGGCGATGTCCTTCACCCGGATCAGCCTGCCGCCGTTGGTGGTATCCGCCTTGACGACGATGTTGCCGAACTGCGCCGGATCGGACAGCCGGCCTTCGACGTTCACCGTGTACTGGAACACCTGACCGGGCGGCGCGGGTGGCGTGCCGAGCTGGCCGCCGGTGACCTGCTGGTTCTGCTGCTGGATCACCCGCACCACGTCGGACGGCGTGAGACCATAGGCGTAGAGCTTCTGCGGGTCGAGCCAGATGCGCATGGCGTACTGGCCAACACCAAACACATTGACATTGCCGACGCCAGGCAGTCGCGCCAGCTCATTCACCAGGTTGATTGATGCGTAATTGCTCAGATAGAGCGCGTCATATTGGCCTTTTGGCGAAGTCAGCGCGATCACCTGCAGGATGGCTGTGGATTTCTGCTGCACCACGACACCTTGCGCCTGCACCGGTTGCGGCAAGGCAGCCATTGCGCTGGCGACGCGGTTCTGCACCAGCACCTGGGCGAAATTCAGATCGGTGCCGATATCGAAGGTGACGGTTAGGTTATAGGTACCGTCGCTGGCGCTGGTGGATTGCATGTACAGCATACGCTGCACGCCGTTCACCTGCTGCTCGATCGGCAGGGCAACGGTGTTCATCACGGTATCGGCGCTGGCGCCGGGATAGCGCGTGGTGACCGATATGGTGGGGGGCACCACGTTGGGGTACTGCGCGATCGGCAGCCGCAGCAGCGAGACGGTGCCCACCAGCACGAAGACGATCGCCAGCACATTCGCCAGGACCGGCCGGTCGATGAAGAATTTCGAGATCATCGCGGCCCGCTACGACTTGCCATTGGTGATCGTGGTCTCTTTGGGCGAGACCTTCTCGCCCGGGATCGCGCGGGCCAGACCGCTGACGATCACCTGATCCTCCGGCTGCAGCCCACTCTCTATGACCCGCAAGGATCCCACGGTGCTGCCCACCGTCACCTTGCGCTGTTCCACGGTGTTGTCCTTGCCAAGCACCAGCAGATAGCGGCCACCTTGATCGGTGCCGAGCGCTTCATCCGGCACCAGCATCGACTGCTTCTTATCGATGGCGACCGGGATGCGAATGCGCACGAACATGCCTGGCAGCAGCACGCGGTCGGGATTGGCCAGCAGACCACGGGCAAACAGCGTGCCGGTGGAGGGATCCAGGGTGGGCGACGCATAATTCAGCGCGCCCAGGTGCGGATAGCCTTGCTCGGTCATCAGGCCGACCTCAACGGGGATTTTTGCCAGATCAACGGCCTTCAGGTTGCGCTCGCGCATCATCTGCTTGATGCGCAGTACGTCCTGCTCGCTGACGTTGAAATTGACATAGATCGGATCAAGCTGAACGACGGTGGCAAGCTTGGTGGGCGCTCCGACGCCGACCAGAGAGCCAATCGATTGCAAGTGATTGGTCACCTCACCGTCGAAGGGGGCCGTGACCCTGGTGTAGCCGTAGTTGATCGCGGCGATGGTTACCGCGCCCTGCTGGTTCATCACGTCGGCCCGATCGGAATCCCGCTTGGCCAGCGCCTGGTCGTAGGTATTCTGCGCGGAAACATTCTGCCGCAGCAACGTCGACTGGCGGGTCAGTTCCGCTTGCGACTGGACGAGCTTGGCCTGGGCCGAGGCCAGGGTGGCCTGAGCCTGATCGAGCTGCGCCTTGTACGGGGCGGGTTCGATGACGAACAGGGTCGTGCCCTGCGTGGTCATGCTGCCGTCGGTGTAATTGATCTCCTGCAAGAAGCCCTGGATGCGCGCCTGCAGGTCAACCTGGTTGAACGCGACGGTGTTGCCGGTCACTTCCAGATAAGGGGTGACCGCTTGCTGTAACGGCTTTGCCACGCCCACTTCCGGCGGTGGCGGAGGCACGTAGGCGTTTTCCTTCTTGCAGGCTGTCAACGCGAGCAGGGTGGTCAGCAGAAGCGCCGCACCACGCAGGGCAGATGGACGTATTGGCACGCGGCTGGTCCCCCGTTGAACGCGATGGATGTCGCGCTGACGCCGTGATGCGACTGGTTGCCGAAGCTTACCGATGGGCCGAGGCGGCCACAAGCGCGGTGACCGACAGCGCGGTGACCGATCAACGCGATGACCGATCAGTAGCCGGCGCGGGCGTAGTGCGTGGCGCCGCCCCCGCGATAGACCAGCAGATTGCGGCGGTAGCGCAGCACGGTGTCGCCGTGCTGGTTGCGCGCCTCGGTCGTGATAGAAACGATACCCTCGGTGGGGCGGGACCGTGACAAGCGCGTTTCCTGGATGTGGGAATCGACCTCGATCGTATCGCCAGCGAAGACCGGGCGTGGCAGTTCGATGTCGTGCCAGCCCAGATTGGCGACGACACGGCCGAAGCTGCGCGTGGTCGCGGCGGTGGCCTGGGCGATGACGAAGGTCTCAGGGACGGTTAGGCGGTCGTCGGCGTGGTGGTGCGGGGAGAGTTCCAAAGCGCGCGTGGCGTGGGCGAAGACGGCGGCGGGCGGGAAGCCACGGCGCGGGGTGTGGAGAAAGTGGTCGCCTTGTTGGAGGTCTTCGAAGAAGAGACCGGTTTGTTCGATCAGCGTGCCCTCGGCGTCGGCGCGATAGGCGGCGAAGCGCAGTTCGTTGGCGCGCCGGGTGTCGGTGCGGTTGCGGATGGCGAAGCGCGCGGTGATGCGGCCAATTTCGGCGCCGTCGGACTTCAGGGCGCACAGGCGCGCGGTGACGGTGCCCGTGCCGGAGCTGGTGCCGCAGTCGAGCACTTCGCTCTCGGCATAGAGCGTATCGCCGCCGAAGACGGGGGCCGTGAGGGCGATCTCGGGAAAGCCGAGGATGGAGGTGCGGTTGCCATAGGTCTTGGCGGTCATGCCGACGATGCGTTGCAGCACGAGCGTGCTGACCATGAGGGGGCGCCGCCAGGTGGTGGCGGCGGCGTAGTGCGCATCATAGTGCAACATCGCGGCGTTGAGGGTTTCCAGCGCCTCGTCGGCGTTGTCCTGCTGGCTGAGGGTGACGCCGGGGCGGTGGCGGAAGCGCTGGCCGGGGGCAAAGTCCTCGAAATCCAGGCCGATGCGCTCGCGGAAGGTGTTGTCGCCGATGATGTCGTAGGCGGAGAGCATGTTGATACCCGTCATGTATGGACGGCCCCCGTTAGGCAAGGAGTTTGTGCGACGTCGGCGCAGCGGTCTGGAGCGTTCATGTATCCGGCCTCCGTTTGTGCGCTCGGCTATGACCGCTGGCCCCGATGGGGTTACGCGAACCGGGTTCCAAGCATTGCGGCGTGCTGATGCGCGCGATGCAGAACGGAGTGTCCCGGTTCAGGTCCTGACCTGTTTGCCGTCGTTGCAGTTTGCTCCTTGCGTGGTCCGGGCCCGGCGCGGCCTACGCGGCCGGCGCCATTGCCCGATAGGTTTCGCCTGAGCACAACAGCGCCCATGCGATGCGTGCGGTCTTGGCCGCCTGTGCGACGGTTGCGACCTTGAAGGGTCTGCGCGCGATGATGCCGTGCAGCCAGGCGTTGGCCTGGTTTGGCTTGGCCGGGTTCGGCTTGGCCTTGGCCCGTCGCGCCAGGTTGGCGGCGCCGAGCACCAACAATCGTCGCAGGCTGTGATCGCCCTGGCGGCTGATATGGCCGATGCGGGTTTTCTCGGCAGAGTTGTTGGTCAGCGGCGTCAGCCCGACCCAGGCGGCGCAGTCGCGCGCGTTGGCGCAGCGGCGTGGATCGCCGATCGCGCTCACCAGCGCATGCGCAATGATCGGCCCGACCGAGGGGATCGTCTGCAGCCGGCGCATGCGCTCGTCGCTGTTGGCCTGCGCCACGATGCGCGCTTCAAGCGCGTCGATGCTCGCGTGCAAGGCGCGCCACTGCTCGACCAGCGGCTTCACGCAGCTCAGCAGCGCGCCAGGGATGGCGCTATCCCCGGCATCGATCTTGCCGACCAACGTCTTGAAGCCGCGCAGGCCGGGACTGGCGACGATGCCCAATTCGGCCAACAACCCGCGCGTGGCATCGGTCAGCTGGGTGTGCTGCTTCATCAGCAGATCGCGCGCATGTTCCAGCGCACGCGCGGTCTGCTGCTCGACGCTCTTGATCGGCACAAACCGCATGTCGGGGCGTTGCACCGCCTCACAGATCGCCTCCGCATCGCGCAGGTCGCTCCTGCCGCGCTTCACATAGGCTTTGACGTATTTGGCGTGCATCAGCCGCACTTCGTGACCGAGCCCACCCAGCACACGGCCCCAGTGATGCGCCGAGCCGCACGCCTCCATGCCGATCAGCGCCGGCGCCTGCTTCGCCAAAAACGCTCCCAGCTCCTCGCGCCGCAGACGCTTCCGCCACAGAACCTCGCCCGAACGGTCCTGCGCGTGCAGCTGAAACACGCTCGCCGCAATATCAATCCCGATGATGGTCGTCTCCAAAGCGGACGGTCTCCTTCGCTGACTGAGTTCGCCACCGGCCAGCTTGGCACAATGATGCCGTCAGGGGGCCGTCCACCCAGCATTGCGAGAAGCGAAGCCACGAAGCAATCTGGTGCCTCATGGGAGCGAGATTGCTTCGTTGCTGCGCGCCTCGCAATGACAGATGCAGATAGGGGACCGTTCGATGGATGACCGTATCACGCTCTACGGCAGCTTCACATCCAGCTCCAGCTATAAGGCGATGCTGTATCTGGCACTGGCGCGTGTGGCGTTCTCGTTCCGGACGGTGAATCTGAAGATTGGGGCGCAGAAGTTGCCGGAGTACCTGGCGATCAACCGGTGGGGGAAGGTGCCGTCGTTGCGGCATCGTGGGCTGACCATTCTGCAGTCGAATGTGATTCTGGATTATCTAGCCCGGACGACGGGGCATTTCGAGGGGGCGACGGAACAGGAGCGGTGGCAGGCGCGCGAGTGGCTGTCGTGGGAGTCAGACGCGATCACCAATGTCGCGAAGGTGCGACATTACAGCCGGTTCCGGACGGTGGATCCGGCGGTGATGGAATACTACCGGCCGCAGGCGGAGGACGCGTTGGCGTTTGTGGATCGGTCGCTCGTGGGACGCCAGTGGTTGGTTGGGGATACGTGCACCATCGCGGATATCGGGTGCTGGGGGCGGATGGTGTTCATGGCGGAAGGTGGGTTGGAGATCAAGCGGTGGCCGCATTTATTGGCGTGGTCAGAGCGGTTGACGGCGATGGAGGGGTATGCGTTGCCGTACGATCTCATTCCGAAGAAGGATCGGGAGATTGCGGCGGCGTGAGGCTCTTCGTGTTGCCAAGGCGTGGATGCCGGGCCTTCGCCCGGCATGACGAGGTGGGGCCGGCATGACGTGTGGCTATTAGATATAGACGCCTTTCATTCCGCCGGCGGGATAGCGGGTGCCGGCGGCGGCACCCTTGGGGACGGCGTTGGAGATGCTTGCGACTTCGGTGGGAGTGAGGGTGACGCGTAGGGCGCCGACGTTTTCGTCGAGGCGTTTGGCGTAGCGGGTGCCGGGGATGGCGACGACGTCGGGACCTTGGGCAAGGATCCAGGCAAGGGCGAGCTGCGAGGGGGTGCAGCCTTTGGCTTTGGCCATCTCCTCGATGCGCGCGACCAGGGCGCGGTTCTGGGCGAAGTTGGCTTCCTGGAAGCGCGGATGGGCGGCGCGGCGGCCGTCGACGTCGGCGAAGGTCTGGATGGCGCCGGTGAGGAAGCCGCGGCCGAGCGGGGCGTAGGCGACAAAGCCAATGCCGAGCGCGCTTGTGGTCTCGCGGGTTTCCTCGGCTTCGGTCCGGTAGAGGACTGAATATTCGGTCTGCACCGCGGCGATGGGGTGCACGGCGTGGGCACGGCGGATACGCTCGGGGTGCGCTTCGGACAGGCCCAGGAAGCGGACCTTGCCCTGCTTCACCAATTGGGCCATGGCACCGATGGTGTCCTCCACCGGCACGTTCGGATCGACGCGGTGCTGGTAATACAGATCGATGACATCGACGCCGAGGCGCTTCAGGCTGGCCTCGCAGGCCTGTTGGACGTATTCGGGCCGGCCGTCGACACCGTTCGGCCCGCCGGGGTTCTGGGTCTGGCCGAACTTGCTGGCCAGCACCACGCGATCGCGGCGGCCCTTGAGAGCGCGGCCGATCACCTGTTCGTTATGACCCCAGCCGTACATGTCGGAGCTGTCGAGGTGGTCAATACCCTGATCGATAGCGTGACGGATTAGCTCCTCGGATTCGGTGTCGTTCGCCGTGCCGTAGATGCCGGAGAGGGACATGCAGCCCAGGCCGATGGCCGAGACCGGGAGGCCACCGAGAGAGCGGTGTTCGACTGTTTTAACCTGGTCCATGATCGCGCCCTCCATCGTGTCCGCGGCATCATACGCGATGCGATCCACTCCGTC
>Ga0210386_10002048_pt1 | contig 17578 bp, 9 predicted proteins | sample IncBWH32OmetaG_FD_160091 | JGI IMG/M metagenome (GOLD analysis project Ga0210386, IMG submission 160091) | Forest soil microbial communities from Barre Woods Harvard Forest LTER site, Petersham, Massachusetts, United States - Inc-BW-H-32-O ... | reverse complement strand
GACCACCGAACTGCGCCGCCAGCTCAAACCGCTGGGCCGCCAGGCCGAGGTGGCTCGCCGGGCCCAGACCATCCAGGCCGATCTGCGTGATGCCCGGTTGCGGCTGGCCGCCGACGACGTGGTCGTGCGGCAGGCCGAGCTCAACGACACCAACCAGGCCGAGGCCGCGTTGCGCCGCGAACACGACGAAGCCGCGGCCCGGATGGCGGTGGCGTCCGACGAGCTGGCCGCCCAAGAAGCCGCGCTGGCGTCCCTGTCTGAACGTGCGGAGTCAGGTCAGCAGACCTGGTTTCGGTTGTCCGCCTTGGCCGAACGGGTAAGCGCGACCGTGCGCATCGCCAGCGAGCGTGCTCAGCATCTGGACGTCGAGCCGACCACGACCGGCGGACCTGACCCCGATGCGTTGGAGGCGGAGGCTCAGCAAGTGGCTGCCGCCGAGCAGCAGCTGCTGGCCGAGCTGGCCGCAACCCGCACCCGCCTTGACGCCGCGCGAACTGAGCTCGCCGGCCGTGAGCGCGATGCCGCCGAAGCCGAACAGGCCCACCTGGCGGCGGTGCAGGCAGAGGCCGACCGCCGCGAGGGCCTGGCCCGGCTGGCCGGCCAGGTCGAGACCATGCGCGCGCGCGTCGAGTCGATTGATGACAGCGTGGCCAAGTTGTCGGAGCGCATCGAGGAGGCCGCCGCCCGCTCCCATCACGCGCAGGTGGAGTTCGAAACCGTGCAGGGCCGGGTCGGTGAGCTCGACCAAGGCGAAATCGGCCTCGACGACCACCACGACCGGATGGTGGCGGCCTTGCGGCTGGCCGACGAGCGGGTCGCCGAACTGCAGTCGGCCGAGCGTGGCGCCGAACGCCAAGTGGCTTCGTTGCGGGCCCGGATCGACGCGTTGTCGACCACGCTCGAGCGCAAGGACGGCGCTGACTGGCTCACCCGAAATCGCGGCGGCGCAGGGCTTTTCGGGTCCGTGGCAAAACTGGTCAAGGTGCATTCGGGTTATGAAGCCGCGCTCGCTGCGGTGCTGGGCGCGGCCGCAGATGCGCTGGCCGCCGACAGCTTCAGCGCGGCGGCTTCCGCGGTGAGCGCGCTGAAGCAGGCCGACGGCGGTCGCGCGGCCATTGTGCTCGGCGACTGGCCGGCCATAGAAGACCCAGCGCCGGCGACGTACCCCCTGCCCGACGACGCGCGGTGGGCGCTCGACCTGGTCGAGGCGCCGGCGAGGCTGCGTGGCGCGATGATCGCGTTGCTCTCTGGCGTCGCGGTGGTCGGCAACCTCACCGAGGCAATGGATCTGGTGGCCGCCCGCCCGCGGTTGCGCGCGGTCACCCGCGACGGCGATCTGGTGGGTGCGGGCTGGGTCAGCGGCGGGTCCGACCGCAAACCGTCCACGCTGGAGATCACCTCCGAAATCGCCAAGGCGCGTAGCGAACTGGCGGCATCCGAGACGCAGGCCAGCCAGCTCGCAGCGGCGTTGTCCGGGGCGCTGAGCGAACAGGCGGCTCGCCAGGACTCCGCCGAACAGGCGTTGGCCGCGCTCAACGAGTCCGACGCCGCGATCTCGGGGATCTACGAGCAGCTCGGTCGGCTCGGCCAGGACGCCCGGGCCACCGAAGGGGAGTGGCGCAGGCTGCTGCGCCAACGTGAGGAGTTAGAGGCCGGACGCGCTGAAACCCTGGCCGAGCTGGGTGAACTCGAGACCCGGCTGCGCAACGTCGAGCAGACACAGCACGTCGCGGCCGAGCCGGGCGACCGGCAGCAGATCGCTGCGGCGGCCGAGGCGGCTCGCGGCGTCGAGGTGGAAGCCCGGTTGGCGGTGCGCACCGCCGAGGAGCGCGCCAATGCCGTTCGCGGACGCGCGGATTCGCTGCGTCGCGCCGCTCTTGCGGAACGCGAGGCGAGGCTACGTGCCCAGCAGGCCCGCGCCGCGCGTGAGCACGCAGCCGCAGTGGCCGCGGCGGTGGCCGCCGCCGGGCGGCGGCTGGCCGGGCGGCTGGATCAGGTGGTCGCGGCCGCGTCGCACAACCGCGACGTGCTCGCCGCCGAACGCCAACAGCGGTCGGTTGCCATGGCGGCGGTTCGCGAAGAGGTGAACGCACTGGGCAGCCGGATCACCGCGCTTACCGAGTCGTTGCACCGGGACGAGGTGGCCAAGGCGCAGGCGGCGCTGCGGATCGAGCAGCTCGAGCAGATGGTGCTCGAGCAGTTCGGGATGGCGCCAGACGATCTGGTCGCCGAATACGGCCCACAGCTTTCGCTGCCGCCGACCGAGCTGGAGCTCGCCGAGTACGAGCAGGCCCGCGAGCGTGGCGAACAGGTGACCGCGCCGGCACCCATGCCGTTCGACCGCCCCACCCAGGAGCGTCGCGCCAAACGGGCTGAGCGAGAGCTGGCCGAACTGGGCCGGGTCAACCCGTTGGCGCTGGAGGAGTTCGCGGCGCTGGAGGAACGCTACAACTTCTTGTCCACCCAACTCGAGGACGTCAAGGCCGCACGCAAGGATCTGCTTGACGTGGTGGCCGACGTGGACGCCCGCATCCTGCAGGTGTTCGCCGACGCTTACGCCGATGTGGAGCGCGAGTTCCGCGGGGTGTTCGCCGCCCTGTTCCCCGGCGGTGAGGGCCGGTTGCGGCTCACCGACCCCGACGACATGCTGACCACCGGCATCGAGGTCGAGGCCCGCCCGCCCGGTAAGAAGGTCAAGCGGCTCTCGCTGCTATCCGGCGGGGAGAAGTCGCTGACCGCGGTCGCGATGCTGGTGGCGATCTTCCGGGCCCGCCCGTCGCCGTTCTACATCATGGACGAGGTGGAAGCGGCGCTCGACGACGTGAACCTGCACCGGTTGCTGAACTTGTTCGAGCAGCTGCGCACCCAGTCGCAGCTGATCGTCATCACGCACCAGAAGCCGACGATGGAAGTTGCCGACGCGCTCTACGGCGTCACGATGCGCGACGACGGCATCACCGCGGTGATCTCCCAGCGGATGCGCGGCCAGCAGGTCGACCAGCTGGTCACCACTACTTAGCGAGGAACACGTTGTCGCAAGGTCTCTGGATCGCGATCGCAGTCGCCGCGGCGCTGATCGTCATCGCCGTGTTGGTCCTGGGTCTGCTCCGATATCGCCGGCGGCAGATCAGCCTCTCAGCCCGCGAGCAAACCGACACCCTCGATCGCTCGGGGGGCTACACCGCGTCGTCAGGAATCGCCTTCAGCCGCACCGAAACTCCGGAACGGATCGATACCACCGGCCTGCCCGCCGTCGGCGACGACGCGACCATTCCGCGCGATGCCCCGAAGCGTCCGATCTCCGATGTCCAACTGCCCGAACCGGATACCGTAGATATCGCGGCGCCTCCACCGGTGCAGGCGCCTGCACCGTCAACGCCTCCGCCCGCAGCCGAGCCCGCAGCCGAGCCGACGGCACCGGACGTTGAAGCCATCGCACCGCCCGAAGGACGGTTGGAGCGACTGCGCGGCCGGCTTTCCCGGTCACAGAATGCGTTGGGCCGCAGCCTGTTAGGACTCCTTGGCGGTGGCGATCTCGACGAAGGCTCCTGGGAGGAAGTAGAGGACACCCTGCTGATCGCCGACTTGGGCCCGACGGTCGCCACGTCGGTGGTGACTCAGTTGCGCAGTCGGCTCGCGGGCAAAGACGTACGCACCGAGGCCGATGCCCGTGCGGTGCTGCGGGAGGTGCTGATCACCGAGCTGCAACCCGACCTGGACCGGTCCGTCCGCGCGTTGCCGCACGACGACCACCCCTCGGTGCTACTGGTCGTCGGCGTTAACGGCACCGGCAAGACCACCACCGTCGGCAAACTGGCGCGGGTATTGGTCGCCGACGGCCGGCGGGTGGTGCTGGGCGCCGCCGACACTTTCCGGGCCGCCGCCGCCGATCAGTTGCAGGCCTGGGCCGCGCGGGTGGGCGCCGAAGTGGTGCGCGGAGCCGAAGGCGCCGACCCGGCGTCGGTGGCGTTCGACGCCGTCGACAAGGGCATCGCCGTGGGCGCCGACGTCGTGGTGATCGACACCGCAGGCCGGCTGCACACCAAAACCGGGTTGATGGACGAGCTCGGCAAGGTCAAACGGGTGGTGACGAGGCGCGCGGCGGTCGACGAAGTGCTGCTGGTGCTCGACGCCACCATCGGTCAGAACGGGCTGGCGCAGGCGCGGGTGTTCGCCGACGTCGTCGACATCACCGGAGCGGTACTGACCAAGCTGGACGGAACCGCCAAGGGTGGCATCGTTTTCCGGGTCCAGCAGGAACTGGGGGTGCCGGTGAAGCTGGTCGGGCTCGGGGAGGGACCCGACGACCTTGCGCCGTTCGAACCCGCCGCCTTCGTCGACGCCCTGCTCGGTTGATCGAAGGGTCGGGCTCAAGCAGCGCGAGCTCGCATGCATACCGCCGAAGAGCGATGCAACATCTTTCCGGGCGGAGTTGCGCTTTTCACCGAACGAGCATCGCGAGGCGCGTGCGGTCGCTACCGTGGCGAGTATGGCGCCGAGCGGCGTGCTGATCACCGCGTTGCGCGATCTGCAGTGGCGACGGCGGCGCTTCGTTATTGCGGTCATCGGCACCGGCGTGGTGTTCGCGATGACCCTCGTCCTGACCGGACTGGCGAATGGCTTTCGCTTCGAGGCTCGGCACACGGTTGATTCGCTGGGCATCGACACCTACCTCATCAAGGCGGGCGCAGTGGGCCCATTCCTGGGTGCGGCGATGTTCCCCGTGGCAGAAGCACAGGCCGTCGGCAGGGTCCCGGGCGTCGAATCGGCGATCCCGCTGGTCTTCGCCCAAGAGGCACTGCAGGACCGCGGTTCATCGCAGAACGTCAACGTGTTCGGTATGCCCGAACACGGACCGGGGATGCCGACAATGGCGGCTGGGCGGGCACCCTCGAGCCCCGGCGAGGTCGCGATATCGAAGACCCTCGGGCGCGCAGTCGGCGACCATGTCGAGATCGGGTCGCGCGTAGTACGGATCGTCGGACTCGTCGACAAATCCACCGCGCTCGCGGGCCAGGCCAACGCATTCCTTACCGTCGAAGGGGCGCAGCAAGTGCTGTTTTCGGGGCAGCCGCTAATTTCCGCCGTCGGCTTGCGCGGCACAGCGGCGGAGATACCCGACGGCTACCGCATCGTGGGTCGCGACGCTGCGATAAACGACCTGTTGCGCCCGCTGCAAAAGGCCTTCGGGGCGCTGTCCTACCTGGCGATTCTGCTGTGGGCGGTTGCGGCGCTGATCGTGGGATCGCTGATCTATCTGTCCGCGCTGGAGCGGACCCGCGACTTCGCGGTGTTCAAAGCGGTCGGTGTCGCCACTCGCTCGGTGCTCGCCGGTCTGGTACTGCAGGCGGTGATCGTGGCGGTGCTCGCGGCGGCGCTCGGCGCGGTGCTGTCGCTGGGGCTCGCTCCGACGTTCCCCATCCCCGTGGTGGTGCCCACCTCGGCCTTCGTGTTGCTTCCGGTGATCGCGGTGGTGATCGGTCTGCTGGCCAGCGTCGCGGGAATGCGGCGCGCGGTGACCGTGGACCCGGCGCTTGCGTTCGGAGGCCCGTGACCGTGGGTGATCTGCGCATCAAAGATCTCGTCGTCGAATACTCCAGCGACCGGTACGCGGTCCGCCCGATCGACGGCCTTGACCTGGAGGTCACCGCGGGATCGCTGGTAATCCTGCTGGGCCCGAGCGGGTGCGGGAAGACCACGTTGCTGTCGTGTCTGGGCGGCATCCTCAGCCCAACTGGCGGCCGCATCGGGTTTGGCGACGTCGAGGTCACCGCGCTGGATCGCCGCGCGCTTGCCGCGTACCGACGCGACACCGTCGGCATCGTATTCCAGGCGTTCAACCTGGTAGCGAGCCTCAGCGCGGTTGAGAACGTGATGGTGCCGCTATGGGCGGCCGGATGGTCGCGTCGCGCGGCGCAAGAGCGCGCCGAGGAGTTACTGACGCGCGTCGGACTGCAGGACCGGATGAGGCACCGACCCGGCGACTTGAGCGGCGGTCAGCAGCAACGGGTGGCGGTCGCCCGCGCGATCGCCTTGGACCCGCCGTTGATCTTGGCCGACGAACCCACGGCGCACCTGGACTTCATCCAGGTAGAAGAGGTACTGCGGCTGATCCGCGAGCTGGCGACGGGTGAGCGGGTTGTCGTGGTCGCTACGCACGACACCCGGATCCTCCCGCTCGCCGACCGCGTCGTCGAGATGGTGCCGCAGTTCATCTCGATCCACCGGGAGCCCGAAACAGTCAGTCTCACAAGCGGTTCCGTGCTATTCGAGCAGGGCAGCATAGGGGACCTGATCTACATTGTCTCCGAAGGCGAACTCGAAGTCGTACGCGAGCTGGCGGCCGGCGGTGAAGAGCTACTCAAGGTCGCCACGTCCGGCGACTACTTCGGCGAGATCGGACCACTGTTCGGTATGCCCCGCTCGGCGACGGTGCGTGCCCGTACCGATGCGACCGTCGTCGGCTACACCGTGCAGGCGTTCCGGGAGCGACTCGGCGCCGCCGGCTTGCGCGACCTCATCGAGCATCGCGACATCGCAATAAATTAGCGGCGCCGGCAACCCAAAACTTCGTGTCGGAGATGGCAACGGTGATATGGCGGACATCGTTGACCAACAGTGAAACGATACTGACGTGGACCCCAGCGGGGACGGTGGCGGTGGACCGACCCCGACGGGGTTGATCTGCGGCTCTTGCGGCGCGCAGTCCAGCTCGACGGCCAAGTTCTGCGGCGAGTGCGGTGTGCGCCTTACGGAGGCCACCCGGTCGGCTGAGTACAAGCAGGTCACGGTTCTCTTCGCCGACGTGGTCCACTCGATGGATATTGCGGCAGCCGTTGGGGCGGAGCCGTTGCGGGAGATCATGTCCGGCCTGGTAGACCGCGCTTCGGCGGTGGTGCAGCGCTTCGGCGGCACAGTCGACAAGTTCACCGGGGACGGCATCATGGCCGTCTTTGGCGCACCGATGGCGCTGGAAGATCATGCGCTGCGCGCCTGTCGGGCGGCGCTCGGTATTCAGGATGAGGTCAAGCGCTGGGCGGTTGAGGTGGAGCGCGACCACGGCGTGGATCTGCGGCTGCGGGTGGGTCTCAATTCAGGTCAGGTCATTGCCGGTGAGATCGGTTCGGGCGCTAGGGGTTACACCGCGATTGGTGAGCAGGTGGGCATGGCGCAGCGGATGGAGTCGGTGGCGCCGCCGGGTGGGGTGATGCTCAGTGCGTCTACCGTGCGGCTGGTTGAGGGCGCCGCGGTGTTGGGTGAGCCGGAGATGGTGCACATCAAAGGCGCCAAGGATGCGGTGTCGGCGCGGCGGCTGCTGGGGGTGGCGTCGCAGCCAGGGGGGATCGGTCGCTTTGAGACCACGTTGGTGGGACGTCAATGGGAAGTGAACACCGTCACAGCCATTTTGGATCGATCGATCGGTGGCCACGGAGGTGTGGTGTGTGTGGGGGGAGCGGCGGGCATCGGCAAGAGCCGGCTAGTTCACGAGGCCGCCGCCATCGCGTGCCGCCATGGTGTCCAGGTGTTTTCGACCTTTTGTGAGTCGCATGCCGGTGACATTTCGTTTCATGTGGTGGCGCGGCTGCTGCGGGCCATCGGCGGGATCAGCGATCTTGATGGTGAGGCCGCGCGGGCGCGGCTGCGCAGCCGATTTCCTGTCGACGTCGATCCGCAGGATCTGGTGTTGCTGGATGACCTGTTGGGCATTCGTGATCCGGATACCGTGCTGCCCTCTATCGACCCGGCCGCGCGGGGGCGCCGGTTGACCGCGCTGATCAATTCCTGGTCGCTGGCGCGCACCGAGCCGGTGGTCTACATCGTCGAAGACGCGCATTGGATCGACGCGGTCAGCGAATCCATGCTGGCCGAGTTCTTGAAGGTGATTCCGCACACCCATTCGATGGTGTTGGTCACCTACCGCCCGCACTACCACGGGGCGCTCGCGCAGGTGCCCGGTGCGCAGACGGTGGCGCTGGCGCAGCTGGGTGATGCGGACACTTCGGCGTTGGTCGGTGAGTTGGTGGGCGCGGATGCCTCGGTGGGCGCGGTGGCCGCGTTGATCAGCGAACGGACCGCCGGTAACCCGTTTTTCGCGCAGGAGATGGTGCGCGAGCTTGCCGAGCGCGGTGTGCTGGAGGGTCAGCGCGGTGGTTATCGGTGCGGCGCTGATGTGGCCGAGGTCAGCGTGCCGGCCACGGTGCAGGCGGTGATCGCCGCGCGTATCGATCGGCTCGAGTCGGGGGCCAAGCAGACGTTGAGCGCCGCGGCGGTGATCGGATCACAGTTCGGCCCGGATCTGTTGGCCAGCCTGGGGATCGATCCGGCCCTCGAGGCGCTGGTCGAGGCGGAGTTGATTGATCAGGTGAGGTTCACCCCGCGCGCCGAGTACGCATTTCGGCATCCGTTGATCCGCGCGGTGGCCTACGAGTCGCAACTGAAATCAGATCGGGCCAAGCTGCACCGGCGCCTGGCCGCGGCCGTCGAGGCCGGCGACCCGGGATCGGTTGAGCAGAACGGGGCGGTGATCGCTGAGAATCTGGAGGCAGCCGGCGATGTGCGGCTCGCCTATGGCTGGCATATGCGGGCCGGCGCGTGGTCGACGCACCGCGATTTGGCCGCGGCGCGGCTGAGTTGGGAGCGCGCGAGCGAGATCGCCGACGCGTTGCCCATCGACGATCCGGCGCGCACCGGGATGCGTATCGCGCCGCGAACGCTGCTCTGCGGCACCGCTTACCGAGTCCATGCCGAAGACTCCCTGACGCGCTTTGAGGAGCTGCGTGAACTGAGCACGCTGGCCGGCGACAAGGCATCGTTGGCGATGGGCATGGCCGGGCAGGTGATGGACCACTGGATTCATGCCCGCGTGCGGGAGGCCTCGGCGCTGGCGGACGAACTCATGGCCCTGGTCGAGGCGATCGCCGATCCGGAGCTGATAGTCGGGCTGTCGTGGATCCCGACACTGGTCAAGATCGAGACCGGCGAACACTCCGACGTGGCGCGCTGGTCACAGACCGTCATCGAGCTGGCCGACGGTGACCCCACCAAAGGCAACTTCATCATGGGCTCTCCGCTGGCGTTCGCCCACGGCACGCGCGCGGTTGGCCGAGCGGGGGTGGGCCGCCCGCTGGCGGAGGTGCTGCCTGCCCTCCCCGTCGCCGTCGCCATGGCCCGTGAGACGGACCCGACGACCCATGCCATGGTCGTCGCCTTCACATACGGACTAGGGATAGGCGTAAAGGCGCTGTTGGCCGACGACGCCGCGCTGGAGCTCATTGAGGAGGCGGTGCAGATCGCCGAACGGTCCGCTGACGATTTCGCGCTGGGCCACGCCCGATACGCGCTGGGCCTGGCGCTGATGCACCGCGACGCCCCAGCAGATCGCGAGCGTGGACTGACGGCACTCGAACAACTTCGCGATATGTGCCAACGCGACCACTGGACCCTATCCGAGGTACCGGAGATCGAGGCTTTCATCGCCTTCGAGCAAGCCAGCCGTGGAGACCCCGATGGTGCCATCGCGACGTTGCGGGCAGCCGTGGACGACCTGTTCGAGGCCGGACAGTTCGGCTGGTGCATCCCTCCCACCGGCATGTTCGTGGAGACGCTGCTGACCCGCGGTGGCGAGGCTGATCTGCAGGAAGCCCAAACCGCGATCGAGCGGTTGGCGGCCGCCCCGAACCACGAAATGGTGGACCGCGAGATCTGGCTGCTGCGGCTCCGCGCGCTGCTGGCCGGCGCCCGCGGCGACGAGGCCGCCCACCAAGATTTCAGCCGGCAATACCGCGCCATGGCCACAAAGCTTGGCCGACTGGGGCATATGGCGATGTCTGACTCGTGGACTGTCCGCGCTGCGGCGGCAGGCGCAAGCCGAATATTATCTGCTTCGGCGCGAATGTCCCGAAAGCCCGTGTGGAATAAGGTTATTCAATGGTCGACAGCGCCGAGGCGGCGCACGAAGTCAGATCCGAGGTAGTTGGCCCCGAAATCGCCCCGATGGCAGCCGTCGGATTCTGACCCAACCCCCGTGCCCATGCGCGGGTCTTCGACGAGGTCGTCGACATCACCGGAGCTGTGCCGACCAAGCTGGACGATGATCTTGCGCCGTCCGAACCCGCCGCCTTCGATGACGCAGTTCGCGGTTGAGCGGCGGGAGAAAATTCTGTAACACGGGCGAAACCTGCCAGCGTGTTATTTCGAAACAACGACTTTGCATTGTCTTGACCACGGGTCATCGGTCGCTCCCGCGCTGGACGCGGCCTTGCCAAAGGAGGTTAGGGGCAGTGGACCAATTCCCCACGATGGGAGTGCCAGACACCGGCGATACCGCCTGGATGCTGGCGAGTTCCGCGTTGGTGCTGTTGATGACCCCCGGACTGGCGTTCTTCTACGGCGGGATGGTTCGCGTCAAGAGCGTGCTCAACATGATCATGATGAGCGTCATCGCCATGGGCGTCGTCACCGTGCTGTGGGTGCTCTACGGATACTCCGTTGCCTTCGGCGACGACGTCGGCAACATCGCCGGCAATCCGACCCAATACTGGGGCCTGAAGGGTCTGATCGGAGTCAACGGTGCCGCCGCCAGCGGCAGCACGGCTGCGACCACCATCCCGTTGGCGGGCACGCTCCCGCAGACCGTCTTCGTGGCATTCCAGCTGATGTTCGCCATCATCACGGTGGCGTTGATCTCCGGAGCCGTCTCCGACCGGTTGAAGTTCGGCAGCTGGACGATATTCGCCGCACTGTGGGCGACCGTCGTCTACTTCCCGGTCGCGCACTGGGTGTTCTGCAGCGACGGCGTCACCGGAGCCCACGGCGGCTGGATCAACAACAAACTGCACGCGATCGACTTCGCCGGGGGCACGGCGGTCCATATCAACGCCGGTATGGCGGGGTTGGTGTTGGCGATCGTGCTGGGCAAGCGCAAAGGCTGGCCGGCTACCACGTCGCGACCGCACAATGTGCCATTCGTGATGCTGGGTGCGGGTCTGCTGTGGTTCGGTTGGTACGGGTTCAACGCCGGTTCGGCTACCAGCTCAAACGGAGTCGCCGGGTCGACGTTCATCACCACCACGGTGGCCACCGCCGCAGCAATGCTGGCCTGGCTGCTCACCGAGCGCATCCGAGACGGGCATGCGACAACGCTCGGGGCGGCGTCGGGCATCGTGGCCGGACTGGTCGCGATCACCCCCTCGTGTTCGTCGGTCAATGTGCTCGGCGCACTAATAGTGGGTGCAGTGGCCGGTGTGCTATGTGCTTTGGCGGTCGGTCTGAAGTTCAAGCTCGGCTTCGACGACTCGCTTGACGTGGTCGGGGTCCACCTGGTCGGAGGAATCGCGGGCACACTGCTGGTGGGCCTGCTGGCGGCCCCGCAGACCATCGCCATTGCCGGGGGTGGGGGTCACACGTCGGCAGGATTGTTCTACGGCGGCGGCTTCGCTCAGCTGATCCGACAGACTATCGGGGCCTCGAGTGTTCTGGCGTACTCGGGAATCGGCACACTTGTCATAGCCTTGCTTCTGAAGTACACGATCGGGCTCCGTCTGAACGCCGAGGACGAAGCCACGGGCATCGACGAGGCGGAGCACGCTGAGAGCGGCTACGAGTTCGCGCTTGTCGGCACCAGTTCGGTTGTTGTCCATTCGGCTGAAGAGGGAAAAGGAAATGAAGCTGATCACCGCGATCGTGAAGCCGTTCACGCTCGAGGACATCAAGGCCAGCCTTGAACAGGTGGGAACCCTGGGCATGACGGTCAGCGAAGTTCAAGGGTACGGCCGGCAGAAGGGGCACACTGAGGTTTACCGCGGTGCTGAATACTCGGTGGACTTCGTGCCAAAAGTGCGGATCGAGGTCTTGGTCGAAGACTACGACGCAGACAAGGTCCTGGACAGCATCGTGCGCGCCGCACGTACCGGTAAGATCGGCGACGGCAAAGTGTGGGTCAGCGCCGTGGAAACGGTGGTGCGGGTGCGCACCGGCGAACGCGGGGCCGACGCGATTTAACACACGCCGTATGAAGACTCCTCCGGAGTAGCCGATCCGACCTGGACGGGAATGAAACAGCGCGGAGCAGAGACGCCCGATCCGTCTTCGTCGGAGGCCGCGTCAGTCGGTAGTGCCGACCCGGTAACCGATCTACCCGCAGCCCGCGAAAGCCTGCTTGCCCGCGGGGCGGGTGAACTCGATTCGGCTGCTTTGCGCCAAGCCTGGGGTGATCTGCACGAATCTTGGTTGACCGCAAAGGCCACCCAGATCGGTATCACGGCCGGCAGCGGCTTTTCGATCGTGGCGACCGGCTCACTGGGCCGTCGTGAGCTGGTGCCCTACTCTGACCTGGACCTCCTGCTGTTGCATGATGACATGCCCACGGACACCGTGCGGCAGATCGCGGATCAGCTGTGGTATCCGTTGTGGGACGCGAACATTCGTCTTGATCACAGCGTGCGCACGGTTGCCGAGACGCTTCGGGTTGCCGCTGCCGACGTATCGGCCGGCCTGGCCATGCTGGATGCGCGGCACATCGCCGGCGATGAGCAGCTGTCGGCCCGGCTGATCGAGGGCGTGCGGGGGCAGTGGCGGACCGGAATCCGTTCGCTGTTCGGCGAACTCGTCGAAGAGACGCATGCCCGGTGGCGGCGCATAGGTGAGATCGCACACCGCGCTGAACCCGACCTGAAGTTGGGCCGCGGCGGCCTGCGCGATCTTCAGTTGCTCGACGCGCTGGCTATCGCCCAGCTCGCCGACCGTCTCACCGTCGGCCGACCGGAGAATCCACTGGGTTCGCTGACCGACGCCCATATGACCCTGCTCAACGTCCGGACCGAACTTCACCGGGTGTCCGGCCGCGGGCATGACCTGGTGTTGGCCCAATTCGCCGACGAGATCAGCGCGGCTCTGCACATCGGCGACAGATTCGACCTGTCCCGCACGCTCTCCGACGCGGGCCGCACCGTCAGCTATCGCGTCGACGCCGGGCTTCGCACTGCCGGTAACGCGCTTCCGCGGCGTGGGATTTCGGCAATCCGGCGGCGGCCGCGTCGACCGCTGGACGAGGGGGTGGTCGAGTATGACGGGGAGATCGTGCTGGCCCGCGACGCCCGACCGCAAAGCGACCCCGTGCTGCTGCTGCGAGTGGCGGCGGCATCGGCGAGTAATGGTCTGCCGATTGCGATGTCTACGCTGAGCCGGCTGGCCGACTCCGCGGCGGAACTCCCGACGCCGTGGCCGCGCGAGGCGTTGGACAACTTACTGGTCCTGCTGGCCGCCGGCCCGGACACGATAGCTGTCATCGAAACCCTCGACCGGACCGGGTTGTGGGTCCGTCTTTTTCCGGAATGGGCGGCGATCCGCGACCTTCCGCCCCGTGACGTTATCCATATCTGGACCGTCGATCGCCATTCGGCCGAGGTCGTCTCCCGAGCAAGGATTTTCACTACCCGGGTGGCTCGTCCCGACTTGCTGCTGCTCGCTGCATTGGTGCACGACCTGGGGAAGGGACGGGGTGTCGACCACAGCGTGCTGGGCGCTGAGTTGATCACCCAGATCGGTACCAGGCTCGGTATCTGGCCGTCCGACATCGAATTGCTTGCCAAGCTGGTGCGCCACCACTTGTTGTTGTCGATAGTCGCGACCCGCCAGGACCTCAACGACCCACAGACCATCGCCACCGTCTGCGAGACGTTGGATGGAGATCCGGTACTGCTCGACGTGCTGCATGCGCTGACCGAGGCCGATTCGCTGGCCACCGGGCCAGGGGTGTGGAGTGACTGGAAGGCATCGTTGGTCGGAGACCTGGTGCGCCGCAGCCGGATGGCGATGATCGGCGAGCCGTTGCCGCACGCCGATCCGCTTGACCCCGAGTATCTTTCGCTGGCGGCCGACCACAAGGTGCATGTGGAGCTGCGACCCGGCAGCAGCCAGCGCCTCTACCACGTGGTGGTGATCGCCCCGGACCAGCGTGGGCTGCTGTCCAAAGCGGCCGGCGTGTTGGCGTTGAACTCGCTGCGCGTGCATTCGGCGTCGGTGAACATTCACGAGGGTTCGGCGATCAGCGAATTCGTGGTCTCGCCGCACTTCGGTTCACCGCCCGCCGCCGGATTGTTGCGTCAGCAACTCGTCGGCGCACTGGGCGGCGAGGTTGATGTGTTGGGCACGCTGGAGCATCGGAACAGCACGGAGAATCCCAAGCCCGTCGGTGAGGCGCCGACAGCGGTTCCGGTTCACGGGCTGACCGCCCCGCCCCGGATTCTGTGGTTAGAAGGCGCACCCGACCGATCGCTCGTCGAAGTCCGCGCGTCCGACCGTACCGGTTTGCTTGCGTTGCTTACCGGAGCGCTGGAGCGCGCCGGAGCGGACATCGACTGGGCCAAGGTGACCACGCTGGGGTCGATGGTGGACGACGTGTTCTGTGTCGGCTTGCCTGACGATGCGGACGCGCGAAATGTGGTGGAGCAACACTTGTTGGCCGTGCTGGGCGCGCCGGGGGGCGTCGCGGCCGTCTAGCCACCGGCAAAGAAGTCCAGGAAGTTAGCCCAATACCTCGACGAGTGTGCGGCCAGCTTCACACTGGCTGACGAGTGTGCGGCCAGCTTCACACTCGCGCTTCGCGCTCTGCATCGTCGCCCGGCTAGGCTGGGCGGCGTGTTTGAATCGCTGTCCGACCGGCTGACCGGCGCCCTGCAGGGGCTGCGCGGCAAGGGCCGGCTGACCGACGCCGACATCGATACGACCACCCGAGAAATTCGGCTGGCGCTGCTAGAAGCCGATGTCTCGCTGCCGGTGGTGCGCGAGTTCGTCGCCCGGATCAAAGACCGGGCCAAGGGCGCCGAGGTGTCGGGTGCGCTCAATCCAGCGCAGCAGGTCGTCAAGATCGTCAACGAGGAGCTCGTCGGAATCCTGGGTGGGCAGACCCGCCGGCTGGCGTTCGCGAAGACGCCGCCGACCGTGGTGATGCTGGCCGGCCTGCAAGGCTCCGGTAAGACCACGCTGGCCGGCAAGCTGGCGTTGTGGCTGCGCGGCCAAGGCCATACTCCGCTGCTGGTGGCCTGCGACCTGCAGCGGCCGGGCGCGGTGAACCAGTTGCGCATCGTGGGGGAGCGGGCGGGTGTCGCGGTGTTCGCGCCACACCCGGGCGTGTCGGGCGACGCCGATGCCGAGCAGCAAGCCGGTCCGGGTGATCCGGTCGCCGTCGCCTCGGCCGGACTCGCGGAGGCTCAGGCCAAACATTTCGACGTGGTGATCGTCGACACCGCCGGTCGGCTGGGCATCGACGAGCAGCTAATGTCGCAGGCCGCGGCCATCCGGGAGGCCGTCGACCCCGATGAGGTGTTGTTCGTCCTGGACGCGATGATCGGCCAGGACGCGGTCACCACCGCCGAGGCGTTCCGCGAGGGTGTGGGCTTCACCGGGGTGGTGCTGACCAAGCTGGACGGTGACGCCCGCGGCGGCGCCGCGTTGTCGGTCCGCGAAGTCACCGGTGTGCCAATTCTTTTCGCGTCGGCCGGCGAGAAGCTCGAGGACTTCGACGTCTTCCATCCGGACCGGATGGCCAGCCGCATCCTGGGCATGGGCGATGTGTTGAGCCTCATCGAGCAGGCCGAGCAGGTCTTCGATGCGCAGCAGGCCGAAGCCGCCGCCGCCAAGATCGGGTCCGGCGAGCTGACGCTGGAGGATTTCCTCGAGCAGATGCTGGCTATCCGCAAAATGGGACCGATCGGCAACCTGCTGGGGATGCTGCCCGGCGCGGGCCAAATGAAGGAGGCGTTGGCCGCCGTCGACGATAAACAGCTGGATCGGCTGCAGGCCATCATCCGCGGAATGACGCCGCAAGAGCGCGCCGATCCGAAGATCATCAACGCCTCGCGACGCCTGCGCATCGCCAACGGATCCGGTGTGACGGTATCTGAGGTCAATAACCTGGTCGACCGATTCTTCGAGGCCCGCAAGATGATGTCGTCGATGGTCGGCAGCATGGGCATACCCGGATTGGGACGAAAGTCGGCGACCCGAAAATCCGCGAAAGCCAAAGGCGGTAAAGGCAAGAAGGGTAAGAAGCGCGGCCCGACACCGCCCAGGGTCCGCGGACCGTTGGGCGCGGGGATGCCGGGCATGCCGGCGGGATTCCCCGATCTGTCCAACATGCCCGAGGGTCTGGACGAGCTGCCGCCCGGCTTGGTCGACTTCGATCTGTCCAAGCTGAACTTCCCGGGCAAGAAGTAGCCGCACCCGTGCGTCTGCACCTTCGAGGGGTGGGGCTGCCCGATGAAGAACCGGTCGAGCTGTGGATCGTCGACGGCCGTATCAGCCGCGAACCGGTCACCGGCGCTGACACGGTTTTCGACGGTGGCTGGGTTCTGCCCGGGCTGGTCGATGCGCACTGCCACGTCGGGCTGGGGTCGCATGGCGGCGGCGTCGAGATAGACGAAGCGATCGTCCAGGCCGAGACCGAACGCGAGGCCGGCGCGTTGCTGCTGCGCGACTGCGGCTCGCCAACCGACACTCGCACCCTCGACGACCGCGCCGATCTGCCGCGCATCATCCGTGCCGGGCGGCATCTGGCCCGTCCCAAGCGGTATTCGCCGGGCCTGGCAATCGACATCGAAGACGAGTCGCAGCTGCCGGACCTGGTGGCCGAGCAGGCGCGCCGCGGTGACGGCTGGGTGAAGCTGGTCGGAGACTGGATCGATCGCGAATTAGGCGATTTGGCCCCGCTGTGGTCCGATGCAGTGCTCAAGGCGGCGATCGAGGTCGCGCATGACCACGGGGCACGCGTCACGGCCCATGTCTTCGGCGAAGACGCGCTGCCCGGACTGATCAACGCGGGGATCGATTGCATCGAACACGGCACCGGGCTGACCGACGACGCCATCGAGCTGATGGTCGAGCACGGAACCGCCCTGGTGCCCACGCTGATCAACATCGAAAACTTCCCCGGCATCGCCGATTCCGCGGTCCGCTACCCGAAGTACGCCGCGCATATGCGCGACTTGTATGCCACGTGCTATCCGCGGATGGCCGCAGCCCGGGACGCCGGCGTACCCGTATATGCCGGTACCGACGCCGGCAGCATGATTGCCCACGGGCGGATCGCTGACGAGGTCGAGGCGCTCAGGGGCATCGGGATGAGCGCGACCGACGCGCTGGGCGCGGCATGCTGGGATGCTCGTCGCTGGCTGGGCCGGCCGGCGCTGGACCACGGCGCTTCCGCAGATCTGTTGTGCTACAACGACGATCCACGTCAGGGCCCGGCCGTGCTGAATCGGCCCGACGTGGTGATCCTGCGCGGACAAACGTTCTGATCGACAGGCTCTCGCCGGCCATCGATCCGGCTCGGGTCGAACGGAAAACCGCGATGGCGCAGCTTAATTCACCGTCGAGCTAGGGAGCGCAGCCCGTCGTCGCGCATCATCGTCAGTGCGAGTTAGCGGGGTCACTGGGATGCACGGTGAGTGGAATGATCACGAGCGTCATCCAGGAATACAGCGGAAGTGATTCCACGATGCCGTCCATTTCTCTGACATCGCTCGCATTCCATAAACCGAGGGTGCGCCGGTCGCCGGTCTGGGTGGTGGCCATCGCCCAC
>Ga0210386_10002042_pt1 | contig 17612 bp, 18 predicted proteins | sample IncBWH32OmetaG_FD_160091 | JGI IMG/M metagenome (GOLD analysis project Ga0210386, IMG submission 160091) | Forest soil microbial communities from Barre Woods Harvard Forest LTER site, Petersham, Massachusetts, United States - Inc-BW-H-32-O ... | reverse complement strand
TGCTCCGCGGGGTCCTGAAAGCGATGCGGTGTCGGCGCTCGTCCATCTGGGTTATTCCGATGCCCGCGCCGCGGAAGCCGTGGCCCGCGCGGCGCAGGTCTTGGGCGAACACACGGAAGCCGGTGTGCTGATCCGTGAAGCGTTGAAGGGGATGGGAAGGTGAGTCCTGATCGCCTTGTCACCCCTGATCGCAGCGAGGACGATACGCTGGAAGCTTCCTTGCGTCCCAAGCGGCTGGCCGATTTCGTAGGCCAGCAACAGGCGCGGGAAAACCTGTCTGTCTTCATCGATGCCGCCAAGGCGCGCGCCGAAGCGCTGGATCATGTGCTGTTCCACGGGCCGCCGGGCCTGGGCAAGACCACCCTGGCCCAGATCGTGGCGCGCGAGCTGGGCGTGAACTTCCGCTCCACCTCCGGCCCGGTTCTGGCCAAGGCCGGCGATCTCGCCGCCATCCTCACCAATCTTGAGCCGCGCGACGTTCTATTCATCGACGAGATCCACCGTCTCAATCCGGCGGTGGAAGAGATCCTCTACCCCGCCATGGAGGATTATGAGCTTGATCTGGTGATCGGGGAGGGACCCGCGGCGCGGTCGGTCAAGATCCAGCTCGCGCCTTTCACCCTTGTGGGTGCCACCACCCGATCCGGCCTGATCACCACGCCCCTGCGTGACCGCTTCGGCATTCCGGTGCGGCTGAATTTTTATACACCCGACGAGCTGCTGGCGATCGTGGAGCGCGGCGCCCGCGTCCTGGGCCTTGCCTTGACACAGGATGGCGCGCGCGAAATCGCCGCCCGCTCGCGCGGCACCCCGCGCATTGCCGGCCGCCTGCTCAAGCGGGTGCGCGATTTTGCCTCTGTCGCAAAACATTCGACCGTGGATGCAAAGATCGCGGATGCGGCATTGACCCGGCTGGAAGTGGATGCCAAGGGTCTGGACGCCTTCGACCGGCGGTATCTTTGCCTGATCGCGGAAAGCTTCGGCGGCGGGCCGGTGGGAATAGAGACCATTGCGGCGGCCCTGGGCGAGGCGCGGGATGCGATCGAAGAGATTGTGGAGCCGTATCTTATGCAGCAAGGCCTTGTGCAGCGCACGCCCCGGGGGCGCGTGCTGGCCTTGGGTGCCTATGGCCATCTGGGGCTGCCCGCCCCGGCCCAAGGCCCGGTGCAGACCGGGCTGTTCAGCGGCGAAGACGAATGAGCATACCGGTGCTGGAGACGCAGCGGCTGATCCTGCGCGCACCCCGTTTGGCCGATTTTCCGGACCATGCCGCGATGTGGGCGCATCCGCGCACCACCCGCGATTTCGACGGCTATGTCTTTGAGGAAGAGATGTGCTGGCTCAGGTTTCAGCGGTCGCTGGGCCAATGGCACCTGTTCGGTTTCGGGCCCTGGTCGATCGAGGAAAAGAACGGCGGCCGCTATCTCGGCATTGTCGGTTTATTCCATGCCAGGCGCGCCATCGAGATTGCCTATCGCGATGCGCCGGAAGCCGGCTGGGTGATCGTGCCCGACCGCCATGGCGAGGGCCTGGCGCGGGAGGCCCTGGCCGCGGCCTTTGCCTGGACGGATGCCAACATCGACGAGCCACAAAGCTGGTGCATGATCAATCCCGCCAACATAGCTTCCAAAAAAATCGCCTCTGTCTTCGGCTTCCATCGAGCCGGCGACGCGCAGTACAAGGGAAAGCGGGTTGAGACTTATTTGCGCCCACGCGGGATGATCGCATGACAAAGCTGCAAGGCCTGGGCTCGTTCGAGGGCAAGACCCATATCCTGCCCATCAGCGTCTATTACGAAGACACCGACCTGTCGGGCGTGGTCTATCACGCCAATTACTTGCGCTACATGGAGCGCGGCCGCACGGAGTTTTTCCGGCTCGCCGGCATTTCGCGCGCCCGGCTGGAGGATGAAGAACCCACGGCCTGGACCATCCGCCGGATCGCGGTGGAATATTTCCGCCCCGCGCGGCTGGACGACCAGATTGCGGTGCATTCGGTCCTGACCGAAGTCTCCGGCGCCCGCCTGAAGGCGCTGCAGCGCGTCCGCCTGGGCGAAAGCCTGCTGGTCGAAGGACGGATCGAAGCCTGTATCACCACGTTAACGGGCAAGCCGCGACGGTTGCCCAGAAAGGTGCACGACACCCTTGCGCCTTTCGTGACCACCGAAGAAACTTGAATTTCCCTGTCAAATTTCGGCCAAGATCGGCGCGCATGACCCCCAACCAGCCGTCCGGCGATAAAAAGGTTTTTCAATGATCAAATACGCCGCAGCCATCCTGCTCCTGGTTCTTGCCGCGGTCCTTTCTCCCGCCGGCCTTAGTCCGGCGAGCGCGCAGGCCCCGATCGCCGCTCCGACCGGCCCGGCCGCCCAGTCCCAGGCGCTGGCGCCGCCGCCCGGCGCGGCAGCCAATACCGGCGGCCTGTTGGGCGAGGCGGGCAATTTTTCCATCGTCTCCATGTTCATGCACTCCGATTATGTCGTGCAGGCGGACATGATCCTTTTGCTGCTCGCCTCGCTCTGGTCCTGGAGCATCATCTTTAACAAGCTGGTGATGCTGTCCGGCCTGAAGCGGAAAGCGCGCCGGTTCGAGAAGCTTTTCTGGTCGGGCCAGTCGCTGGACGAGCTTTATCAGCAATTCGCCGCCCGCAACGATCATCCCCTGGCGGCGATGTTCATCGCCGGCCTGCGCGAATGGCGGCGTGGCTTTGAAAACCCGTCAGGCTTGCGTGAATCCATGCTGCCCGCGATCAAGGACCGCATCGAGAAGGCGATGAGCGTCACCATCTTGCGGGAAACCGACGGGATCGAAAGGAAGCTGGGGATGCTGGCCACCATCGGCTCGGTGTCGCCCTTTATCGGCCTGTTCGGCACGGTGTGGGGCATCATGAACAGCTTCTCCGCCATCGCGGCGCGCCATGACACAACCCTGGCGGTGGTGGCGCCGGGCATCGCGGAAGCCTTGTTCACCACCGCCATGGGTCTTCTGGCCGCCATCCCGGCGGTGATCTTCTACAACCGCTTTGTCGCCGAGATCGGCCGTTACGTGAATTCGCTGGATGCCTTTTCGGACGAATTCTCCGCCATCCTGTCGCGCCAGCTGGACGAGAAGGCACTTCGCTAATGGCCGGTGGTATCCAACATACCAGTGCGCGCGGACGGGGCCGGTTGCGCCGCCGCGCCATGGCCGAAATCAATGTCACGCCCTTCGTCGACGTGATGCTGGTGCTTCTGATCGTCTTCATGGTGACGGCGCCGCTTCTCACCGTGGGCGTGCCGGTGGATCTGCCCAAGACACGCGCGCCGGCGCTGGGCCAGGACCGCGAGCCGCTTTCCATCACCATCAAGCGCGATGGCACCATTTTCCTGCAGAAGGAACCGATACCGGAAAGTCAGCTGGTGGACAGGCTGACGGCGGTTGCCGCCAATGGCTATAACCAGCGCATCTTCGTGCGCGGCGACACCCAAGCCAGTTACGGCAAAGTGATGGAAGTCATGGGCCTGCTCGCCGCCGCAGGCTTCACTCATATCGGGCTCGTAACCGATGTCGTCAAGCCAAAGCCCAACCCGCAATAGGATGGCGGCCAACGCCGCTTTCTATCGCAGGGCGCCCACCACCGAGCAGGGCCACAACTTCGGCGTGGTGGGGTCGGTGCTGTTTCACGCCCTGATTTTTGCCGCCACGCTTTTGACCTTCCATCAGAATTTTGAGACGCCGGAAGACACCCATGTGGTGCCGGTCGACTTGGTCACCATTGCGGACAAGACCAATGTCACGGCCCAGGCGCCGCCCGCGCCGCCCCAGCCGGAGAAGATCGAGACACCGCCGGCGCCACTCACCCCGCCGCCGGAGCCTGATCTGCAGCAGGTCGAGCCGGCGCCGGTGCCGCCGGTGCCGCAGTTCAAGATCGCCAAGGAAAAACCTCCGGTGGAAACCCGGAAGGATCAGCAGCAGGACTTCAATGCTCTTCTCAACAAGCTGACGGCGCCGGACAAGCCGGTGAAAGAGGCCAAGGCGGGCCCCAGGGTTGTTCAAGGCATAGGGACGGGCAACTTGATGACAGCCGATCTCGCGGATGCTTTGCGCGGCCAGATCTACCGCTGCTGGTCGCCGCCGACCGGCGCGCCCAACGCCAATGACCTGGTCGTGGACTATGACCTTTCGCTCAATCCCGATGGCACGGTGGCCAGATTGCAGATGACGCCCGGAACGGCCATGCAGGCGGCCGGCGATGGCTATACGCGCGCCGCGGCGGAAGCGGCCAGCCGGGCCGTCTATGAATGCCAGCCCTACCGCCTGCCTCAGGACCGCTACAACCTATGGCGGGACATCAACCCCTTGCACTTTGATCCGCGCCAGATGATGGGACAGTGAGGCCGCTGCGAGCGCACGAGAAATCAAGCTCTTACGGTTGATCCGCATCCGGGGATGGAACATGAAGATGGAACAATAAGCGGCTTGCCATGTTGGAGCCATGTAGATGCCTTTCAATATTCGCTGGAGAACCGGCATGAAGAAATTTTTGATCCTGTTGGCCGCATTGGCGGCTTTTGCGGGAGCCTCACTCCCCGCCAGTGCTGCGCTGCAGGTGGACGTCAACCAGGGCAATATCCAGCCCCTTCCCATCGCCATTCCCGATTTTGTCCCCGGTGGCGCCAATGATGCCCAGACCGGCGCCAATATCGCCGGGGTGGTGCGTGCCGACTTGGAACGCTCGGGCCTGTTCCGTCCGCTTGATCAGCACGGCTTCACCGAGCACATCACCAACATCAACACCGTGCCCAATTTCCCCAGTTGGCGCGCCATTAATGCGCAGGGGCTGGTGACCGGCCAGGTGACCCAGCAGCCGGACGGACGGCTGCGGGTGGATTTTCGGCTCTGGGATGTCTATGGCGACAGCCAGATGCTGGGACTGCAGTTCTTCACCACTCCGGAGAACTGGCGGCGAATCGCCCATATGGTTTCGGATGCGATCTATGAGCGCATCACCGGCGAAAAGGGCTATTTCGATACCCGCATCGTTTTCATTTCGGAAACCGGGCCGGCCATCAAGCGGATCAAGCGGCTGGCGATCATGGATGAGGATGGCGCCAATCCGATCTTCCTGTCCCCCACCAGCTATATGGTGCTGACGCCGCGCTTCAATCCGACGGCGCAGATGATCGCCTACATGTCCTACATCGGCGGCAAGCCGCGCATCTATCTGTTCGACATCGAAACCGGCAAGCAGGAGATGCTGGGCAACTTCCCGAATATGACATTTTCTCCACGATTCTCACCCGACGGCAATGAAGTGGCGATGACATTGGAGACGGCGGGCAATTCCGACATCTACCTGATGGACCTGCGCACGCGGGCGATCCGGCGGCTGACCACCGACCCGGCGATCGACACGGCACCCAGCTTCTCACCGGATGGTCGCCAGATCGCCTTCGAATCCGACCGTGGCGGCTCCAAGCAGATCTATGTGATGAATGCGGATGGATCGAATCAGCACCGCATCAGCTTTGGTGCGGGGGAGAATGGCACGCCGGTCTGGTCCCCGCGCGGCGACCTGCTTGCCTTCACCGAAGAGCAGGGCGCCAGTTTCAAGGTCGGGACCATGCGTCCCGACGGTTCGGGCGAGCGCATCATCACCGATGGCTATCATGACGAGGGTCCCACCTGGGCGCCCAATGGCCGGGTCCTGATGTTCACGCGTGAGGCGCCCGGAGGCCGTGGCGCACAGGTATGGTCGGTGGATGTTACCGGTCGCAATGAGCGGCGGGTTATGACCCCGGGAGATGCGTCCGATCCCGCCTGGTCGCCCTTGATCCAGTAGGGCGCTTTTCCTAGAATTGGTCTAATTTCGACCGCAATGTTTGGCTCTTTTTAACGCTTAATGCGTTTGTTCGTCTTAGGTGCGTAATGAAATTCATAAAGCGTGGGCACCGCCGCACCGCGGTCTTCGCTGCCAGGAGATTCCAGTCATGACCCGATTTCCGCGTTCCCTGAAATTCGCGTGCCTTGCCGCCGCCCTGATACTGGGCGCCTGTACGCACAAACAGGAAGCCGTCAATACCACCCCGCCGCCGGCGCCGCCGCCGGCGCCCATGTCCCAGCCCGCGCCCGTCACCTCCAGCATCATCCCGGGCAGCGCCGAGGACTTCCGCGTCAATGTCGGCGACACCGTTCATTTTGCCCTCAACCAGTACAATGTCGAGGACGCCGACAAGCAGGTCTTGGGCCGCCAGGCCGCCTGGCTGTCCAAATATCCGGCCGTGCGCGTGACCATCGAAGGTGATTGCGACGAGCGCGGCACCCGCGAATACAACCTTGCCTTGGGTGCGCGCCGCGCCAATGCCGTGAAGGAGTTTCTGGTCAGCCAGGGCGTTTCCACCGGCCGGGTCGAGACCATTTCCTACGGCAAGGAACGGCCCATCTGCACGGACTCCAATGAAGCGTGCTGGGCGCAGAATCGCCGCGGCGTGACCACCATCACCGGCGGCGCCAATTCGTAACTTGTTTTCGGCATGAAAAGGGGCGTGGGATAAAACCTGCGCCCCTTTTTGCTGCAAACCCGCGCCCCTTTTTTGCTGCAAAGGCCTGCTAAGAAGAATGGACATGACAAAGCATCGTCTTCTGGTTTCGGTTCTGGCCTCTTCTCTGCTGCTTGCGCCCATGGCGGCGAGCGCCCAGCTTTTCGGCCCCAGCGACGAGGAGAAGGCGGCCGAAGCCGCCCAGGATCAGGGAATCAAGGATCTGCAGGGCACCACCCAGCAGCAGGATGGGCGCATCAAGGCCCTGGAAGACAAGGTGCAGGCCCTGACCGACAGCCTTTCCCAGCTCACCGGCACCAATGAAGAACTCAATCACCAGATTCAGCAGCAGAACGACAAGATCGACCGGATGCAGAAGGATTTCGCCTACCGGCTGTGCCAGCTTTCGGCCCAGCAGCTGGGTGCGGGCGATACCATGAACTGTGCCGCCGGCGGCGCCCCCTCGGCGAATGCCGGTCCGGTGCCTGGAGGCTTTGCCCCCGGCCAGGCGCTGCCGCCGATCGGCGCCCCCGGCATTGGTGCGCCCGGCAATGGTGCCGCCAGTATGGCGAGCGTCGTGCCGCCCCCGCCGCCCGCCGACGGTGGCGCAGCTCCAACCGGCCGTCCGCCCGGCGTCCTGGGCACCTTGCCGATGGGGTCTGGGCCGACGGGGCCAGGACCGGCGGTCACACCCGCCGCCAACTCCGCCCAATATGATCAGGCGATGAACCTGATGCGCCGCGCCCAGTATGACGAAGCGGCCGCCGCCTTTCGGTCTTATGCCGACGCCAATCCGGACGACGGTGATCTGGCGCCCCAGGCGATCTATTGGGTGGCCAACATCAGCTTCATCCGCCAGGACTATGCCACCGCGGCCCGCACCTTTGCCGAAGTGATCAAGAAATACCCCAAGTCACAACCGGCGTCGGAAGCTATGCTCAAGCTTGCCCAGTCCTTCATGGCCATGGGCCAGAAATCCGAAGGCTGCACCACGCTTGGTCTCATCAAAGCGAAATACCCGAACGCCAGCCCGCAAACCCTCGGCCAGGCGGCGACCTTACGCAAAACAGCCTGCACCAAATAGGCTTGAGGAAGTATTCGCCTCCGGGGTCGCGAGCCCGGTTGGCCCTTTTGCCATCGCCGTCTCGGGCGGCAGCGATTCCCTTGCCCTGATGCATCTGCTGGCTGGCTTGGCGTGCGCGCGAAAATGGCCTCAGCCGATCGTTCTCACGGTGGATCACGGCTTGCGCGCGGCATCCGCCCGCGATGCGAAGGCGGTCACGGCCTGGGCGAAAAAGGCCGGTCTCAAGGCCCATGTCCTGGTCTGGCGGGGCAAGAAGCCCAAATCCGGCATCGAGGCCCAGGCCCGCGAAGCGCGCTACCGGCTGATGGGCGCCTTCATGGCCAAACGCGGAATTGCCACCCTTTTCGTCGGTCATACCGAGGACGACCAGGCCGAGACTTTTCTGCTGCGGCTTGCGCGCGGCAGCGGGCTGGACGGATTGGCGGCGATGCGTGCGCACGCCCCCTGGCCGGTGGAGGGCTTTGCGGGACTGTCCGTGGCACGGCCACTCCTGCGTTTCAGCCGCGCCGCGTTGCGCGACTATCTCTGCGGCCTGGGACAGGAGTGGCTGGACGACCCCATGAACGAGGACCCGGCTTTCGACCGGGTCAAGCTCAGGCGGGCGCGCGCCGTGCTGGAGCAGGCCGGGCTCTCCGCCGCCCGCATTGCGGCCGCCGCGGGGCACCTGGCGCGCGCGCGCGAAAGCCTTGAGGCCGTGACGGAAGCGGTTCTGGAGCGCGCGGTACGCCAGGGCGAAAAGGGCCTGCTGCTGGACCCCATGGTATTGAGCGCGGCGCCAAGGGAATTGGGGCTTCGGGCGCTGGCTTCGGTGTTGATGGCGGTTTCCGGCCGGTCCTACCGCCCGCGATTCGACTCTCTTGAGCGCCTGTTCGACTTGCTTGGCGGCGCGGGACCGCGCGCCACCGCCACCCTGCATGGCTGTCATGTAGGCCCGGCTCCAAGGCAATTCGCGCCTTTTTCCCTGCTGGTGCGGCGCGAAGGGCCCCGGAAATCCTAACGAAAACCGCGAGTTCCACCGTCCGCAACGGGCGCGGCCAAGATCGCATTCGCGGTTGCGGCAGCACAGCAAAACTCTTAACCTTTTGATGGCTGGCAATGCGCTACAACCGTCCTATCTAATAGGGGCGGGAGAGTCTGCCCGCTCGCTCGCGGGCCTGGCCCCGGCATAGAAGAGGACGGCCCTTGAACAATCTGAGAAATCTGGCGCTTTGGATCGTCATCGCGCTGCTGCTGGTGTTCCTGTTCAACCTCTTCCAGGGGACCGGGCCCCACACCACGGCCTCGACCATCACCTATTCCAAGTTCAACGAACTGGTGGTGCAGAACCAGATCCGGAAAGTCACCTTCCAGGGAGACCAGGTGAAGGGCGAAATGACCTCGGGTCAGCCCTTCGTCACCACTGTGCCCAGCAATGACTCCACGCTCTGGCCGACCCTGAAGTCCCACAATGTGGACAGCACGGTGTCGCCGGCCGATGACGGCATGCCGTCGCTGCTCGCCATCTTCATCAACTGGTTTCCCATGCTGCTGATCTTCGGCGTCTGGGTGTTCTTCCTCCGGCAGATGCAGTCGGGCGGCGGCAAGGCGATGGGTTTCGGCAAGTCGCGCGCCAAGTTGCTGACCGAGCGCCAGGGCCGCGTGACATTCGAAGACGTGGCCGGCGTGGACGAGGCCAAGGACGACTTGAAGGAAATCGTCGACTTCCTGCGCGACCCGCAGAAATTCCAGCGCCTGGGCGGGCGTATCCCCAAGGGCGTGCTGCTGGTCGGCCCGCCTGGCACCGGCAAGACACTTTTGGCACGCGCCATCGCGGGCGAGGCCAATGTGCCCTTCTTCACCATTTCGGGCTCCGACTTTGTCGAAATGTTCGTGGGCGTGGGCGCAAGCCGCGTGCGCGACATGTTCGAGCAGGCCAAGAAGAACAGCCCCTGCATCGTGTTCATTGACGAAATCGACGCGGTCGGACGCCATCGCGGCGCCGGTCTTGGCGGCGGCAATGACGAACGCGAGCAGACCCTCAACCAATTGCTGGTGGAGATGGACGGGTTCGAGGCCAATGAAAGCGTGATCCTGATCGCGGCCACCAACCGGCCCGACGTGCTGGACCCCGCGTTGCTGCGCCCGGGCCGCTTCGACCGCCATGTCGTGGTGCCCAATCCCGATCTGGCGGGGCGCGAAAAGATCCTGCGCGTGCATCTGCGCAAGGTGCCCTTGGCGCCCGATGTCGATCCGCGCACCATCGCGCGCGGCACGCCCGGTTTCTCCGGCGCTGATCTCGCCAATCTGGTGAATGAAGGCGCGCTGATGGCGGCCCGCCGTGGCAAGCGCGTCGTCACCATGAGCGAGCTGGAAGACGCCAAGGACAAGGTGATGATGGGCGCCGAACGCCGCTCCCTGGCGATGAGCGACGAGGAAAAGAAGCTCACCGCTTTTCACGAGGGCGGTCATGCCATCGTGGCGCTGCATGTCACCGGCTCTGACCCGATCCACAAGGCCACGATCATTCCGCGCGGCCGGGCGTTGGGCATGGTGATGCGCCTGCCGGAACGCGATCAGCTTTCGCTCACCCGCCAGAAGATGCTGGCCGACCTGTGTGTCGCCTTTGGCGGCCGCATCGCCGAGGAACTGGTGTTCGGCCATGAGAAGGTCACCACCGGCGCCCAGAGCGATATCGAGCAGGCCACCCGCATGGCGCGCGCCATGGTCACCCGCTTCGGCATGTCCGACAGCCTGGGACCGATCGCCTATGCCGAGAACCAGGAAGAGGTCTTCCTGGGCCATTCGGTGTCACGCACCCAGAATGTGTCGGAAGCCACGGCGCAGAAGATTGACTCGGAGATTCATCGCATCATCGATGACTGCTATGCCAAGGCCAAGCAGATCCTCACCGATCACCAGAGCGACCTGAACGTGCTGGCGCGGGGCCTGTTGGAATATGAAACCCTGACCGGCGACGAGATCGTGGCACTGCTCAAGGGCATTCCCCCGGTCCGCACCCCGTATGAAGATCCGGTGGTGCCCGGTCGCGGCGAGGGGACCAGCGTGCCGGCTGCGGGTAAGCCTCGTCCGGCTGCTCCTGGCCCGATTATCACGCCCGAGCCTCAGCCCAGGTAAGGGCGCGGGTCTTTTGGTCCCCGAGTGCGTCGGCCGTGCTCACGTACGCTGGGTACGCTCCGCGCGGCCTCCTGCTCGGATGACCAAAACCCCTCGCGCCGATCCAAAACTGATCAGAGACACTGCGTAGCCGGGCTTGAGCCGGCCATCCAACTTCATGGAATAGGCAGTCCAGGTCCGGCCAGGATATCCTTCGCCACATGAAAATCCTCGGCATCCTCAACATCACCAGCGACAGTTTTTCCGACGGCGGCAAGTATCTGGAGCCGGCCGCCGCGATCTCTCATGCCCGGGCCATGGCCGAAAGCGGCGCCGACATCATCGATATCGGCGCGGCCTCTTCGCATCCGGAGGCGGGGGCCGTGGCGCCGGATGTCGAAATCGCGCGCCTGTCGGGCGTGATCCCGGCGCTGAAAGAAAATGGACTGTCGCTGTCCGTCGATACATTCGCGCCCGAGGTGCAGCGCTGGGCGCTGGAGCAGGGCGTAGACTATCTCAACGATATTCACGGCTTTCCCGACGCGACGCTCTATCCCGCGCTTGCCGGCTCGGCCGTAAAACTGATCGTGATGCACATGGTGCAAGAACGAGGCGTCGCGGTGCGTACCGACGTGCCGTCCTCGGAAATCTTTGACCGTGTCGTCGGTTTTTTCGACGCCCGCATCCGGGCGCTGACCGGGGCCGGGATCGCCCGGGAACGGTTGATCCTGGACCCCGGCATGGGCCAGTTTCTCGGCACCGATCCGGAAAACTCCCTGATCCTGCTGCGCCGCCTGCCCGAGCTGAAGGCCCGTTATGGCCTGCCGCTTCTGGTTTCGCTGTCCCGCAAGGGCTTTTTGCGCAAGCTGGTCAACCGCACTGCCCAGGAGGCCGGCGCGGCCAGCCTGGCGGCCGAGCTGTTCGCCGAGGCCCAGGGCGCCGATTACATCCGAACCCATGCCCCCCAGGCGCTTAGGGACGGTTTGAAAATCCTGAAAGCCATTGGCCCGATCAGATGAACCCCCTCCGCCTGCGCTGGCCCCGCGCGCGGAGCGCGCTTTTGTTCGATGGGCGCTTTGCGCCCGGGCCAGCTACGGCACCTCCCCCTTGCGGCGCGTTCCGCGCCAAGGGGGAGGAGGGATGGCCTTAAGGTCCTGAAAGCGATAGGAAAAGACTGGCATTAACTCCCATGAGAGCGGGAATGTGCTAGAAAGCGGCATAGTCCCGGGACCCTCATCCATGATGCGCAAATATTTCGGTACAGACGGTATCCGCGGCCGCACCAACACCGCCCAGCTCACCCCAGAGATCGCGCTGAAGGCGGGCATGGCGGCCGGCCGCATCTTTACCCGTGGCGAGCATCGCCACCGGGTGGTGATCGGCAAGGACACCCGCCTGTCGGGCTATATGATCGAAAGCGCGCTGGTCTCCGGCTTTACCGCCGTGGGCATGGACGTGTTCCAGTTCGGTCCGCTGCCGACGCCGGCCGTGGCCATGCTGACCCGCTCCTTGCGCGCCGATCTTGGCGTGATGATCACGGCCTCGCACAATCCCTTCGAGGACAATGGCATCAAATTCTTCGGCCCCGACGGCCAGAAGCTCTCCGACGCGGTGGAAAGCGAGATCGAGGCGCTGATGGCCGCAGGGCTCGAGCAGGGCCTGGCGCCCGCCATCCAGATCGGCCGCGCCAAGCGCGTGGACGACAGCCAGGCACGCTATATCGAATTCGCCAAACGCACCTTTCCCCGCAATCTGAGGCTCGAGGGCCTGCGCATCGCAATCGATTGCGCCAATGGCGCGGCCTACAAGGTGGCGCCCGAGGTTCTTTGGGAATTGGGCGCCGACATCGTCACCATCGGGGTGACGCCCAACGGCACCAACATCAACCTGGATTGCGGTTCGACCGCGCCCCAGGCTATGTGCAACAAGGTGCGCGAAGTACGCGCCGATTTCGGCATCGCGCTGGATGGCGACGCCGACCGGGTGGTGATGGCCGACGAACATGGCCGCATCATCGACGGCGACCAGATCCTGGCCTTGATCGCCAAAAGCTGGTCCAAGGCCGACCGGCTCAAGGGCGGCGGCGTGGTGGGCACGGTGATGTCCAATGCCGGGCTGGATCGCTATCTCAAGACGCTGGGTGTCTCGCTGGCGCGCTCGCCGGTGGGCGACCGCTATGTGCTGGAGGAAATGGCCAAGGGTGGCTTCAATGTCGGCGGCGAGCAGTCCGGCCATATCATCCTGTCGGATTTTTCCACCACCGGCGACGGGCTGATCGCGGCGCTGCAAGTGCTGGCGGTACTGGCCCAGGAGGGAAAGCCCGCATCGGAGGCTGCCCATCTGTTCGAGCCGCTGCCACAGGTGCTGGAGAATGTCCGCTTCAAGAAGGGCTCGCCTCTGGATGACGAGCGGGTCAAGTCCAGCATCGAATCCGCCCATGCCAGGCTGGGGGCGAGCGGCCGGGTCTTGGTACGCAAGTCCGGTACCGAACCCCTGATCCGGGTGATGGCGGAGGGCGAGGACGAGAAAGTGGTACGCGCCGTGGTGCGCCAGATCGCGTCCGCGATCGAAGAGGTCGCTGCCTGACCAAAGGCGGCGACCGCGGCGATGCCTGAAACCCCTCCTCGCCTTCTTGTCATCGCGGGGTCGGACTCGTCCGGCGGCGCGGGCATCCAGGCCGATCTCAAGACCGCCCAGGCCTTTGGCGTCTATGCCCAGACGGCCGTTACCGCCGTCACCGTGCAGGACACCAGGGGTGTCACCCATGTGCATCCTGTGCCGGCCGCGATCGTGGCCGCGCAAGTCAAGGCCGCGCTGGGCGACATCGGCGCCGACGCCATCAAGATCGGCATGCTGGGGAATGGCGAAATCGCCGCCGCCGTAGCCGACATATTGGAGACCAACGACATCCCGCTGGTGCTGGACACCGTGCTGCTGTCTTCCAGCGGCGCGCCGTTGCTGGATGAAGCCGGCATCACGGTCCTGAAAAAGCGCCTGATCCGCAGAAGCCGGCTGGTGACGCCCAACCTGCCGGAGGCCGAGGCGCTGACCGGCATATATCCCAAAAGCGAGCACCGGCTGCGCAATGCCGCCATGGTGTTCAAGATGCTGGGCAATGACGCGGCACTGTTCAAGGGCGGTCATGGCGATGGCGGCCATGTCCGCGATGTGTTGTGGGCCGGCGGCGAATTCACGGCGTTCGAAGCGCCGCGGCAGCAGACGGTGCATACCCATGGCACTGGCTGCACCCTGGCTACGGCCATCGCTTGTGGCCTGGCACAGCAACGGACCTTGCACGAAGCGGTCGCCCGCGCGCATGCTTATGTCCAGGCCGCGATCCGCGCCGCGCCGGGCCTTGGGAAGGGCGCCGGACCGCTAGGCCACAGTCCGCTTTCCGGATAGGTTTTCGCCGTCAAATGCTCCGGTCATAGGGGCAAGGGGAGGCTAGCCATGTCCGATTTCCATGACGCATCACGCCGCAACGTCCTCCAACAGATCGCAGCAGGCGCCGTCGTGGCAGCCGCAAGCCCGGCGCAGGCACAAAGTCCGCGCACCGATTCCACGCCGCAGGATTTTGTCCGGTTGCAGAAACAGCTGTCCAACTGGAACCGCTGGGGGCCAAACGACCAGATGGGTGCGGTGAACCTGATCACCCCGGCAAAACGCAAGGCCGCGCTGGAAACCGTGAAGGAAGGTGTCTCCATCTCCATGGCCCGCAATGCCGAAATCAAGGAAGCGGTGGACAATCCCGCGCCCATCGTGCGCAAGACCACGCGCACCGGCGCCAGCGTCCCCAAGACTGGTATCGCCAGCACCAGCGACACCTTCTTCATTTCCTATCATGGCATGGCCCATACCCACATGGATTCGCTGTGCCACTTCGTCTATGACGGCAAAATCTATAACGGCTATTCCTCGGACACGGTGGGCGAGGATGGCGCGGCCAAAAACAGCATCATCAATTTCAAGAACGGCATCATCACCCGCGGCGTGCTTATGGACATGGCGCGCTACAAGGGCGTTGACTGGCTGGAGCCTGGCACGCCCATCTACCCGGAAGACCTGGAAGGCTGGGAGAAAAAGGCGGGCGTGAAAGTCCGCCCGGGCGATGTGATGATCGTGCGCACCGGACGCTGGGCGCGGCGCGATGCGCTGGGGCCCTGGCCGACGCAGAAGTTGGCCGGCCTGCATATGAGCTGCGCGCCCTGGATGCATGCGCGCGATGTGGCGATCCTGGGCGGCGACGATGCCCAGGATGTCCTGCCCAGCCAGGTCGAAGGCGTGTCGCAACCCATCCATGCGCTGTGCATTGTGGCGATGGGCATGCCGATCTTCGACAATCTGGAACTGGAAGCGGTCAGCCGGGAAGCGGAAAAGCGCAGGCGCTGGGAGTTCCTGGTCACCGCCTCGCCGGCCGCGGTTCCGGGCGCGACGGGCTCGGTGCTCAATCCGATTGCGACGTTTTGAACTTCATGTCATGGCCGGGCTTGACCCGGCCATCTCGTGCCGATTGTGTGGATGGCCGGCTCGGAGACCGGCCATGACATGATGAGTTGAAACGGTCCGGGTTCGAAGTTCTTGCCGGGGACACGGATGGGACCTATCGTCGGCAAAAATGGCTCAACCCATGCCCGAAATGTCAGCGCGCCAGGCGGCGTTCCGCACCGACTATCGGACACGCATTTCGCCCGCCTATGCGGGGTGGATGCACGTGGCCTTGATCTTTTTGCTGGGCGGCGCGGCGATCTGGGTTTGCGCGCGCCAGATCACGCGGCCCATATGGTATGAATGGCTGGTGATCCCGTTGGCCTTCTCGCTGTCCAATATCTTTGAATGGTGGCTCCACAAATATGTGATGCATCGTCCCGTGAAGGGCCTGATGGGCATCTACCGGCGCCACACGCTGGCGCATCACGAATTCTTCACCGATGTCGAGCCCAGCTTCGACAACAGCCGCGATTTCCGCATCGTCTTCTTTCCGCCCTACGCGCTGGTGGCGTTCATGACGCTGTCGCTGGCCCCGGCCTTCATCCTGAACCGGCTGGGGTTTGCAAATGCGGGCTGGCTGCTCCTGATCACCAACACGGCGCTTTACCTGAATTACGAGCTGTTTCACTATTGCTGCCATGTGAAGGACGACACCCTTGTGCGGCATATTCCGCTGGTGAATTCCATCCGCCGCCATCACATCGCCCATCACAATCCGAAAGCCATGATGGAGCGCAATTTCAACCTGACCTATCCGGTAGCGGACTGGTTTTTCGGCACCTCCGACCTCAAATGCGGGCTGCTGAAGCATATCTTCAACGGCTATGACACCAGCACGGTGCGTGGCGACGTGACCCGCCGGAGCGCGCGCATATGAGCACCCGCCGCGCTCACATCACCACCGGCAAGGCTAGCCTGGTTGGCGGCGTCGTGGTGGGCGTTGCCAGCATGGTGCTTTGGGTGGCGGTGACGCGCGAGCTTGGCTTTCACGACGCGCCCAGCCTGCTTCTTGGCCTTCTGGTCTCTGCTGCCGCCGGGACCTGGACCCGGCTGGCCGATCTTTGAATTCAAACCTGACAAAAGGGGATGGTAATGATGCTTCGGAAGACGACTGCCTTGATTTTCGCCACGACATTGCTGGCGCCGTCCGCATGGGCGCAGACCTCCTTGAGATCCTTGCCGGCGGAAGGGTTCAAATATCTGTCGGCCAAGCAGGTCGAGGGCCTGACCGACCAGCCGGGGCCCGGCGCGCATACGGCCTTTCCGGTCGATCATGAAAATTACTATGTCGAATATGCCCAGCGCAGCGACCAGGGCAATGAACCGGAAGTGCATACGCACTGGACGCACTACATCCAGGTGCTGTCGGGCGAGGCGACGCTGGTCTACGGCGGCACGGTTTCGCACGCCAGGGAAACCGGGCCCGGACAGATTCGCGGCGATGCGATTGTGGGCGGCACCACGATGACGGTGCGGGCCGGCGATTTCCTGCAGATCCCGGCCGGCATGCCGCATCAATTCACCGCGACCGGAGCGGACAAGAAATTCCGTTATGTGGTGTTCAATACCAGAGGGTAAGGCGCTCAGCGCTTCGCCAGCGTCAGCAGGTCGATATTGGTGTCGCGTCCGACCATGGCGGTATAGACGATATCGCCTGTCCTGGGATTGACCGCCACGCCGCTCTGGAAATCGCGCTCGTACACGGCCCCGGGCATATAACCCACCAGCCGGTCCGGCCCGCCTGCCAAGGGTTGCGCGAGAAGGCGCGGCGTGGTGCCGGGATATTCGGGCACCAGCACTTCGGCGTCGTGAAATGCCATGGGCGGATCGTAATAGGCGGGATATTTGTCCGTCACCTGGCGTGGCGCGCCGTCGATCCGCCAGATGCCCGGCTTGTCGGCACGCGTTGCGAATGTTCCTTCCGGGCGGATGGCGATGCCCACCCAGTGTGGCGCGGCGAAGGGATTTCGCTTGCCGGGATCGTCCGCCGCGATTCGCCAGGTGCGCTTGTCCCTCCTGTCGAACAGCAGCAACGCCTTGCCGTCGGGCGTCCAGCTTGGAAGGCCCAGGCCGCGGGACGGCATGGCGTAAGACTGGAGACTGGCGCCGTCCAGGCTCATGATCTTGATATCCGCCTCTACAAGGGACTCGCTTACGACTGCGAGCCTGGAGCCATCGGGCGAAAATTGCACCCGGCTGAGCGGCGCAAGTCCTGCGTCGAACAATTGGACCGCCGCGCCGCCGGGCTTTTGGATCCAGATCGCGTTCGTGCCCGAGCGGTTGGATATGAAGGCAAGCGTTCCGTCGGGTGCGAAGCTGGGCGACCAGGTGTAGCCGTTGGCCGCCTCCACCACATCCGGCTGGGTCGTTGCCGTGGCGGCGGGGCGGGCCAGATTGAAGCGGCTGATATCGGTGACCATCGCCAGGGCA
>Ga0210386_10002041_pt1 | contig 17622 bp, 24 predicted proteins | sample IncBWH32OmetaG_FD_160091 | JGI IMG/M metagenome (GOLD analysis project Ga0210386, IMG submission 160091) | Forest soil microbial communities from Barre Woods Harvard Forest LTER site, Petersham, Massachusetts, United States - Inc-BW-H-32-O ... | reverse complement strand
AGCCCGGCACGTACCTGGCGCTGCGCGCGTCCCTGGTCACTGCCGCGCTGGAACGCCAGCTCGCCGCCAGCCAGCCTGCCCCCGCAGCCCGGCAGGTGATGCGCCGCGCCCGCCTGGTCAGCCTCGTCCGCGTGCAGGCGGTCACCCCTCCGGCCGGCGCCCCGGACGCGGTGTACCTGCGGGTCTACGCCACCCGCGTGACCACGACCTCGGCCGGCCGCCAGGTAGCCAGCGACGGCATCACCGTCGAGCTGACCCGCACCGGCGGCCGGTGGCTGGTCAGCGCCGTCCTGTTCTACTAGGAGCGCGCCGTGATCAAGGCCCTCGCCGCAGCGGCAGCAGCCCTCGCCGCGTTCCCGCTGTTCCTCATCCTGCTTGTCACCGCTAGCGCCGGCGCCCCCGCCCAGGCGGCCCCCGCCGCCACCGGCCTGGCCGGCGCGCCGACCGCGCTGGCCATGTCCGGCATCCCCGCGGACTACCTGGCCTGGTACATGGCCGCCGCGAAGACCTGCCCCGGCCTGCCCTGGTCAGTGCTGGCCGGCATCGGCGAGGTCGAATCCGGCCACGGCCGGTCCGCCCTGCCCGGCGTCCGCTCCGGTTCCAACAGCGCAGGAGCCGAAGGCCCGATGCAGTTCAAGCCAGCCACCTTCGACCAGTTCGCGGTCAACGCCGACCCCGGCCGGCCACTCAGTCCTTACGACCCGGCCGATGCCATCTACACCGCCGCCGCGATGCTGTGCGCCAATAGCGCCCGCGTCGGCAGCCCGGCCGTCCTCCAGAACGCGGTCTTCGCCTACAACCACGCCCAGTGGTACGTCAGCGAGGTCATGGCGTGGGCCGCCCGGTACGCCACCCAGGGCGGCAGCCACGTCGTGGCCACCGCGATCACGTTCGCGATGGCCCAGCTCGGCAAGCCGTACCAGTGGGGCGCGGCCGGGCCAGGCGCTTATGACTGCTCCGGCCTGGTGTACGCGGCCTACGCCGCCGCCGGCATCCACATCGCCCGCACCACCTACCAGTGGGAGCAAGACGGCCCCGTCATCCCGCTGTCCCAGATCCAGCCCGGCGACCTGCTGTTCAGCGCGGGCAGCGACGGCACTGCGTCCGATCCCGGCCACGTCGTCATGTACCTCGGCAACGGCCAGGTCATCCAGGCACCCCAGGCCGGACAGGACGTCCAGACCGGCCCGGTCGACCCGGCGAGCGTCGTCGTCGCGACCCGCCCGGCGGCCCTGGCCGCCAACCCATGACCCAGCCACCCGGAATCCAGCTCAGGAGACATCCGCATGACCAGCAGGCCCCCAGCCCCGCCGCTGCCGAAACCCCAGCACTCAGCCCTAGCCGCAAAGGCTCTGGCCGAAGCTGCCTACGCCGCCGCCCACGCCTGGGCGCAACCCCTGGAGCCAGAGAGCAGCAACCGCGCCATCAGCCAGCTGTACTCAACGCTGCGTGACCTCGGCATCGCCACCCGCGGGCTCGCCCGCTACCAGACAGCCGGCGCCTCACCCGATCCCGCAGCCCGGGAGTTCTCGCGGCATGTGACCGCAAGCGCCCGATGGCTGCTCAGCGCATGCGAGAGTCTCGACGGCGTACTGGCGGCCGAGGGCACTAGCTCGCTGCCCGACCCGGACGAACCCGGCGCGGCCCTGTGCCAGGCAGCCCGCAACGCGATCCTGGCCTGGAGGCAGCCATCAGGAACCAGCGCCGACCGCGACATCACCGTCAAGCGGTTCATCACAGCCACCGGGTTCCTCTCCTCCGCCACGCTGGGCCTTGCGACTTACACGCCACGCCGCCGCGCCATTGACCTGCAAGTCGTGGGCGCCAGCCTCGCCGAAGTCATCGCTTACCTGACCGCAGCCATCCAGGTACCCGCCGAAGACGCCGCGCCCGGATATGTCAGGGGACCGGCCGGGTACCAGGGCGGCGGGAAATGAGCGACGGCCACGACGCTCGCCACCGCGACTCTCCCGCAGCCGACCTTCGGGCCAGCCGACGCCACTACCCGCCAGGCCGCGCAAGCATCCCAGCCCAGCTTCGCGTGCAGCCGCGGCCGGGCACGTACGGGGTGCTGCTGTGACCGGGCCGGGCAACGCCGACCGGGCGGCATGGGCTGCCCAGGCCACCGAGGCTTTCCAGTCAGCAGCCGGCCATCACGCCGGACTGGATACCGCGGAGGCGATCGGCGGCCTGATCACCGCACTGTGCCATTATGCCGACCGGCGCGGCGTCAGCTTCGGCAAGATCCTGACCGCGAGCAGCGATGCGTACCTGTCCCAGCGCGCCAGTGAGCAGCACGCGTACAAGGTCGGCGACGAAGTCCGGATACGCGACGGCGTGGTCCTGAGCCCGTCGCTGGCGAGCCTGCCCAGACTGGGCATCGTCGCGGCGCTGTACCCGAGCGCTGACCGCACCCAGCAATACGCGATCCGGTTCCCCGGCGAGGTGAACGCCATGCCGTTCACCGGCTCGGAACTCGAGCCCGCTCCGCCGTTCCAGCCCGTACGGACCAGGCAGGGAACCGTGGCATCCCTCGCCGAGGCCGAACAGGTACTCATCAGGACCGCGGCGCGCATCCAGATCAGCCACCTGCACAAGACCCGGCCAGCCAGAGCCGACCTGCAGGACCGGCAACTGCTCGCATCCGCCCTCGGCCAGGCATGCGGCCTGACCCCGCAGGAGATGCTGCGCCAGGTCGAGATCCAGGTCACCGTGACAGTACAGCGAGAATTCGCGATGCAGGCGGCAGCGGATCTGGGCCGCGAGCACGCGCGCACTGGCACCCGGCCGTTCGAGACGGAACTGGAAACAGCGGCGCGCCTGGCGGATGTCCTGCGGGAGAAAGGATGCGCCCTGCCGGGAGATCACCCCAGCCCGCAAGAGCTGCTCTGGGAATACCGCTTCGCATTCGGCCACGAGAAAACCGCACCGCACCGGCACAGGCCATCCCGTTCGCAAAGGAATGCTTCGCCAGCCGAACTGGCCGAGCGGGATTACCCAGCCCCTGCTGGCCGGCCGCTCAGTGCCGAGGCAGCTGCCCGGCTGGCTGTCAGCCCCCTGCGTCCGCCGCACGCCCTGAATCAAGCAGACGGGAGGCAGTACCGATGACGGCGCAAGACGACGAAAAACATTGCGAGCAGGAAGAAACCCACGCGAAGACCGGCAACAGCAGATGGACCGCTGAAGCGATCCGCGCCCTGGGAGCCACGACAGACCTCCAGACGCTCGCCGGCATCTTCGCGTGCAGCGGGTGGTCGTCCCGGAAGATGGCGCGGACCGGTGAATGGGAACGGCAAGGCATCAAGATCATCCGGATCGGCACGCACTACCGCGTCGGCGTCCAGTCGATCCTGGACGTGCTGGGGTTCAGCTCCGGTGACTTCAGCGCCGCCGGAACGGCCCACGCCGGCGAGCTGGATCAGTCTGGCGGAAATACTGATGACAGCGCGGTCACCCAGGCACCCGAGTCAGTAGCCGCCGGGGCCGGGCGATGAACCGCAACATCGGCCACGGGCACCGGCCGGCGGTCGGAGAGAGCCGCATGGGCCGGCTGCCGTCCTGTCCAGCGTCAGCGAACCGCTACCGGTGGCAGGCGGCCGAGGTCGCCGCCTTCACCGCGGACCTTCGCCGTCAGGGCCGGTCCGGCAACCCGGCAAGGAGCGCGGAGCCCGCGCGGTCACAGCCCGGCGGGGCGGGATTGCGATGAGCTGGCCGGGCGGCAGCTCACAGCCGCAGCAAGCCAGGCTGGCCCAGGCGCTGCACGACTTCGGAGACGGCACGGACCAGGCAGTACGAGCGTGGGCCGGTCTGCTCACCATGCGGCAGGCGCTCGACATCACCTACGTCATCACGGACATCCTGCGGCTTCTCGAAACCATGGCTGAACGGCTCAGCCGTTACCGGGCGGGAAGCACGCCAGCACAGGGCCATAACGCCGGGCCGAATCAGCCGGACGAGGAGATAGCCCAGGCACGTGCGAGCATCGGCTCAGCGCGTGCTGCGCTGGTATATCCGTTCCAGGAGGTCTTCCGCGCATCGGGCGGCTGGCCGGATCTTGGGGGTGATCCCGCCCGCGACGGCGCCGCGGTATTCCTGGCGCATCTCCTGTACCAACGGCTAAATATCGTCGATGAGCCGTGGCCGGAACTTTCCGGCACAGGCGAGTCCAGGGATTACCTTGTCGAGGCGCTGATCTGCGCGACTGACGGGCTCGCGTGGGGCATCCAGAACCTTGCCCGCGATGCGCCCGAACCGATGCAGACTGCCCTCACCGAGGCAGTGGCACACCTTGATGACACTTTCGGGCACCTGCGCGAGTTTCTTATCTGCTCCGCAAAGCGGGATATCGCAGCATCGAACGCCGGGGAACTCGATCGCAGGCCACGGCTTGCCATTCCTCTTCCGGGACGCGCCCAAGCCCTTCGCACCAAGAATGCCCGCAGCGCGGCGCTGCCCGCCCGCATCGCTGCCGCCGATTTCCCGTACTCCGCCGCCGACTCTGCCGCGATGCGGTCCCCCGCGACGACTCCGGCGGCCGACCTCGCCGCTGCGCCGCAGCAGCAATCACGACGATCCCGGTCGAAGGAAAACCATGGACATCACCAATAACGAGTGGATGAGGCTTGCAGCCAGTGCGTACCGCGCTTACATCGAGCACGCGGCACAGATGGAGCTCCCCCTTAACGAGGACGCCGTTGATGACGACATCCTGGCGGACCTGATCGCCGGTCTCCATCACTACGCAGATTCCCAGGGAATCGTCTTCGAGAATGCCGTCGCATCAGGACAGGCCGCATACGATCGCCACCGCGCGAGCGAGGATTACCCCTACAGGATCGGAGACGAAGTCCACCTTCGCCAGCGGCGGGACACCACGGTTCCAAGCCGCGGTGTCGTGGTGTCGATCTTCCCTGAGCGCGACGGTGAACCGGCCTACCATGTCCGCTTTCCCGGCCAGGCTGACGCCATTCCCCTCCGGGGGCTGGAGATCGGTCCGGCCGCCAGCTTCCCCGTGGTGACCACGAATCAGGGGACCGCGGCATCTCTGGCTGTGGCCGAGCGGCTGCTCATCGAGACTGCCGCCCGGATCAGGGCCTGCGAGCAGCGCCAGGTGCCGCCCCACGAACACGATCTCGCCGATAGGGACAGCCTGCTGCTCGCGATCGGCGATGCGTGCGCCCTCGCCGGCAACGACGTCCTGCGTCACCTTGAACCGCAGGTCGCTGCCTGGACCGACGTCATCACCCAGCCATGGCACCCCGTCCGCGTCGTCTCCGCGACCGAGCTGGCCGCCCTGGACTTCCTGCAGCCAGTGCAGGCCAGTGTCCTCGCCGATCTCCAGAGCGCCGATGCGGGTGCGCGGCAAGACGCACCTCATCAGGCCCGAAGCGCCGCGTCGGGGCATCCGGCATCGCCGGCCTTCTGACATGCCGGAAGACCGCCACGCCAACTACTGCATCACCCTCGACGTGTACGTCGGCACTACCGCCGGCGTCCTCGACCTCGCCCGCCACGCCGCCCAGTAACCACACCCGGCCGCGCAGGTCACGCCATGCATCCCGCAACACAGAGCGGCACAGCCATGTGCCACAAAAGGGGAAAGGGAAATATGAGTCACCCAGGTCCGAGGCACCCGGCGGAAGCGGACGGAGCCTACCCGTGCGAACTGCCCGTACACGACTCCGCCATCACCGGCACGGGCGCCGGAATGTCCGGCACAGATATCCGGCAATACGAGGAATGGCACCGCGCTGATCCGCCGCCCCGCGGCGCTGGCGGCTGGGACGCCACGCGGGAATCCGGCCCGCCACCCGACTGGACAGACGAGGGAGTATTCGTAGACGGTGACGGCGACCGCTCGCCTGAGTGGGATATCAGCCCCGCGGCACCGACTCCGCCCTACGGAACACCTCGTCACTATCCAGCTCGGCGGCTCCCGCCACGGCTGATCGCCACCATAGCAGTCGTGCTCCTGTGCATTACCGCCATCACGTTCGTGATGTTTTCCCGGAACCACACGATCCGCATCTCACCAGCCGGCAACCCCGCCGCGACGGCAAGCCAGCCGGCGCCTGGCGTCCAGGGCGGAAGCACGCCGTCGGCCGCGCCCGAGGCAGCCGCGCTGAGCAAGGCTGCCGCCGAGCGCATCCTGGCCAGCTACTGGCAGGTGAACAACACGGCCGACGAGTCACGGTCAGACACCCTGCTGACGACCGTCGAGGCAGGCAGCAGCTACAGCATGGACGCCGGCACGTACCAGATGGACCGGGTAACCGACCCGGCCAACCGCCAGTACACCGCGTTCACAGCCGAAAACGCGACGTACTACATCCCGCGCCAGCTGGCGGGGGTGTACCCGCGGTGGTTCGTTGCCAGGGTCACCTACGCCAACCTGGCTGCTCCCCAGCACGTGACCGGGGCCGGGTACGTGCTGTTCACCCAGGCAGCCAAGAACGCCCCGTGGAAGAACGTCCTGGAACCCTACATGCTGCCGGACACCGGGCCGGGTCCGTTCATCGAGACCGACTCCCACGGCTATGCCACCGCGGCCAGCGCATCGGACGAGGCAGGGCTGAGCGTCACGTCCGCGCAGATCCAGGAGGCGACCGCCGAGTCCCTGGACGGCAGCTCCACCACGGTCAAGAATCCCGGCAACCTCGCCGACCTGCAGGATGAAGCGTACTTCTCCGGGAAACTGCCCGCCGGATCAACCGACACCGACAAACACTGGGCGTGGGGCCAGGTCTTCGCCTTGAAGACCGTCGGCGGCGGTCTCCTCGTGTTCTACGCCCTCACGGCGGAGGTCACCCTGGCACCGCCGCCGGGTCAGACCCTCCAAGTCAGCATCCCTGGCTTCTACTCCTCCAGCCAGGCCCTCACCTCCGCGGCGGCGGATTACGCGGACCAGTTCGCCGTCTACCTCCCAACCGGCCCTGCTGCCCCCGCCGTCATCGCAGACGCCTCCGGTATCACCGGGCGGAGCTGACCGCGAACCAGCCGAACCTGGCATCCAGCCCGCCATGCCCGCGCATCTGTGCGCAGGCCGATCCGCCCAGATACGCGGGCGGTTCTAGCCGCGTAGCGACCTGTCCCACCACGACACGAACGGTCAGGAGATAAGGACCAATGACCAGCCACCACCACCATCCCGGCTCCGCTGGTGGTGCCACACCTGGATCGCAGCCGACTCACCTGGGTAACGCGACCCGGCGAGCCGCCGCCGTGACGCGCCAGACCCCGGCGACCAGCCAGGCCGGACGCTCCGCCAGCCCCGGCCGGGACATGAACGCCAGGTCCGCGCGCCCGCGCCGCGCGCAGCGCTCCCCCGCGGCATCGCTCTGGTCCGGGCTCCGGCGGCAGACGGCCAGCGCCCGCCCGCGCAGCTGGACAGCCGCGCCGAGCATCATCGAGACCCCAGAACGCCCCGCGTCCCGCCCGGCCATTAATCCGGGACGCCCGCTGGCGCTCAGCCAGCTCCCCCGCCTGCTCCAGCACGCTGCCCTGGTGTACGGGCTCGCCGGGGTCTGGACCAACGGAACGGTCGGGAACCGCGGTACCGCCAAAGCCCTGCGCTGGCGGCACGCCGACAGGCTCAGCGCGGACCTGAGCCCCGGCGCGATCATCCTCCGGCCATCCCCCCGCGGCCGGATCGGTGTCCATCAAGACCTCCGTCTGACGATCCCCGCAGCCGCACGCAGGTCCCACGGCATCAAGACCGGAGACTACGTCCTGCTCGCAGCAGCGCCTGCCCACCGCCTCCTGATCATCCACACGATGCGCGCCGTCGATGAGCTGCTGACCCTCCTCGACACCGCACTGTCCGCAGCGAGCCCGGCTGCCTCCGCCATCGTCTCCCCGGGCAGGGGCGAGGGGCAAGCCATGAACCGCCCAGAAGACCTCGCCGTCGCCCCGCCGCGGTCCGAAGGCGGTGTGTCATGACCGTGCCGTCCGACGCCGACCGAGCGCGACATGCAGGCCACGTCATGGGTGCCTTCCTGTCGGCTGACGGCCGCACCCCGCTCAATGCGCAAGAAGCCGTGAGCGACGACCGCAGCACTTACCGAACCACCCAGCCTGGCTCCAGTGACGACCCTGCCATCAGCAGTCCGGACGGGATGGATCAGCCGGGGGCGCCGCCCCGCGATCGGCCGCCGACGGACCGCTTGATCGGCATCAGGGAAATACGCCAGCTGTTCGGTCTCGGCCGCACGGCAGCTTATGACCTCACCCACCGGCCCGGATTCCCCGCGCCCGTGCCTGTCTCACGGAATGCCTACCGCTGGTGGGCCAGCGAAGTAGCCGTCTTCACCGCGGCGCTGCGCGTCGACAGCCAGAACCCATCCGGCAGCCCCCGGCGGCGGGCACAGCAGCGCACGTCGCCCCAAGAGGCGGCCCACCTGCACATTACGGGCAAGGTGCGCGCCGCCCGCAACCGGAGGACTCCGCGATGAGTCCGGAACCGGTGCAGCAGGCACGTCGCCCGTGGCCAGGGTGAGAGCGTCCCTCAGACCCGGACTTGCCAGTTTTCCGCACACGATCAGAAAGCGCACTCAGGCACATGAATGAGCGGACTGCCGTCCGTCACGACGACTCGTCCCACCGACCCTCGCCGCCTTCGCGATACCCCCAGCGTCCCGCAGGCGGTGACGGGGCTGTCATCGTCAGCTTGCGTCCGGCCGTGGGCTCTGCCCGTCCGGTGATTGAGCTGGAGTTCGGGATTCTGGTGTACCCGCCGGAGACGGACGGGGAGCCGTGGCGGGCGACCTTCACCGAGCACGGGCAGCGGAGGTACCGGCAGGGCGCGACCGAGGCGAAGCTGGCCGCCAAGCTGCAGAAGGTCAGGGATCGGCTGTCCGCCGGCGCGGCGAACATGGAGCGGCCCGGCGCGGACCTGATCGCGCACTACCTGGACGCCGACCGCCTTTCCGTCGATGAGCGGTGGTCCCGCAAGCACGCCCACACGCAGCGGCGGCTGTGCGAGCGGTTCGCGGCCCCGGTCATCGGCGCCGTGACGTGCCAGGACATCGAAAACTGGCACACCCAGCAGATCGTCAACGCCGCCCCGACGGCCGGGGAAGGCGTGCGGGTCGCTGGGATGTTGTCGGCCCTGGTCGCCGCAGGCATCGAGGCCGGGTACCTGACCAACCTCCGGCTGGCCAAGGTGCACTGGCAGGCCGCCGGCCGCCGATTGCCTGCCCCCCAGGTAATCGTGGCCGGGGAATCGGCGCTGTGGGTCGACACCGCCGAGATCCCCGCCGACGGCGACGTTGACCGGCTCGGCAAGGCCCTGAACCTCGGGCGGCGCGGGCATCTGCACGAGCTGATGGCCAGCACCGCCGCCTACAGCGGGCTGCGGTGGGGCGAGCTGACCGCCCTGACCATCGGGCAGGTCGACCTGGCCGGGCGCGTCATCACCGTGGACCGCAAGGTGATCGAGGTCGCCGGGCACCTATATATGGAGGCGCCGAAGAACCGCAAGTCCCGCAGGACGATCTACCCGCGCCGCACGCCCGTCGGCTACCCGCTCGCCGAGAAGCTCGCCGCCCGCATCGAGGTCGCCCGCGCCGAGCAGGACGCCGGGATCAACCCCCTCGGCCTGATCTTCCCCAGCCCGAAGTTCAAGCTGTGCCGGTCCTCCAACTTCAACCGCAACGTCCTCCAGCGCGCCTACGCCGTGGCCGGCTGGCGTGACAGCACCGGCAACGGCCGGTGGACCTGGCACAGCCTGCGGCACGTGTTCTGCACCACCGCCCTGTTCACCTGGAAGCTCGACCCTACCGACGTGAGCTGCATGGCCGGGCACGCCAACGTCCGCACCACCCTCCTGATGTACGTCGGCACTACCGCCGGCGTCCTCGACCGCGCCCGCAAAGCAACCGACTAACCGGAGCATCCGGCATATACCTTTCACCCCGCGTGCGCAGGCCGTCGGCCCGCCGCGTCGTCGTCAGCGTGCTGCTCGCTACGCGTAGCTCCGGCTAAAGCGCCATTCCAGAAGTTCTGCTCGTAACCCGGCGGTAGCCAGGGGCTGGTCCAGGGCGCGGTGGCCAGCATCTGATCCGGTGAGCGGGCGCGGAAGAAGGAGTGGATCTGCCGCAGGCGGCCGGGCCAGCTGACGGCGGTGTTGGCCACGTGGTTCTTCAGCGCCACCCAGATCCGCTCCACGGGGTTGTCGTGCGGGCTGTACCGGGCACCGTACAGCAGTTCCAGGCGGGGATGCCTGTCGAGGTAGGCGGTGACCTGGCGGGCGTGGTCGATGCTGTCGTTGTCGCAGATCATCGCGATCACCGGAGCCAGCGGGAACGCCTGGAGCACCTGGTCCAGCAGGGCGATGAAGTCTGCCGCCCGGCGGCGGCCCAGCCGGTATACCCAGCGCCCGGTGCTCACCTCGATCGCGCCGAGCACGGTGACCTTCCGGTTCGTGCCCGGGGTGAGGACCTCCGGACGCGCACCGCGCAGGGTCCAGCTGGCCCGCACGTGCGGCAGCAGGTTCAGGTGCGTCTCGTCCTCGGCCAGCACCACCGCCCGGCGGGGCAGGTTCAGCAGCCGGGCCACGACACCGGCCACTATGTGATCATGGTCCGGTCGCCGCGGGCGGTCAGCTTGGGCCGCCGCCAGACCGCCAGCAGCCGGACCCGCCGGTACAGCGTCCGCGGGCTGACCTGCGGCCAGCCCGGGTAATGGCGGATCTGCGGCAGCGTGCACGGACCCGGGCGCTCAAGCAGCGCAGCGATCCGGCCGGTCAGCTGACGTCCGCCCAGCGCTGGCCGCCCAGACCGGGCCCGGTCGGCCAGCCCGGCCAGCCCTTCGTCGTTGAACCGGCCGATCCACCGGCGCACCGTGGCGGGGTGGCAGTCCAGCAGCACCGCGATCTGCGCCGGTGCTAACCCGTGCGCCGACAGCAGCACCATCACCGCCCGGGTGGCCTGCCGCCACCCGCCGTGCAGGTCAGCCTGCAGCTGCTCGATCTCGCTTGCTGGACCGTTGGCGAAGACGCTGACCGGGCGCATACTGATCACGACCTCGCCCGCGGGTGGATGATGTGGCAACTTCGGTCCAACCTCCGGCGAGGCCGCTGTCAACGCCCTTCAGCCGCCGGTCTCACACCGGGATACGCGCAGAACTCATGGATAGGCGCTTTTAGCCACCACAATCGCCTTGGCTATCCGGACCGGGCGGGGAGTTCCCTCTGGCCAGCCTTGCGAGCCGACCCCCTCGGTGTGAACGAGTTGCATGCAGGTCGATACCGGTCATCGGTGCAGTTCCCAGGTCTTCGCTGGCCGCATGAGGTCGGTATCGGACGTTAAGGTTGCTGTACTTTCCTGTTGTATGTTCGCCGAGCGTTAGCCAGTACCTGCGTCAAGTTCGTTGCGAAGCTTCTGGACAAGATCGCGGAGCAGAGTGATCGTCTCATCCTCTTGTGGGCCGTCTCCGGTCTTCGGCTGAGTGTGTCTGACCCCTGTGACCAGAGCTTCCACTGTCTCCACTGTGCTGGTAGTGCAAAGTAGGTGGAGCGCGGATCTTCCATCCTGGATTCGTGTCCAGATTGCCTGTTCAATGCTTGAATCTGGATCGGCAGACGGGTGAAGATGACGATCGTGGAGGTCGCCCGTGGCGCCGATGAAGCCGATTGCCGCGTGTAGTTTTTGATCGCGGAGCCAGCGCTGATGTTCTTTCCGCCCCTGAAGCCAGGTTCCAGCTGCGACGCCTCCGACACCAACCAGTGCGCCGATCAACACGCTCAAGAGGTTTGACATGGCTTAAACGTAGCCATCTGTGTGCTCCCGCCGTGGGTCCCCTCGAAGATGGCGAAGTTGTAGGCCGGGTTATCCGCGATTAGGGCTTACGTTCGCAGCTACGAACCTGACCTGGGAATCAGCTGATGATCGTCGATGATTGTTTTTCTGTCGTCTTTCTGGAGCTGACGGAACAGAGACGGAACTGGCGGAAGCTGCCGCCCGCGCCAGAGGCCCTAACGGTCGTCCGTGGCTGTCAGATGACAAGGACTCGGATCCCATCCGCATCCGCCACACTGTCAGCGTGGGCATTTCGAATGACGCTGGCAAGCGACTTAGGGCGGTGCTAGCCGAGAGGGCGACGGAAGGACGCGGTTGCGCCCCTGCCAGATGAGGTGCTGGTAGGCGCCACGGCACGGCCGGACGGTCCCAGCTACGAGATCGAGATGCAGCGGCGGCTCAGGGATTCCGTCGAGGCCCTGACAGCCGAGACCATCAAGTCCCGCGAGTCAGCGAAGCGGATGACCATACTGGTCTACGCGCACGTCATTCCGCCATTGGTGGGGCGTCATCGTCAGCTGTGTGAGATCGTGATGCGTATGGAGATTTTCAGAACCTCGCGAAGACGTCGTTTGCTGGGTTTGGTTTTCGTTCTTCTCATCGGAATCAGCAGCGGCATTGCATACATTATGATTTCCTTCACTATCGATGGCCTACCGCCAGACTTGCCTTTCCCAGGGTGGGTAGCCGTCCTCCAACCCATATCTCAGCCATCCGGGGACACTGTCAATTTGCAGATGCAGTCAACGGTGGTGGGCGCCAATCCGAAAGTTCAATATATGGTGACAGTTTGCGGGTCGCGCCCTTACAGCGGTGATCTATTCATGGGGGCGCTGCTCAGCTCAGCAGTATTGAACGGCCCTTTCCGTTGGCCCAACCGCCGCCCAAGATCCGTAGAGTGCCTGACCTGATCATGCTACACGACAATCAAGTGTCCTACCTGGGGTCCGTAGAAATCTACCAGATCAGCTTTCCGTCCGTCATTCCTTGCCAACCCCTACTTAACGGACAATCCCCAAGTACGATCATCGACGGCGAAACAGACGGTTTGGTTGGTTACGCCGCTGCGCCCATTCAAAACAATTGGACGGCACCCTTTAATTTGTGGAGTGGGCCTCACGCCATGCAGGCATGGCCACTTGTAGGAACCTTCCCTGGCGCCCTACCCGGTGAGCTTGGCGCCTTTACTCCCGAGGAGATCGGCGGCACTTGGCTACGTCCCTACACCGAGGGGATACAGGTCAATGGCGTGACCTTCTCCCTGAACTCATCAATCGATGCCGCCCTACCCCAAACCACAGCCATAGGCGCGAGCTGGTCAAGCCAGTTTCCAATCAGTCCGATCGCAAAGGTCACAGACCAAGCTTCACTGGCAGTGCTTCAGAATTCTCAAGCCTTGGCCGCTGTAGGCATAGGGATCGGTGGCTCTCTTCTGGCAAGTTTGCTGTTCGAATTGATGCGACCGGAACCGCCTGAGCTACCCGGACCAGAGCACGACGAACCGGTTCCCACCGGGCCCCAGCCGGAACCGCCTGAGCCACCCGACCAGAGCACGACGAACCGGTTCCCACCGGGCCCCAGCCGGAACCGCCTGAGCCACCCCGACCAGAGCACGACGAACCGGTTCCCACCGGTACCAAAGCAAGCCGGGTCTGGTGCAGGCGTTTTGGTGACCAAGGCCGACGTACCTTGTACGGGCTCTGACCTGCGGCGGAGATCTCATCAGTTCTCATTAGTTCTCGGCGGCTCTAGTGTCATGTGCCCCGGATGTGCCCCCGGGCGGGTTCCTGCCTGTCTCTACGTGGTTTACATCTTGAAATGTCAGATACCGCGCTTACGGTGCCAGACATGACCGAACCACCCAGCCGTTACGAGATAACCATCACGGTCGACCACGGCGGCATGCCGATTCGGGGCCTGGCCGAGTTCGCCACTGCGGCCAGCCAGGCCGCATCACGCAGGAGCGCCAGCATCATGTGGGCTTACACAGCTAGGCAGATCGTCAGTGTCGTCACCGTGTACGCGTCGGACCGGCTAGCAGCCGCAGCCATCGCCCTAGCCCTGGTCTCCGAGGCGCTAAGGCCTGTGGCCGTATCATCCAGCCGCTGATCAGCTGACCGTGGCCGACGTCATGCGGCGGCTCATAGAACGTGGTATCGCGCTGATCTTCGCTGCTGCACGCACCGCACCACAGCGTGACATGCCCTGCTCCCCGGCCCCGGCGCTCTGCCTCACGCGCGGGCTCGCAGACGCACGGGAGCCATGAGATCTTCTGCGGCATACCGGCAGCAAGCGAATGCCCGTAGGGGCAGCACTCAGGCTTATTCGAAAACATTACGTAGACATCCTGATGATCATGCCCTGACCTGCAGCTTTGAGTCAACAGCGTTTCCCTGGTCAGCTAGTCTCCGAAGCAGCCGGTTCGCCGCTTTCCAATATCTTCATTTCACCCACTCTTGCATCGTTCGCAATGCTTTCGGCGTTCCGAATCATTAGTTGGAACAAGTCGGATGCCGCAGCCGTTCTTTGGGCAGGTGGCAAACGGTCCATTACACTCAAAAAAGTCTGAGCACGTACTTCCGCCGCCTTCATTTGCAGTTTTGCGAGTTCTCTCTCGTGCTCGAGTCGTATCTCCGTGCCGCGACGGCGCTCTTTCTCCAAAGCTTGCTCGTGTTCCATTGATTGTCTCTGTCGTTCTCGTTCGTCGTAAAGCTTGGTTTCCTCGCGCTTGCGATTAATATCCCGGTTCTCCGTGACTCCATCTTTTACGGTTTTCAAGGGATTAAGCGCCCCGATAAACTCAAGAAATCCAGGTGAGCCGTAATGGATTGATCCGACTCGCAATCCTCCCCCAAGACGGAAAGCGACTACGGCCCGCAGTAGTTCGTCCGCTGTATATTCACGTGGTGTTGCTGCCGAAATCGAGATTCCCATCCTCGAAGGCTCCGTCAGTGACTCAAGCGCGGCAGCTGCCAAGTATGCCTGCTCCAGTTGAGTCAATAGCTTTATGAGGTTGTCGACTGGCCAACTTCCATCGATGTCAACACGCAAGATGGCGAACTTCTCTTGCATCATGGCCGACCCGGCTGTCGCGCTATAAGGCGTCGCTCCCTCCCTTATCCGATCGACGACAAGACCTTTACGTTCGAGAAGTATAGGAAGTATGCCTAGTTCAACGTGTGCCGCCGATCTGGACTTTACGATTATAGGACCAGCCTCACCACCAAAAGAAAATGAGATCTTACCGAAGGAGTCAGGGTTAGCGATGGCGTCGTTGAGTATGTCAAGCGAAGCCTCAAGTTGGGAAAGGTCCTGCTCTTCGATTTGATCGACGGTCAGTCTCAAGGCCCGAAGTTGAGGTTCAAAAAACTCATGGACACGCTGTTCTACTACCGCCCACTGTGTGGCCAGCGTCCGCTCCGGCTTGCCGCTCACAGCATACCCCCTAGGACTATCCGCTCTTGAAAGCATGACTTTACAGGAATTTGACGCTTTAGGTGTCAGCAGCCACTCGCCACTGCTCCTGTTCTCCCGATAGGTGCCGGGTCTTTCCGTGGAGCTCTAGGGGGGCGCTCAGTGCGATCACGGAAGCGGCGCGAGCGCAGCCCGAGCCCTTGACTGTGTGCTTCGGGTGCCTGCCCGCCCGGGCGCACTCGGCGACGTAGTAACCCAACTGCCCGCGCTATTGCAGGGCTGCTACAGAGATTGAAAGGCCAGCGTTTGAGTCCTTCCTGGTAGTAGATCAGCATCAGTGGCGGTTATCTGAGTTGCGTCGGCCCGCATGGCCATGGTGGGGTGCGCTGGTGGACACTCACGCCGTGCGGGCGGCATTCGATGCCCAGATCCGGCGGAACACCCGAGCTGACGAGCGGGGTGCGGTCGTGGAGGCTGACGCAGGAGTGCTGCGCTCGTACCGGGCGGGCTTGGCCGCGGCCCGCGGCTACCGCTATCTTCAGGTCGACGCGCTGCCTGCCAGCCGGGCGATCTTGCAACGGCTCGGCTTCAAGCCGGTTGCCGCCACCACCCCCTACGTCTGGACACCGCAGGCCAGCAGGTGAGCCGGCCCGCTCCCGCACGGTAGGCCGATGCCGCTCAACAATCCAGCTGAGGCGGTCCGGGTTGGAGGGTCAGTCCCGTCTGGGCCAGGAACCCGCCGATGAGGGCCGGCCGGTACTGGATGCTCTTGAGCCGGTTCTTGATGATCGCGGCGAGCTGGTCCACGTCGCGGGCGGCGAGGTTACCCAGGTCGTTTTTCATGTTCGCCCAGACGCCCTCGTGCTCACCCGACACCATGGCGGCGCTCACTTCTTGGATGCATGTGTCTCACATTGTGGACTCGAGCTGAAGGACGACAGGTTTGGAAGTGAGTGTGGAGTCGCTCAGGCAGGCAGCCGTCGCGCTGGGGACCGTTCAGGAACCCCCATGCGAGTGTGTAACTGGTCAGGTCGCTGAAATCGTTGTGGTCTGATCGGGCGGCAGCGGGCATCCACGGTTCGCCTTCGGTGAGCATGACCAGGGCGTCAAATGAGCCGAGGCCGCGTTTGACGGCGGTGGACAGGTAGGTGCGGATCGCGCAGAACTGGCGGGCACCGGTCATGATACGCAGGCAGCCGGATACCTTCTGCTTCAGCTTGGCCATCCGGATGTCGCGCTCGGTTCCGTTATTATCCGGTAGCGCGCGGAAGTCGCTGGTGAATCGCAGGTAGTCGCGCAGGCGGCGGGCCAGCGCGTTGTGCTTTTTCATCAGCGCCCCGGAGCGGGCGGCGGTGTGGCTGGCCCCGGCCAGGACCGCCGAGCGGAACAAGCGGACCTGGGTGGCCAGCGCAGCCGGGTCCGCGGCGTCACGGCCCTGGCTGACCGCCTCGCGCACGAGTTGCTGCATCGCGGCGATCGCGTCGGCGGCCTGGGTGGCCCAGCACCACTGGCCGTGCGGCGCGGCGTCGGCGACGGCTTGCAGCTCGCGCAGGGCGTGCGCGCAGCACAGCTGGTAGCCGGGGCGGCGTAGGTATCGTACGGCGCCCATGCGTCGTGGACGGCGATCCCGGTGAACCGGGGCAGGATGCCCATCGCTTCCATCGCCTGCCGGCCCCGCTTGGCATGCGCCATGAGCAGGGTGTAGTTGCCTGTGCGGGCGCAGTGCACCCAGGCCAGCCTGCCTTCAACCCGGAACCCGGTCTCGTCGAACCCGGCGACGCCGCTGGCGGCGGTCTGCTCGCGGACATGCTTGACGAACTCATCCAGGCGCCCGGCCAGCGGGCGGTCAGCGCCGCGACCGTCCCGCAGGACAGCGGGATGCCGAACAGCTCGGCCAGCGCCTGCGCGGTGCGGTCCTTGGACAGGAACTGCCCGGCGTACAGGTAGACGATGACCGCGGCGATCCGAGGACCGTACTGCACCGGCGCCTCCGCCCCCGCCGGGGCCGCGGCTTTGGTGCGGTACCCGCAGCCGCATTCCCGCTCGATCAGCTGGTGCTCGGTCACCTCGGCGCGAACCGGCTGCAGGTCGAAGACCTGGCGGCGCTCCACGGCGGTGACCGGGCGGTCCGCCAACCCGGTGCCGCACCGGCCGCAGCAGGCAGGCTCATGGCAGATCTCCCGGTCCGGCCTGGCCGCCTGCGTCAGTGTCGCCCCCTGGTGCCGTCCTGCCCGCCGGGCTTGCGGCCGCTCCGCTTGCGCAGCGACCGCGGCTTAGGGGCTGGCTTGGCCAGTCCTTCACTCGACGGCGGCTTGGAGGAGTTCCGCGGATTCTGGTTCAGCCGGGCCTCAAGTCCGGCGATCCGCTCCCGGGCACCGGCAAGCTCCGTCCGCGCCTGGGCCAGCAGGCCGGC
>Ga0210386_10002039_pt1 | contig 17632 bp, 15 predicted proteins | sample IncBWH32OmetaG_FD_160091 | JGI IMG/M metagenome (GOLD analysis project Ga0210386, IMG submission 160091) | Forest soil microbial communities from Barre Woods Harvard Forest LTER site, Petersham, Massachusetts, United States - Inc-BW-H-32-O ... | reverse complement strand
GCATTGGCAACCGGTTGTGCTGTTGACGCCGGCTCTGCTTACATGCAGATAAATAACATACGTGCACGTATAATGGATGAAGGTGACATGTGGTGGGATCCGGGAGCTGGTTTGCCACGTTATTATGTTCCTGCAGGAAGCAATACCTGTTCTTTATTTGCGGGCGCTTTGTGGGTTGGTGGTGTTGATGCAGGCGGACAGCTTAAAGTGGCTGCCATGACGTATCGCCAGAATGGTGAAGATTTTTGGACAGGACCTATTTACAGTGGTTTTCAAATATCACCTGCACAATGTTTGCAGTGGGATAAACTGTTTTATGTAACAAGACAAGAAGTTGATAATTGGGCTGCAAGCCCCCAGGGACCTGTACCTGCTGACATTGCTAATTGGCCAGGTAATGACCCTGCTGATGGAAGTATGTTGGCACCTTACCATGATGGTAATGGAGATCATACTTATGACCCAACTGATGGAACAACAGGTAATGTTGATTACCCTGCATACGATCTTGCAGGAACTGCTACTACTTATAAGAACCAGATTTTTGGCGATGCAACATTATGGTGGGTAATTAATGATATTGGTAACACGCATACCGAATCGAGTGGTATTGCAATTGGTCTTGAAGTTAGGGAACAATGTTTTGCATTCCAAACCAATGATGCTATCAATAACATGACTTTTTACAATTATGAGATCATTAACAAATCAAGTTACCAGGTAAATAACACTTACTTTGGCGCATGGGTTGACCCTGATCTTGGAAACGGTGGCGACGACTTTGTAGGTTGTGATGTGGGCCGTAGTATGGGATATTGCTATAATGGTGAATGTGACGATCCTGATGGAAGCGGTCAGTTTGCAGGTGAAATAGGATATCATAATGACCCTCCTGCTATTGGCGCAGTATTTTTTCAGGGTCCAGCTGCTGACGCAGGAAACCACAGTTGCTATACAAAAATTGTTGATAGTGTGAATACTATTGGTATGGCACGATTTGTGTATTATAACAATGACTTTACGGTACAAGGGAATCCTACAAAAGCTTCTGACTACTATAACTACCTTAGGGGTATATGGGAAGACGGATCGACTATGACATATGGTGGCAATGGTTACCAGACCAGCGCTACACCAACCAGCTATATGTTCGACTGGACACCAGGCGGAGCATGCTCTTCTACTCCTGTTAATACAGACCCAACAGGTTGCGGAACAAATGGCGTTGTTCAAACAACTGAATGGGATGAGGTTAAAGCAGGTGACCCTTATGGCGATAGACGTTTTATGCAATCGGCAGGGCCGTTTACGCTTGCTCCGGGTGCTGTTAACTATGTAACTGTAGGTATGGTGTGGGATCAGCCGGCCAACCCGAATGAATGTAACATTGCGCCTATATGTCTTATTCAACAAGATGCTGACCTTGCACAGGCTCTGTTCAATAATCACTTTAAAGTACTTGATGGCCCGGATGCACCTGATTTGAACATACAGGAGCTTAATAGGGAATTGATAATTACCATTACCAATAAGCAAAGTTCAAATAACTACCTTGAATCTTATAACCAGGTATCACCTACCATTATTTCAAGCCCTGATAATACCTACAAGTTTGAAGGATACGAGATATTTCAGGTGTTAGATTCAGCAGTGTCGGCTACACAATTGTTAGATCCTACCCAGGCTCGTTTGGTAGCAGAGTGTGATGTTAAGAATGGTGTTGGTACTATTATAAATTATGTGAAAAGCAGTACAACCGGCTTATTAACTCCTACGCTTGAAGTTTCAGGCCAGGATAAGGGAATTGTACATTCTTTTGATATCAAAACCGATCAATTCCAGCAAGATAACATATCTACACTGGTTAATGACAGGCCATACTATTACATTGCAATTGCATATGCATACAACCAGTATAAGCCGTATAACCCTGCAGATACTACCACTGATAAAGGTCAGCTGTTACCTTTCCTTCAGGGAAGAAAGAACATCAAGGTATATCATGGGTTCCCTCATATTCCTACTGCTCAGGCAGGTGGAACCATACAAAATTCTACCTATGGTGAAGGACCTGCAATTACCCGTTTGGCAGGACATGGAAACGGAACAAATGTATTGGAACTTGACCCGGCCAGCGAGAACTATATTTTGCTTCACGATACAATGGCAAATCCAACCTATTTACCGGGCCATGGCCCTATAAATGTTAAGGTTGTTGATCCATTAAGTGTGGTAGATGCTAATTTTGTACTTACCATTCATCCTGCAACAGGCACTAAGGGTGTTAACGGAAGGTCATGGTGGGAGTTAGATGATATTACACGTGGATGGAAATTCTATTCTGATGTAACTATCGGTACTCCTAATGAGCAAATATTCCCTCAGTACGGTATCTCTATCTCAATTGATAGTATTCCGTATCCTTCAGGAAAGCATGATGGAGTTATAGATTCAGCGTGCTCAGTAACATTTGCTGATAATACCAAGCAATGGCTTGGCGGTGTGCCTTCTGCAGGCCCCGGCACAACACCATTGTTCTGGATCAGGTCAGGTACAAATATTGACCGTAATTGTACAGATGCCAGTGCGTTTAACTCATATCCTGTGGGAACTACAGGACCTTGTCCGTCACAAACTCAGGTTAATTTTTACGACGCTAATCAATTTTACAACCAGATACTTGGCGGAGTAATGGCGCCATTTGCACTTTGTGCACAATCAGATGCAGGTTTGTACGTAGATAATGGCCCTGGTTATAATTGTATGGACTCTATTGCGAATATGGCCAGTGTTGATATTGTAATAACTTCTGACCAATCGAAATGGACACGCTGTATTGTATTGGAAGAACAGGATGAAACGGTTCTGGCTGAGGGTAATGCAAAGAAGCTTGACCCAAGGGCGTCGGAATCTGTTGATAAAAACGGAAATTACGCTACACCCGGAAGTGGATATAGTAGCGATCCGACTGCTCCGAACTATATTGCTGAAAAGGGCATGGGTTGGTTTCCTGGGTACACAATTAATATTGAAACCGGCGAACGTTTAAATATGGCGTTTGGTGAAGACTCATGGCTATCGGGTCATAACGGACGCGATATGAAATGGAACCCGGATTCTGTAGTTGCTGTTCAGGATGCAAGTGGTGCTACCGGTGCGGCTCAGCTATTCGGTATCAGTTCAGTTTTTGGTGGTAAGCATTATATTTATGTGTTTGCACATAATAATAATCAAAATGGTAAAAAGTATAACATACCTGCTTACGATAAGGACTCTACAATTCTCAGTATACTTAGCACAATTACACCGGCAACACTTGCCAAGAGTAATGTATTGGGAGATATTATGTGGGCTGGTATACCTCTTCTTAAGCAGGGACACTCTATTTTGGAATGTGATGCCTATATACACCTGAGAGTTGCCAAGCCTTACGATACTAACTATGGTTCAACAACTGTAGATAGTAAAATTACGGGCTCAGCATGGGCAAATGCAAATAACCCTACGGCAAATTACCCTGCATATGGTTTCAGCACAAATGGAATTGCTGCAGTAGTGGGAAGTGATAGCACAGCCAAGAGCGCATTAGACCTTATCAACATAGTACCTAATCCGTATTATGCATATTCAAGCTATGAGAACAACAGGCTTGATAACAGAGTAAGGATAACCAATTTGCCTCCTGTTTGTACCATTTCAATTTTCTCGCTTAACGGTACGCTAATTGATGTGATACAGAAGAATGATCCTACCACATATGCTGACTGGACATTGGAGAATCAGTACAGTATACCAATTTCAAGCGGTATGTACCTCATTCACATTTTCGTTCCGAATGTTGGACAGGTTACATTGAAGTGGTTCGGAGTAATGAGACCAACTGACCTTAACTCGTATTAATTAGAAAATTGCCCCTGGCTTTAAAACCAGGGGCTTTAACAAAAGAGAATAGATAATACTTAAATAGACCATATGAAAAAAATAAGTACAGCAGCAATTATGACAGGATTTGCTTTATGCGTTTCTGTTATCGGTGTTAAGGCAGGTGACCCGACACGTGCAGGGCAGGCAGGTGCAACCGAATTACTTATAAATCCATGGGCCTCTTCATCAGGTTTTGCTGATGCTAATACATCATGCGTGCAGGGCCTGGAAGCTCAATTTTTGAATGTGGCAGGAACTGCTTTTGTAACAAAAACAGATGTTATACTTGCAAGTACTGACTATCTTGACGGTTCAGGTGTTCACCTTTCTGCTTTTGGTTTAACCCAACATGTTGGTAACGATGGAGCATTAAGCTTATCTATAATGTCAATGAATTTCGGGATTATTCCTATCACTACATTCGATAATCCTGAAGGTGGTATCGGAACATACAATCCTCAGTTCATAAACATAGGCATTTCATATGCTAAAAGTTTTTCTGATCAGATATACGGTGGCCTTACAGCAAAACTTATATCAGAATCAATATCAAACGTAAATGCATTAGGAGTTGCCATAGATGCAGGTATTCAATATGTGGCGGGAACTCAGAAACAAGTACACTTTGGTATAGCGCTTAAGAATGTGGGCCCGGAAATGGATTACCAGGGCGATGGATTAGCTTTTGAAACAGCTTTGATAAATGGTAGCGTTACGGGTAATACAGGTCAAATGACTGCCCAGGAAAGATCACAGGCGTATGAATTGCCTTCACTGATCAATATAGGTGCTGCTTACGATTTTCACCTGAAAACTGATAGCTCTTTACGTAGCGACCACAGAATTACAGTTGCTGCTAACTTTACATCTAACTCATTTACACAGGACCAGGAGATGTTGGGTGTAGAATATGGATTTAAATCTTTCTTTATGGCACGTGTAGGTTATAACTACCAGAATGGTATTACACAGCCCTTAAGTAATAACCCGATATTGGGTCAGCGTACTACCGTATATACCGGTTTTTGCGCAGGTGTAACCTTGCAGGCGCCGTTTGGCAAAACACATAACCTTTTCAGTATTTCTTACGGCTACAGGGCTACTGAGCCTTATAACGGAACCCACACCATTGGTGTAAGGATTACGCTGAAATAACATTTTTTTTCATATATTTGTATTATAAGAGAGGGGACCTTAGGGTTCTCTCTCTTTTTCAACTAATAGATAAACCGATCGTTTAAATAGTTACGTTATGTCAGAGGTTGCGTATTTTACCCAGGAAGGGCTGGACCGTTTAAAAAAGGAACTTCATCAGTTAAAGACTGTGGAAAGGCCTTCTATTTCTAACCAGATTGCGGAAGCACGTGATAAAGGCGATCTTTCGGAGAATGCTGAGTACCATGCTGCTAAAGAAGCACAAGGTATGCTTGAGCTTAAGATATCCAAGATGGAAGAAATACTTAACAATGCCAAGGTGGTTGACAAGTCGCAGCTCGATGCTTCAAAGGTGCTTATACTGTCAAAAGTAAAAATTAGAAATACAGCCAACGGAGCAGAGATGAATTATATGATTGTTGCAGAGAACGAGGCTAATTTTAAAGAAGGTAAAATATCTGTTAATTCGCCCGTTGCACAAGCATTGCTTGGGAAAAAAGTAGGGGGTAAGGCCAAAGTAAAAACTCCTGCCGGAGAAATGACCTTTGAGATACTAGAGGTTAACCTGTAATGGCATCCATTTTTTCAAAGATAGTAGCAGGTGAAATACCTTGTTACAAAATTGCTGAGACAGATAATTGCCTTGCTTTTCTCGATGTTTTTCCATTGGCTAAAGGCCATACATTGGTAATACCTAAAAAAGAAATAGATTATATTTTTGATATTGAGGATAAGCTTTTTGCGGAGTTACAATTATTTTCTAAAAAGGTTGCTGTTGCAGTAGGTAAAGGAATTCCATGTAGACGTGTTGGTGTTGCCGTAATAGGCTTAGAAGTGCCTCATGCACATATTCATTTAGTTCCGCTTAATCATGTTTCAGATATTAATTTTTCCCAACCTAAGTTGAAGTTGAGCCCTGAGGAACTGGAACAGAGTCGGCAGGCAATACTAAAACACTTATAGGCCGCTAACCTTTCCGGGGTTGTTGCTTACAAAGGTTTCCCAACTGTTGTATTTTTTATTTGATTGTGGTTTACCTTTCCCCGGTTGATTGCCGGAAGGCATTTTGTTTTGAAAATAGTGGCACATAGCCACGGCCAGTGCATCGGTGGCATCGAGTAATTTTGGCAGCGATTCAATTACAAGTATGCGCTGTAGCATAAGTGCTACCTGTTCTTTACTTGATGTTCCTTTTCCTGTTATGCTTTGTTTTACCTTACGTGGCGAGTATTCGAATACCGGAAGATTATGGTGTAAAGCTGCAGCCATCGAAATGCCTTGTGCTCTGCCAAGCTTTAGCATACTCTGTACATTCTTACCAAAGAAAGGGGCTTCAAGAGCAACCTCGTCAGGTTTGTATTGCTTAATAATGCGTACGGTTTGCTCAAATATCTCCTTTAGTTTAATGGTATGGGTATCTTTCTTACTAAGTGATATTACATCCATATGTACCAGTTTGGCGTTAACACCACTAATGTGGATAATGCCATAGCCCATAATATTGGTTCCCGGGTCAATACCCAGTATTACGCGGTCGGTTTTATTTAGTGGTCCCATTCATTATAAAATTACCCATTTCGGCAATACTTTGCTTTATAGGAATGAACTTATAGCTTAACGCTTCGCATACTTTTTTGTTGCTGTAAATAAATTGACCACTTGAATGGTCAATCATAGTACCTGTCATTTTGAACTTTCCAAAAATGTTATTTATCAGCCTGAAAATTTTCAAAACGGGCTTGGTGATCTTTATAGATGGGCCTTTCATACCCATACTTGTGTTAATATTAGCAAACAGGTTGTAGTATGAAAGATTATCTCCATTGACGAGGTAGCGTTCATTCATCTTGTTCTCGTTCATCAGGCGTTCCATAATAGTAACCACGTCATGTACATCTACAAAGCCCATTGTGCCTGTTGTATAAAACTTCGGACTTCTTTTCATATAATGAAAGAAGCTCATGCTGCCCTTTTTGCCCGGCCATGGCCCCATAATAATGGTTGGGCAAACAACCGATACATTCAAGCCTTCGGCATGGGCACGCCATACCTGCGCTTCAGCTAAGTGTTTGCCGATAGCGTATGGTGAGTCAGGATTATCAAACTCATCAAAAGCCTCTTCGGTTATTGGCTTACCCATATCGTTTTCACCTAATGCCGAAACCGAACTTACATGGCAGAATTTTTTTACTTTCTGTTCAAGGGCAATATTCACCATATTGGCTGTGCCTTTCTCGGCCGTCAATATTATTTCATCAGGCTCTTCATCACGTAGTGATACTTCCGTAGCGCAATGGTAAACTTCTTCTATTCCCTGCATAGCCTCTTCAACCGAATATACATCCATTATATCGCCATTGACCCAATTGATTTTTGCGAACATATCCTTCCCTTCTGTACCAAATTTCATGTCAAAAATCGTTTCGGTATACCTGGTCGAACTCTGTTCACGTTTCATGGCTCTTATTGGTTTTCCCTGCTTTACAAGGTCTGCCAAAAGATATGCGCCCAAAAATCCTGTGCCTCCGGTTACTAATATCATACATGCAAATGTAGGCATTATGGGTATTAAGTTATAAATGAGGGGTAGTGAGTTATCAGCAGGGTTTGTTTTCCAGTAATGGAATAGGTTAAATACCTGAATAAAAAAGCCCCGGCAATATGTCGGGGCTTTTTATTTTTCGATAAAAGGGCAGTATGTTGTCAAAATAATGTTTACTAAGCCTTATACTGAGCTTGCGTTATCGTTATTAAACTGCTGGCTAAGTTTAGCATCAATACTGAGTGTGGCATGAGGAACACTTAGTAAGCGCTCCTTAGGTATCAACTTACCGGTTATACGGCAGATGCCATAGGTTTTGTTTTCAATACGTACAAGTGCGTCTTGTAAGTTCTTAATATATTTTTCCTGGCGCAAGGCAAGTTGCGCAACCTCTTCCTTTGTTTCCCCTGCGGAGCCACCTTCCATAGCACTGAACGTAGGTGAGGTGTCATCGGTGCCGTGATCATCGGTATTCGAAAGCGTGCTCTTTAGTAATTCATTGTCATTTTTTGCTTCCTCCAGTTTATCCAGCAAAAGCTTTTTAAACTCAGCCAGGTCGGCCGCTGAATAATTCTTTTTTTCTTCAGTAACAGCCTTAACGGCTTTTGTTTCTTTGTTGAGTCCTTTGGCCATAATAATATTAGTTTAGGGTTTGCTTTATTCTTCGGTTTGCTCTGTTTTTTCTGTTTTCTTCTCTGGCATATAACCACCTTTTGTAAGTTTATTCATAAGCTTGCTTACTTCAACTTTAACGTTGGCAGTAAGGTTACCAATAAATGCATGATGAAACCCCCAGGTAAGTTTATTGGTTCCTTCCACATGTGCCCAATGAAGATGGTTAAGTAGTTTGTATTGTTTAAATCTGTCCGGGTTACTTGTTTCAAGTTCCTGTAATTTCTCTTCAATTTGCTTGTCTGTCATCATCTTTTTTTTGTTTTATTATTCTATTTCAGGGAATTTAATTGTAAAAGGTTGATCTTTAAACTTGAACATAACAGTATCGTCCTTCACATTTACTACACCATCAAAGAACATATTCATTGAGATTTTTGCCGTTTTAAAGTACGATGCAACTACAATATGCCTTTCGGTGTGCGTTTTAGGAGACTTGCCATTGATTTTGGCATCTCCGTTTGTTATTGCAGCAATAGCTTCGTTAATGAGATTGAGATTGATCTCCCGGATAGTGTTACGTGTTTTAGGCGGAAGGTCTTCCCGGAATTCTTTCATTGAAAAGTTCGTAGGCCCACCTGAATTAGTGTTAGCCATTTTAGTATTCTTGGTAGGGAATTTCATATTTTTTGTAGTATACTAAAAGTTCAATATTATCAGAAAGTGTATATTACACTTATTTAACGGATAAATGCGTGATTAATTCGATTTAAGAAATAAAATAAAGTAAAGGGCTTGATTTACTGTGGTAAATATTTTTTCATATCCTATAGTTCCTGCTTTTATAGGTAATAGAAATAATGGCATTTTAAAAGAGGAAAGGAATGTCATTGTGATTTAATCTGGCATAGTTATTTCGGGCATTTTTTAATCTGATAATCATATGGAGCTTCATCAGGGCTCTTATGAGCTTCAAATCCATTTTTCTGTATTTTTGAAGGCACATAAAGAAATAAGAATGAAACCTGATTTTGTAGAAGAGTTGAAATGGAGAGGCATGTTGCACGACATTATGCCCGGCACCGAAGAGTTATTGAAAAAAGAGATGGTATCGGGCTACATTGGTTTCGACCCGACAGCTGATTCATTGCACATTGGCAGCCTTTCGCAAATAATGACCTTATTACATTTTCAAAAGGCAGGCCATAAACCATTTGCGTTGGTTGGCGGCGCTACCGGTATGGTTGGCGATCCGTCGGGTAAATCGGCTGAAAGAAATTTGCTTAATGAGGAAACCCTGAACCATAACCTGGCTTGTGTAAAAAAGCAACTGGAAAGGTTTTTAGATTTTAATAGTGGTGCAAACTCTGCTGAAATAGTAAACAACTACGATTGGTTTAAAGGTTTTAGTTTTCTTGATTTTATAAGAGATGTAGGTAAGCATATTTCAGTAAATTATATGATGGCCAAAGATTCGGTAAAGAGCCGCATGGAAACAGGCATATCATTTACTGAATTCAGTTACCAATTGGTACAGGGTTATGATTTTTATTACCTGTGGAAACAGAAGAATTGTAAGTTGCAATTAGGTGGTAGCGACCAGTGGGGTAATATTGTTACAGGTACCGAGCTTATCCGCCGTAAGGATGGAGGCGAAGCATTTGCGCTTACCACACAGCTGATAACTAAAGCTGACGGAGGTAAGTTTGGCAAAACCGAAAGTGGTAATGTATGGCTCGATGCACAAAAAACCACTCCTTACCAGTTCTACCAGTTTTGGCTGAATGTTGCAGACGAAGAGGCCAAGAAGTACATTAAAATATTTACACTTTTTGATAAAGCAGAGATAGAAAAACTGGAAACAGAACATAATGCTGCACCCCATTTGCGTGTGTTGCAAAAGGCTTTGGCAAAGGATATTACCATTCGTGTACATAGTGAAAAGGATTATGAGTTTGCCCTTGAAAGTTCTGAGATATTATTCGGGAAAGGTACAAAGGATAGTTTACTAAAGCTTTCAGATAGTGATATACAAGCTGTGTTTGATGGTGTGCCACAGGTTGATATTGCGCGCAGTGAAATTGAAAAAGGTATGCCGCTTGTTGATTTCCTTATTCAAACAAATATATTTCCATCGAAGGGTGAGGCCCGTAAAATGCTTGCCGGTGGAGGTGTGCAGATAAATAAGGAGAAAGCTGAGGAAGGTGCTACTATCAGTGCGGGTAACCTTATACGCGACCGATACATACTCGCCCAAAAGGGGAAGAAGAATTATTACCTTATAAAAGTGATTTGATAATAAGCCGATTTGATAATTTGATGATGGTATGGGTTTTAATTATCAAATCATCAAATTACTAAATCATCAAATGATTCAATGAATAAAGAAATTGACTTTTTAGTTGTTGGTTCTGGCATAGCTGGGCTTACGTATGCACTTAAGGTGGCCGATCATGGCAAGGTGTATATTATTACCAAGGCCGATGAAGATGAATCGAACACCAAGTATGCACAAGGTGGTATCGCTGCAGTAATGCATAGCCCCGATTCGTATGAAAAACATGTACAGGATACACTCATTTGCGGAGATGGTTTATGCAACGAAGAAGTGGTGCGTATGGTTGTGTATGAATCTACCGACCGGATAAAGGAGTTGATTGAGTGGGGTACTAACTTCGATAAAAGTTCATCGGGTGAATATGACCTGGGGCGTGAAGGCGGGCATTCAGAGAACCGTATTCTTCATCATAAAGATGTTACCGGTAAAGAGATAGAACGAGCTCTGCTCGCTAAAATACACAGTCACCCTAATATTGAAATAGCCAACCACCATTTTGCAATCGACATAATTACGCAACACCATTTGGGTAAACCCGTAACGCACGAAACAAAAGATATTACTTGTTATGGTATATATGCGCTGAACATTAAAACCGGTGATATAGATACCATTGTTGCCAAGACAACCTTAATGGCAACAGGTGGTACGGGTAACGTTTACAGTGCCACTACAAATCCTGTTATAGCTACAGGTGACGGAGTAGCGATGGTATATCGTGCCAAGGGCGCCATTACCAATATGGAGTTCATTCAATTTCACCCGACTGCATTATATGCCCCGCATTTAAAGCCTTCCTTTCTTATATCAGAGGCGGTTCGCGGGGCAGGGGCGGTGCTGAAAACAATGAATGGAAAGGAATTTATGCAGAAGTATGACAAGCGTGGGTCGCTTGCCCCGCGCGATATTGTAGCGCGTGCAGTAGATAATGAAATGAAAATGCATGGTGAGGAATATGTTCACCTCGATTGCAGCCCGATTGACAGGCACAGGTTATTAGAACACTTTCCTAATATATACAGCAAGTGCCTGAGTGAAGGAATAGACTGCTTAAAGGAGCCGATTCCGGTTGTGCCTGCTGCTCATTATATGTGCGGTGGTATAAAGGTAGATATGCAGGGCCGCAGTTCATTACTTAACTTATATGCAGTGGGTGAATGTTCCTGTACAGGCTTACATGGCGCCAACCGTTTGGCATCAAACTCCTTGCTTGAAGCATCAGTATATGCGCATCGTGCAGCTATGAACTCAATTGAGCTGGCCAAAAAAACTGCCTTACCGGAAAGCATTCCTGCATGGAACGATGAAGGTCTGGAGTATCCTGAAGAGATGGTACTTATTACACAAAGTTTGAAGGAGGTGCAGGGTATAATGAGCAGTTATGTAGGTATTGTACGCTCGGAATTACGCCTGCAACGAGCAAAGGATCGCCTCGATATTTTGTATGAAGAAACAAAAGACTTGTACGACAAGACGATAATTTCCGTAAAATTGTGCGAATTACGTAACCTTATAACAGTAGCGTACCTGATCATTAAGATGTCGATGGCCAGAAAAGAGAGTAGGGGTTTGCATTATATGGTTGATAGTAAAGGCAAAAAGAAGTAAAAATTAGCCTCCTTAGCTCAGGGGTAGAGCAACTGATTCGTAATCAGTAGGTCGTGGGTTCAATTCCCATGGGAGGCTCAACACATGGTTGAGTAAGATATATTGTGGCGCAATGAAAGAAAAGATCGAACTCATAATTTCCACTATAGTTAAATAGAAGTAACAATGATTCTGAAATTCGTTCTTCTTATAGTGGGTGTGGTACTTATTTTGTTTCTGATGACCCGCTTTGCACGAACCAATGATGGCGATAGTGTTCAGGCAAAGCCTAAGGAGAAAATTCCCAATGATAAAATTGTAATTATTAAAGGCGCCAAGGTTTTGGATGTGACGCAGGCTATTCAGCAATTCTGTAATTTATACAATAGCCAGGAGCTTTCTACCGTAGTAACTGTTTCGGAACTTGCAAATGGCGATGTTGTGGTTACATTCCCATACGACATTGATTTTGGACGGTTCTGCTTCTTTGTGAATTTTATGCATTACCCTAAGGTCCCTCTTATCAAAACAGATATCAGAGGCTGGGCAACTACCAAGGTGAATGATATGTGGATAATGCCCGAAATTGCAGGTAAAAAAGTAATGTTGTATATTCCTGATAGCAATACCGAATATGACAGCCTTTATTTGGTTAGTGAGAACAATATAAGCTATAGAATTGCCTTTGCTGATAGCAAAGACCCTCAGATCATAAATTCTCCGAAGATGGCATTTGAAATGCAAGGGTTGGGTGTTGAAGAGATGAGAAATGCCATAACTGAGGAAATAAGTTAAAATCTTACTTAAAAAGACCTTAATTTATTTCGATTACATATATTTGCTAAGTAATTTAACCCTGGAATTAAAATTTAGTAATAAATAGGTAATAATTCATTTAAGGATACCCCTGCATGAAACAATTTTTATTAAAATCATTTTCTCTTATTTTAGTTATTGCGTTTGTTTCTTCATGCAAAACCAATATTACTCCTCCTACGCCAACTAAGGGCAGTGTAGACCCTACACGGTACGTTGCAGTAGGTAGTTCAATGACGGCAGGTTATGCTGACGGAGCGTTATCATTCCAGGCACAACAAAACTCATTTCCGAATTTAATATCACTTCAGTTAAAACAAATTGGTGGTGGCAACTTCAATCAGCCATTGGTAAGTTCAAGCTCAATCGGGGTTAGTTCTTCCGGCGGTGCGCCTTTTAAAATGGGTTATGCTACCGATTGTTTAGGCGTTACATCGCTTTCACCGGTTCCGGTTGCAGCTTCGGGCGATGTAAGCATTTTTGCTACGAATACTTATATGGGTACGCCTTTTAATAATATGGGCGTACCGGGCGTAAAGGTCATTACAATGGCTGCTCCCGGTTATGGCAATCAGTTGAATGGTGCAGGCCACTATAATCCGTTCTTTTACAGAATGGCAATGAACCCGCTTACCTCTTCAGTGCTATCAGATGCTACAAGCCAGAACCCTACTTTCTTTACAGCACTTATAGGCATGGATGATGTATTGAGTTATGCAATGGCGGGTGGTGCATCTGATTCAATTACTTCTGCATCTGATTTTACTGCTGCACTCAATATTGTTATAAACGGCTTAACAGCCAATGGAGCTAAAGGTGTTATTGGTAATATACCCGACGTACTATCAATGCCTTTTTTCACAACCATTCCATATAATGGCTTAGCATTAGATTCTTCAAATAATGCATTACTTAACCTGGTTTATAATTCACGGAACATATATTTTCATTTGGGCAATAACCCTTTTGTTATAATTGACCCTTCTGCCCCTTATGGAGTCAGGTTAATGAAATCTGACGAATATTTATTGCTTGACTTGCCGTTGGATTCTGTAAAGTGCCATGGTCTGGGTTCTTACTATAAAGGTATACCTAGTCAATATGTTATTACAGAAACGGAAGCTGCTAATATTGAGGCTGCTATTACTTCTTATAATGCAATTATTAGATCGGTAGCACAAGCTAAGGGCCTGGCTTTTGTTGATGTAAATGCTTTTTTTAAATCGGTACAAACAGGAGTTACCTATAATGCGGTTGCTATGAGCGCCTTATTTGTAAAGGGTGGTGTGTATTCGCTTGATGGAATAGATTTGAATCCAATTGGTCAGGCAACACTTGCTAACCAGTTTATTACTGCTATAAATAATACATATGGTTCAACTATACCGCAATTAGATGAAACAGCATATTCTGGCATTATCTTTCCTTAAATCTGACCCAAAACAATCAATTATAACCAAAACAAAAACAACAAATCATGAAAAAGTTCTACTTATCTATTTGCGCTATACTTGCCTTTGCTGCAGCAAGTAATGCACAAACACCGTGTAATAACGGCCGCTACGAAAGCGACGTGTATACTACACTGGATTCTAATATGGCAGTAACCTATGGCTCTAATATTACTAATACCGGTGCTACTGACGTATTAACCTTTGACGAATATGAACCTGCCGCTGACACCAGTAAGGCAAGACCATTGATCATTTGGGTTCATGGCGGAAGCTTTCTTGCAGGAAGCAGTGCCGATCAGGATGTAACAAGTTTATCTCATCATTTTGCAAAGAAAGGATACGTTTGCGTTTCTATTAACTACCGTTTAGGTATGTCAAATGTAGATTCTACAGATGCTATACAGGCAGTAATTCGTGCCGTACAGGATCTGAAAGCTACTATTCGTTTCTTTTATAAAGACAGGAAGACCACAAACACATACAAAATAGACACAAATAACATTTATATAGGTGGTGCTTCAGCAGGTGCTCTTACTGTTGACCATGCGGCATATTTAACCAGAGATTGCCAGATAGTTGATCCGGGTTATATAACCCAGGCAAGCCTTGATACCTTGGGTGGTCTTGAAGGAACAAGTGGCAATGCTGGCTATTCTGATAAAGTGAAAGCATGTATAAGCTTATGTGGTGGACTTGGAATGTATGGATGGTTGGAAGCCGGAGATATCCCTCTTTGTTCAATGCATGGAACAGCAGATAAGGTTGTTCTATATGGCCGTGGCTTTGTAAACCCTGGTATCCCTATTTTAGTAATGGATGGAGATCGTATTCTTAATACCCAGGCTAGAAAAGTGGGTGTACAGAACAATTTCTATACATGGTTGGGTGCCCCTCACGTTCCTTTTGACGGAACAAGTGCTGCGGAACTTGCATATATGGATACAACTGTTAATTTCGTTCGTGACTTTTTAATTGGTCAGCTAGGCTGTACCAACCCTCCTTTGCAGCCTGCCGATGCAGTTTTCGGAAAAGACACACTGGAACCATTCAGCGCATGCCCTGTTGGTATTGCTTCAATTAATGCTTCAAGCATGATCATTAATGCATATCCTAATCCGTCAAATAACAAAGTAACTATTCAATTGGCTGAAGGACAAGGTACATATTCAATCCAGGTTTCTGATCTTTCAGGAAGGATTGTTTCTACCGGTTCTACCAATCAATCTACTTATGTAATTGAAAAATCAGGTCTGTCAAGCGGTGTTTACTTCCTTAAAGTGACTAATACCAAAGGTGAGACCACTGTAAAGAAGATCATATTCTATTAATAGTTTAGGTTTAAACAAATCATCAAAAGGGCTTCCAATCGGAAGCCCTTTTGATTGATACATATTCTCATATAAGTTCTCAATATGGTCGCAATTGGTTTTCAGTATATTTGATGAAATTCCTCCATAATTAATTTAAAATCAATAACATGAAAAAAGCATTTACTTTATTTACAGTTCTCGCTCTTGCATCATGCGGACAAATGAACACCAAAGAAGACGATTCAAAGAAACTGCCAACTATGACGGCTTCTGCATCGACCAAAGATTGGAAGACACTCGATCAAGGTGGTTATTCCATACAGTATCCTTCCAACTGGGAACTTATCAGTGCTCCGCAAAGCCCACTGTTATTCCAGATTGCCGGACCTACTGTGTCAGACACTGATGCTTCACGGCCAAGTATTAATCTTGTTACGGAAGATCTTACCGGTAAAAATATAGACCTTGATACCTATGCTAAAGCATCATTGGATGAGATCAAATCGGCATATAAAGACGCAAAGATGATAGAAAATAAAAAAATGACTGTAGGGTCAACTACTTACTTCAAATTTTTATATACCGCTACAATAAGCAATACTTCAGCAGAACTGGAACAATGGTTTCGTATAGATAAGGAGAAAGCGTATGTACTTAGCTATATAACTACACCGGCAAGGTACAATGAGTTCAAGGAAACGAGCGAAAGTATGTTTACAACCTTTACTGTTAAGAATTAACAAACTTGTATGGTTTTCAGGCAAGCTGTTGCAATATGCATTTCAGTTATTTTGAGTGGCATTCTATCTGCTCAAACTATCGTTAATCCAAAACTAGATACTAAGCTATCAGTACTTAACGAAAGGGCTTATTTTAATTTTCCTGCGGGTACGGCAAGCACGGAAAGAACCACCGATATTATGTCTGCCCCGCATAATGTTAATGAGGAAACAAGAATAGTATATAGTAGTGGAGCGGAAAAGCTGGTATTCTTTGCACAGGAACTATACCTTGTTTCGGATAGAAACCTGTTTAAAGAACTTTGTAATGATAGTGCATATAAGGTAAATTTCACCAGTAAGGAATTCTCTGGCCACGATTCGATGTATAGTATCTTATCTACCCCGGTTCATTATGACTCATCTCAAACAGCCATATTAATCAATAGCCTGTTGGTGCAAACGCCTGATAGTTCACTTTTCAGGGTAGATGCGTATATAAATGCCGCGGCCTTTACCAGCAGGATACAGTTCCAGGCCTTGACAGAGAATATATTTCATACCTTATCTAAAGGAGTGCGAACCATGAAAAGAAACGAAAAAACTGAAGAATATTATTTGCTTGATAGTACTCAGGCCTTTTATTTTCACCTTCCGTTTAACTATTGCATAACGGTTGATCAGGCATATGATTTCAAGGTGTTTAAGTTTCATAAATTCCGGAAGTTTACTGATAATGTGTGGGGAGATATGCTTATATATATTGGCAATCATCCTTCATATGTTTACATGGACTACGGTCTTGATGAAGCTAATGCCATGAAAGATTCAAGCCTGTTTTTGAGTGAACAAACGCAATGGATGTTCTTTAGCGATAATATGCAGGGAATTTTTCTGAAAGAACAGGTACTTCAGAAAGATGACAATGGGGCAGGTGCTAAGATGCATGTAGCTATGATAACTAATGATCAGGGACTAATGCCGGAGCTGACTAAAATAGCGGAAGATATTAAGTTGCTAAAGAAATAAAAAAGCCGCATTATATAATGCGGCTTTTTTTATTGGTCAATACTATATTCTTAGTACATGTGTAACCCGCCATTAACGGCCATATTAGCGCCGGTAATGTAAGCTGCATCATCAGATGCTAAATAAGATACCATTTTAGCAATTTC
>Ga0210386_10002038_pt1 | contig 17640 bp, 17 predicted proteins | sample IncBWH32OmetaG_FD_160091 | JGI IMG/M metagenome (GOLD analysis project Ga0210386, IMG submission 160091) | Forest soil microbial communities from Barre Woods Harvard Forest LTER site, Petersham, Massachusetts, United States - Inc-BW-H-32-O ... | reverse complement strand
TGGTCGTCAAGGCACCGGTTACGGGCGGAAACTGCGATCCGTATGTCAACTATAGCTGCCTTGGCGCTTATCTGGGGAGTGATTTCGTAACGCGCCTATATCGCTACTACGCGCTTGAATGGGGACACGACGGGGCGCCGAGTGACCCCAAGGCTCCCCCCGCCCGCCGCCCGGAGGCTGTCTGGCCGGCGACCCCGCAATCGACACCGCCGATGCCCTTCACTGAATGGCCTTATGGCGGCTCTCCTTCGATCGGCGTCACAAGGCCTAGTTCGGCAGACAGTCCGCTGATGGTCGCGCTAGGCAACACCCCGCTGGGTGAGGCGATGAGCGCTTCCCATATTCAGGTTTATGGCTGGATCGAACCAGGCGCCAACCTTAGTTCCAACACGGTGAAACCTGGCGGCAACGTGCCGGTTGGTTATGACTATACGCCGAACACCGCCCAGCTCGATCAGGCCGTTTTCTACATCGAGCGCCTGCCTGATACCGTGCAGAACGATCATTTCGATTGGGGTTTTCGTGTCTCCGGCATCTATGGCGTCGACTATCGCTACACCACGGCCTACGGCTTTTTGAGCAACCAGTTGCTCAACCACAATCTCGTAAACGGCTTTGATATGCCGATGCTGTACGCGGACCTCTATTTTCCGGTCATGCAGGGTCTCAATGTGCGCATCGGACGCTTCATTTCAATTCCTGACATTGAGGCACAGCTGGCGCCGAATAATTACACGTATGTCCACTCGTTAACCTACACGTACGACAATTTCACCAATACCGGGATCTTGGGCACGTTGGCCGTCACCCGAAATTGGATGGTCCAATTGGGTCTGGTCGTCGGCACGGAGACGATGCCGTGGAACGTAGGTGCTCGAATTCCCAACCCCGATCCAAATCCGCTCTATCCTGGGACGACGATGCTCAAGGACCCGGGCGCGCAACCATCGGCTGTAGCCGGCCTACGCTGGACATCTGATAGCGGACGGGACGCTGTCTACCTGGTCGCCAATTCAATTAACAGTGGCGCGTGGGGCTACAATAACCTGAATTGGCTCGGAGGGACTTATTATCACAAGTTCAACGATCAGTGGCACATCGGCTTCGAGACTTGGAATATTCACGAGTACGGGGTGCCGAACCTTGATAATCCGGTGGCGGCGGCGGCCATAGCCAACGGCGGCACACCTTTCAGCCCGCAAATCATGCCGTTCAATGCTCCGAACGCGGCGCATTGCGGCAACGCAGTGGCGCTGACCTGCACCGCCGACGAGCAGTCGTTTCTCCTCTACGTAAATTACTCGCCAAACAAGCTGAACAACTTTACGTTCCGGACCGAATTTTTTATGGACCCCGAGGGACAACGGACCGGAGTCGTGACCAATTACGCCGACGTAACGTTGGGCTGGCAACACTGGTTCTCGCCTCAGATCGAGCTTCGTCCCGAAATAGCTTATTATCGCTCGCTTAACGCAAATGCGTTCAACGGCAACGCCAATGCGGGAATAGCGCCGTCTCGAAATTGGGCAGTGATCGCTGCCAGCGACCTCATCTTCCACTTCTGAACGCAGTTCGGAAATTGACCCGAGCGCAGGCGCCTTCGCCTGCGCTCGCACACAGTGATAGAAAACTTGCAGCGTTCGCGCGGCTGTTAGCGGCGTTTCGCTGCTTTCCCCGAGGCCGTCCGTTCATTACCTGATGAACGGACATCGTCAGACCGGGCCGGCTGGTCCGAAAAGTGCCAATAGGCGACATCGCATGCTCAATCTGAAATGAAAGAGGTCGCCAACTGAGGCGGTCATTCGGGAGCATCCACCTCTTCAACGGGCCTCAGAAAAACGCTATTATTCGCTCCAACATGGTCATCCGGGGAATGTTGGCTGAAATGAGCAGACAGGTAGCTGTAGTGCTTTACGCGGTGGCGATGGCAGCCGTCATAGTCGGTGTAGATTTAGTGTTCTTCAGAAACCGATTCTGGGAACGGCTGACAGTGAATATCGGCATTGTCTTGGTGTTCGCGGCTTTCTACTTTAGATTCCTCACGCGTCCATGAGGTCGCCGTCCTCGAGGTCGAAAGCGAGCTAGTCGAAAGGGGTCTCACAAATTTAAAAGGGGCCACTAAGCCTTTGGGGGATCGAATGGGGTCGGTACCCGACACTGCATAGGAACAGACCAGCAATCTGGAACGGTTCTTGAACAAGGGAGCCGGAGCGACCGACCGCTATCGTCCCGCTCGAATGTCTGCCTTGGATCAATCGCGTCACTTTGACCGCGTGCCGCTCACTTCCGGTCTTCCCCAAATAGCAGACATTCTCAGAGTCATTCGGTATGTCTCAAAAGTGCCAACACCGGAAGCCCCCGTGCGAGGCGGTGCTCGCGTGTCGATTCGGCAACAGATCTAAACAATAGTTGTACAAGGCGCAGATACAACTTTCGCGCAATTTTCTCTTGTGGGATGCAGGGAACGACGCTTTTTGATCAATCGGGGACTGGAAATGAATCGTTTTGCTAATATCGGAGCCTGGCTGCTCGTGTTTGGATTGGTCGGCGCTGCATCTGCGGCTGATCTTCCTGCACGGCCCTACACCAAAGCTCCCTCGATTGGCGCACCGGTCTATGATTGGAGCGGCTTCTATATCGGCGTCAACGGCGGTGGCGGGTCTAGCCAGAATTGCTGGACTGGCGGCGTTCCAGTGCCGACCGCCCTAGGTTGCCACGATGCGACGGGTGGTCTGGTCGGCGGTCAGATCGGCTATCGCTGGCAGATGACCAACTGGGTATTCGGTCTCGAAGCCCAAGGTGACTGGGCGAACCTGAAAGGATCCAACACCAGCGCGATTGGAACATTCTTCGGTTTACCGTTCTCGAACCAGACCAAGATCGATTCCATCGGCCTCTTCACCGGTCAGGTTGGCTATGCCTGGAATAACATGCTCTGGTATCTGAAGGGCGGCGCGGCCGTCACCCACGACAATTATAATGGGATCACTAACTTCACTGCCGGCGGCTTTCCAGCAGGCACCGCCTTCGCTCTGGCCAGCGAAACCCGTTGGGGTGGTGTGGTTGGGACCGGCATCGAATTCGGCTTTGCTCCGGGTTGGTCGGTCGCGCTCGAATATGACCATCTCTTCATGGGGAGCGGCAGCCTCAACTTCTTTGCGCCTCCTGTGACCGGTGTTGGATTCGTCTTCGCCGACACCATCAAGCAGGATGTCGACATGGGCACCGTCCGGCTGAACTACCGCTTTGGTGGTCCTATCGTCGCAAAATACTGATCGACTTTCATTGTCCGATCCGCTGTAACAATCAAAGCCTCGGCACTGTCGGGACTTTTTTGTTGCCGCCTCGATTGATGGTGACCGGGGTGAATGTCTGCCTTGGATCAATCGCGTCACTTTGACCGCGCGCCGCTCACTTCCGGTCTTCCCCAAATGGCAGACATTCTCAGGGTCATTCGGAATGTCTCAAAAGTGCCAGGAACGTCCGCTGTACTTCCGCTTAACCCCCAAGAGCGGAAGTGCAGCGGACGTCGCTGATGGTCCGGCTCGCGCCATCAACCGAAGTCGCCGGACTTATTCGATCACCTCGTCGGCGAGCGCGAGCAAGGTCGGCGGCAGTTCAAGGCCAATCGACTTTGCGGCCTTCAAGTTGACCACAAACAGATAGCGCGTCGGCTCCTCGAACGGCAAATCGGCAGGCTTGGCCCCCTTGAAAATCCGATCGACCAGGGAGGCGGCGCGTCCGAAGGATTCCTTGAAATCGGCTCCATAGGACATCAAGCCGCCGTCGCGAACATAGAAATCGAATTCGTAAATCGCCGGCAGACGATGGGCGGCGGCGTAGTCGAACACACGCTTCCGATTCAGAAGGGTAAGCGCATCGGCCACCATGAGGATAGCGTCGGGCTGTTCGCGATCCATCGCGATGAATGCGTCGGCGAAATCGTCAGGCTCGGCGACGCCGAGCGGTAGAACGGCGGTGCCGAGAGATTTGGCGGCGTCGGCCGACGCCTGATAACGCAGTGTCATGCCGAGGTCTTCCTTGTTCCATAACATCGCGACCTTGCGCATGCCCGGCACCGCCTGCTTGAGCAGCCCCAGACGCTTGGTGCTCAGTGTCGTTGCGTTGTCCGATATACCGGTCACGTTCCCTCCGGGCCGCGCCAAACTAGCGATAAGGCCACTTGCGACTGGATCGCCCGCGCCAAGGACGACGACCGTGGGAATGCCGGTGGCCTTCATCGCGTCGGCGGGCGGCCAACCGAGGACCACCACGGCATCGAACTTGCCCGCAGCAATATCCCGAGCGAGTTGCGGCAGCCGGGCAAGCTGCGCATCCGCGCCGTAGGCCTCAATTTCCAGGTTTTGACCGAGCGTGTAGCCACGCTGCGCCATTGCCCCGGTGAGTAGCTTCCCGATGGGGCTGTCTTCAGGTATCGCCGGGGTCGCGGTAAACGTCGCAAGGCGATAGGTCTTTGCGGTCTGCGCGGCGACGCCGTAAGGCGCGGCTAACGAAGCGCCAGCAAGTAATTGAAGGACATCGCGGCGTCTCATGGATTGCTCCTTTGCCAGCTAATCACGCAGGCAGGAACTCGTCGGTTGATTGAAGAGTGACGCCCGCCGTTGGCGGGACACTGCGCGCTGCCGTACCGTGATTCAGCATCTCCGCTTCAAGGGCGTCCACGCAGACTAGCGGATTTGATCGGCCAGGAAAACAGGTCCTGTTGCTCGGGCCGCTGTCGCTGATGGGTCAATCGCGTCATTTGGCTGTCGGCTGACAACTTCGGGTCTTCCCGCCAAGCAGACATGCCAAGCGGCGGCTGGCATGTCTCAAAGCTGTCACAACCAGACTCATCCACCGCAGCAAATTCGCTGGGCGTACATCCTCGCCCCGGCTGGAAAGCCGAGCCATCCCGGAAGTAGGCAGGAGAGCCCGCTAAATCGAGCTAGCGATATCCAGCGGCCTGCAGTTCAAAGAGTTCGGAATAGCGGCCTGACTGTGCCAGCAACTCGTCGTGGGTGCCGGCCGCTTCGATCTGGCCCTCGGCAAGCACAAGAATGCGGTCGGCCATGCGAACGCTGGAAAAGCGATGGGAGATCAGGATGGCTGTTTTTCCGGAGCTGAGTTCCTTGAAGCGCTGAAACACCTCAAATTCCGATCGGGCGTCCAGCGCCGCGGTCGGCTCATCGAGGATCAGCACCGCGGCTTCCCGCATATAGGCGCGCGCAATCGCAATCTTCTGCCATTCTCCACCGGATAGTTCGACCCCGTCCTTGAACCGCTTGCCGATCATCTGCTGGTAGCCGCCCGACAATTTGGCAATCACTTCGTCGGCCTGGCTGCGCTTCGCGGCGCGCTCGATGCGAGCCCGGTCGTCACGAGCGGCGATCTTGCCGACCGCGATATTGTCGCCGGCGTTGAGATTGTAGCGGACAAAATCCTGGAAAATGACTCCCATGTTGCCACGCAGCGCCTCCAGATCGTATTCGCGCAGGTCATGGTCATCGAGCAGGATCCGGCCTTCGACCGGATCATAGAGCCGTGCCAGAAGCTTTACTAAAGTTGTCTTGCCGGCACCGTTCTCGCCGACCAATGCGAGTACCTCGCCGGCGTGAAGGGTAAAGCTGAGATGGCGTACGGCCCATCGCTCCGAGCCGGGATAGCGAAATCCGACGTCTTCGAATTCAAAGCCGCGCTCGATCGGATCTGGAAAACTTCTTGGATTTGCCGGTGACAGGATTTCCGGCTTTACCTCGAAAAATGAAAACAGGTCGTTGAGATAGAGCGCCTGGCCGGCCGTGCTCGAGAAACTGGTCAGCAGGCCTTCGAGCAGGCTGCGCAAGCGCAGGAACGAGCCGGCAAGGAAGGTCAGATCGCCGATTGAGAACTTCCCGGTCAGTGTGCGCCATGTGATGTAGGCGTAAGCCAGATAATACCCCACGGTGCCGATCGCGGTGAATAGTCCTCCCCAGCCGGCGCGCCGCAACGCAAGCCGACGGTTCGCTGCGTAAAAGTCGGTCGCAAGGCGGATGTATCGATCGATCAGGAAGCCATTGAGGCCGAAGATCTTCACCTCCTTCGCCGTTTCCACGCTGGCCGCTGTCTGCCGCACATAGTCAAGTTGGCGCCGCTCCGGCGTGCGGACAAAATCGAGCGAGTAGCTTTGGGCGTTGAAATGTGCCTCTCCGATAAATGCCGGGACCAGGGCCAGAAGGAGCAGGGCGATCAGCCAGGGTGCGTAAAAAATCAGACCGGCGGCAAAACTGATGACGGTGACGATATCTTGCGCCTGACTGAACAACTGCCCCATCAGGGTCATTCTTCCGCTGGTTTGACGGCGCGCCCGCTCGAGTTGATCCTGAAATTCGGAATCCTCGAAGTCCTCCAGATCCAGCTTCGCGGCATGCTCCATCAGTCGCACGCTTGAAGCGTTGGTCACGCGCTCCGCAAGCAGGCTGTCGACAAGCGAGACGACGCGCCCAAGGACGTCCGCCATCACCGCCAGCGCAAATTCGGCAAGCAGCAGCAGGATCAACCGGTTCAACAGGCCGCTCGCGAGCCACAACCCCGGCGTTTCCGGCTTGTCCGGCATCTGCACAAGCAGCACCACGTTGTCGATGATGAGCTTGCCGACGTAGAGGGTGACAACCGGCAATACCGCTCGAAACAGCCGCAACACCAGCGATGCCGCCGTCAATCCGCGGCTGGTGCGCCAAACCATCAGCAGAAAGGGGCGCAGATTCTTCAGGGCGCCGACACGCTCCTTGAGCGATGTGCCGGCTTTTGCAGAAGACCCGAAAACGGCCGGGCCGGAGGGCGGCCGTGCGTCTCGACCGCCATTGCTATATTGCCGCGGCATCCAAGGGATTCCTGTGAGCGTCGCATGGGCATGGCGGGGTGTTATACGACCGGCGACGGCGCTCCGTCGACATCGATCGCCGTTCAATGCGGTGATGCTCAGCCGATCGAGCCGGGCGTGGACGGCGCCGCATGAACCGCTCCCCTGATCGGCGCGAACGGTCTCAGTTCCTTCGGCCGCCTGTCTGAATGGAGACGATCCCGCCGTCATAAGCGGGCACGCAACATCTGCAGGTGCAGCAGGGATATCACGTCTGGCTGAAGCTTCTAACCTTAAATTTAATAGTGATGACGAAATGCATTCCCACGTCTGGTTTACCCCAACACCCAGACGGGAAATCCAATGACCAGCCTCAAAACATTAAGCGCTATCGCGATTATTTCGGCTGCGGTCGCCACGCCGGTGTTCGCTCAGGATGCGATCGGGCCGGGCTATCGTTTGACACCGTCCTTCACGGCCTATCGCGGATCGCATCATCGGGATTTTCGCGGAGCATACAATCGGTCGGACGCGCAATTTTATGCACGCCCTCTGTCGAACAAGGAGCGCTGGAATATCCAGGACTTTGGCTTCAGCGGACGCGACCCCTCGAGGGTGGGCGGTGAAGACGCGTGGCTCCACCCCGGTGGCTGAGTGTGGCCAAGTCCTGGTTGGCGATAGCAGCGACGCACCGCTGCCGCCTGCCAGTGCACTTGATACCGTCCACTGTCCGGCGACAGTGCCCACCGCTTGGAGGCGAGCCCGGTTAATTGAAAGCACAGTCCTTAGTAATTCCCTAATCCGTCTCTGACCCAACCAACGGACGCTCGATCACGAGATGTCACGACCGGTTGAAGTTTTTAACAGGCAATTTAGTGGTGATGCCGGACCGTTCTCCCTAATGCAGGCTGTTCTATCGGGAAACGTCTGACGGTGGGCTCACAAAATTAAACGGAGCCACCATGACCAAAATCAAAACACTAAGCGCTATTGCCATTTTTTCCGCTGCTCTCGCCACGCCGGTTTTCGCCCAGGATGCGAGCGTAGCTGCGCCTCGTCATGTCCGAGTCCATGATCAGTCGAATTATCGTGGAGCGTACGACCGGGTTAACGGCGCGCCCTTCGATGCCGCCCCGCAGACGCCGGAGCAAGTGAGAAACCAGGAAAATTTTGGTTTTAGCGGAAGAGACCCCTCGAGAATTGGCGGCGAATCCCCGAACCTCAATCCCCCGAGCTGATATTCCGATTGGTTGCTTCCGGGTTAACTCGGAAGCAACCCTCTATCAGCTATGCTCCCGATGCGCGCGCCACGCCCTGGCGGTCCGACAGGCGGGACCAATCACGACCCGGCGGCTTTTCGACCTCGCGCCATCCCCCGAGCTAATCAGCTTTTTCAAAATCACGGGACCGGCGGGCAAGTGTAAAACGCTTGTCCTGTCGGTGCGGGCAGGTGCGGACAAGAAACTCAAGCTCCGGACATGTCCAAAACTTTCCGGATTACGGCTGTCCGGATTACGGTGACGGTGCACTAAAAATTTTCGTCCGCCGTCCGCAGTTCGTGTTGATGGACCGCCTCACGGCGCGCCATGTCGATGGAGTGCACTATCACCGCAATTCTGTCACCGCAATTGCGGGAACCTTGCCAGGCCCGGGGCGTTCATGCCCCATGATTGCCCTCAAAATGCCCTTGGCCGTTGTGGCCGCAATGGCAATTTGTCCGGTCCATGCCGAGTCCGGTCGCGCCGCATTCTATGGCGGCGGGCGGACTGCAAGCGGCGAAGTGACCGGGCCAGGGGGACTCACGGCAGCCCATCGAACATTGCCGTTCGGCACGGTGGTGCTGGTCACCAACGTCAAAAATGGCAAATCCGTTGTCGTGCGAATTACAGATCGTGGGCCATATGGCCGTGGCCGCATCATCGATGTGAGCCGTGCCGCTGCGATCGAACTCGATATGCTCAGGAGCGGTACCGCAACGGTTAGCGTGGAGCGACGATAGACGGGGCAGGGTGGTTGCGCGTCAAGGAGGTCATTCTCGCGCCAGTAACAAGGAGAAAACAATGACCGAACTCAAAACCCTCAGCGCGGTTCTTGTTGTTTCCGCCGCGATCGCGACACCGGTTTTTGCACAGGACGGCGGTCCGATCGGGTGGGGGCGCGATTGGAGATCGCAGCCGGTGCCGTATCGCGGCAGATCCTGCATTCAAGGTCCGGGATTCGGGCAGCCCTGCCCGGGGCCGCTGTATGGCTGGAGCGTAGGCCGAGACAGGTCGAGGGTCGGTGGCCTGGCGCCATCGCTGCGGCCATCGGGGAGCTAGAGCGTTTTCGAGCGAAGTGGACACCGGTTCGCGTGAAGAAAACGCGTCAAAACAAAAGATTAGAGCCCGGTTCTGATTCTATCAGAACCGATAAGGCTCTAGAGCCATTTCCACTTCAATAGCTGCATCCTTCGAGACGCATCGCGGAGCCTGTCATCGGGCGCGCATTCGCGCGACCCGTTGGCGATGCTCCTCCCGAGTGAGCGCGGACGCGCTCATCCGGGGATGAGGTCCGAGACCCTTCCTAATCCAACGCCCTCGTGGTGAGAAGCGCGTCTTCCCGGCAGCGCTTGCGCTGTCCGGCGCGCGTCTCCGGACGATGCTTCGCATCGCCTTGAGAACCATGAGGCCACAGGAGAAGCCGCAATGATTCGAGTGAACCGGAAGCGCTCGAGTGGCCGTTTTCTGAGAGACGCCGATTGCTCCGGTGACGGTGTGGCAGCCGGCCTGCCGGCCGAATGCTTCAACCCGGACGCCGCGGTGATGCGCGCCGGCCCAGCGTTTTCATTTTCGTCATGATGTGCACCGCTTTGGTCTGAGGAAAACCGGACGGCTTCGGCCGTGATGCACTCGCTCTCAGCAGTTATGGTGGCGGTGCACCTAATACCGTTCAATGTCCGACGACAATGCTCATGGACTGTTTTAAGGCGAGCTATTTCAGTTCAACTTTCTAACCAGGAATTTAACGGCGATGGTGCAATGCACTCCTATCTCTTGTTTGTCCGCAACAGGAATACGAGAGATACAATGACCAAAATGAAAGCACTAAGTGCTGTGATAATTCTTTCCGCCGCAATCGCCACGCCGGTGTCCGCTCAGGATGCGATCGGGCCGGGCTACGGTTTGGAGCTGCAGCCCGTCACGAACTATCGGTCGAACTATCGCGTACCGTCTGATCAGAATTTTCGCGGAGCATACGACCAGTCGGGCGAGCCGTTCCATGCCCCGTCTCTATCGAATAAGGAGCGCGATAACATACAGGACTTTGGCTTCAGTGGACGCGATCCATCGATGGTCGGCGGCGAAGACCCCTACCTTCACCCCGGCGGCTAATGTCCTGGCTGGCGATGGCAGCACCGGCCCGGCTTGCCGTGTTTCGAAAGGATAGCGGCACCAACGAAAACCCCGCCCAATGGCTTGGGCGAGGTTCGTAGGGGGTGTGCTACGTGAACAGCACCGCAGCGTAATAGCAGTGATTCCCGAGTAGTGGGATCAAGCCGGTGTGAGAAAAACGTGATCTCTGGTTTACCCACAGGATGTATTGGGCACTTGCGATTTCACAACGGTATTACGGTGACGGTGCACTGAGTGCCGTCCCATGTCCGGCGACAACGCTCATGGACCTGTCTTAAGGCGCGCTGTTGAGTGCAGTGTCATCGTCATCGCAAAAGACAGCCGTCAGGATGTCAGTATGGCGAGCGATGGAGCGATGGGTCTTCACCGCCTATTAGACTTGGATGACATCTGTCTGCGTCCTCGCTGTTCGCGCCAACTGATAGGCACCGTTTCGTCCTCAAACGACAAAAAAATTCGGCCTCTCGCAGAAAAAACGTTTTGAGGAAGCGCCCGGCGCGGGGGCGGCGTTTCCATCTGGTGATGGCGCGCACCGTTCGTTGGATTGCCAAGTTAGCGGCGAGGCAACATGGTTATGTTACCGGATGCGATGCAGAGATGCTTTTGGCAAAGGCGTACAGCCGATGCGACGGGGCATCGGGATGCATCGTTCGCGTGTCGGCAGTCCTGCTGACCGCCCCGGCGTCATCGAGTGCTGTTGGCGTTGCGGCGCTTGGTCGATGTCCGCCTTGGCGTGCATTGCGGACTCAAGTCGGACATCGCGTGAGGTCCGAAAAGTGCCACAAGCAGACATCAGTTCGATTTTGACGGTGAGGACTCTAGGACGTTGTAAGCCTGTCGCGCAAAGCTTGACTGAGGCGGCTGTGCCGGACGCCGGTTAGTTCGTGCGGTGCGGAGGCTTCTTCTTTCGATGCTGTGTCGGCTGCGTTACCGTTGGAGGCTGCGAAGGTTGCGGCGAGTAGGCACAAGAGGCACAGCCACCGCAACCGCCTAAGGCCAGCCTTGGTTTTTGGAAGAGCGGTGGTGGTCCAGCATTTTCCTTGTCGAAGACATAGAACGTCGCCAAACTGACGTCGGAGATTTCCTCCTCACCAAAAAAGAGTTCGTGCTTCTGCGAGGGCGGTGATGTATTCGCCGACGCTTCGCTAGTTGAGGCGCACGCACCGCTTGCCATCGAGAGAGACATGCCGGCAAACCCTAAGGCGGGTAAGGCTTTGCTCCGACGCCTGCCTATGGAGGAGCGCTTTGGCATGGCACAATTCTCCCGCTTGCTTGGGCATACTGAACTCTGATGTTCCTCTTGCGAGCTGCCGGCTTTTCTCCATAAGCCTTCTTATAGCAGAAGCGCTCCCCGTGGGGAAGCGCGCGCCGGCGCACGGGCCCGATGTCGTCGTCACGTATCAATCCCCATCCGAGCCCGCAGCTCGGGCCTCGCTCGCCGGAGGCGCAGTCGAGCGCGATCGCGTCACAGCAATATTAGACCGGCGGGCAGAGCCGTATGCGAACCTTGCATCGGCGAGATTGCAATGGAATGGCGACCTCCCGGACCGGCGCCGCCGGAGCACTCGAGCGGGGCGCCGCCCTCAAAGGTCGCCGTTCGCGTTCGGCAATAGACTAATTGGCGATCAACGAACCGTTTCACCTTATGATTACGACTGAAGTAAATCCTGCGGAAAACAGAACAAGTGATCGCGATCATACGCGCGCTTGACGGCGCGAAGTCGATGAAAGTTGTCGCCATAATAAGCGTACTTCCAATTTGGCAGATCGTCCTGAAGATAATTTACGTAGACCCCATCGGAATAGTACGGCTTCAAGGCGCTGCGGAAGCCAGTTGTCCAGCTTTGCATCTTCTCGGCCAAACTCGTGTCGCTTGGAGGATAGACGCCAATAAACGTGAAACTGAACAGGCTGTCTCTCCAGAAGAAAGCCGTTTCGCTCGACCCCTTGTCCCGAATTCGTCCCCCAAGCGGTTCTATGAATGCAAAGGTTAGATTAGGAGGCTTAAGCTCCGTCGGATCGTTACCCGCGCGCAGATTGACCGGCCTTGGGGCCTTCTCGAAAGACTCCATAATGGTATCGATCGCCGCGTCTGGGAAATCGTTCTTCAGGAACCCGCTTTTCCAGATCTGCGCCGTTCCCGGCCAAGCACAGCTTGCCTCGGCAGCTGTGAATGAGGGCAGCGTCGTCAGTGCCAGAGATTGGCTGAGTGAATCGGGGGCACCAAAGTCACGGAGAACCTTTGACAAATATTGAGCGCCAGATTGCCAGGGTCCATTGTAGAAAACGCTGAGCAGCGAACTGGGGCTTCCCTCTTGATTGAATACCAAGACCGGCATCAATGTTAAGCGATCGTCTCCCTTTGAACGCATCCAATCGCGAAAGAACTGCAACAACTTGCGAGTGGCCGCCCATGAATACCTCAATGTGCCGGCCGTAAATGCCGGCTCGATTGGATGCAATCGAAAGGTAAAGCTCGTTATAGCTCCGAAGTTGCCGCCACCCCCACCGCGCAGCGCCCAGAACAGCTCGGGTTCATTGTCTTCACTGACTCTCGCCAAGTGTTTGCCTTGGGCCGTGACAATGTCTGCTTCCACTAAGTTATCTATTGTCAAGCCGCAACTGCGCGCGAGCGGCCCCAAGCCACCGCCCTGAGCCAGTCCCCCGACGCCGACCTGAGGACATCCACCACCTGTCGATGCATAACCGCGCGGGCAGGTCGCAAGGTCGACCTGCCCCCAGAATGCACCACCGCCGACCGTAACAGTCTTGTTGCGGGCATCGAAACTTATCGATTGCAGGGCGCTCAGATCGATGACCATTTGGCCATCCCGCACTGCGTATCCCAACGCACCGTGCCCGCCACAACGGCACGTCGCTCTGATTCCGTTTGCGGCGCAAAACTTAACGCAAGTGACCACGTCGTCCGCGCCTAAACAAGAGACAACAGCCAAGGGATGCGAATCGATTCGTGCATTGAAAACCTTTCGACCATCCTCATATAGCCGACCATCTGTTGGAAGAAGCAACGGCCCACGCAGTCTCCTGCGAAGGGCGTCCCAATCACTCTTCCTTGCACCCAACACAAATGTTTCCCGCCGGATGTTGAATGCAGTCTCCGTTGCGGAACTGCCCGGCTCAGCTCGAGTCGAGGGCGTCAAAGCCAGTGACGCTGCAGCAATCGACGCGCCGCCGGCCAGAACATCCCGCCGGCTCTGCGTGTTGCTCATCAGGCATCTCCTGGTTCGAATGGCTCGTGGCAACGTGATTTATGGGTGCTACGGCCGCATGCGCGCCCGCGACTGATTGCGCTATCAGAGAGACGGGAGGCCCCAGAGTACCGGGAGGATGGAATTGCGTCCAACAGCCTGACGTTGAGCATCGGCTTCCTCGCGGAGTAGGCGCGACCAACACTAAAGCGTCTGCTGTCGGCGGCGTCGGGTTCCTTGGCCAGACGAATGTTCTGAAACGCAGCGAGGCGTGGGACGATAGCACGTCTATCTGCGATCGACGTGTTGCATTGCGAGATGTGACCCGTTCGAATGACCGTTGTGGGTCCAACTCGGACCTCGGCCCACGTCTGAGCTTGGCCCGTTCATCCCTCAACAACGGACATGCGGGCAAAGCCGTCCGGTCCGGAACGGTTGATCGATGCTCAACGGCGCTTCTTGGGCATCTTTAAGAATTCCGCAGGCTCGGCTTCTAGGACTGCCGCCAACTTCGCGATGATCTTCAAGCTCACGTAGAATTTCCCTTTTTCAAGCTGGCTCAGATAGCTCCGGCTGATTTCCGCCTCATGTGCAAGATCGCCCTGCGCAAGCCCCTTGGCATGGCGCAGCCGGCGAAGATTGGTAGCGAAGACATCCCGCAAGTCCATGCGAGATGCGAATCGCGGACAACATGTGCAGCGCGGCTTCCAACATTCGCAAATCGCTTGCTGAAACGGGATGCGAATGTTGCAATCGGACCACTCGCGCCGCCAGTTCCGGGGAACTGACCGCCAATGCCTGTCATTGCTCCGAACCAGCAAGGGAGGACCGCATGACATTGCAGACCCGCATGCCCGCCTACGCGATCCTCGCCACCGTTGCGCTGTCCGGTGGGCCGGCCCTGGGCGACGACAGCCCGGCGCCGCTGCCAGGCGCGGACACCGATATCCTGGTCGATATCGCGCCCGCTCCGCCGGATTACTGCTATCGCTTCGGCTTGCGCTTCTGGGCGAAGCGAACGCTGTTCGACAAGGCCGGACGATGCCGATGCGCCGTCTGCGGCTGGCATGTTTCGCCGCCGCGCCGGGAGTGCTGGCGGGTTTGTTAGGATCTGTCTATGCCTTGCTTGATGCCATCTGGGTTTCTGCGTGTGTGCTTGGCCCTTGGCCCTCTATGCGTTGCGCCTGTCGCCGCCTGCGGCCTGCCGGCCTATTTGCCAAGACGCTCAAGCAATCTTGCTACCGATGTCGGATGCCAAGCGCGCCGTCTCGGCGTGAGGATACCCCTGCTGTTTAATTCGCTGGCAATAGCCCAAATGCTAGTCACGCCCTGTGCGCGTAGTTCCTCGATGATGCCTCTCAAATTGATCGCACGCTGAGTCGCGTTCGCGGTCAGTTGTGCCACGGCTTTAGCATTGCCGGTCTGCTTTCCTCGAAGGGCACGCGCGCCGTTGGGGTTGCCCAACTTCACACCGCGCGCCTTGGCCATGGCGAGCGATGGAGCGAGGGGTCTTCACCGCCTATCCGCGACGGATCGCGGCCACTAAAGCCGAAGTTCTCTATGTTGCGCTGAAACTCCGGGCCCGGATCGTAGCGATCGTTCGGCGGGGTCTGGATATAGGCTCCGCGAACATATCGTCGATGATGAACCCGGACATGGCGGGAAATTGATCCGCGCTGTGGTTTCAAACCATGACGGATTCCCGCCCCGGATGCGCCGGTGTCTTTCGCGAAAGCCGGCGCGGCGATCATGGTGGAAAGAACGAGCACCGCACTCGCCGCGCGGCCACGGGATCGAATGCAGGCCTCTCTCAGCATCAAGTCAGTGTGAGACGTGAAGCAGTTCACATGCGTACGTCGCGGTTCAAGCTAACTGAAATAGTGCAGATTTTTCTACGTTTCGAAGCCGAACGGGAGGCATCCCATGAAGCCGGGGTTCCGCGCGTGTTCAGCCAAAACGGTCGCACCAAATGAAATTCAATTGAATGGTGTCGGCGGATTGCGCGAACTCAGCTTCACGCACATCGGCGATCACACGACAGAACGGAGAAATCCAATGACCAAGCTGAAAACACTTAGCGCAGTTATAATTCTTTCCGCCACCGTTGCGACACCGGTGTTCGCTCAAGACGCGGCCGCGCGCAGGCCGCAGCCCCGCCCGACCCATCATAGCCGAGCGTACGATCAACAGAATTTTCGCCGAGCCTATGATCAGTGGAACGGGCCGGTGGTTGTCACCCCACCGGCGCGTTACAATTGGGACACGAATGGCTTTGGCTCTAGCGGAAGGGACCCGTCGAGAGTCGGCGGCGAAGACCCTTACCTTCACCCCGGTGGCTAACGTCTTAGCTGGCGGTGGCAGCACCGGCCCGGCTTTCGCCGGGTTCGTCTCTTAGAACTACGGTTACACTGGTTACAGTGATTACACCTGTACTTGGTGCAACCACTGTAACCGGAGTCTTATAAGGAAATTATTTTCGAGTTTTAGGGGAGGTGGCCGCGTAAAAACCAACGCGCGGTTGGCATATCTCGCCGCTAGTCATCATTTTGCCGGGCAACACCCGGACGTTGACAGCTTTCATTCCGGTTAGATCAGCAATGACCTTCGGAACTGAGTTCGTCCTTGGCCGCCTTCAACGCCGCAACGATCTTGCGCCTTTCGTCCGATTTTGCGGACTTCATCCGCGTCGCCAACAATTACGGTGACAGTGCGCTTAACGCTGTTCACAATCCGACGATAGTGCTCATGGACCGCTTCGGACGGTTTCGGCCCGCGTTTGCTTGGACTGAGCGAGTGCTCGGCTTGAAAGCGAGCCACATCAATTGAGTGCATTTAATACAGCCCGTTCTCCGGCGGTAACTGTCGATCGCCACCGGCACCGATGCAAAGAACTCAATCAGCTTGACGACAATGGTGGGCGCACAAGGGATCGAACCTTGGACCTCTCCCGTGTGAAGGGAACGCTCTCCCGCTGAGCTATGCGCCCGGGATATTGGTGCACGATCAAAAGATCGGACAATGGACAATGCCAGAGCCCGCGATTTACGAAGTGCGGGCTATCGGTGTCAAGCTGTCAGCGCGTCAAAACAGGCGCGGATGGCGTCCCGGGCGGTTAATCCATCGGGCTTTAGCCGGAAACGCTCGACCGGCCGGCGATTTACGCAAAACGCTGTTTTGTTGAAGCGGATCAAGGTGATTTGGGGTGTCCAGTCCCCCGTCAAAAAATTTTCCGTTTCGCGCCCGACCCAAATCAGTCGCATATCCCATGCCGTCCCGCCTCCCAGAGGGGCGTTTCGCGATCGTCACGGACGTGAGGCGGGATGCGGTGGACGCGGATGGCGCTTCTGACGAGAGCGCCTGAGGCGGACGGCGAAGTCGTGTGGTCCTGACGCCTCGACGCCGGCGTCAAGTTGGCGGAGGCAACTCCGCTGGCGAGGGTGACAAACAAGCCCGATCGCCCGGGAGAGCACGAAGGAAACCGTAAAACCATTGCGCGGGGAATGCCGGGTGTTTCCGGTGTGACCGTGGTGACTAACGCGCGTGCTTTCTACACACCACGCGCGGCTGCGGGCGCACCAGACGCCCGGCATTCCCTGCGCCCTCTGATTCAGATGGCGGATGTTGGCTGTACAACTCGGGCGCTTTGCGTCGCGGGAAGATGGACGCATGTGTGAAATCAAGGCGACGTCATTCCGGGGCGATGCCAAGCATCGAACTACGATGTGCAGTTGCACATCTGAGAATCTCGAGATTCCCCGATGTGCAATTGCACATCTGAGGTCTGGTGCTTACGCACCATCCCGGAATGACGCAGTCCAGATTGTGCGTTGGCAGCTAGAAATATGAATCAGCGAAGCACTAATCGCGTCAAACCGACTGCCGGTATCTCACGCGCCCTGCTGGCGGGCGCGGGAGGCGTGGGACTGCAGCGCCCGGATGCGGTCGGCCAGCGTGCCGCCGCCTTCGGGAATGCCGCCTTGGGGGGCGGCCCCATTGGCCGGTCTTGCCGTTTTCGCCGGGATCGCCGGTTCGGCCGCCAGCATGGCCTCGATCGGCGAATTCGGCCCTTCGAGCTGCATCGCCAGTTTGGCGACTTCGGCGGCGATATCGTTGATGCGTTCGCGCAGCAGCGCATTTTCCATGCGCTCGGTCGCCCAGGAGCTTTCGGCCTGCTGCTGGATCGCGTTGAGGTCGCGCTGCA
>Ga0210386_10002035_pt1 | contig 17646 bp, 21 predicted proteins | sample IncBWH32OmetaG_FD_160091 | JGI IMG/M metagenome (GOLD analysis project Ga0210386, IMG submission 160091) | Forest soil microbial communities from Barre Woods Harvard Forest LTER site, Petersham, Massachusetts, United States - Inc-BW-H-32-O ... | reverse complement strand
CGGGCTCAAGACCGGCGTTGACGCCTATTACAAGATCGCCAGCGATCTGATCGACGAGGGGCAGTTCGGCGCGCCGATCATCCTGACCCCGTTCAACTATGAACAGGGTCTCGTCGACGGCGTCGAACTGACGACGAGCTACGAGATCGGCAACTGGTCGTTCTACGGCAATCTCGCGGCGTCGAAGGCGCTCGGCAAAGACATCATTTCAGCGCAATTCAATTTCCAACCGGACGAGCTGGCCTATATTGCCAACCACTTCATCCACCTTGACCACGACCAGACCATCACCGCTTCCTCCGGGATCAAATACCGGTTCGCCCGGACCAACACTCTGATTTCGGCAGATTTTACAGGCGGCTCCGGCCTCAGGGCGACGACCCCCGGCGGGATCCCCAATGGGGCGAGCCTTCCCGCCTATCAGCAGGTGAACCTGAGCCTGGTACAGCCGGTTACAACCGGGATTTACAAGGGCCTCGAACTCCGTTTGGACATAATCAACCTGTTCGATCAGATCTACCAGATCCGCAACGGCACCGGGGTCGGCGTCGGCGCACCGCAATATGGGCCGCGCCGCACCGTCCTCGCCGGGGTCACCCGGCGTTTTTGAAGCGTATCATCCTCGGCCGTCCACGCTGTCCGAATTACCCGCAGAGGCCTGCCCGTGCCCGATACCGCCGCCGCTACCCTTTCGGTCGTCGCCCTGTTCCTGCACGCCGACGTTGTCGTCAAGGGGGTATTGCTGCTGCTGCTCGCCGCCTCGGTATGGAGTTGGGCGGTGATCATCGACAAGCTCTGGCGCCTCGCCGGCGCGCGCCGATCGGCGCAGGCGCACGAGACGCGCGTCGCCGCGGCGCATTCCGCACCCGAGCTGATGGCGCCGTCCGGCCGGCTCGACGGCAGCGACCCCGCCGGGACGGTCTTGTCGGCCGGCTGGACCGAGCGCAACGACACTGCCTGGGCCGCACCCGAGAGCTTGGGCGAGCGGCGCGAACGGATCGAACGGGCGATGCGATTGGCGCTCAACGCCGAATTGCGCCGGCTCGAAGCGCGGCTGCCGTTTCTCGCGACCTTGGGCTCGGCAGCGCCGTTTATCGGGCTGTTCGGCACGGTGTGGGGGATCATGCGCAGCTTTGCCGGGATCGCCGCCGCCAACAACACGAGCCTCGCGGTGGTGGCGCCGGGCATCGCCGAGGCGTTGTTCGCGACCGCGATGGGTCTTGCCGCGGCGATCCCGGCGGTCGTCGCCTACAACAAGATCACCGTCGATCTCGGACGCTTTGCCGGGCGCATGAACGGCCTGATCGGACGAACCGGCGGGATTTTGGCGCGCATCCCGGCGGAGCGCTGAGCCATGGCGATGTCGTTGCCGCCGGCCGGCGAGAGTGCCGAGGAGCGCTATCAGCCGATGGCCGAGATCAACGTGACGCCGATGGTCGACGTCATGCTCGTGCTGCTGGTGATCTTTATGGTGACCGCACCGCTGTTGATGGTGGGCGTGCCGCTCGACCTGCCAAAGACGCAGGCGGCGGCGATTACCATGCCGAAAGAGCCGATCATCCTGAGCCTCAACGGCGGCGGCGAGATCTTTATCGGCGACGACCGGGTGGCGCCGGGCGACCTCGAGCCGCGCCTCGCCGCACTCGCCGCCGAAGATCCGGCCCGCATCGTCTATGTCCGCGGCGACAAGACGATCACCTATGCGCAGCTGATGGAGATGTTGAGCCAGGTCAACCGAGCCGGCTTCGCCAAGGTGTCGCTGGTCGCCGAGGCGTCCGGGTCGAAGTGAACGGCTTCCGGCTGCCGCTGGCCCTGTCGCTGGCGGCGCATGCGATCATCCTGGCGCTGCTGTTCTTGCTGCCGGCCCCGGCGCCGCCGGCCGAGCCGCCGCCCATCAGCGGCGGCATCGAGGTCGCGTTCGCGCCGTCGCTGCCCAAGCCCGAGACGCCGCCAGCACCGCAGCCGGTCAAGACCGAACCGCCGCCACCCCCACCCCCGCCGGTACAGACGCCGCCCCCGCCGCCCGCGATCGTGCCCCCGCCGCCGGCGCCGGAAGCCGCCTTGCCCGTCCCCGAACCGCTGCCGCTTCCGCCGCCGCCAAAGCCGCCCTCGCCGCCGCGCCGCATTGCGGTCCGGCGCGTCGAGCGACCGCCGCCGCGACCGGCATTAACCGCCGCGCCGTTCGCGCCGACGACCCCCGCCGCGCCCCCGGCGCCGACCCGGCAGGCGGCGCTGGCGCCGGCGCGGGTGCCCTCGCCCTCAGCAATCGTCAGCCCCGGTTACGAGGCATTGCTCGGCGCCTGGCTCAATAGCCACAAGCGCTATCCCGAAAGCGCCCGCGAAGCTGGCGAGCAGGGCCGAGCGGTGCTGCGTTTCGCGGTCGAACGCAGCGGCCGGGTCACCGAGTTCGCGGTCGTCCAAAGCACCGGGTACCCGGATCTCGATGCCGCGCTCGGCGAGATGATGCGCGGCGCCACGTTGCCGGCCTTCCCCGCCGACATGCCGCAATCGAGCGTCACCGTCTCGGTGACGATCCGCTTCAGCCTCGAGCAATAGTCGGCGGCTGCGGACCGCGGCGGGCCGCCCTCACAAATTCGCGTCGATCGTGGTGCCGGGAGCGACATAGGCGCGGTCCCAATCCGACCATTGCCCGGCAACCGGCTGCTCGGGGTCGCGGTCGCGCCGCCAGCAGATTTCGGTGCCGGGCGGCACGTCGACGATTTTGGTCGAGTTGTTCGGCATGACGAATTCGAGGGTCGAGACGTAGCCAGGTCCGCGCGAGGCGCAATCGGGGTTCGAGGTGACCACGGCTTCGACATTGGTCGCGCCGAAATCCGGGTTGCTGAGCAGCAGCGTTCCCGGCCCGGGCGGCTGCTGCGGGGCGCAGGCAGCCATACAAAAAAGCACGACAGGCAGCATGATGGATCGCACAGACTGGCTCTCTCGCTCGGCGGGAACCGCGGCTCGGCCGGCGCGAGGAACGAATGCGCCAAGCCGAACCGCCACCCGCCCTCGCGCCGGGTTTGATCAAATGGCGAGAAGCTTCTACCGGAACGCGCGCGGGGGCACAATTCGCCGCGAATGCGCGGGACTCGCCGGCGACGCCCTAGGCGCCGCCGAGATAATCCCGCGTCCAGCGTTGATAATCGTCGGCGCGGGTGACCTGGCGCATCAGCTCGGGCGAGGCGATGTTTTTGAGGTCGCGCGGTGCGACACCTTCGCGCAGCGCCTTCAGCGTCTCGTAAACCGCCTGCACCGCGGCCGAGAACGGCGCATGCGTCTGCAGCGCCACCCGGACCCGATGCGCCCCGAGCCAGTCGAGATCGCCGAGCTGACCGCTGCCGCCGCCGAGGATCAGCGGGATCTTGATCGCCGACGACACGATCTCGACTGCCTCGACAGTAACCCCGCCGGCGAGAAACACCGCATCGACCCCGGCCGCCTCGTAGGCCTTGGCCCGCTTGACCGCCTCGTCGACATCGGCAATCGCCAAGGCGCTGGTGCGGCCGGCGATGACGAGGTTTTTGTCCTGGCGCGCCGACAATGCCGCCTTCATCTTGCCCGCCCCCTCCTCGACCGAGCTCAGGCTCGGCTTGCCGTTCGGTCCATAGGGCCGCGGCAATACGGTATCCTCGATCGACATCGCGCAGATGCCGGCGGTCTCCAATTCCTCGACGGTGCGGCGCACGTTGAGCGCGTTGCCGTAGCCGTGGTCGGCATCGACCAAGAGCGCGAGATTGCCGGCGCGGCAGATGCGGTTGGCTTGGCTGGCGAATTCGGTCAGGGTCAGGACCACGAGATCAGGCGCGCCGAGCACCGACATCGACCCGATCGAGCCGGAAAACATCCCGACCTCAAAGCCGAGATCCTCGGCGATGCGCGCCGATATCGCGTCGTAAACGGAGCCTGGATGCACGCAGCGATTTCCGGCAAGGATCGCGCGAAACCGCTCGCGCCGTTCGGTCCAATTCATGGTGATGCGTCCTCGGATGTTTGTCGGGTCGTTTCTCCCGCGTTGAGCTTATCATGCCGCGGACCAGGTCATAGAGGGACGCGACATGGACAAACGCATCGCGGTGATCGGCGCCGGCGCCATCGGCGGCTATACCGGCGGCCAGCTCGCGCATAACGGGTTCGACGTGACCCTGATCGACCCGTGGCCCGAGCATGTCGAGGCAATCCGCCGGGAGGGGCTCGCGATCGAGGGCGTGACCCAGGAGGAATTCGTCCTCGCCCGGCCAAGGACGATGCACCTGACCGAGTTGCAGCGCCTCGCCAAGGAAAAACCGATCGACATCGCGATGGTCGCGGTCAAATCCTACGACACCGAATGGGCGACCCGGCTGATCGGGCAATATCTGGCACCCGACGGCTATGTCGTGTCGTTGCAGAACTGCATGAACGAGGAGCGCATCGCCGGTGTCGTCGGCTGGGACAAGACGGTCGGCGCGATCCCGGCCTTGCTCGCGGCCGAGCTTTACGCGCCGGGCAAGGTGCGCCGCACCGTGGCGAAAGGCGCCTCGACCGACGAGGTCTACCGGGTTGGCGAAGTCCACGGCCGCATCACCCGGCGGCTCGAGGAATTGGCGGCGATGATCGCCACCGTTGATACGGTCAAGGCGACAACGAATCTGTGGGGCGAGCGCTGGTCGAAACTGTGCGTCAACGGCATGAGGAACGGCATCGGCGCCGCCACCGGCCTGTCGGGGAACGGCATGGACCGGCATGACCGGATCCGCCGGCTCAGCATCCGGCTCGGCGGCGAGGCGGTGCGGGTCGGGCAGGCGCTGGGGTATCAGCTCGAACATATCCGCATGCACGACCCCGAAACCCTCGCACGGGCCGGCGAAGGCGATCAGAAAGCGCTCGACGAGGTCGAGGGGGCGATCATCGCGGCGGCGACCTCGAACACGCGCAGCGATCAGCAGCGCCCGTCGATGGGGCAGGACATGCTGAAGGGAAGGCGCACCGAGATCGACTTTATCAATGGCCTGATCGCCGGCAAGGGTGCCGAGGTCGGCGTGCCCGCGCCCACCCATCTGAAGCTGATCGCCGCCGTCAAGGAGGTCGAGCACGGCAAAAGGGCCGCGGCGCCGGAAAATCTATTCGGGATATGAGCGCCCCGCGCCCAGGTGAGGAGTTTTTCGCACCCTTCATAGACCAGCTGGTAGGTCCGCGGAAGGCACGGCAGCTTCCTGACGATGGAATTCGGAGCGCCGCACCGTGCGAAAGGGAGTCGGGGATTGCGGCGGTGCCGCCCAGGGTTCCGGCAGTGCGAGGCGCTTCGGCTACCAGCTGATCGTCAGCTTGCCGTTACGCATTTCGTAGCTTTGCAAGCGGTTGAGAAAACTCATCCCGAGCAACGACACGCCGAGGTTCTCGATGACCGCGGCGGGAACGTCGCCGACCGACAGCTGACCCAGGCGGATCTCGCGCAGATTGACCGAGGCCATGCGAACGAACCCGTTGGCGGTGCTGGCGCGCTCGTCGAAGGCAAGCTGGCGCGGGCTGAGGCCGGCGGCGCGTGCATCCGCCGGAGTCAGGGTGACAAGGCTGGCGCCGGTATCGAGAAGAAACCGCACCGGTGCGCCATTGACCACGGCGTCGAGCAGGACATGGCCGCGCCCGTCAACCGGGTAGACCAAGGTGTTGACGGCCGCTTCGGGCGCCGGCGCTTCGGGCGCTTGGCTCGCCGCCATCTCGGGGGTCGCCGCTTCATACCGGGGCAGCCACCGTCCGCCATCCATGACGGCAACGCAAACGATGGTAAGGCCGCACCACAGCAACGCCCAGCGCAGCGCCCAACCGATCATGCCGCCATTCCGACAAAGCCCTCGCCGGAAGGTGCCGTAGAACCCTTAAGCCTTCATCAACGCTGATCGTGAATGGCCTCCCTTGATCTTGCGACGCCCGCGCCGGCGAGTCATTGCGAGGAGCGAGCGACGAAGCAATCCCGATCCGATCACGTTCCCGTCATCGGGATTGCTTCGCTTTGCTCGCAATGACAAAGCAGGTTCCCGGCTCGCAATGACAATGCGGCTCGCTCGTGCAAGCGCGAGCGCGGGCCTTTAATCCGCGGGCGCGGGTGCCTCGGGATAGCTGTCGGCGCGCCAGCGGCGCGGCCCGAGGTCGTGCCGATCGGATTCGGCGCCCCACCGGTCCCAGCCCGGCCGCGACGAGCGCGCGAACATTTCAAGATAGGGCCCGTCGCACAGCGCCTCGATGCGCCCATAGGCCTCGTCGGGCTTGCGGCTGTGCTCGCGCCGCGGCGAGACGATCAGCTTGCGCACATCGGCGCGCCGGCGTTTCGGATGACCGCGGGTCGCGAGCAGGCAAAGCTCGGGGTTGGCGCGGGTCCAAAAGCCGAGCCCAGTAAAGAAACTCGTATCGTCGTAGATCAATTCCGGCGCAGACTTGTTAAGCTTCGCCCAATAGAATCCAACCGTCTTGTACTTAAATCCCCAGGCGCCGATCACATCGAACGCGGTCGGCAACAGCGGATCGGTCGTCCACAGCAGCAGCACGCTGTCGTCCGCCGCCCAATCGGCCACTGGCAATGCCTTGATGTCGTCGAGCGACATGCAGTCGTAATAAGCCTCTGGGCTGCGTCCCTTGCCTTTGCGCGAATAGGTCGCGAACGTCCACGGCGGATCGGCGTAGATAACCCCGTAATGGTTCGGCTGCGGCGCGCCGCTCATTCGATGCTCCTAAGCGCTGGCGTCACCCATGCTCGCGGCCGGCTTGAACCGGGTCAACCGCGTTCGGTTCTGCTTCATCGCTCCTCGCTGGGGTCGTCGGGGCCTTCGTCGGTTTCGATGCGGTAATTGCCTTTGAGCCAGCGGCCGAGATCGATTTGCGCGCAGCGCACCGAGCAGAACGGGCGGTGCCGTGAGGTCGCGGGTTTGCCGCAGATCGGGCAGAGCCGGGACGGGAGAATCGGCGAATCGTCCATGACTTGCCGATATAATTACACCGGTGCGATTTGAAACCGGTCGCGGCCGAGGGCACCATCGGCGGTAATGGCGATAGGTCGGCCAAAGCGGTCTTCGAGCGCGCGCACCGCACTCGCGACTTCGCCGGCGAGCCCCGCCGCGACAGCGGGCGCAACAGTCAGGCGCCAGGCGTGTCCCGGTTGGCCTTGCGCCTCGCGCCGCAGCGCGCGCAAGGCTTCGTGCGCTACGGTGACCACTGTTTTGACGAAAGCGCCGCCCGGGGCCGGTTCGAGCAACGAATCGGTGAGCGGGCGGGCGCGCCGCCGCCGCACCAGTTCGAGATGGCCGAGCCGGGTCCAGCCGAGGAGCTGCGGCTGCATCGGATCGGTGGCGAGCGCATGGGCGAGGGCGGCGCCCACCCGCTCGCGCGACCTGCGATCGTCGAGCCCGACAAAATCGACGACGATGCCGCCGGCGAGGTTGCGCAGCCGGATCTGGCGCCCGATCGCCGCCGCAGCGGCGAGATTGGCGGCGAGCGCGGTCCGCTGCGGCACGCCTGTTTCCGGGGTGCCGCTGTCGACATCGACCAGCACCGCGGCACGCGTCGGCTCGATGTGGACAGAGCCGCCACCGCGGAGCGCTATCGTCGGCGCCAGCGCCTCCTCGAACAGCGCGTCGAGGTCTAAGGGCCAGTTGGCCGCCGGCAGGTGCGCGACCGCGGCTTGCGAACAGGCGGCGCGGATTTCCGGGACGGCGCCAGGGTCGTCGACGAAAATCTGTTCCGGCGCGGGGAGCCCGCCCGCCAGTGCCGCGGCAAAGGTCGAGGCCGGGTGGAGACGCACGGGCGGTTCGAGACAGGCGCGGTCGGCGATGTCGCTCCAAAGCTGCCGCAGGCTCTTCGCGTCGGTGACAAGCGTCTCGATCGGCGCGGATTGCAGCACCCGAAGCCCGAACAGCGTTTGCCCGGGACGCCCCTCACCCCGGCCCTCTCCCCGCAAGCGGGGAGAGGGAGGCACCCGCTCAGTGGGAGGGTGCGGGGCGATTCCGATGGAATTAAGCAAGTGCTCGCGACCCTCGGGTGACAGCATCCCGGTATCGCCGAGTGCCGGGCGGCCGACGAGCAGCTCGACAAAGCGGCCGCGCAGGGCCACGGCGGTGGTCAATTGAATGGCCTTGCCGCCTTGTGCTTCGCGGCGGATCTGCGCCACGACGCGCTCGCCTTCGTCGAGCCGACGGAAGCGCGGAAAAATCTCGCTTTGCGGCAGAAACGCCGGGCGCTCGCCGCCAATCTCGACAAGGGCGGCGCCGAGCGCCGGCAGCAGGCGCACGACGCGGCCAAGATGAATGCTGCCAGCCTCGGCGCCGTCGCCGCGTTCGACGCGCAGCTCGACCGGCGCGCCGTCTTCGACGAGTGCCGCGCGCCATTCGCCGGGCCCGGCGGAAATCAGCAATTTGCGGCGCATCGCAGGCGATAACCGCGGCCGGCGAGGAGTTGTGCGGTCTCGAACAACGGCAGACCGACGACATTCGAGTACGAACCCGAGATGAAACGGACCAATGCCGCGGCGCGCCCTTGGATCGCGTAGCCGCCGGCTTTTTCACGCCATTCGCCGCCGGCGAGATAGCCTGCGATCTCCTCGGCGCTGAGGCGCTTGAGGGCGACCTGGCTGTCGACCCGGCGCAATGCCGTCTCTCCGCCGGGGACCACCAACGCCACGCCGGAGTGAACCCGGTGGCGCCGCCCGGACAGCAATTCGAGGCAGCGCCGCGCGGCCGCCTCGTCCGCCGGCTTGGGCAGAATGCGCCGGCCGCAGGCGACGACGGTATCGGCGCCCAGGACGTAGGCGCCGGGATGGCGCGCCGCCACCCGCTCGACCTTTTCGCGCGCGAGGCGCAGCGCGTATGCCGGCGGCAACTCGCTGCGCAACGGGGTCTCGTCGATCTCGGCCGGGTCGACGAGATCGGGCACGATGCCGATCTGCCGCAGCAATTCGAGGCGTCGCGGCGAGGCCGAGGCCAGTACCAGCCGGGGCGCCGCCACCGCAGCCTCAGCCACGCAGATGCAGCACGCAGATCAATGTGAACAATCGCCGGGCGGTGGCATGGTCGATCGCAACCTTGTCCGCGAGCCGCTCCATCAGCAATGCCGAGCCTTCGTCGTGCAGCCCGCGCCGTCCCATGTCGATCGCCTCGACCTGACCCAGCCGGCCGCCGCGGACCGCCTCGTAATAGCTCTCGCAGATGATGAAATAGTCTTTGACGATGCGCCGAAACGGTGCCAGCGGCAGTACGATCGTCTCGCTTGAACCGTCCGCGGCCGAGCGGATGTCGAGGTTCAGCCGGTTTTCTTCGATCGCCAGATGAAGATCGAACGGGCCGCGGCGTCCGGAGGCCGGGTTGAAAAAATTCTCTTCGAGGAGATCGGCGATCGCGGTCGCGCGCTCGTGTTCGACGTCGGCATTGCGGCGGACGACGGTATGCTCGTCGAGCGTGATCGCGGCGATTCGCTGGTCGTCCGGAGGGGTTTTGCCGAGTTCTGCCATCGCCCGGCGGCTCAGGTGTCGTTTCGCCGGTCGAGGCGGATCGACAAGGACAGCGCATGCGCCTCGAGCCCCTCGGCCTCGGCAAGCCGGATCGCCGCCGGGGCGAGGGCGGCGAGGCCCGCCGCGTCGCAACACACCAAGGATGTCCGCTTTAGGAAATCGAGGACGCCGAGCCCCGAGGCAAAGCGGGCGCTGCGCGCCGTCGGCAATACGTGATTGGGACCGGCGATGTAGTCGCCGACCGCCTCGGGCGTCCAACGGCCGAGAAAGATGGCGCCGGCATGCGTGACTTGCGCGGCCACGGCATCGGCCTCGTCGAGCGCCAATTCGAGATGCTCGGGGGCGATGCGGTCGATCAACGCCGGCGCCTCGCTCCAGTCGGCGACGATCACGACGGCGCCATTCCCCTGCCAGCTCGCGCGCGCGGTGCCGGCGCGCGGCAGATGCGCCAGATGGCGTTCGATCGCCGCCTCGACCGCCGCGGCGAAACCGGCGTCGTCGGCGATCAGGATCGCCTGCGCTGCGCTGTCGTGCTCGGCCTGCGACAACAGATCGGCGGCGATCCATTCCGGTTTGTTGGCGGCATCGGCGACGACCAGGATTTCCGACGGGCCGGCGATCATGTCGATGCCGACGCGGCCGAAGACCCGCCGCTTTGCCGCGGCGACATAGGCGTTACCCGGCCCGACGATCTTGTCGACCGAGGCGATCGTCGCGGTGCCGTAGGCGAGGGCGGCCACCGCCTGCGCCCCGCCGACCCGATAGATTTCGTCGATGCCGAGCAATTGCGCGGCGGCAAGGACGAGCGGGTTCAGGACGCCGCCCGGCGCCGGCACGGTCATCACCAGCCGCCCGACACCGGCGACCTTGGCCGGGATCGCGTTCATCAGCACCGAGGAGGGATAGGAGGCGGTGCCGCCCGGCACGTACAGCCCGACTGCGTCGATCGGCCGCCAGCGCGACGCGAGCCGCACCCCCAGCGCGTCTACGTAATCGATTTCGGCCGGCAATTGCCGGCGGTGAAAGCTTTCGATGCGCTCGGCCGCGAGCCGCAACGCGGCGACGGTGTCGGCGGATGCGGCGGCGGCACCCTCGGCGATTTCGCGGCGCGACAAGCGCAACCCCGTCTCGGTGAGATCGACCTCGTCGAAACGGCTCGTGTAGTCGAACAGCGCTTCGTCGCCGCGGCGGGCGACGTCGTCGACGATCGTCGCGACCGCGGCCTCGACATCGGTTGCGGTTTCGCGCTTTGCCTCGACGAAGCGGGCGAACGCCGCCGCGAAGCCGGGATCGCGCGTCGACAAGGTCAGCGGCATCAGCGGCTTGCCTCGACCGCGGCGCGGAAGCGCTCGACCCAGCCGCCGACGGCCTCGGGGCGGGTTTTCAAGGCCGGCCGATTGACGATCAGGCGCGAGCTGACCTCGGCGATGCATTCGAGTTCGACCAACCCGTTCGCTTTCAACGTGGCGCCGGTCTGGACCAGATCGACGATGTGCCGGCACAGGCCCAGGCTTGGCGCCAGCTCGACGGCACCGTTGAGCTTGATGCACTCGGCCTGGATGCCGCGCGCGGCGAAATGGCGGCGGGTGATCTCGGGATACTTGGTCGCGACCCTGATGTGGCTCGGCCGCGTGTCGTCGCGGCGCGCAACCCAATCGGCGGTAGCCGCGGCTGCGATATGGCAATGGCCGATTTCGAGATCGAGCGGGGCGTAGATTTCGGAATAATCGAATTCCATCAGCACGTCGTTGCCGGCGACGCCGAGTTGTGCCGCGCCGAACGCGACAAAAGTCGCGGCGTCGAAGCTGCGCACCCGAATGATGTCGAGACCGGGGTCGCTGGTGGCGAAACGCAGCTGGCGTGCATTCGGATTTTCGAAGGCCGGCTCGGGCTCGACGCCGATGCGCCGCAACAGCGGCATCACCTCGTTCAGAATGCGGCCGTTGGGCAACGCCATGATCAGGCGGTCGTCGGTGTCGCCGGTCACGTCGCCGCGCCCTCGTCATGGCGCGGCCGCCAGGGGGTCGGCCACGGGTCGCCCAAATCCTTGGCGTGGGCGAGGATGCGGCCGGCATCGAGCCGGATTGCGGCGGTGCCGGCAAATTCGAGATGGATCGAAGCACCACCCGTCCCGTCGGGCTCGCTGCGGACCGCCAAGAGACACAGGATGCGATCCTCGTCGCTGCGGCGAAAGCCGCGGTAGGATGCGCCGGCGACCGCGCCGAAGTTCACCGCGCACAGCACGCGTTCGTGACCTTCTTCGCCCGGCAACGGGCGCAGCCCGCTCTCCCAGCGAAAGCGATTGGCGACCAGCACGAAACTGCGCTCGTCGGGCAGATAGCCGAGATCACGAACCGCGACCAGCGCGTCCTGCAGGCAGGCCGACAGCACCGCGAGATCGTCGGCGTCCTCGGCCCGCAGCCGCAGCGCCAGGTTGCCGTCAGGCGCCATCGCGCAGCCTCTCGATCCGCGCGCCGCAGGCCGAGAGCTTGTCCTCGAGCCGCTCGTAGCCGCGGTCGAGGTGATAGACGCGGTTGATCACGGTCTCGCCCTCGGCGGCGAGGCCGGCCACGACCAGCGACACCGAGGCCCGCAGATCGGTCGCCATGACCGGCGCCCCCAGCAGCCGCGGCACCCCGCGCACCATCGCCGAGGCGCCGTGCACATTGATGTTGGCGCCCATGCGGGCGAGTTCGGGGACGTGCATAAAGCGGTTTTCAAAGATCGTCTCGGTGATCATCGAGGCGCCGCGCGCCGTCGCCATCAGCGCCATGAACTGCGCCTGCAGGTCGGTCGGGTAGCCGGGATAGGGCTCGGTCATCACGTCAACGCCGTCGAGGCCGTCGCCGCGGCGGCGCACGACCACCCCGTCCTCGGTCGGCGTGACCTCGACCCCGGCGTTGTCGAGAACGCGCGCCACCGCGGTCACGAAATCGAGCCGGGTGCGGGCCAGCCGCACCTCGCCGCCGGTCGCCGCCGCCGCCATCATGTAGGTCCCGGTCTCGATCCGGTCGGGGATGATGCGATGGGAGGCGCCGTTGAGCCGGCCGACCCCAACGATGCGCAGCCGGTCGCTGCCGATGCCGTCGATGCGCGCGCCCATCGCGACAAGGCATTCGACGAGGTCGGTGATCTCGGGCTCGCGCGCGGCGTTGATCAGGACGGTCTCGCCCTCGGCGAGCGTGGCCGCCATCAGCAGATGCTCGGTGGCGCCGACCGACACCGAGGGAAAGACGATTTCGGCGCCGTGCAGGCCTTTGGGCGCGCGGGCATCGACATAGCCTTCGTGCAACTCGATTTGCGCGCCGAGCCGGCGCAACCCGGTGATGTGCAGGTCGATCGGCCGGGTGCCGATGGCGCAGCCGCCGGGCAGCGACACCCGCGCCCGCCCACACCGGGCCAACAGCGGCCCCAACACCAAAACCGACGCCCGCATCTTGCGCACAAGATCGTAGGGTGCGGTAATCGACGTGATGTGCGCCGCCGACAGGTCGAGCCGGCGGCCGCCGGTCGGGCTCGCCTGGCCGATGCCGATCGCGACCCCGTGCTGGACCAAGAGGTTCGACATCGTCGCGATGTCGGCAAGATCGGGGACGTTTTCGAGGCTCAGCGTCTCCGCGGTCAGCAGGCTCGCCGCCATCAGCGGCAGAGCGGCGTTTTTGGCACCGCCGATCGCGATCACCCCGTCGAGCGGCACCCCGCCCCTGATTCGGATCCTGTCCATCGCCTCAGCTCTGCACCCCGCCGACCGGCCCAGACACGGTTCCGGGGCGGCAGCGGGCGATCAATCGGCGGCCGGTCCGCCGTGGCCGCTGCTTTTACTGGAGAGCCGCTCGCCGCTCAAGGTCGTGGAGGTATCGGCGTCGCCCCGAGTGCCTCCGGCTTGCACGCGGGCCTGATCCTTGCGCCGCCGTAGATTGTCGCGCAACGCCCGGCCCAGCCGTTCATCGCGTGCCGCCCGCTCGGCCTCTTTGCGCGGGTTCAGAGCCGGACCATTTCTCATGCGGCAATGCAACAAAGACCGGCGCGGCTGTCAAGCGGCGCGTCAGGGAAAGACGGGCGCCGCGGTCCGGCGCCGGCTCAGGCCTCGACCCGCAAATTCACGTAATTCGACAGGATTACCGCCACCGCCCGCTTGGCGGCGTATTCGGCGGAGTGCTCAGGGTGGACATGGCGCCAGGCGGCGACGCCGGCGCGATAGCATTCGACCGAGGAGCGGCCTTGCGCCCGCGCCGTCGCGAACGCCAGGAGCGCCGCGTCGCCGGCCGCTGTTTTCGCCGCGCCGGGCATCGCTGAATTCCCGTCCATATGTTGCTTGTCCCCGTTCGAACGCAGCGCTGCCGGATCCGATTGCCAGCGAACGCCTCGGCCCGAGCGGGGGTTCCGCCAGCCCCCCGCCTTGCCTTTGGGCGGGCGGCCGTGTATCTATTGCGGCTGCGCGCCAAGCGGGTTTCGCCGCCGACGCTGCCGTAGCTCAGTGGTAGAGCACCCCCTTGGTAAGGGGGAGGTCGTAAGTTCAATCCTTACCGGCAGCACCAGCATTTCCGATATTCTCGGCCGGGGCTGCCGTTGTTATCGACGGACACGACACGGCGGCTCGCGGACAACAAACGGAGACGCCGATGCCCGCAGCGCCTTGCCGCGGATGATCGATGTCGGCCGCGGCCTGCGCGACCGTCATGGCGCGGACGTGCTAGTGCTGGCCTGCGCCGGCATGGCGCGCTACCGCGCCGATCTCGAAGAGGCGGTGCAGATCCCGGTGGTCGAGCCGACCCAAGCCGCGGTCACGATGGCGCTCGGGCGCGTGCGGCTGGGCTCGGGGCGGGGCGCGCAAAAGTCTCCGTGCTAGACGCCGCTCTTTGGCTCCGTCGCCGCGGTTACAAGTGGCGTTCCTCTTCAAGGCGGCGTACCCGATCATCGAACCGCCCCAGCCGGTCGGTCAGCCGACTGACTTGGGCATGGGTCGCGCGGATTTCGGTCAGCAATCGGGTATGTGAATTATCGAGCCGCGACACGATCGCGGTCAGCACGCTCATATCGTCTTTGAGGCTCAGGATATCGTCGCGTTGCTGCTCCACCAGCCGCCCGAGCGCGGCAATGTCGACATTCTTGGCGAGACCGGCGATCCCCTCATGTAGTTCGCCGCGCAGCTCGGCGATATCGGCCCGGGTGGTCGTGCTCAGATCGGCGATATCGGCCCGGGTGGTCGCGCGCAGATCGGCGATATCGGCCTGGGTGGCCGCGCGCAGCTCGGCGATATCGGCCTGGGTGGCCGCGCGCAGCTCGGCGATATCGGCCCGGGTGGTCGTGCTCAGATCGGCGATATCGGCCCGGCTGGTCGCGCGCAGCTCGGCGATATCGGCCTGGCTGGCCGCGCGCAGCTCGGCGATATCGGCCTGGGTGGCCGTGCGCAGCTCGGCGATATCGGCCCGGGTGGTCGCGCGCAACTCGGCGATGTTCGCCTCGATGCGGGAGAGGTAGGCGAACAACTGATCTTCCGACACTTTCGCAACCCCAAAAGGTTCGGCTGACCCCACGGCCGCGGCGCCAGCGCGCCAACCCTCTGCTGTTATTTGGAGGCGCCGATGCCGAGTCAAGCCCGATATGACCACGTGGCGAGGGTGGCGGCGGCCGTCGGGCGGTAGGCGATCCGCCGGGTGTCGCTGTGACCGTCCGAAACAACCCTTGTGCATCACGCGCGAGCCAAGCGTCTGCGAGTTGACCGAACCTCGGCCCGCGGCCTACGATTTCGCTTTCGCCAAGGGAGCGTGTGCAATGGCTGACATCCCCCGCCTCAACGGCGTGATTCGGGCTTTGGAACAGGGAAAGCCGGCGTTCACCACCTTTGCCGCGGCCGAAGTCAGCGTCGCGCAGGCGGTGGGTGCGGCCGTCTATGACGGCGTCGTCTTTGAGATGGAGCATCGCGCCTACGACATCCGGGCGTTGCGCGACTGCCTGCAATACATGCTCGACCGCCGCCAAATCGTGCAGAGCGGCAGTCTGGCGCCGGCGGTGACGCCCTTTGTGCGCATCCCGCCAAATGGCGGCGAGGCGAGCCAATGGGTGGCGAAGCAGGTGCTCGACCATGGCGTTTATGGCATCGTGTGGCCGCATGTCAGCACCGTCGAGGAGGCGGTGAACGCGGTCACCGCCTGCCGCTATCCGCGCCCGCGCTCGGCCGCCTATTACGAGCCGGCGGGCCAGCGCGGCGACGCGCCGGCCGCGGCGGCGCGCTATTGGGGCCTGTCGCAACAGGATTATTACGCGCGCGCCGATGTCTGGCCGCTCAATCCGCAGGGCGAGATCCTAGTCGCGATCATGTGCGAGGAAGTGCGGGCGATCCGCAACCTGCCTAAAATGCTCGAAGAGGTGCCGGGGATCGGGGTCGTCATCATCGGCGAGGGCGACCTCTCGCAGGATCTGGGCCTGCCGCGGCAATACGAGCACCCGACCGTCGCGGCGGCGATCGACGAGATCCTGGCGATCTGCAAGGCGCACAACGTCGCGTGCGGCCACCCGCATGTCGACGGCAAGAACATCGAGGGGCTGCTCGAAAAAGGCTTTCGCTACCTGATGCCGGCTCCGTCTTACTCCTTCGCCGCGCTCGAACTCGGCCGCAAAGCCTCCGGCCGCGCCTAGCGCCTGATCAAAACGACCGGCAGGTGTCGGCGTACCGGATTTTATCGTCGACGCCGTTGCCGAGCGGCTGTTTCCGTCGGAGGGGATCCCGCGATCTTCCGTTTTCGTCATCCCGGCGCAGGCCGGGACCCATGTCGGCAATGGGCACCGGCCTTCGCCGGTGTGACGAGAATTGCAGCCGGGATTCGGTCAGAGGGCTCTCACCAGATGAAATCAAAGGCGAATGGCCTAACGGAGGGTAACGTTTAAGAACGGCTAATCGACCCCGGTGGCGCGGCGAGGAGAGTGCGCCAGTCGATTGCGGCGCCGAGCTTGAGGCGGGTCCCGGCGTCGGGCATCGGGTATTTGAGACCGGTGGCGCAGTTGAACAGCACGACGCGGTCGACGGCGCGCACCCGGCCGTCGGCCAATGCCTGTTCGTAGGCGGCGAAGGTGGCAGCCCCCTCGGGGCACAGCAGCAGCCCTTCGGTTTTGGCGACCTTGTCCCAGGCGCGCATGATGGCGTCGTCCTCGATTGCCACCGCAAACCCGCCGCTGTCGCGCACCGCGCGCAGGATCAGAAAATCGCCGATCCCTTGCGGCACGCGGATGCCGGCCGCGAAAGTGTGCGCGTTTTGCCAGCGCGGCGCATGTTCGACACCGTCTTCCCAGGCCTTGACCATCGGCGCGCAGCCGGCCGCCTGAACCACGACCATGCGCGGCCGCTGCGGCCCGATCCAGCCGATTTTTTCGAGTTCGTCGAATGCCTTCCACATGCCGATGATGCCGGTGCCGCCGCCGGTCGGATAAAAGATCACGTCGGGCACCTGCCAGCCGAGCTGCTCGGCCAGCTCGATCCCCATCGTCTTTTTGCCCTCGATGCGATAGGGCTCGCGCAGGGTCGAGCAATTGAACCAGCCGACCGCCTTTTCGCCCTCGGCGACGAGCCGGCCGCAATCATCGATCAGCCCGTCGACCAGGAACACCTCCGCACCCTGCATCGCGATTTCGCGGACATTCACCGCCGGCGTGTCGTCCGGGCAGAAGACGTAGGACTTGATCCCGGCGCGCGCGCAATAGGCCGCCATCGCCGCCCCGGCATTGCCGTTGGTCGGCATCGCCATGGTTTTGACGCCCAACTCCTTGGCCATCGCCACCGCGAGCACGAGCCCGCGCGCCTTGAACGAACCGGTCGGCAGGCGGCCTTCGTCCTTGACCAACAGCTCGCCGTCGGGAGGGGCGAGCCGCGGCAGCGTCACCAGCGGGGTGAAGACCTCGCCCAGCGACACGATATTTTCGGGCCGGCGCACCGGCAACAGCTCGCGATAGCGCCACAGGCTCCGCGGCCGGGCGGCAAGCGCATCGCGGCTGAGCGCGGCGCTGACGCCGTCGAGGTCGTAGCGCACCAGCAATGGCCGGCCCGCTTTCGACAAGGTTTGCACGGTGTCGGCGGGATAGCGCTCGCCGGTCAGGCTGCATTCGAGATGAGTGACAAAGCTCGGCAGATCGCCGCCCGTCCAGTGATGATCGAGCATCGAGGCTCCTCTTGTCGA
>Ga0210386_10002034_pt1 | contig 17654 bp, 16 predicted proteins | sample IncBWH32OmetaG_FD_160091 | JGI IMG/M metagenome (GOLD analysis project Ga0210386, IMG submission 160091) | Forest soil microbial communities from Barre Woods Harvard Forest LTER site, Petersham, Massachusetts, United States - Inc-BW-H-32-O ... | reverse complement strand
GTATCGCGGCCGCTGGGGCGCGCGGCTGCGTGGCGAGGTTCTCGTCCGCTTACCTGGCCATTGACGCGCCGAAGCGCATCGGCGGCAGCAGCGCCGTCACATAGGCGGCCGGATGCTGGATCAAATAATCCGCGGTGGTGATGTCAGCGTCGGTGCCCTCGGCGGCTGGACAGGCGCCGCGAATGGCCAGTGCCTGCGCGGGCGGCAGCGGGGCGCGCGCCGCGCGATGATGCGCCAGCGCCTCGGCCATTGGCTGGGTGCCGTCATCCAGGCTGGCCAGTTCACTGGCCAGTGCGTCATGACCAAGGCTGGTGCAGACCTGGGGTAGCACCCCCAGCCCCTGCAACGGCCAGTCGCGTGGCGCCAGCACGCGGCTCCAGGTGACGAACAGCTCCCCGCCGTCGGGTAGCGGCGCGATGGTCTGCACCAAACCCTTGCCCAACGTCGCACTGCCAACCACGACGGCTCGCCCGCGGTCAGACAGTGCTGCGGTCAGGATCTCCGCGGCACTGGCCGTGCGGCCGTCGACCAACACGACGACCGGCAAATCCCCGGCGAGCTGGCCATCATCGGAACGCCAGATGCGGGTCGCGTCGGGGTCACGGCCGATCGCCTGGGCGACGAGCCCGGCCGGGAGAAACTCGTCCGCGACGCCGGTCGATTCGGTCACCAACCCGCCGCGGTTCCCGCGCAGGTCGAGGATGATGCCGTCGATCGGATGGGCCGCTCCCGGTGGGGCATGCAGCGCATCGGTCAGGGCTCGCGCGACGCGGACGCTGGTCTCGTGATTGAAGTCTGCGATGCGTAGCAGCAGCGCGTCGTGCAACCTCGACGCAAACACGGTCTGCGGTGGCACCATCACCCGCATGATATCGACGGTGCGCGCGCGGGTGTCGCGGTTTCGGAATGTGATGCTGACCCGCGTCTGCTCTGGTCCCTCGATCCATCCGGTGACGGTGTTCGGATCTATGTGTAGCGTCGATTGGCCGTTGACCGCGAGGATCGTATCGCCGGTTTTGATCCCGGCGGCGGCACCGGGCGCATCGGCGATCGCCTGCTGCACCACGATGCGATCGTGATCCGACATTAGCGATAGGCCCGCGCCGGCACTGCCGGAGCGACGTTCACGATCCTCGGCGGCCTGGCGCGGCGGGACGTAGCGCGAGTACGGATCCAGATGGTTGAAGATCTCGTCGAAGAAGTTGGTGATCACCCCGGTGGTGCCGGCCCGTCGGATCTTGGCGGACGCGGTCCAGGCGGCCTGTGCGAAGCGCGCGGCAAGGGACGCCCAAGCGGCGGGGTCCTCGGTCTGGAGCGGTGCGGAACTGGCCAGCACGCGGCCGGGCAGAGTGAGTTCCAGATTGGGCCCTTGCACACCGACGCCGACATCCGGGTCGAGCGCCGTCAACCCGTTCAGCCCCCAGACCGTCAATTGGGCGAGCGGCACCGGCTCGAGCGTGCGCGGTATCATGAACGTCAGTGCGGTGGTGTAGACCTCGGTCGCGCGGGATGCGTCGAATTTCGTCGGCGACCCGGTCTGTGCGAGCGCCGGGGCGGACAGCAGCAAGAGCAGCAGTGCGCCAAGCCGGGTCATCTGGGGCGTGCCCGTTTGCCTGCGCGGCGCCCCGGCGTGGCGGCACGATCCGGGACAATGTGAAAGATCAGGCCGCCGGTAACCGGGCTCGCTTCGGCCAAACGCACCGTCACTGCCTGCGCCAGACTGAACCTCTCGCGTGAGCGCCGGCCGGCCAGCGTGCTTCCCTTCTCGTCGTACTGCCAGAAATCGTCCGGCAGCGCGGACAGCGGAACGAGACCGCTGGCGCCACTTTCCGCGACGGTGACGAAGAGCCCGAACCGGGTCACCCCGGAAACCCGCGCGGTGAACTGCGCGCCGACCTTGTCCGCCATGAACGCAGCGAGGTAGCGGTCGATCGCATCGCGCTCGGCGAGCTGGGCGCGGCGTTCGGTGGCGGTGATATGGTCCGCGGTGTCGGCGAAGCGCGCGGCTTCTTCGGCATCGAGGCCTCCTGGGCCCAGCTTGAGACCGGTGATCAATGCCCGATGCACCAGCAGATCGGCGTAGCGGCGGATCGGACTGGTAAAATGGGCGTAGCGAGACAGGGCTAGACCGAAATGACCGATATTGTCCGGGCTGTAGGACGCCTGCGATTGGCTGCGCAGCATCACTTGATTCACCAGCGACGCATCCTCGGTGCCGGCGACACGGCGCAGCACGCGCTCGAGGTCACGCGGGTGCAACTGATCGCCCGGGGGGAGCGTGATGCCAAGACTGCTCAGGAAATCACGCAGCCCGGCAAGCTTTTCCACTGTCGGCGGGGGATGCACGCGGTACATCGCCGGTTGCCGGCGCCGTTCCAGCTCCTCGGACGCGGCGACATTGGCCAACACCATGAACTCCTCGATCAGCCTGTGGCTGTCGAGGCGCGGCCGCGGCAGCACGGCAGCAACGCGACCTGCGTTGTCGAGTTGCACTTGTCGCTCGGGTAGGTCGAGATCGAGCGTGCCGCGGGCCTGGCGGGCGGCGAGCAGCGCGCGAAAGGCGGCGTAGAGCGGCGCGAGTGGCCGCGTGGCATCGCCCGCCTCGTGCGCCTGTTGCACGCCTTCGTAAGTGAGGCGCGCCACACTGCGCATTAGACCACGTCCGAACCGATGTGCGAGCTTCCGGCCGTTGGTGTCGATCGACATCTCGACGAACAGACAGGCGCGGTCCTCGTTCGGGCGCAGGCTGCACAGGCCGTTCGATAGCGCCTCGGGCAGCATCGGCACCACGCGGTCGGGGAAGTAGACTGAGTTGCCGCGCGTGCGCGCCGCATGGTCCAGGGCCGCGCCCGGTCGCACGTAGTGCGCGACGTCGGCGATGGCGACGACCAGCCGGAAGCCGCCGTCGACCGGTTCGGCGAACACGGCATCGTCGAAGTCGCGCGCGTCCGCGCCGTCGATGGTCACCAGCGGCAGATCACGCAGGTCGGTGCGACGGGCGAGTGGGGCAGGGCGGGCACGCGCGGCCTCGGCCACGGCGGCGTCAGGAAACGCCTGAGGAATGTCATGGGTGTGGAGGACGATCAGGCTGATCGATCGCGCGTCGCCCATAGTGCCGAGGCGCTCGATGATGCGCGCGGGTTTCAAGCCGAGGCGGTGGTGCGGCAGCGGCTCGGCCAACACGATCTCGCCAGCCACCGCGCCTTGGTCCTCGCCCAGTGGCACGATCCATTCGGCCTTGGATCGCCGATCGGTGGGGATGATGCGTCCGTCAGGTTTGCCAGGTCGGAACACGCCGATGATGCGACCGGGCGCGGCATCCAGCCGGCGGATGCTGCGCCCCTCGTAGCGCCCGGGACGTCCCCCATACAGCGGCCGCAACCGTGCCAATACGCGCTCCCCCGGCGCCAGCGCCGGACGGCCGCGTGGCTCGGGGGCCATCAGGATCATCGGGGGTGGATCCGAACTGTCCCACGAAACGGGTCGGGCGACGGCGTCTCCGTCCGGGTCGGTGCCAGTGATCTGCACCACCGCGACCTCGGGCAAAGTTGCCTGTGTTCGCGGGGGACGCCGGTCAGAACGGCTGCCACGCTGGCCGCCGCGCGGGGGGAGCGGCCTAGGCATCAGCACACGGACAAAGTCAGATTGGGCAGGGGAGGTCCGTCGATGGCCAAAGGTTACACCGCAATACTTTAGCTCAGGTGGCGCGTGGCTTGCAGGCTTGAGAGAGGTCTGTGGTACGAAATCCGCGAATGTGATAACTCGGCAACACTCGCTTTTGATGCTGGATTAAGCAGGCCGTCGCGTGAATAACGGCTGGAGCCCACGCGATGCTGCTCGCCACGGCGAGACTGCACGGCGGTGTGTGTCACAGATTGGTCGTTGACCTGCCAGTGTGGTCGCGGGATCGTCATTGGGTACTCGTCTCAGCTGCCAAATCCCCGCATGAGGAGTTCCCAATGCCGCGTGAATCAGCGACCTCCACCTCAGTGACCGGAACAGCCCTGGGGCGCCGCACGGCATTGGCCGGTGCTGGTGCCGCGGCGACCTTGCCGTTGCTCGGCCGGCGCGCGCGCGGCGCTGAACCGATCAGCATTGGCTGGGTCGGCCCACTATCGCCGCCTGGCGGGTACGCCGAGGGCGCCAACATGAAAAATGCCGCGATCCTCGCGGCCGAGGAGATCAACAAGCAGGGCGGCATTCTAGGCCGCCCCGTCGAGATCACCTATGCCGACACGCGCGGCATGCCGGCCGAGGGCCGCACGGCGGCGGAACGGTTGGTGCAGCAGAACAAGGCTGTCGCCGTGTTCGGCGAATTCCATTCCCCGGTCGCACTGGCCGAGATGGAGGTGTTCCACAAATACGGCACGCCGTTCATGGCCTGCGATGTGTGGTCCGACCAGATCACCGCCAAAGGCTATCCCGAGGTGTTCCGCAACGCCCCGGCAGTATCGCTGATTGACGTGACGATCGGGCAATGGATCGCTGCCGCCGGCTTCAAGAATGTCGCCATCATCGCCGAGAAGGACGACGTAGGTCTGTCGGCGCGCACGTTGGTGCAGCAGGAGCTGACCAAGGCGGGCGTCAAGTTCACTGCGGTAGATGCGGACCCGAACCTGACGGATTTCACCGCGCAGATTCTGCGCTTCAAGAGCGAGAAGCCAGCGTACGATTTCTTCCTCAGCGTCTATGCCGAGGCCGGCGCGTATCCGATGGTGCGGCAGGCGCACGATCTTGGTTTCGCCCCGACGGCCAATTGTGGTATCTACAATTCCGGTGGCGAAGCGGTCGATCCAACGTTCTGGGAGAATGTCGGCGACGCCGGCAATTATCTGTGCACGGAGAATGTCGGCCTGCCGCAGGCGTCGTGGAACGACAAGACCAAGGCGTTTGTCGCGGCGTACAAAGAGCGCAGCAAGGGTGCCGATCCGTCCGGCGCGGTGATGGAAAGCTATGACGGTGCCTGGCTATTGTTCGATGCGATCAAGCGTGCCGGCAACACGGAGGGACCGGCGATCATCAAGGCGCTGGAAACCACCAGCTATATTGGCGTGCGCGGCAAGTATTCATTCTCAACCTCGCACGAACCCGCCTGGCACTATCATCAGTTCCTTGATGCGCCGCTGACGATCCTGCAATATTCCGAGACCAAGCAGTCGCAGGCGGATGCGCCGATCGTGTGGCCGAAGAAGTATGCGACGGTGCCGTACGTCTACAAGAAGCCAGGGACCTAGAGGATTGTCCACCTCTCCCACATCGTGGGAGAGGTCGGCGCGCGGAGCGTCGCCCGGTGAGGGAGGTGCCGCACGCGCGACCCTCACCCGCGTCGCTGCTGTCCGCGACCTCTCCCGCTGCCGCGGGAGAGATGTACGCATCAGCGCACCGGTCAGCGCCGCATAATGTCCGACTATCTCCTGATCCAGGCGCTGAATGGCCTGGTGATCGGCGTCATCTACGCCGTCATCGCCTGTGGCCTGACGGTGATCTTCTCCATCCTGAAGATCGTCAACTTTGCCCACGGCGAGATCTACATGATGGGCGGCTATTTCGGTTATTTCGCCATCAGCTTACTCGGTATCCCGCCGCTGCCGGCGGTGTTGGTGGCCATGGCAGCGAGCTTCCTGCTGGCGGTGCTGGTCGAACGCACGCTGCTGACGCCGATCTACAAACCCTCCACCGAGCGCAAGGGCGACTACGGCATCCTGGTCACGTTCGGCCTCTCGATCTTCCTGCGCAACATCGCATTGATCATCTTCGGCCCCTATCCACTGCGCCCGCCGTCCTTCTGGCAGGGCGCGCTGGTGGTCGGTGACCTGGTGATGACCTGGGATCGCGTGTTTGCGGCTGGTGCCGGCATCACGATTCTGGTCGGCCTCGTGCTGTTCATGAATCGCACTATCTGGGGCGAGGCGCTGAACGCGGTCAGTCAATCGCGCGAGTCGGCCGCGATCGTCGGTATCAACGACCAGCGCTTCTACATGCTGGCCTTCGGCATCGGCAGCGCGCTGGCGGGTGGGGCAGGGGCGCTGGTGGGGCCGATCTATTCGCTGTCGCCGTCGATGGGGCTGATGCCGGACACGCAGGCTTTCGCGATCGTCATCCTGGGCGGCATGGGCTCGGTCAGTGGCAGCATCATCGCCGGTCTGTTGATCGGTCTGTCCGAAAGCATGTTCGTCGCCGTCTTCCCCGATCCGTCGCGCAGCCTGACCTATGCCCAGGCGTTCAGCCTTTTGGTGCTGATGATCGTGCTGCTGGTCCGTCCCACCGGCCTGTTCGGCCGCGTGCACACGCAGATGGAATAGGCGGTGCGGAACGCGCAGGTCGTGCCCGGCGCGCTGCTGGCGGTGTTGGTGCTGGCGTTCCCGTACCTGGTGAACGGCTATTGGCTGACCGTTGGCGTGCTGGCGCTGTTCTACGCCATCGTCGCCGCGAGCTGGGCGCTGCTTGCCGGCCAGACCGGGCAGTTCTCCTTCGGTCACATGGCGTTTGTCTCGTTGGGGGCTTACACCTCAGGCCTGCTGGTGATGGACCTCGGTGTGCCAATCCCGTTGGGCTGGGCCGCGGGCGTGGTGTTGTGCGCGGTGGTGGGCGCCGGCATCGGCTATATCGGGCTGCGCATGCGTGGACCCTATCTGGCGTTGTTCACCGTGGCGTTTTCCGAGGTGCTGCGCATCATATTCGTATCGGAAAACGAAGTGACTGGCGGGTCGGGTGGCCTCGAGGTCACACCCTTGTTCCACACACGGTCCGATGCACCGTACTACTACCTGGGCCTTATGCTGCTGGCGATCGCATTGGGGTTGATGGTGTGGCTGACCCGCTCGCGCTGGGGCCTGTTCTTCCGCGCTATTCGCGAGAACGAGGAAGCCGCCGCCGCGGCGGGCGTGAAGGTGGTGCGGTTCCGCGTGTTGGCCTTCGCGATCGCTTCCAGCTTCGCCGGCCTCGCGGGCGGGTTTTACGGCCACTACATCGGCATCCTGACGCCGGATATCGGCTCGGTCGACCAGATGGGGCTAGTCGTCGCAATGGCGGTGATTGGCGGGGCCGAAAGCCTGTTCGCAGCCACGGTCGGCGCGTTGTTGTGTGAGGCCTTGGTAGAGGCGCTGCGCAGCTACGGTGAATGGCGCCTGGTGCTGTTCGGCGCATTGCTGCTGCTGACGATTCGTTTCGCGCGCAACGGCCTACTTGCGTTGGGCTTTGCCGGAGTGAAGCGACTGACAATAGCGCGCGCGCCGGCGAATGTGGCGCCATGACCGCGCCGGTACTGATTGAGGCGCGCGGTCTCACAAAACGGTTTGGTGGCATCGTCGCGGTCAACGGCCTCGACCTCGCGGTGCGGCAGGGCGAGCTGGTCGGACTGATCGGCCCGAACGGATCGGGCAAGACGACAACGATTAATATGCTGACCGGGCACCTGGCGCCCGCGGCCGGCCATATCCTGGTGCACGACGCGCCAGCCGATGGCCTGTCGGCCAGCCAGTTCGCCGTGCGCAAGGTGGGCCGCACCTTCCAGATCACCCAGTTGTTCAGCCGCATGACGGTATTGGAGAACATGCTGGTGCCGGGGCTGGCACGGCCGCACTCGACCTGGGCCGAGGCAACGGCCACGGCGCGGCGGCACCTGGATTTCCTCAAGCTCAGCCATCTGGAGGATCTGCAGGCGCGTAACCTGTCCGGCGGCCAGCAGAAGCTGCTGGAGCTGGGGCGGGCGCTGATGCTGGATCCGGAAATACTGTTTCTGGACGAGCCCTTCGCCGGCGTGAACCCGTTCCTGCGCGACGAGATCATCGTGCTGATCCAGACCCTGCACGGGCAGGGTCGCAGCTTCGTCGTGGTGGATCATGACATCGAGGCGATCCAGCGCTTGGTGAAGCGCCTGGTGGTGATGGCGCGTGGTGCCAAGATCGCTGACGGAACGGTCGATGAGGTGCGGCAGGACCAGGAGGTGCTGCGTGCCTATGCCGGGGTCTGATACATCGCATGTGGTGCCGGCGCTGACGGTGCGCGGCGTGGTGGCTGGCTATCTGCCGGGGATCAACATCCTGAACGGCATGGCGCTCGACGTGCTGGCGGGCGAGGTCCGGTGTGTGCTTGGGCCAAACGGCACCGGCAAGTCGACGTTGCTGAAAGTGATGTTTGGCTTCCTGCCGGCGCTGGAAGGCGAGATCAAGCTCGGGCCGCAATCACTGCGCGGGGTGGCCGCGCATCAGATGGCATCACATGGGATTACATATTTGCCGCAACGGCCAAGCGTGTTTCCGTTCCTGTCGGTGGATGCGAATCTACGGTTGGGGACCTGGTCCTTCCGCAAGGCGCGTCATCTGGTCGTCGAACGGATCGAGCGCGCCTACGCGCAGTTCCCGATCCTGCGCGAGCGCCGGCATCAACTGGCTGGCACGCTGTCCGGCGGCCAGCAGCGTCAATTGGAGATCGCGCGCGCCTTGCTGACAGATCCGACGGTGATGTTGATCGACGAGCCGACCGCGAGTGTGGAACCGCGCGTGACGGCACAGATCTACGAGCTGATCGCGGGGCTGGCCCAATCGGGGAAAGCCATTCTGCTTGTGGATCAGAATATCAAAGGCGCGATCGGGATTTCAGACCACGTCTACGTGATGCGGACGGGCACGCTGTTGGAGGAAGGCCCGCGCGGCATGTTCACCGATGATCTGGAAACGCTGGTCAGCCGGTGGTTGTACACACGTTAGGAACCGCCGGACATGCCTCGCCCGCGCTTGCGGCAGAGGTCGGCGAGCGGAGCGGGGTGAGGGTGGGGCGGCGTGCGCTACCCTCACCCGCGTCGCTTATGCTCTGCGACCTCTCCCGCAGGCGGGCGAGGTGTGGTCGGATGAAACTCTTTGAGCGCCGCTTCCCAGATCTCCCGCGTGGCATTCAGGTTGATCAGGAAAATGCCAATTCCGACGGCCAGATCCGGCCAGGGTGTCGGATAGACCGCTGTCACCACACCCGCGGCAACGATCGCCACGTTCGCGATCGCATCATTGCGCGCGGACAGGAACGCCCCACGGGTCAGGCTGCCGCGCGCCGCGCGCCAGCGCAGCAGCATCCAGGCGCAACCGACATTGACCACGAGTGCGCCCAACCCGGCCAGTGTCAGCGGCACGGCGGATGGCGCGATCGGTGCCCCGAGCTTTTGCCATGCCGTCCATAATGTGCCGACGCTGGGCGCCAGCAGCATCAAGCCGAGGACGCCACCCATCAGGGCGCGCCGCCGCGCCGGCCAGCCCAGAGCCAGCAACACCAGCAGGTTGACTGCGGCATCCTCGAGGAAATCCACCGAATCCGCGAACAACGACACCGATCCGATCGCCAGCGCGACGGTGAATTCGATCACGAAATAACCTGCGTTCAGCGTGGCGACCCATGCGACCGCACGCGGCAGTCCCGGATGGACCGCGAGTTCATCCGGATCGAGCTCTTCCATCCCGCTACGCTGCCGCGGCGCGCCACACCACGGGAAATGCCTCACTGTCCATCGGCTCACCGGGGGCTGGCGCGCCCGGAAATCCATGCGGTGGCGGCGACATGTAACCGGGCCGCAATGCGTAACGCACATCATCCCCGGTGTAACGTGCCGCGAACGCACGTCGGCGGTTGGTGGAACGATTGCCTGGCGCGCCGTGCAGCACCAACCCGTTGAACAGGATCGCGTCACCGGGCTGCATGTCCCACCCCAGCAGCGTGTATTGGTCGCGATGGCTGTCGATATCGGGCACGGTCTTCAGCCGGTCATCCTTCGCATCGTGATCATCGCCATCATTGAAGCGCTTCGGCGTGTACCACGCACCCCATTTATGTGACCCCGCGACGTACTCCACCGAGGTCTCGCGCGTCACTGGATCCAGCGGCACCCACAGGCTGCACATCTGGGTGCCCGCGATCGCGTAATAGGGGAGGTCGTGATGCCACGGCGTCGGCTCCTCGGTGCCGGGCTCCTTCACCAGCACATGCTCGTGGAAGAGATTGACCTTGTGCGACTGCATGAAGCGTCCAGCGATCGCCGGGGCGGACGAGTTCATCAGGAAGTCGCGGTACTCCGGAATGCGCCGCCAGCTGCAATAATCACCAAGGAACAGCCCGGGCTTGCCGTCCGGCGTATAGCGTTTGGCGAGCGGGCTCGGCGCCGCCAGGTTACGCGCCACGCCGCGTGCCAGGGTCTCGATCCAATGGGGCGCGAAAACCTGGCGCAGGCACACCGCGCCGTCGCGATCGAAATCCTCCTCGATGGTGCTCATGCAGCCCTCCGCGTGCGGAGAAGCAAGTCTCGCGCCACCGCTTGCCCTGAGGCAACGCCTCAGTGCGCCAGGGCGTTCGTCTCTGGTGGCGCGCTTGCCGCGCTGGTGCGCAGTGGCAGATCGCGCATGCCCAGCGCCACGACCACCGCGATGCCCATCACCACCGCGCAGGCTAGGAAGGCGAGATGGAACGCGTCAGCGAGCGCGGCCTGCACATGGGGCATCGTCGCTGGTGCGATGCTGGCCAACGCTCCGCCGTGCTGGCGCACCTCGCCCAGGTCGATATGCGCGGTGATGCCCAGCTCGGCCAGGCGCGCCGCGAAACCGCTCGCCAGCAAGGCCCCGACCAGCGTGCTGCCGAAGGCACCGCCCATCGAGCGCAGGAACAGCAGGCAGCCGGTTGCCGCGCCGATGTCGCGCATGTCGGCGGCGTTCTGTACCGAAACCAGGCAGCTCGGCATCACCATCCCGATGCCGAAACCCAAAACAACCTGATACAAAATCAGCACGACGCGCGGCGTGTGCATCCCGATCAGCGCCAGCAGTCCGAAGCCGACGACGCAGGCCATGAGCCCGCCCACCATGATCGCCTTCATCTTGCCGTGCCGTCGCGCCAACGCGCCGGCCCACACTGCGCCAACGCAGTTGGCGGCGAGGAACGGGACCACGAGGACGCCCGATGCTTCGGCGTTCACGCCGCGCACGAGCTGGAAGAACAGGGGCAACAGGAAGCTGCCGCCAAACAGACCCAGCGCGGCGCAGAACGCGATGGCCACGCCGCGGGTAAACACGGCATTGGCGAACAGGCGCGGTGGCAGCAACGGGTCGGAGAACCGCCGCTCCTGCATCGCCAGCAGGGCCAGCAGCAGCAAGCCGATCCCGCCAAGTGCCAGGATAACCGGCGATGTCCACGGCACTTCCACGCCACCCCAGCTCAGCACAAGCAGCCACGCGGTGACGGCGGCGGTGAGCAGGCCGGCACCGACCCAGTCGATCCGCGCCTGTTGCGCCCGCGTCTGCAGCAACTTCAGCGCGCGGTCACACAGCAGCATGGCGACCAGCGCGATCGGCAGGTTGATCCAGAAGATCCAGCGCCAGGTCAGTGTGTCGGTCACCCAGCCGCCGATGATCGGCCCAGCGATCGAGGCAATGCCCCAGGTGGAGGCCATGTAGCCCTGGTAGCGGCCGCGTTCCCGTGGGCTCACCACATCGGCGATCGCCGCCTGCGCCATCGCCATCAGACCGGCGCCGCCGACACCTTGCAGCGCGCGGGCGGCGACAAGCTGGGTCAGGCTTTGGGCCAGCGCACACAGGCAAGAGGACATCGCAAACACCACCAGCGCCACCAACAGCAGTTTTCGCCTGCCGTAGATATCGGACAGCTTGCCGTAAATTGGCGTCATCGCCGTCGAGGTCAGCAGATAGGCCGAGACGATCCAGGCGAGATGCCCGAAGCCGTGCAGGTCGGCAGCGATGGCGGGCACGGCCGGGATCACGACGGTCTGGTCGATCGCAGCCAGCAGGATGCACAGCAGAATCCCGCTGATCACCCGCAGGATCTGTTTGTGGGTGAATTTCGGGGGGGCGTCGATGATCGTCGCTGGGTCTGCCGCCTGCATGCGTGCTCCGCTGCCGCTCGGCCCGTCGCAGCATGGCGGGTCGGGAGAACCCATTTATACCGCAGTGCAGCATGCCCGGCGAACGCGATCGCTTCAACCCAGCGGTGCGCGCCGCGCGATCGCGGGTGTGTCAGTCAGCCGGCGGGAACGAGGTCCAGGTGGCGCTCGATGCGGTCGCGGCGATCCTGAACCTGGTCAAAGCGCCGTCCGACTTCGGCCCGACATTCCGCCACGTCGCCTTCGACACGGGCGAGTGAACGTTCGATCGCGCCAAGACCTGCCCGCTGCTCGCGTTGCTCCGCCCGCAACTCGTGCCTGTCGGCACGACTGGCGCGCAGGTGCTCCAGCAACAGGTTATCGTGCATCGTGTCGCGCGCCATATCAGCGCGGTGCCACGATCGGGCGCCGCGCGCGGGGCACTTCTCAGCCAGCTTGGTGAGCCACGCCTTGCCAGAGCCGTGCTATCGTGCGGCCGTCCGCTTGGCTGGCGCCTTGGCCGCGGCTTTCTTGCGCGCGGGCGGCTTCTTCTTCGCTGCCGCTTTCGGCGCCGCCTTCTTCGCCGGGACTTTCGGTGCCGCACGCTTGGCCGGCGGGCGTCGCTCCGGCGAGGCCGCCGCCGTTGCACCCGCCGCCTTGCGCCCTGATGCACCGCGACCACGCCGCGCGCTACCGCGCGGCTTCAACTGCTTGCCCTTCTCGGCCAGCAACGCGACAGCTTCGTCCAGTGTGACGTCGTCCATCGGCACGCCACGCGGCAGGTTGGCGACCGCCTGGCCGTGTTGCGCATATGGTCCAAACCGACCCTTGCGCACGATTATCGGCTGCTGGTCCTTCGGATGCACGCCCAGCGTGCGCACGCTCGCCAGCTTCTTCGCCAGCAGGTCGACCGCACGATTGAGCCCAAGGCTCAGCACATCATCGTCACGATCGAGCGACCCGAACACTGTTCCCATCCGCACATAGGGACCGAATCGTCCAATGCCGGCCTCGATCTTGTCCTTCGTTTCCGGATGCAGGCCGATCATGCGCGGCAGTGACAGCAGGCCGATCGCCTGCTCCAGCGTCACCTGCTCGCCATCCATGCCGCGCGGCAAGGATGTGCGGCGCGGTTTCGCCGCCTTCTTGTCCTCGCTGGCGTCACCGCGCTGCACATACAGCCCGTACGGTCCGCGGCGTACGGTGATCGGTTCGCCGGTTGCCGGGTCCTCGCCCAGCACGCGCATGCCGTCCTTCAGCACCTCACCCTGCGTTTCGCCATTCTCCACGGCCAGGCGGCGGGTGAACTGACAGGCGGGATAGTTCGAACAGCCAATGAAACTGCCGTAGCGGCCCAGCTTCAGCCCCAGCCGCCCATTGCCGCAGGCCGGGCAGGACCGCGGATCGGATCCATCCTCGCGCGCCGGAAAGAAATGCGGCCCCAGGTCTTCGTCCAACGCCGCGATCACGTCGCTGATCTTGAGGTCCTTGGTCTGCTCGACGGCTTTGGAGAATTCGTCCCAGAACGCGCGCATGACCGCCCGCCAGTCGAGCTGACCGGCCGAGACGTCGTCGAGCTTCTCCTCCATCGCGGCGGTGAAATTGGTATCCACCCAGTGCTCGAAGAAACTCACAAGGAAGGCGGTGACCAGCCGACCGCGGTCCTCGGGAATGAAGCGTCGCTTGTCCAGCCGCACATAGTTCCGGTCCTGCAATACCGACAGAATCGAGGCGTAGGTGGACGGCCGGCCGATGCCGAGCTCCTCCATCTTCTTCACCAGGCTCGCCTCGGAGTACCGCGGCGGCGGCTGGGTGAAATGTTGGCTCGCGTCCACCTGGTCGCGCTTCAGCGGATCGCGCTCGCGCATCGGTGGCAGCATGCGGCTCTCGTCGTCCTCGGCTGCGTCGTCGACATCCTCGTGATATAGCTTCAGGAACCCATCGAACGCCACGATTGAACCGGTGGCGCGCAGCGTGATCCCCTTGCCATCCGTCACATCGACACTGACCTGATCCAGCTCCGCTGACGCCATCTGCGACGCCACCGCGCGCTTCCACACCAGTTCATACAGCCGGCGTTGATCATTGTTCAGGAAGCGCGCGACGTCGTTTGGCGTGCGCGACACATCGGTCGGACGGATTGCCTCATGCGCTTCCTGCGCGTTCTTGATCTTGCTTTGGTACTCACGCGGCGTGGTCGGCAGGTAATCGCCCCCGTACGTGCCCTTCACGTGGTCGCGGATCGACGTCACCGCCTCGCGCGCCATCTGCACGCCGTCGGTCCGCATATAGGTGATCAGCCCGGTCACCTCGCCGTGCAGATCGACGCCTTCATACAATTGCTGCGCCAGGCGCATCGTCTGCTGCGCGCCGAACCCCAGCTTGCGGCTGGCCTCCTGCTGCAACGTCGAGGTGGTGAACGGTGCCGGCGGATTGCGCCGGACGCGCCTCTTTTCGACTGTACCAACGTGGAACGTTCCGGATTCGACCGCATGCTTGGCGGCCAGCGCCACCGCCTCATTCGGCAGATCGAACTGCTCGAGCTTCTTGCCGTTGAGATGGGTCAGACGCGCGGTGAACGGCGCACCGGCGGGTGTGACGAACAACCCCTCGATCGTCCAGTACTCGCGCGCGCGAAACGCTTCGATCTCAGCTTCGCGCTCGCAGATCAGCCGCAGCGCGACCGACTGCACGCGACCCGCGCTACGGCTGCCCGGCAGCTTGCGCCACAGCACCGGCGACAGCGTGAACCCCACCAGATAGTCCAATGCGCGGCGCGCCAGGTAGGCCTCGATCAGCGGCTGGTCCAGATCACGCGGCGCGGCCATCGCGGCGCGGACCGCGTTGCGGGTGATCTCGTTGAAGGTCACGCGGCGGACATCGATGCCGTTCAACGCCTTCTTGTCCGTCAGCATGTTCTGCACATGCCAGGAGATCGCCTCGCCCTCGCGGTCCGGGTCGGTCGCCAGGTACAGTGTACGCGCGCTCTTTAGCGCCTTGGCGATAGCACCAACCTGCTTCTCCCCGCGCGCATCGGACTCCCAGTCCATCGCGAAGTTCTCGTCTGGGCGCACGCTGCCGTCCTTGGGCGGCAGATCGCGCACATGGCCGAAGCTTGCCAGCACGGTGAACTTGTCACCGAGATAGCGGTTGATGGTTTTTGCTTTCGCGGGGGATTCGACGACGACGACGTCCGGCATTTGATCCTGTCACACGCTACGCGGGCGAGTCCGCCAATACCGCAACCCGCCCGCCCGGAAGCGTCGCGATACGTCCGGCCAGCTCGAGTTCCAGCACGACCGCCATGACGGCGGGCGGAGACAACTGGCAGCGCCGCATCACCGCGTCAACCGGCGTTGGCGAAGGTCCAAGAAAATCAAGCACTTGTACCCACGCCGCCGCCGGTTCTGCGGCAGAGTCGGGTGGCAAGGGAGACTCCGGGACCAGTCCAGCGACCCCGGCCGCGCTATCTGGGGCGCCCGCGTCAGCAAACAAGGTGGACCTGACCACGCGCGGTTGTTCGGGCGGGTTGGCGATGACGTCCTCGGCGGTCTCGACCGGCACCGCCCCCTGCCGGACCCCACAACCAGGCCAGCGGTGGTGGGGTCAGCCGCCAGCTCCTCGGCAATGCGCTGACCATTCGCCGAGGCATTGCGGCCACCGACCAGGGCGACCGCACGGGTGGCGAGGCGCGCAACATCGCCCAGGACCGCCAGGATCGGTGGCGCATCATCCAGGAGAGGCGGGCAGCGGCGGGTAATTGGCGTCTCCCAGCATGACGCGCTGCACCCCCAAGGGCGACGGTCCGCTCCAGGTTCCGGGCAGCCTCGGCACGGCTTGGGACAAGCGGCGCGGTGGCGCCGCCGCTGGCCCGCGCCAACCGGGGTAGTGCGTTGGTCGCCCGCGTGGCCTGATCGCAGCGGGCCATCAGGCGTCGATAGGTGGCTGGGCCAACGCCCTCGGCGCGTGCCAGGTGCAGGCAGTCGCGTGGATCCTGTGCGGCCGTGGGGCGGCGGCTCCGGCTGCCCCCGATCCGACTGTCGTGGGGGCCGGTCCTACGCCTTGTGGCCGATGCGCGGTTCGGTGCCCGCGAGCAGGCGGCGGATGTTGGCGTGATGGCGGATGAACACCAGCACAGCGATGACCAACGCCAGCTTAACGATGCCCGTATTTGCCAGAACGATTGCGAACAGCGGCGCCAACGCGAAGGAAGACAACGCGGCGAGTGATGAGCGACGCGCCAGGCCGGCCACGACCAGCCAGACCGCCCCAGCCGCCAGTCCGACCGGCCAGGCCGCGGCAAACAACACGCCGTAGCTGGTGGCCACACCCTTGCCGCCCTTGAAGCGGAGCCATACCGGGAACAGGTGCCCGAAGACGGCGCCCAGCCCGGCCCAGAGAGCGGGCTCGGCGCCGCCGATCCCCATGGCGATCCCGACCGCCGCCGCGCCCTTCAACGCATCGAGCACCAGCGTCGCGGCGGCGAGGCCCTTGCGGCCGGTGCGCAGAACGTTTGTCGCGCCGATGTTGCCAGAGCCGATGGCGCGGATATCGCCGAGCCCGGCTGCGCGGGTCAGCAGCAACCCGAACGGAGTGGCGCCAAGCAGGTATCCAAGCACACCATAGAGTTCGGGCCGCATGCGAACCGTCTATAGCCGGATTCGCGCTGGGTGCCGAGGCCGCGCGACGCGGGCTGGTAACACGGGAAGCTCGGTCAGCGTGCGCCGCGAGGTGATCTACGGTCCGATGGCCATATGCACCGTGCTGGTGCGAGCTGTGGTGCTCGTGGCTGCCACGATGAGGTCATGCCGGTGCGCCGTGCCCAGCCGCGCGGTGGACAGTGTGAACCGGCCTTGATCCTCAACCGGCACGCTGAACGGTGCGCCACCATCCAATTGCACGGTCACCGAGGTCACCGGCGCGACATTGTCCAAGGCGCAGCCGACGATCTCGGCCTTGTCCGTGGCAACCATCATGTCCATGGGCCCCCCACCATCAGGTAGGGACCGCGATCCGCGTCGCGACGCTGGAAAGCGCCCAGGGTCCCTGTGCCGACCTCCTGCCCGATGGCGAGACCATCCGCGTTGTCGAACGGAACGTGAATGCCGTCATAGACGCGGCTGACAGCAGCTTCCTCCGCGGCTTGCTGAAAGCTAGTGAAGCTGCGGGTCACGCCGGGTAGGCTGGCGCTGGCAAATGTGAAGGGGCGGGCGCCGAGCCATTCGGTCAGCACCGCGGCAGCGGTGCCGCTGAAGGTCGAATGTCCCGACACATAGCTCGGATGATTGGGGGGGGTCAGCAGCGGGACCCAGGCTGGCTGTGGTGGGGTGACGTCGTCGCCGGCGCGGATCGCGGTGATCGGCCGCCAGGACCAGTAGCAGTATTTGGCGTCAGCCATTGCGATACAGGAATCAGCTATCGCCACATTCAGCTCGGCAAAGAGCTCCGCCTCAGCTGCCATACCGAGCTACATCGGCGCGACGATGCTGGCGGCGATGGCGTTCCAATGCCCGGCAGGGGCGTAGGTACCGATGGCGTCGCTCCAATAGTGGGCGATTTCGGTTTGTTCCGCAGTACGCACGGTCGAATGCGCACCACCCAACGTGGCAACGGTGGCGCGGGCCTGTCGATAGGCGGCCGAGCTGAGGGCAGGGGGCCCGGCTGGGCGGAACTGTTGGGGCGTTGTCAAAACGAATGGCACCAGTGTGGCCCACTGCAGATCGAGTGCGGGCAGCAAATCCCGCGGTGTCGGACGCCACTGCCCGGATGCGGTGCTCGCACGGGACTCGCCCGCCTTGTTGGC
>Ga0210386_10002028_pt1 | contig 17669 bp, 15 predicted proteins | sample IncBWH32OmetaG_FD_160091 | JGI IMG/M metagenome (GOLD analysis project Ga0210386, IMG submission 160091) | Forest soil microbial communities from Barre Woods Harvard Forest LTER site, Petersham, Massachusetts, United States - Inc-BW-H-32-O ... | reverse complement strand
CTGGCAGGCCTCGTAAAGGGCCTCCCCATGATTGGCCTCGCCGGTCAGCCCGCCGGCCCACACGGTCCCTGTAAGCGCCGCCGAGATTGCGACTGCGAGGGCCACGGTCGCGGCGTATTTCTCTCTCCGCCGGAGAAATGCGTCGGACGGATGTTCATGCGGCGCGTGGGTCAAAAGGTCCCTCTCCCGCGACGGGTGCGGTGGGAGGATGCCTGTCTCTCGACAGGCATCGCGGGAGAGGGGTTCGAGAAAGCGAAACAGGCGCATTGGATTGTCTCAGGCAAGGTCAGAATCGGTGACCGCAAGGTTGGTGGGCGTAGGCGCATAGACGACCTCTCGAACGCCGAGCCATTTGTGCAACTCGCCCGCGGGCACGAGCTTTGGTCCCGGCGCAGGCGCCGTTCCTGGCGCCGGCTGCGGAAACGCGGTTGAACGCGCGGTGTGGAACGTGACGTTCCCTTCCACCTTCTGCATGAGCTGGTGGATATGGCCGTTGAGCACAGTGACCGAGCCGAAGCGCGAGAGAAGCGCAAGCGCCTGCGCTGAATCCTCTGTGCCCCAGCCCCATTCGGGCGCGATCATCCAGAGCGGGATGTGGGAGAAGATGACGATGGGCGTCGAAGCGGACTTGCCCTTGAGATCGCCTTCCAGCCACTCGAGCTCCTCCGCGCCGAGCGAGCCGAGACCGTTCTTCTTGAGATCGACGACATTGTTGAGCGATACGAAATGCACGCCGCCCTGGTCGAACGAGTACCAGCCGCCGCCTGTCGCTCCCTTGCCGAAGCGCTCGAGATAGACGGTTCGAGTCTTGGGATCGAGGATGTCATGTTCGCCTGGCGCGTAATGAACGTCGAGCTTGGCGCCGCCGATCATTTGCTGCGCATCGTCGAATTCGCTCGCCTTCGCCGTATGGCTGATGTCGCCGGTGTGGATCATGAACGCCGGGTTGCCGGGCATCGCTGCAATCTTGTCGATCGCTGCGTCGAGCGTGACGCGCGCGTCCGGGTTGGCGGGCTTGGCGAATCCGATGTGGCTGTCGGAGATCTGGACGAAGGAAAAGCCAGTTTCCGCCGCTTTCGCTGAGCCGATCAGCCTCGACGACGGCACGCCGCCAGCGACGGTCCACACCACGCCGGTTCCGGCCCATAACATGCATTTGAGGGTTTGCCGGCGGTCGAATTCGCCTTCGTGATCGTGTGACATTTGAGTTTCCCCTTCTTCGGCGAAAAGCGCCGTTCAAAGGAGGTAACTCAAGCGGTGCGCGCTTTATTCCCGGCGCGCGCTCAAAAAATGGAGGGCCTCTTGTTAGGGCGCGTCGATGCGGCTCAGTGTCGTGCGCAGGGAATCGCTTGGCGCGCGCAACACGCCATCGAGGGGCGAATCGAAATCATCGATGAGGAAGATGGCGGAGGCGACGCAGATCGCGCACGTGGTAATCGACAGATACACCACGGCGTTGCGCGGCGAGAGCAGGCCGAAAACCCCGAACACAACGGCCAGCCACGCGCACATTGCGAGCATCAGCGGCCACGAAATCGTGTCGTGCGACGTCTCCAGCAACTGACGCCGAGCCCGTAACGCCTCGTCGATCTGGTTGGCGAGGGAATCCGTGAGCCGCTGCCGGAAGCGATCCGGCGGGTCCAGTTTGTGGATCGCGGCGTCGACTGCGATGAGAAGGGCTCCGAGCTGCTCGCGCTCGGCTCCTACCTCATCCTTGAATCGCGGGTAATCGCCGGTTGGCGCGGCCTCATCTCGCCAACTGTCTGCGATCGCTGCGGCGACGTACTTTCGCAGCGTCGCGCGTATGGGCTCCGCGTCCGCGCCATATTCGCGCAGATGGATATCGAGGTTCGAGAGGTCGCCGGCAAATGAGCGAAGACGAGCGTCGAACGTATCGAAAGTGCCTTTCACTTCCGAGAGCAGAAGGCTCAGCACCAAGGCGGTGAACGTGACGAGAATCGAAACGACCAGCCGGACATGATCCACCGTCTCGCTTGTGCGATGTCGTTCTCCGAGCCGGCCGTGCAAGTACATGCCCAGGCCTGAAGCGCCGAGCAGGAGAACGAAAATGATGAGGACCAGCAGGCCGCCGTGCGCCATTCGAGAAGGGCCTGGGTTTGGCGCCAACTCCCTGGCGCGGAGTGAGACTAGGGTTTGGGCCGTTAACGTGGTGTAAGCTACGGCGAATCTCGGTTGGGGTTTCCTTACCAGTCAAGCTCTTGGCTGGCATAAGCCTTGAGCTTAACCACGATCTTGGGACATCGTGGTTCATAGAAGGTTAATCGCGACGCAACAGCGACATGGCCCTCAACAACGCGTCTATTGCGCCGCGACGCCGACCTTGAGCAGCCGGTACGTGATCGCGTCGACCAGCGCCTGGAACGAGGCGTCGATGATGTTGCCCGACACCCCGACCGTCGACCAGGTGTCGCGGTTGCCGTCGCCGAACTCGATCAGGACGCGCGTCACCGCGTCGGTGCCGCCCTGGAAGACGCGGACGCGATAATCGCGCAGTTCGAGGTTCTCGATATATTTCTGGTAGACGCCGAGATCCTTCCGTAGCGCGAGATCAAGCGCATTGACCGGGCCGTTGCCTTCGGCCGCGGAAATGAGCCGCTCCTCGCCGATGCGGATCTTCACCACCGCCTGTGAAGCCGAATAGGTGACGCCTGGCGCGACCAGTTTGCGCTCGACGCCGACATGAAAACTCTCGACGGCAAAATATTCCGGCACGCCGCCGAGCACGCTGCGCGCCAGGAGCTCGAATGAGGCGTCTGCCGCTTCGTAAGCGAAGCCCTGCGCCACGCGCGCTTTCACCTCGTCGAGCAGGCGCGCAAGGCGCGGATCGTCCGGTTTAGCCTCGACGCCAAGCCGGTTGAGCTCGGCCAGGAGATTCGAGCGTCCGGCCTGATCCGAGACCAGCACGGCGCGCTGGTTGCCGACGGTGTCGGGCGGCACGTGCTCGTAAGTTCGCGGGTCCTTGGCGAGGGCGGAGGCATGAATGCCGGCCTTGGTCGCGAAGGCGGAGGCGCCGACGTAAGGAGCATGCCGGTTCGGCGCGCGGTTGAGCAATTCGTCGAAGGCGCGGGAGATCGAAGTGATCTGGTGCAGCGCCTCGGCCGTGACGCCGGTCTCGAAATGATGCGCCAATTCCGGCTTCAACGCCAGCGTGGGGATGAGGGTGACGAGATTGGCGTTGCCGCAGCGCTCGCCGAGACCGTTCAGCGTGCCTTGCACCTGCCGGGCGCCGGCGCGGATGGCGGCGAGCGAATTGGCGACCGCGTTGCCGGTGTCGTTGTGCGCATGGATGCCGAGAGTCTCGCCCGGAATGACGCGCGAGACCTCGCCGACGATGCGTTCGACCTCGTCGGGAAGCGTTCCGCCGTTGGTGTCGCACAGCACCGCCCAGCGCGCGCCTGCGTCGATTGCGGCGCGAGCGCAGCCGAGCGCGTATTTCGGATTGGCCTTGTAGCCGTCGAAGAAATGTTCGCAATCGACCATCGCCTCGCGGCCCGCGCCGACCGCCGCCTTCACGCTGTCGGCGATGGCCTCGAGGTTCTCGTCGAGCGTGCAGCTGAGCGCAACGTGCACGTGATAATCCCATGACTTGGCGACATAGACGATCGCGTCGGCATCGGCGGCGAGGAGACCCGCAAGGCCCGGATCATTCGCGGCCGAGCGGCCCGGGCGCTTGGTCATGCCGAAGGCGCAGAAGCGGGCGCGCTTGGTGGGCTTGAGCTTGAAGAACTCGGTGTCGAGCGGGTTTGCGCCCGGATAGCCGCCTTCGACATAGTCGACGCCGAGTCTGTCGAGCATCGCCGCGATGTGACGCTTGTCGTCGAGCGAGAAGTCGACGCCGGTGGTCAGCGCGCCGTCGCGCATCGTCGTGTCGAACAGATAGAGGCGTTCTTTGGCCATGGGGCTCTCAGTGCCGGGTCGCGGGCGCGGACCCGGCGCCAAGCATTTTGGTCATGGTGGTGTTGGCGAGCCATTGGTCGCCGATACGCACGAGACTGCGCTTCTGCGCAGTGAAGGCCTGGCGCTCGAACAGCGGTTTGGCGACATCGCTTGCCTCTGAGGTGAGGCGCTTTGCGCCGCGCGCCTGCGCTAGCCTCGTCAAGGCGTCGACCAGCGTTCGGCCGACGCCCTGTCGGGCGAACCCGGGATCGACGAACAGCATGTCGATCTCTTCGGCGCCTTTGAGGCTGGCGAAGCCGGCGATCTCGCCGTCGATCACAGCGAGCAGGGTCAATGCCTGGGCGAGCCGGGCGCCAAAAGCTTGTTCGTCATCGGCGCGCGAGGCCCAGGCCTCGCGCTGCTCGTCGCTATAATCATCGGCCGCCAGCTCCTCGATGCTCGATCGAAAGATCTCGGCGCAGCGGCGCGCGTCGGCTGGCAGATACGGACGGAGGGAGACAGCGCTCACCGCTTGCGCTCCCATGTCGTGGTGCCATCCTTATTGTCCTTGATAGCGACGCCGAGCGCGGCAAGACGGTCGCGTAAACGGTCGGACTCGGCCCAATCGCGCGCTGCGCGCGCTTGAGCGCGTTCGGCGACGATCGCGTTGATCTCGGCAGCGTCGATCTTCGTCTCGCTGAGTGCGATCGCCTGGCGTTCTGATCGCGGTTGCTGCAGGAGGCCAAGAAGGTTGGCGCTCGTTTTGAGACGCTCAGGCGCAGATGCTTGTCCCCCGAGGCGGTGGAGTCTTGCGACGGCTTCTGGCGTGTTGAGATCGTCGGTCAAGGCGTTCAGAACGTCCGAATCTGGTTCTCCGTTCGTCTTGACATCGCCTACTGCGTCATACCAGCGATCGAGCGTCGCCTCCGCCTCTTCCAGCGCTTTCACCGTCCAGTCGATCGGTTGACGGTAATGCGTGCGCAACATCGCGAGGCGCAAAACCTCGCCGGGCCATTTGCGGCCGCCGAACTTGGTCGTGCGCACGAGTTCGTGGATGGTGACGAAGTTGCCGAGGCTCTTCGACATCTTCTCGCCTTCGACCTGCAGGAAGCCGTTGTGCATCCAGACATTGGCCATGCGGTCTGAGCCGAAGGCGCAGCAGGATTGCGCGATTTCGTTCTCATGATGTGGAAACACGAGATCGATTCCGCCGCCGTGAATGTCGAAAGTATTGCGGCGCGGGTCGTCGCATTGCAGGCCACCGCCGAATGGCTCGAGCAGCGTCGCCATCGACATCGCCGAGCACTCGATATGCCAGCCGGGGCGCCCCAGCGCGCCGATACCGGCCGGACCCGGCCAGCCCGGCTCGTTCGGCCTCGACGGCTTCCAGAGCACGAAATCGATTGGGTCGCGTTTGTAGGGTGCGACATCGACGCGCGCGCCGGCCAGCATCTCGTGGAGCGAGCGATGGGCGAGCGCTCCATAGCGGGGCGCCCAAGGCAGCGCGTCCATCGCATTCGGTGAGAACAACACGTGATCCTCGGCGACATAGGCGACGCCACGGGCGATCAGCCGCTCGATCATCACCCGCATCGCGTCGATATGTTGCGTGGCGCGCGGCTCGTGCGTCGGCGGCAGCGCGCCAAGAGCGGATACGTCTTCGTGAAATTGCTGCTCGGTGGCTTCCGTCACTTTGGCGATCGCCTCATTGAGTGGCAGGCCGGGAAAGTCGCGCTCGGCGCGCGCGTTAATCTTGTCTTCGACGTCGGTGATATTGCGGACATAGGTGACATGGTTGGCGCCATAGACGTGCCGCAGGAGTCGGAAGAGCACGTCGAACACGATGACAGGCCGGGCGTTGCCGATATGGGCGAGGTCATAGACCGTGGGCCCGCAGACGTAGAGACGCACCGCCCTTGGGTCGATTGGCGCAAAATTCTCCTTGCGACGGGTAAGGGTGTTGTAGAGACGCAGCCGCGCCTCCGTCGCCTCCGCGGGGGTCTCATGTTGCGATCGGGGCGGCGACTTCATAGGCGATTCTCGTCGGCGTGATCTCTAACAGCGAACAAACGGACGTCGCCCGGTTTGGCCGGATGATCGCTTCTCGATGGCTTTGAGGAAATAGGGAGACGCGAACCAGCCAGCCGGGAGCTAGCGGCTAATGATGCAAATCCGGATAATGCGGAGCGCGGGCGTCATGTCGCGCATCCATGTCTCCACGCCGGAGGATTTGTCAAGGCTTCGCGGGCGGCGAAGCTTACAGAATCGGCTAGGATCGGATGTTTCAAGTGCTGGAAGGGGGAGATCTTGAGCCGAGAGACAAGCAGCAGCGCCGATCCTGCGGGGGAGGGGCCTCGGTCGCGTCGACAGGCGATCACCATTCTCGGCGCGCCGGTCGAAGCGGGCACGAGTGTGCTCGGCGCGGCGATGGGACCGGCCATGCTACGCACGGCAGGTATCGAGAAACCGCTGAGGGACCTCGGTCATGATGTCGAGGACCGGGGCGACCTCACCCCTCCGCCTCCGTTGGCCCATGCGGCCGCGCCCAAAGGCAAGGCGCATCGGTTCCCCCATGTCGCAGCCTGGGCGCGGCTGCTGGCGCGGGAGACTTATGCGGTCGCGCGCTCCGGACGGACGCCGATCGTGCTCGGCGGCGATCACAGCATCGCGATGGGCTCGATCGGCGGGGTCGCCCGCCACGCGGCCGAAGCGGGACGGGAGCTGTTCGTTCTGTGGCTCGACGCCCACTCGGACTTCAACACGCCATCGACCTCGCCGTCAGGCAACATGCACGGCATGGTGGTGGCGATGCTGTGCCGTGAGCCCGGTCTCGAGGGCGTGTTCGGCGACGAGCCGCACGGGTTCGTCGATCCGGGCCGAGTGCATCTGTTCGGCATCCGGTCGATCGACTCGGGCGAACGGCGCCTGCTGCAGGATCGCGGCGTCGATGTGGTCGACATGCGGATGCTTGACGAAGACGGCTTCGCGGTCTCAATCCGCCGGATCATCGATCGGGTTCGCGCCCGCGACGGCCTCCTCCATGTCAGTCTGGACGTCGACTTTCTCGATCCGGCCATCGCGCCTGGCGTCGGCACCGCCGTTCCGGGCGGGGCGACCTACCGCGAGGCGCATCTGGTGATGGAGCTATTGTACGAATCCGGCCTTTCGCCCTCGCTTGATCTCGTCGAGCTCAATCCATTCCTCGACGAGCGAGGCAAAAGCGCGCTTTTGCTGGTCGACCTGACCGCGAGCCTGTTCGGACGCCAAGTCTATCCGGTCGTGCGTGGGACTGCCCAGGTCGGCCCACGGTTGAACTCCAATTGACAGGAGATCAAGCTAAAATTTGTTTGGTAAGCCATTGATTTTCGTAATATTTGCAGCGTGCCAAGGCTGAGAACGCGAAACCTTAGGCGGCTTGCGCCTAAAGTTTGGCTTGATCGCGTGCATCGATAGGACGATAGCACCGGCGAAGCCCATGAGACCGCAAGCGGGGAAGAAGCGAGACGGTCTCGAACTGCGGAAAAAAGAAATCCTATGGCGCACAAGAAGATTGCATTGATCGGGGCCGGCCACATCGGCGGGACTTTGGCGCACCTGGCGGCGATGAAGGAATTGGGCGACATCGTCCTTTTCGACATCATCGACGGAGTGCCGCAGGGCAAGGCGCTTGATTTGGCGGAATCGACCCCTGTCGAGGGCGTTAACGCGCGATTGATAGGCGCGAGCGACTATTCCGCAATCGCCGACGCCGACGTCGTCATCGTCACCGCCGGCGTCCCCCGCAAACCAGGGATGAGCCGCGACGACTTGCTCGGCATCAACCTCAAGGTCATGGACGCGGTCGCTGCGGGCATCAAAACGCATGCCCCGGATGCGTTCGTCATCTGCATCACCAACCCGCTCGACGCCATGGTGTGGGCGCTCCAGAAATTCTGCAGTCTGCCCCCCAACAAGGTCGTCGGCATGGCCGGCGTGCTCGATTCCGCCCGTTTTCGTTATTTTCTGGCCGAGGAATTCCAGGTCTCGGTCGAAGACGTTACCGCCTTCGTGCTCGGCGGCCACGGCGATGAAATGGTCCCCTCGGTTCGTTATTCGACGGTTGCGGGCATTCCGCTGCCTGATCTGGTTAAAATGGGCTGGACGACGCAGGCTAAGCTCGACGCCATTGTCGAGCGCACCCGCAAAGGGGGAGGCGAGATCGTCAACCTGCTCAAGACGGGCTCGGCCTTCTATGCCCCAGCCTCTTCAGCGATCGCGATGGCGGAATCGTATCTTAAGAATCAACGCCGTGTGCTGCCCTGCGCGGCGCTCTTGACCGGCCAATACGGCGTCAACGGCGCTTATGTGGGGGTCCCAGTGGTGATCGGCGCGAACGGGGTTGAGCGCATCATTGAGATCGCATTCGATGAGAGCGAGAAAGCGATGTTCGCCAAGTCGGTCGCCGCGGTCCATGGCCTGATGGAGGCCTGCAAAGCGATCAATCCCGCCCTCGCCGGCTGATCTTCGTCTCAAGCGGCCGCCGCCGGCGGCCGTTCGTTTCTCATGAGGTTTCGCCGCCATGAACATCCACGAATATCAAGCCAAGGCGGTGCTGAGGGCGTTCGGCGTTCCGATCGCCGCCGGCTTTCCGGCTTTCACGCCCGAAGAGGCGGTCGAGGGGGCCAAGAAACTCGCCGGGCCGATTTGGGTGGTAAAGAGCCAGATCCATGCCGGCGGCCGCGGCAAGGGCCGCTTCAAGGAGGCCTCGGCGGGTGACAAAGGCGGCGTACGGCTCGCGCGGTCGGTCGAAGAGGTCAATACGTTCGCGACGCAGATGCTCGGGGCGACGCTGGTGACGGCGCAAACCGGCCCCCACGGCAAACAGGTCAGCCGGCTATACATCGAGGACGGAGCAACAATTGACAGGGAGCTCTATCTTTCGGCGCTCGTCGACCGGCAGAAGAGCCGGGTGGCGTTCGTCCTCTCGACCGAGGGTGGGGTCAATATTGAGGAGGTCGCGCATGCGACGCCGGAAAGGATCCACAGCTTCGCCGTCGATCCGGCGACCGGGATCATGCCCCATCATGGCCGCGCCGCGGCCCGCGCGCTGGGGCTTACCGGCGACCTCGCCAAGCAAGTGGAGGGGCTTGTCGCGAAGCTCTTTGCTGCCTTCCTCGCCAAGGACATGTCGATGCTGGAGATCAACCCGCTGATCGTCATGTCAAACGGCCAATTGCGGGTGCTCGACGCCAAACTGTCGTTCGACGACAACGCTCTCCACCGGCATCCCGACATCGCCGCCTTGCGCGACGAGAGCGAAGAGGACGCGAAGGAGATCGAGGCCTCCAAGCACGATCTTAACTACGTCGCGCTCGAGGGCTCGATCGGCTGCATGGTCAACGGGGCCGGACTCGCCATGGCGACGATGGACATCATCAAGCTTTATGGTGAAAGCCCGGCGAATTTTCTCGACGTCGGCGGCGGCGCCTCCAAGGACAAAGTCGCCGCGGCGTTCAAGATCATCACCGCCGACCCAAACGTGAAGGGCATTCTGGTCAACATTTTTGGCGGCATCATGCGCTGCGACATCATCGCCGAAGGCGTGATCGCTGCAGTGAAGGACGTCGGCCTCAAGGTCCCGCTGGTCGTGCGGCTCGAGGGCACCAACGTCGATCTCGGCAAGAAGATTATCCGCGACTCCGGCCTCAATGTAATTCCGGCGGACGATCTCGATGACGCGGCACAGAAGATCGTGAGCGCCGTAAGGGCCCCGGCCTGAGAACGCAAGCGCATATCACAGCGAGGGAGACGGGCCGATGCCCCCATACAAGATCAACGTTCTTGATGCGGTCGACCGGAAGGTTAAGGAAGTCTTTCATCCGTTCATCGTCGGCGTTGTCAACGACTGCCAAGTCAAGGTGGCGAAATTCGGCGCCGAGTTCGATTGGCACGCGCACGAACGCGAGGACGAGGCTTTCTTTGTGTTGCGCGGACACATCGCGATCGATTTTCGTGATGGCGTCGCCGAAATGGCCGAAGGTGATTTTGTCGTCGTCCCGCGAGGGGTCGAACACCGGCCCCGCTCGCTTTCCCGAGAGCCCGTCGTTTTGATGTTCGAGCTGAGCACGACGCTCAATACCGGAGACGCCGTAAGCGCGTTAACGGTGAGAGAACTCGACCGGCTTTAGGGTTCGAATTGGATCGAAGGCTTCGGCCTGGATAAATTGGTGGAAAGCGGAGCAGATGTACACATATACTGCGCGCGTGCGCTGCGAAAATCCGTTTCGATCGAACTGAACCGTCACTGGCCGAAAGCTCTCATGTCCATCCTCGTCCACGCCGACACAAAGGTCATCACCCAGGGCTTCACTGGCAAGAACGGCACGTTCCATTCCGAGCAGGCGATCGCCTATGGCACCAAGCTCGTCGGCGGCGTCTCGCCGGGCAAGGGCGGTTCGATCCATCTCGGGCTGCCGGTCTTCGACACGGTCGTTGAAGCGCGGGAGAAAACGGGCGCCGACGCCAGCGTGATCTACGTGCCGCCGGCGGGCGCCGCAGACGCGATCTGCGAGGCGATCGACGCCGAGGCGCCGCTCATCGTCTGCATCACCGAGGGCATACCGGTCCTCGACATGGCGCGGGTCAAGCGGGCGCTGCAGGGCTCGAAGTCGACCCTGATCGGCCCCAATTGCCCAGGCGTCATGACCGCGGGCGAATGCAAGATCGGCATCATGCCGGGCAACATCTTCTCGCGCGGCAGCGTCGGAGTCGTCTCGCGTTCGGGCACCCTGACCTATGAGGCGGTGTTTCAGACGACGCGCGAGGGCCTTGGGCAGACGACGGCGGTCGGGATCGGCGGCGACCCGATCAAGGGCTTGGAATTCGTCGATGCGCTCGCCATGTTTCTTGGCGATCCCAAGACCCAGTCGATCGTGATGATCGGGGAAATCGGCGGCCAGGCGGAGGAAGACGCCGCCGAGTTTCTGAAGGATGAGGCCAAGCGGGGGCGAGCAAAGCCGGTCGTCGGGTTCATCGCCGGGCGCACGGCTCCCTCCGGGCGGCGCATGGGGCACGCAGGCGCGATCATCGCCGGCGGCAAAGGGGGCGCCGAGGACAAGATCGCGGCGATGGAGTCGGCCGGCGTTCGCGTCTCGCCCTCTCCCGCGCGCCTCGGCAAAACACTGGTCGATCTGTTGCACGGTAAGTAAGGGAGTCCGCTCGGTGGCTCGTCAGGACGTCAATCAAGCGCTGCTGCAAACTTCGTTTTTGTACGGCGCCAACAGTGCCTACATCGAAGCCTTGCAGGCGCAATACGAAAAAGACCCCCTCTCGGTCGAACCCGGTTGGCGCGAATTCTTCGACGCGCTGGGCGATGATCCGGCGAGCGTGGTCAAGACTGCACGTGGAGCGTCATGGCGCCAGCCCAATTGGCCGGCGACGCCAAAAGGCGATCTTATCAGCGCGCTGGACGGCGATTGGCCGGCCACGGAAGAGGCGGTCGCCGATAAGCTGCGCGCCAAGGCCGCCGTAGCGGGGCCGAGCGCGGCGCCCAGTGAGGACGAGATTCGCCGCGCGACCCGCGATTCGGTGCGCGCGCTCATGATGATCCGCGCCTACCGCATGCGAGGCCATCTTTACGCGAATCTCGATCCGCTCGGTCTCGAGCCGCAAAGGGATCACGAGGAGCTCCATCCCTCGACCTACGGATTTGAGGACTTCGACTACGACCGCAAGATCTTCATCGATCATGTGCTCGGGCTCGAATATGCGACCGTGCGCGAAATGCTCGCGATCCTGCGGCGGACCTATTGCGGCGCCATCGGCTTCGAATTCGTCCATATTTCCGATCCGGCGGAGAAGGCCTGGATTCAGGAGCGCGTCGAGGGGCCCGACAAGGAAATCCAGTTCACGAGGGAGGGCAAGCGCGCGATCCTCGGCAAACTGGCCGAGGCTGAGGGTTTCGAGAATTTCTTCGACGTGAAGTTTCCCGGCGCCAAGCGCTTCGGCCTTGACGGCGCCGAGGCGATGATCCCGGCGCTCGAACAGATCATTAAGCGCGGCGGTCAGCTCGGCTTGCGCGATATCGCGCTTGGCATGGCCCATCGCGGCCGGCTCAACGTGCTGAGCCAGGTGATGGGCAAGCCGCACCGCGTCATCTTCCACGAGTTCAAGGGCGGTTCGGATTCGCCCGATCAAGTCGACGGTTCCGGCGACGTCAAATATCACCTTGGCGCGTCCTCGGACCGGGAATTCGACGGCAACAGCGTTCATCTCTCGCTGACCGCTAATCCGTCCCATCTCGAGATTGTCGATCCGGTCGTTCTCGGCAAGGTTCGCGCCAAGCAGGACCAGCTGAACGACGTCATCGAGCGTTCGAGGGCGTTGGCGCTCCTGATCCACGGCGACGCCGCTTTCGCGGGGCAAGGCGTAGTGGCCGAATGCTTCGGCCTCTCGGGGCTGCGCGGCCACAGGACCGGTGGCTCGCTGCATTTCATCGTCAACAACCAGATCGGCTTCACCACTTATCCTCGCTATTCGCGTTCCTCGCCCTATCCTTCCGACGTCGCCAAGCTGGTCGAGGCGCCGATCTTCCACGTCAACGGCGATGATCCCGAGGCGGTCGTCTTCTGCGCCAAGGTGGCGACCGAATACCGGCAGAAGTTCCACAAGCCGGTAGTCATCGACATGTTCTGCTATCGGCGGTTCGGCCACAATGAAGGCGATGAACCCTCGTTCACCCAGCCGATCATGTACCGGCTCATCCGCTCGCACCCGACGACGCTGCAGATCTACGCCAACAAGCTTATCGCCGAAGGCGTTGTCACCCAGGCCGAGGTCGACAAGATGCGCGCGGATTGGCGTCAACGCCTGGAAGCGGAATTTGAAGCTGGCCAGTCCTATTCCGCCAACAAGGCCGATTGGCTTGACGGCCGCTGGGCAGGCTTCAAGGCGGCCCGGGACATCTCCGACGATGAACGCCGGGGGAAGACCGGTGTTGACCTTGCTCGGCTGCGCCTAATCGGTGAGCGCATCACCGCTGCGCCCGAAGGCTTCAACGTTCATAAAACCATTCTGCGCTTCCTCGAAAACCGCCGAGCAGCCGTCAAGAACGGCGAGGGGATCGACTGGTCGACCGCTGAGGCGCTTGCCTTTGGCACGCTGCTGGACGACGGCTTTCCAGTTCGCCTGTCCGGACAGGACAGCGAGCGCGGCACGTTCTCCCAGCGCCATTCGGTGCTGATCGATCAGCGGACGGAAGCGCGCTACATCCCGCTGAACCACATTCGCGACGGGCAGGCGCGCTGCGAAGTCATCAACTCGATGCTGTCGGAAGAGGCAGTGCTCGGCTTCGAATACGGCTATTCGCTCGCCGAGCCGAACGCGCTCGTCTTATGGGAAGCGCAATTCGGCGACTTCGCCAATGGCGCGCAAGTGGTATTCGACCAGTTCATCTCGGCGGGCGAGAAGAAATGGCTGCGAATGTCGGGCCTCGTCTGCATGCTGCCGCACGGCTACGAGGGCCAGGGGCCGGAACATTCCTCCGCCCGCCTCGAGCGCTATCTGCAGCTCTGCGCTGAGGACAACATGCAGGTTGTCGTCTGTTCTACGCCGGCCAATTTCTTCCACGCCCTGAGGCGCCAGCTCAAGCGCGAGTTCCGCAAGCCCTTGATCGTGATGACCCCGAAGTCGATGCTGCGCAACAAGCGCGCCGTATCTAACCTTGAGGCCTTCGGCCCGGGAACGAGCTTCCACCGTCTGTTATGGGATCACGCGGAGACGCATGAAGGGGAGAAGATTACGCTCGCTAAGGACGACAAAATCCGCCGCGTCGTGCTGTGCTCGGGCAAGGTGTACTACGATCTTTACGAGGAGCGCGAAAAGCGCGGCGTCGACGACGTCTACCTGCTCAGGGTCGAGCAACTCTATCCCTTCCCGCTCAAGGCGCTGGTGAAGGAGCTCTCGCGCTTCAAGGACTCCGAGATCGTCTGGTGTCAGGAGGAGCCCAAGAACATGGGCGCCTGGAGCTTCGTCGAGCCCTACCTTGAATGGGTGCTGGGCCAGCTTGGCGGCAAATCGAAGCGCGCCCGCTACGCAGGGCGCCCCGCGTCGGCGGCGACCGCGACCGGCCTCATGTCGAAACATCTGGCCCAGCTCAAGGCCTTCCTCGACGAATGCTTGGCCTGAGCGAAGCCAGTTCGATATGCCCCATTACTTCTGCAAGCTGAGGCCGCCGCGGACGGCCTTCATCAGCAACATGACGTCCGACGAGGCGCGGCTCATGCGCGCGCATCGCGAATACTGGACGCCTCGAGTTGAGACGGGCGTGGTGGTGGCGATGGGCCCGGTCGCCGATCCGGACGGCGGCTACGGCGTTGCGATTATCGAAGCAGCCTCCGAGGCGGCGCTCGAGGCGATGCAGGATGCTGACCCGGTCATCGCCGCGGGGCGTGGCTTTGCTTACGAAAATTGCCGCATGCTGGGGATCGCGGTGCGCCCCAGCCAGCCGCTTACGCCCATTACTTCCGTAAGTCCCTAAGGGCAAAGAAGGGCGCCTCGCGGCGTGACTGAAATGGCGATTGAAATTCGTGTTCCGGCGCTGGGCGAGTCGATCAGCGAAGCAACCGTCGGCAAATGGTTCAAGAAGGCCGGCGAGCCGGTGCAAGCCGACGAGCCGCTGGTCGAACTGGAGACCGACAAGGTGACGCTCGAGGTCAACGCGCCGAGTTCAGGGGTCTTGAGCGAGATTGCCGCAGAGACCGGTCAGACGGTCGCGATCGGCGCGCTGCTTGGCCAGCTCTCGGCCGGAGCGGCGACGCCGGCCGCAACATCGGTTCCCGCTGCGGCTGCCAAGGCCGCCCCCGCGCCCGCCGCCGCAACCCTGATGCCGCCGGCGCCGGCTGCGGCCAAGCTCGCAGCCGAGGACAAGATCGATCTCGCCTCGGTCGCCGGCAGCGGCAAGCGCGGCCAGGTGCTGAAGGGCGACGTGCTTGCCGCCGTCGCCTCGGCTCGTGCGCCTTCGCCGGTCGTCGCGCCTGCGCCGTTGCAAGCGCCCGCGCTCGCGCCAATTCCTGCCTCCGCTCCGGCTCCGATGCCCGCGGCGCGCACGATCGCCCCCGACGACAGCGCCCGCGAAGAACGGGTGCGGATGACCAAGCTGCGTCAGACCATCGCTCGCCGCCTCAAGGACGCGCAAAATACCGCAGCGATGCTCACGACCTTCAACGAGGTCGACATGAGCGAGGTGATGGCTTTGCGCGCCCGTTATAAGGATGCCTTCGAGAAAAAGCACGGCGCCAAGCTTGGCTTCATGGGCTTTTTCGTCAAGGCCTGCGTTCAGGCTCTGAAAGAGGTTCCCGCAGTCAACGCCGAAATCGACGGCGCTGACCTTGTTTATAAGAACTACTATCACATCGGCATCGCCGTCGGCACCGACAAGGGGCTCATCGTGCCGGTGGTGCGCGACGCGGACAGGCTGTCCATCGCCGAGATCGAGAAGGCGATTGCGGACCTGGGAAAACGCGCTCGCGACGGTCAGCTCAAGCTCGAGGAGTTGCGGGGCGGAACGTTCACCGTCACCAACGGCGGCATCTACGGCTCGCTGATGTCGACGCCGATTCTCAATGCGCCGCAGTCAGGCATCATGGGTATGCACAAGATCCAGGACCGTCCGGTCGCCGTCAGCGGCAAGGTCGAAATCCGCCCGATGATGTATCTGGCGTTGAGCTACGACCATCGCATCGTCGACGGCCGGGAGGCGGTGACCTTCCTGGTCCGCGTCAAGGAGGCGCTCGAAGACCCGGCGCGGCTCGTGCTAGACCTCTGAAGAAGGCCTCGTGGAGGGCCGATCGGGGAGGTATCCATGAGCGAATTGACGTGTCTCGAATTGAGCGTGGCCCTGTGGGTGGTCCATGTCCTTGTTCAGGCGAGCGTCGGCAACGTGGAGCTGCCGTTCGGCTATTTGTTCACCTCGCGCGACAAGCCTGCCGCAGCGAGAGGCTTGCTGTTTGGTCGAGCCACTCGGGCGCTGGCGAATTATGTCGAGAACTTTACGCCGTTCGTCGCCGTCGCGCTCGCGCTCATCGTCACCGGGAGGACCGGCGGAGCTGGCGCGCTCGGCGCGACGATCTGGATTCTGGCGCGCATCCTCTACGTTCCAGTTTACCTGTTCGGCATCGTCTACGCGCGGACGGCGATATGGGCGATTTCGATCGTCGGCCTGTTGATGATGCTGAGGCGGTTGATCGGATGATGGTAGCTGGCGTCGGCGCGAGTCCTATCGGCGCGCCCAGCGAAAGAGAATTACAATGAGTTATGACCTTGTAGTGATCGGTTCCGGCCCGGGCGGCTATGTTTGCGCGATCCGCGCAGCGCAACTCGGCATGAAGGTCGCCGTGGTCGAGAAGATGAAGACGCTCGGCGGAACGTGCCTCAACATCGGCTGCATTCCGTCCAAGGCGCTCCTGCACGCGTCCGAAATGTTCGACGAGGCGGGGCACGGTCTTGGCCCCCTGGGGGTCGTCGTCTCTCCGCCGCAGCTCGATCTCACCGCGATGATGAAGCACAAGGACGTCACCGTCGCCGCCAATGTCAACGGCGTCGCCTACCTGTTCAAGAAGAACAAGATCGACTGGGTGAGCGGAGCGGGCCGCATCGCTGCTCCTGGGAGGGTGATCGTCAAGGGCGCTGACGGCAAGGAGGGCAGGCTCGAAACCAAGGCGATCGTCATCGCCACCGGTTCGGATGTCGCGCGGCTGCCAGGAGTGGAATTTGATGAGAAGACGATTGTCTCCTCGACTGGCGCCTTGAGCCTGCCGGTTCCGCCGAAGAGGCTGATCGTCGTCGGCGCTGGCGTCATTGGACTTGAACTCGGTTCCGTTTGGCGGCGGCTGGGTTCCGAGGTGACGGTGGTCGAATTCCTCGACCGTGTCCTGACGGTTATGGACGGCGAGGTCGCCAAGCTGATGCAGCGCGCGCTGGAAAAGCAGGGCTTTACTTTCCACCTCAGTCACAAGCTGGCCAAAGTCGAGACGGTTGGGACGGGCGTCAGGGCGACGATCGAGCCATCGACGGGCGGCGAGGCCAAGGTCATCGATGCCGACGTTGTGCTCGTCGCCGTCGGACGCCGCCCATTCACCGAAGGCTTGGGATTGGAGGCGCTCGGCGTCGAGACGGAGCGTGGCCAAGTGATCGTCGATGCGCATTTCGCCACCAACGTTGCCGCAATCTATGCGATTGGCGACGTCATCCGCGGGCCGATGCTCGCCCATAAGGCGGAGGATGAGGGAGTCGCGGTCGCCGAACTGCTGGCGGGGCAGGCCGGCCACGTCAACTATGGTGTTATTCCGAACGTCGTCTATACGAGTCCCGAAGTCGCCTCGGTTGGCAAAAGCGAGGAAGAACTGAAGGCCGAGGGCGTCGCCTACGCGCTCGGCAGGTTCCCGTTCACCGCCAACGGGCGCGCGCGGGCGATGCGTCACACCGATGGCTTCGTGAAAATCCTCGCCGACGCCGCCACCGATCGTGTGCTCGGAGGGCACATTGTGGGGTTTGGCGCTGGCGAATTGATCCATGAGATCGCCGTTCTGATGGAGTTTGGCGGATCGTCGGAAGACCTTGCGCGCACCTGCCACGCGCACCCGACGATGTCGGAAGCCGTCAAGGAGGCGGCGCTGGCGGTGGCGAAGCGGGCGATTCACATTTAAGCCGCCGCGGCGCGCTTGCTTGTCACCGGCAACTTGCCGGCCTTCTCTGACATCCTGGACTGTCGCCTTGAAAACTAGACTCTCGCAGCG
>Ga0210386_10002027_pt1 | contig 17674 bp, 14 predicted proteins | sample IncBWH32OmetaG_FD_160091 | JGI IMG/M metagenome (GOLD analysis project Ga0210386, IMG submission 160091) | Forest soil microbial communities from Barre Woods Harvard Forest LTER site, Petersham, Massachusetts, United States - Inc-BW-H-32-O ... | reverse complement strand
CGGCTGATGGGGCATAGCGCCAAAAAGCTCGAGGAACTCTTGCCAGATCGATGGCTCCTCGCCAGAAATACTCAAAAAAAATCACAAGTGATCTTGACCCGTCGATCTGTCTAGGTTAGACGCTTACCCGCCTGCAGAAGATGACTATGTCGCTCTCTGAGTTCTAATTCAAAAAGAATGTCAGGAACTGCGATTTCGTAAGGAAGTTGAAAGATGACAGGTATTAAATTACCGTCTTCCATGTCGATAAGAATGTTAGCATCGCTGATGAGTAAGAGCATTTCCGTTTTGCACCTGACGAAGAGCTTTTAATTGAGAGAGAGAACAGGATAACAGTTCTGCGGCTTTTGGTTCCCCAATATACTCTTCACCAAGAGCATGAAATAGCATTTGGTTAAAGGTATGAGCTTTTTCCGAAGGGATTTCTAATCCAGGCTCTTTGCGATGCCATCCTTTCTGTCGAAAACGAATTACAAGACTTTTATAGTAGGACTCTTGAATAACCCTCAAATCTTTAAGGCGATAACAAATTGCTCCCATGCTTATCTGAAACTGTTCTTTGATTAGAAGAAGTTCCTGCCATTCAATAGCACGGCGTTCTTTTCCCAATGCTTGGAACACGGCTTCACGAGGAAATAGAAAAGCACCTGCAAATCGATTACAAGCTTGTTCTTCATCTAATTTATCAGAAAGACGTTTGATAAAAATGTAATGAGCGAGTTCATGAGCCAAATTGAACCGCTGTCGATCACCAGGCCATCTTGAGCTAACCACAATAATTGGCTGATCATTGATCACAGTAGAAAGACCATCAAAATGTTCTTCATCAATACCGATGATAAACACTCTTATTCCTTGGGCTTCAAAAGCATCAATAAGATCATGGATTGGAGCTAGTCCTAATTTCCAAGACTCACGCAAGTTTTCAGCGACTACCTCTATCTCTTCAAGCCTATTAATTTTCTGAGGTAAATCAGCTGGAAGTTCAAATATAGGCACGGGAGAAGAAGGATAAAGATTCTCCAATTCTAAACGACGTTCGACCTGGCTAATCACCTCAAATTTAATAGCTTCTTCGGCTTTACCATTTAGTTTTTTGCGCTTTCTAAATTTTACATTTTCAAGAGAGACTTTGATCGGACGGAAAAAGAAATCAACGCGAACTTTAAGAGCTTTTGCCAGCCTGATGAGCATATCCGAAGAAGGATAGACATCTCCATCTTCGTATTTTTTGATAGCAGCGTGGCTTAAGTTCACAAGATCTGCAAAAGCACGGAGGCTTAGTCCAGCCGCCTTCCTTGCCTGTTGGAGCCGAATCCCTAAGTTATTCATAGATAGATACCTATATATTTGCTTGCCTTTAGTTTACAGTATACAAAAAACAGGCGTTTTTGTAAACTCAAGTTTATAAAGCCGTTGGCCTCTAGAGAGAGGTTTGTGCAGCTGGCTCGAATTGGGAGATTATTTATGAAACTACTGTGGACATGGTCTGGTAAATTTTTCGGGTATCTAGAAAACGACGTCTTACGAACACAAGATGGCCGTCACCTTGGCCAGCTTCATGACAACGAGATCTACGGGCCGAATGGAGTGTACCTTGGCAAGTTAAAGAACGAGTCTAGACTTATTAGCGCGATCGCTAAGCACAACCGCCGAAAGCATCCTTTTCAACCATTTCCCAAAATATGCGCAATCGCCGGTTATACAGCTTACTGCGGCTATGCTATGTATGACGGCTACAAAGATTTTCCTGCGTTATAAAAAGAGAAAGACATGCAAAATTCAGACGACCCTCACGTGGTATTCCCCTCCAGCTTAGATGACCTAATTAAGGCTATTCAAAAGGCCCAAAAAGAGCATGGTCCCAAACTAATGTATCGCGGCCAAATGGATGTAAGTTGGGAAATAAATTCTTCATTTTCCAGAGGGTTTACAAAAGAGACTCTACAGACCATCCGAGCCCCCCTAACAAGAGGTGAAGTGAAATCTTATGGGATAGCTCTTATGTCGTTTCTAAATTATTTTTTATCAATGAAACCATCTGAAGAAGTTATCCAGAACCTTAATGGAAAAGGGTGCCCGTATTTTGAAGTAACCCGACACCATCAACAAAATTCTCTGAAGTCTAAAATTCACGGAATTCAAGACCTAAATATTCCAGGATCTCCAATAGTGGATTTTACGTTCGACGCATTAATAGCATTATTCTTTGCAAATTTTGAGATTGATTATAAAACAGAGGGCTTACAGCCACACCTCCTTGATATTCGCTCCACAGATGCTGCTATTTATGTTGTAAATTATGAAGCTTTCAAAATTTACACATCTTTCAAAGAAATACTTTTGGATTACAAACTTTCAGATACCGAAAACAGAGGATTCAAAGCACCTTGCATTATTTCTCTGCTGCACCAATTAAACGACAAGAATGATATGAAGCCAAAAAGGCAGCAAGCTTTCTACGTCGTTCACATTGATTCTCGCTATTCGCTTGATAGCTCCCTATCAATTATTGAAGCATCTATGAGTAAAAAAATGTACTCCAAAATAGTGGTCCCTAAAAGCTTGTTCGAAGAATGCAGGGAGTTTCTTTTTGGCAGAAACTACACGCTTGATCACCTTTTCCCTCCAGAAATCCAATATCAGGCTGAACGCATTAAAAACGTCCACGAGCAATGGAACCAATTAAAGCTTCAACCGGAACAGAGAGTTTCTTAAAAAAACAGAAAAAACATTTTGAGCGCATGGCCTTCTTTCCGTGGACCATTTGTGGACCACTGGCATACAAAAAAGGGCGATAAATCACAACAGTTTGCGGTAGCTGTAAAGGACAACTTTCCGCTATGATTTCGGGGAGTTAGCTGCTGGGAAGTGGCGCGGGTGCTACGGACTCATAACCCGCTGGTCCTTTGTCTTGGGAATGCTCATTGGCCTCAAAGATCAGTATGAAGTAAAATCAAATCGCGAAAGCGGCCTTGGCAGGTATGATGTTATGCTCATTCCTAAAAATGTTCATAATCTGGGAATTATTATGGAATTTAAAAAGGTCGGCCAGTTTGAAGAAATCGATCTAGAGTCGGCTGTTGTTTCCGCTCTGAAACAAATCCAAGAGAAGCCATATGCCCAAGAATTGATAGATCGAGGCGTAAGCCGAATTTTGTATCTCGGTTTGGCCTTTAAAGGCAAACAGGTACTGATTCGCTCCAAATTCAATGCCTAGAAATTCCCAGTCAAAATGGCGTAGGCTTTTTCGACAGACTCTTCGGAGAACATCCGACAGACCCCTATAAATATTCCCTTCTGCAGATTTTTCATTAGAGCGTACCAAAAACCGACCTTTCATAGGAACCCCCTCCTGTTCAATAAATATTGAACAGATTAAAATAAAGGACAGAAAAGAAATGTATGACTAATTTTAAAGTCAGGAGAAGAATATGAGCAAAGCTGTCAAAAACCTTCTAAAAGCGCAACAATTCGCTATGAGTATTCGCCCCAAAATAGGAGGTTTTCCTTACCTTGCTGAAGCTTTAAGAAAAGCTGGAATCGCTCAAAATATTTGGAACCTCCCTTCGTGTCAAAGTATTTATCTGACTGAATATGGTTCTGTAGTAAGTCAAGGCACACCTCTTGTTAACACAACTGTTGATATTCCCCCATTTGATCGTGAGACTCTTATAAAAGCTTTAAGGATCGATCAAGCAGGACAAAGTTCTTTTCCAGAATTCTTAAAAGCCGCATGGGGAGCGGGTGTGGTGAGTTATGTTGTAGACTTTGAAAAGCGCCTTGTCATCTACTATGGCGTTTCGGGTGAATCCTATTCTGAAAATTACCCTGCTGTAGAGATAGGATAGCTATGACTAAAATGAAAAAAAGGTTCATTTCAGACACGCATTTTTTTAACTTTTGCATGCAATATTATCATATTTTAAGGACTTGTAAGACCAAGCAAAACCCGAGACCGATAGATTACTTGTGGACTATTAGCTTATAGATGTTTTAAAGAGAGGACTGTCAACGACCCCTGCCTAAAGGCAGAGGCTTGGAAGGAAACTAACAAGCTTTGGTTGACTAGACTTAAGTACCGTAGTTTGACAAGTGTTGAGGGTACTACGTTGTATATAGGCCAAAGACCTACCTTGGGATGCTTCCTCAGTCCCAAGCTCTAGAAACTCTGGTTGCAGACAAGCAAGAGGGTAAGCACGAAACGGATTAGAGTACGTGCCGATATACAACTTTGTCGAGGGGAGAGAGCATTGCACGTCAGCTTTGTTCCGTTACAAGGCCCTTACGGGCATTTTGGGAGTCGTAAGGCTCCCATTTTTTAACACTTAACAGAGGAGCGAGGCTTCCTCCTGGGCATGAATGCCTGGGTTTCCACCTCGTCAAAATGATGAAAATCTTACTTACTGGAGCTAATGGGTATATTGGAACTCGTCTCCTTCCCAGCTTGGCAGAGCGTGGGCATGAAATATATGCCCTAGTAAGAAGCCGTTCTCGAATTGAAATTCCCGAAAAATTTCACTCTCAACTTCATGTTATTGAAGCAGATCTTCTAAATCCTTCTTCTTTGTTGCAAATTCCCTCTGATATCGATGCAGCTTATTATCTCGTCCATTCGATGAGTTATTCGCAAAAATTTTCTGAATTAGAAGCAACTTCAGCAAAAAATTTCGCAGAACGGTTGGAAAATACGAAAGCGAAACAAATTATTTACTTAAGTGGTATCTCAAATGAAGCCCACCTTTCACGTCATTTAACCTCGAGAAAAAAGGTAGGAGAAATTCTTAAGATGGGAAAAGTTCCTGTAACTATTTTAATGGCTGGGATCATCATAGGTTCAGGAAGTGCCTCATTTGAAATCATTCGAGATTTGGTTGAAAAGCTACCCGTTATGGTGGCTCCCAAATGGCTTAAACAGCTCACCCAACCGATCTCTGTACGCGATGTTTTAACCTATCTAATGCTTGTTTTAGACAATCCCGCTTGTTTTGACCAATCTTTTGAGATTGGAGGACCCGATATCATGAGCTACAAAGACCTTTTATTAAATTTCGCTAAGATTCGAGGCCTGAAACGAAAAATTTTTACAGTTCCTGTTCTTACACCACGCCTCTCCTCCTACTGGCTTTTTTTTGTGACGAGCACAAGCTTTTCACTTGCGCGTTTTCTAGTCGAAAGTCTTATTAATAATGCCGTTTGCAAAGAAAATCGAATTCAAAAACTTTTTCCTAGAAAATTACTCTCTTATGAAGAGGCTCTGCAATTGGCTTTTACCCGTACCGAAGAAGATTGGGTACCTTCAAGCTGGAAAGATACTTTAAGTGGCTCCACTTTAAATCCAGATCTTTCCATTTATGTCCACGTTCCTAAATTCGGCATCTTGAGCAATAGACGCACCATTCCTTTTTCTTGCCCTATAGAAAAAGTACAAAAACGGGTTTGGTCTCTAGGTGGAGATCGAGGTTGGTTTGCGATGAATTGGGCTTGGAAATTCAGAGGTTTTCTGGATAAATTGGTGGGAGGAATTGGGCTACGCCGAGGCAGAACTCATCCAACGCGGCTTAAAGTGGGGGATGCTTTAGATTTTTGGCGTGTTTTGTTAGCAGATGAAAAAAATCGACGCCTACTTCTCTATGCTGAAATGAAATTGCCAGGTGAAGCATGGCTTGAATTTGAGATCATCCCCCATGAAACAGGAGGGACTTTGAAACAAACAGCCTCTTTTCGCCCCAATGGAGTCTGGGGTAGATTTTATTGGTATAGTCTTTATCCGTTTCATACTCTTATTTTCAGCCAATTGGCAAAGCACATAGTAAAAGGATAAATTTAGCTCCTGCCGTCGAAATTGGTTGGAGGCCGTCCTTTAAAAAGGCTTGTTCTATATCGTCTTGAGGAAAGCAAATCATGAGGGTGAACGATATCGAAAAATCAAAGAACCTATGTTTAAGAAAATCAGTTCAATAATCAACAAAGATAACAAGAATCAAATTTACCGAAAGTCCCCAATTTTATGAAAAACTATCATTTCAACGCATCCAAGAATATCGATTCCAGCTCACGTGTAAACGACCAAAGGGATCAAAAGCATTAAGACCTTAAGTCGCTGTTGAGAAAAAAATGGTCATGAGTTATTCTACTGACTATGAATTTCAAAACCCTAGACGTCTCTCAATGGAAACGTAGAGAATATTTTGAATATTATCTCAATCAGGTCCCATGCACCTATAGCATGACACTTAATTTGGACTTGACCGAACTTCTAAAAGAAATCAAAAAACGAGATATCAAGCTTTACCCCACGATGATTTATTTGCTCTCTATGATTGTAAATAAGCGTGAGGAATTTCGCATGGCCATTGAAAGGGATTCGGGAGTTGGAGTTTTTGACTTCCTCCATCCTTCCTATACAATTTTTCAAAGTGCGAGTGAGACATTTACAAATATTTGGACTGAATATAACCCCTTATTCCCTGCATTTTACAAACAGTATGTATCAGACGTAAAAAACTATGGCACAACCAAAAGTTTTATGGGAAAACCTGATATGCCATCAAATGTTTTTACTATTTCAAGCATTCCTTGGGTCAGTTTTACAGGTTTTAACTTAAACTTGCCAAAAGCCGCAGACTATCTCCTTCCCATTTTCACAACAGGCAAGTATTTCCAAGAAAATGATAAAATATGGTTACCTATCGCAATTCAAGTACATCATGCTGTTTGCGATGGGTTTCATCTCGCAAGATTCGTACATGAATTGCAAGAGGCCATGGATACATTCTTCCAAACGATGAAAAATTTTTAGGGTAGGGATTTTTTCTCTGCGAAACATATTTGTGCTATTTATACATGCCTAACCAACAGTCAGCCGTTGAGAGAAAAGCATCAGAGGTTGTATTGCTTTAATACAACCCCCTTTCCTTGACAATTTTCGGTGCTTTGAGCTATAGATCAACTTTTGAATCACGTTCGGTACAGGTATATCAGTTACACCTTTCCCGCCTTTTCCACCTGAACCATAATTACTATCTCCTCCATGTCCACCATTTCCAAGGCTTCATTCATATATTCGGTCGCTCTCTTTTCTGATGTCCTTTCTCAATGCCCGCTTAGATTGCTCAAAAAGTGCTCGACTTATGACCGAATATTTTCCCGCTAAATGCTACCCGTACGTTCCCCAGCATGTCGAAAAAAATAGCGCACCCTTTTTATACCAAGCTGTTTGTTCCATCTTAAATTTTGAACAAGTTCTTACGACTTCGAAAAATTTTAAAGATATAGAGGGAATTGCAAAACTCGTTTCGTGAGTTAAATTCGATGGAATTTTGCAATTACCCAGTAACATTTTTTTTCCAAACAATTTGAAACAACAAGGATTACGTGACAAGCAAAATCGTTATGAGGTATTATGTTCCTTCAAATTTAACGGAGAACTTTCATGGAACAGTTAGAATCTCAAGAAATAGAATGCTTTAAAGATCAATTGCAAGAAATCATCAAGCCTTATCAACAAGAGCAAAATCGGCGTCAAAAAAAATGTGACTTTCTAGAAAAATGCGTGCGCTGCATTGAAAAAAATGACTTTTTTCAATTAGACGAACTTTTAAGAAGCAAACAAGCTAATGATATTTTAGAAGATTCTAACTTTAAATCGTGCGACTCTATTTTTACTCAACTGCGAGCATTTGCAGCAACTGAAGTCGATAATTATCGGGTAAAATTTAAAGATACTTTGCTTCAACTGGCAGAGGAAGTCGGCCTTCCTTTTGAAATGGATTTCCCAAAATTTTTCATATTAAAAGGGATCGAAGGACACTTGGACTTTTCAACTAGAAGGACAGTCATCAATCAGATCATCCTAAAATCGATGGATCCAAAACGAATTATTTCTACCGTTGTTAAATTAAAACGCAACCTTTACGACTCCCCCTTTGAGCCCCAAATATTTATTGATTCCTTATTACAATGCTACAAAGAGATTTTAAAAAAAGAAAATCTTGCAGCGGGCGATGTAGTGCAAATCCACCAACTTTATACTGAATATGTATGGTCTCTGCAAAGCAAGACGTTTTTTCAAAATATGGATAAAGGAAAATTTAAAGGATATTCCATAGAACAATTTAGCGTAGATTTTTGGCGCTTTTTTGAGTCTAATGTCTCTGCTGCAGAAGGCGGATACCGCATTAAGCTGAACTCCGGACGAGGAAAATCAGTTTGGCTGATTGATCTAGGTGGCGAAAAACGACAAATCACACACGCATTCTTTATAAAAAGCTAAGAACAAGTTCTAAAGGATTTTAAGCTATGATTACACAAAAAGACATTGAACAGCTCAAACCCTTTCAAGCAAGAGCGATTATAGAAGGGTTAAGAAAGGGAATTGTTCCCACAGACTATGTTTCATTTTTCACTGTAGGACGTCAAAATTGGTTAAAATTTGCTGAAGAGGACTTGGACTATTTCATTGCAAACGGAGGCGGAAAGGTTCGTTTTATCAACGGTGATTATGGTGATGGAAAAACACACTTCATGTCCGTTATCCAACAACTCGCTCTCCAAAAAAAATTCAGTTCTTCTTTTGTCGTTTTGACGCGAGATGTTCCGATTCATAAATTCGAGCTGGTATACCAAGAAATTGTATCTCAACTACGTGGCAATTTTGAAGGAATAGGAATTCGTGCCGCAATCAAGCATTGGATCAAAGAACAAAAAATAGAAGAACAAAATTTTGCCGAACTCTCTACTTCCTTGCGTGAAATCCCAGGCTTAGGACTTGATTTTGCCAACGGACTTATTGGTCTGTTACAAATACGTTCCAATCTTTCTAATCAAGACACTGAAAATGAGAATCCAGAAGAACTTTTATACCAGTGGTTTGAAGGTAAGAAAGTCGCCAAAAAAGATCTGAAAAGATTTTATATCTTTGAATTACTCAATAAAACAAATAGTAAACAATTTTTACAGTCTCTGATCGTATTCCTTAAGATGGCGGGTCACAAAGGCCTTATCTTGTTTCTCGATGAGTTGGAGACTGTTTTAGCGCAAGGAGCTTCCATTCGAAATGCAGCGTATGAAAATGTTCGGCTATTGATGGATAACACAGAGCATGCCCAATATTTGCAGCTTTTCTTTTCCCTGATCCCCGATGTGTTATTATCGGAAAAAGGGTTTAAATCTTATGATGCCTTGTGGAGTCGAGTACGTACAGTTGGAGATTCCGATGATTTAAATTACCGCAGTACGTTAGTGGATTTACACAAAACTCCCTTAAAACAACAAGAATTGGTGGATTTGGGAGTATCTTTAAGAAAAATTCATGAAATCTCTTACCGTTGGAACGCAGAGCAATCTGTCTCTAATGATCTCATTGCTAGCATGTGCGCAAAGCAAGAAGAAATGGGAGCTTTAAGCGAGGTTCGTTTGTTTATCAAGCAGATGATTCGTTGTTTAGATATCACAGAACAGGGAAATGCAATGAATGAATCTAATCTTCTTGAAAATCTGTTGGCAAGCCATAAGGAAACGGAAAGAGAAAAAACACGTCAACTTGAACCAGTTTGGGATAATTAATATGGATAGATTTTTTTTAAGACGCTCTGTTGAACGCTTGCGGGATGGATTATTTGATCAGGTAGCAGTGAATCAGTTGACTGTGGAAAAAGATCGAATCGAAACTGTTTTTTCTAAAGGTCTAAAAACAATAGAAAAAGGAAAATCGGAACATTTATGTATTTGCGGCTCTTATGGGCAGGGAAAATCACACACATTAGCCTATTTTAATCAATTAGCTCTTTCTCAAGGTTATGCCACAAGTGTTATTCCATTAGATTTAAGGGAAGTTCCTTTTCATCAATTTTCTATCGTTTATCAATCAATCATGAAAAAGCTTTCTTTACCAGATGGGTTAAAATTTACGAATGCATGGAAAAGCCGGGCTGAAAGGGATTTTTCAGAGCTTTTAGCTACTATGCCGCATCGCTTCAGAATGGTACTCACCGCCATGCTTTCTTCTAAACGACTCACTCCAAAAAAAAGTTCGTTAAAAAAAATCCAAGCTCACCGACCCAAGGAGCATGGAGCTTGGCTCGACAAAGCTTTGATGGGATATGATATACCTACTCTGCATCTAAAAAATGTCTGTAAATACCGAGAAGTCGAAGGCTATCAAGAGCATTCGCTAATTTGCCGCGGAAATGACGCCTATTTTCAAATGGTTCAATCCTTAGGAAGAGTTTTAAAAGAGATGGGATACAAGGGATTGCTGCTGTTTTTTGATGAAGCGGAATCAATTACACAGGGACGATTGGGGCCTCGAGTAAAAAGTTATGATCTTTTAGATCGCTTTTTTCAAAGCAAAAATTATGTATTTCCCGTATTTGCGTTTACCGATGATTTTTTTGATAAAGTTAAATCTGAGCCATACGATGAAAAAATGGACATTTTTGCAAAAAATTATGCGGAAAGCTGGAAAAATTTAAATATTTTGCGGTTATGCGATTTTTCTTCTCAAGGATGGGAATCTTTGCTAGAGCGTCTCATGCAACTTTATTCTGAAGCTTATCAAATAAAGCTTCCTCCACAAATAAACCAAAGTTTGCAATCTTTAGTTGATAAGCTAGACTCTCAAGAGACTAGGGTCAAGCTAAAAGCATTGGTAAATAAGCTGGATATAGAAACCCAACAAATTTTGTTGGACACTTTGCCTTGACGTCTCCCTTAGAGCTGCTTCCTAATACGTATCGCGCCTTTTATGCTGGGTTTTCCACTCTCAGAGCTGCGCAAAAAAAGTTAATTGAGCCCATTCTTAATGGAAAGGATGTCATACTTCAAGCAAGTACAGGATCTGGAAAAACAGAGGCTGTTTTAGCTCCAGCTACTGAAAAGCTGATGAGACATCCTAATCATTTTACTATCATCTATATTGTTCCTACTAGAGCTTTAGCTTTGGATATGCATCGAAGGATTCAGCCTATCTATAAGAAACTAGGCTTGAAATCAGGTATTCGAACAGGCGATGGAAAACACCTTCGAGATGCAACGCCTCACCTTCTCATCATGACTCCTGAATCCTTAGATGTTCTCCTAGGCAGTCAAAATCAGGATAATAAATATTTTCTAAAGCATGTGCACATGATGATTATCGATGAAGTGCATGTGTTTTTGAATGAGGCTCGGGGTCGTCAGCTGTCGTATCTGCATCGTCGGCTTGCCCTACAATCTACAGGATCGCTACAAACCGTTGCATTGTCTGCTACTATTGACAATACAGAAGATATTGCCTGTTTTTTTAATCTTAATAAGTCCCCTTTTTACTATAAGCAATCCGTTGCAAGGAAGCTGCAACCATGCTGGGTTCACATTGAAAAGGAGGAGGAAGAGCTTCCGCTCTTTTTTGATGATTTATATCGCAGATCCGGCTGTAAAAAACTGTTAGTGTTTGCAAATAGTCGAAAAAAATGCGAGCAGTTATACCAGATCCTAAAGCAAGAAGGTGTTTTTTCTGGGGCCGTTTTTTTACATTATTCTAATTTATCTACTCAAGAGAGAAAGTTTATCGAGGCTTCTTTTAGAAATGGAAAAATGGGAATTTGCATCGCAACAAGCACCCTAGAATTAGGAATTGATATTGGAGATATAGATGGCGTAGTGCTGATGGGGCCGCCTCCCTCAACAATGGCTTTTTTACAAAGAATTGGCCGAGCCAATCGTCGTCAGCAATACACTAATTTCTGGGGAATTTGCTATGGACATAACGCAGGGATGCAACTTGTTCGCTTTTTAGCTTTTTTTGAACTCGCAAAAGAAAACCAAGTTGAAAAATGTTTTTATTCAGAAAATTACAGCGTACTATTCCAGCAGGTTTTATCTTGTCTCTATGCAAAAAAAACATTGTCAATAAATTCCTTAAATTTACTTTTGAAAGAAAAATCAGAAAACTTGCCTTCCATTTTTCATCATATGATTGCCAAAAATTGGCTAAAGCCGACAAAGCAGCCTGAGTTATACGAAGGAGGATGGCGTTACTTTTCCTCATTGAAAAAAAGACAAATATGGAGCAATTTCCCTCCGGCTGACGAAGAATACGATGTCATTTTAGAATATGAAAAAATTGCTATTTTATCTTTATCGATAGTGAGGCAATTAGAGATAGGCGATCTCATTCAGTTAACAGGAAAAGTGTTAAAAATTCTTCAAATTGAGGAAAAAAAGGCCGCTCTTGAAGTTTGGGTCGAAGAGTCGAACGAGATCGCCACCAAAGAATTAACTTGGATGGGATTGGGAGCTCCTATTCGTTTTGAGGTGGCGCAAAAAATGCGAGCAATTCTTTTAGATGAACTTACACCTCAAGGTCTTTTAAGCCGCACCGAACGGCTCTTAAAGAAGGAAAGAGAAAAAATAGGTAGATCTCTTGAACAGCCCAATGGGATTTTTGTTCATCAACAAAGCAATGGAACCTATCGCTATGAAACGTTTTTAGGATCGGTCGCAAATTATATCCTTCATCAGATTATTAAAAAGCAATTTGACTCTAAAATAGAAAAGTTGTCAGTAAATTTCGATGAGATGGGGTTAGAGTGCAATGAATGGATTACTTTTACATCTCTAATAATCCCTCATACAGTGGAACAATTTCAGGAGTGGATATTTTCTCATTTGCCTTTGCTGAAAGGAGGGTTTTCTTGGAACAGTTGGATGCGATGTCTGCCAAAAGAGCATCAAGAAAAAGAGATTGCATCTCATCTTTATGATCCAAGAATTTTAGAACATTTTCAAAGATACGTTTCAGAATCCAGCTGGCTTGCCCTACCTAACCTAACGGACGAAGATAAAATAATAGAGACTCATCTCATCGATCTAAAAGGAGAACCTTGGTCTTTAGAAAACGAAAAAAATGCATGGGGCCTCCTTTCTTTTCCTAAAATTCCTTTAGATGGAGAGAATCTAGCTTTTTCATTAACAGCGACTCAGGTTCAAGGTTACGTGACTCAGAATCTGTGTCCAAGATGGGCTCGCTTGCAGCAACTTGGAGTGCAAGTAGGGTCTCATCCTCGATTCTTTGCAATTGATCAAGAAACTCAATCTCGACGGCAGCAAGGGATTGCCTTCAAAAAAGAAGTAATCGAAAAGTTGCGCATTCAAACAAGAGTTTTTTTTGAAACAGCAGAATGGACATGGCAACATGCCATTAAAATGGTTGCATTAGATAAAAAGCCTCTTTTTTTGGCACAAGCAAAACTTAAAGTCGAAGGCTCGTTCAGCGGAAGTCCAGATTTAATTTATATGCAACATCAAGGCCCCCATATTTGTTTAGAAGTTTGGGATATCAAATTTTCTCAATCTATCAGTTATGCACAAAAATGGAGAATCGCCTTTTACACGTACTTGCTAGATCATCTTTTGCAAGGAGAACCATTTTTACTTCCAATAAAAGTTTCCCTTCTAGGAGGTCTTGTTCACCGTTCTAAAGATAGAGAAAAGTTATTTGAAAAAGCCTCTTATCTATTAGCCCCTTATACCACTTGGATGCCTCGACTGCTAGCTCAATGGAAAAGAAATTCTGAAGAAAGTTCAGCGGTTTTTGACTATTCTATGGAATCTTCTTGTACATCGTGCAGTTACTTTTCTTACTGCTATCAAGAGTTCCTTTTTAAAGACGCAAAACCTGCGAAAGAGAGGACGATTGTTTCACTAAATATCGAATCCAATGATTTCCCAAAAAATTCCAAACAGTGGTATTTCATCCATTACGACCATGAGAGCATCCGGTGGCAATGCTGGGAAAATGGAGTGTCGATCAATGATGTTTGTATTCGTTCTCTAGATTTTTCAAATGAAGAGACCTTTCAAAAGGAAGTAGCAAGCCAATTGCAAAAAGAGTGGACTCACTCTTTAGATCTAGGAAAAAATCCACACTTTCTCGTTTATGAATCAATAAACTGGCATTTTTTTCAAAAAACTTTTCAGCCCACAGTATTGAAATCATTATGGGCTATGCATGTTCCCTGGACTGCTATCCAGACTGTATTGGAAACCCATTTTCTCTGGCCTATTGATGGAAGGCTCACAAGTGCGCAAGTTGGGGCGTGCTTGGGCCTTTCCCCCTGCCAGATTCAACCACTTAGTTTATTTCATAAAGAGCCTTTTTCCGAATCTTCCTTTGATCTTTATAGGCAAATTTGGAACTGGTGTCTTTCAAAAGTGAAAAGCCAGCGTGTAGTGACGTTTGTTACAAACAAAGCTGTTCCTTTGATTCATACTTATCTTTCGGTGCACCATCGAGAGATTGAGTGCCGGAGCCTCGAAATTGGCCAATTTCAAAAAAAATCCCTGCCCGATCGAGTCAAACAGTTTCGGGCAATAGGTCCTATCCGTTTTCTTGGCAGTACGGCGAATAAAGATTACCAATTTTCTATCGAGGAAAAGCCAACAGTTTCTAAATTTAGAGTCGGAGACTTTTTGAAATTATCCCCAGTTGGAAGCGACCAAATTCAAGAGGGGTTTTCTGTAGTCCTCAAGACCTATTCACCAGAAGAGGGCCTCCTCTCCGTACGTCCTTTGTCTCAAAAAGCGAGTTTTGGCAAAAATCAATCATACGCCTTAGATGAAGATGCAACAGATTGGAATGCACCGAAAATAACAAGAGTTTTAAACCTCTTAAAAGACCCAAAATTTTGCCCTGAAGTGATTGAAATGCTTTTGGGACATACAAAAAGTTTTGGATCTGATGCAACTCATTGGATAGAAGAGTGGTATCAATCCAAAGCTTTAGCTGCCAATTTGAATTCCCTTCAAAAACAAGCGTTAATGCTTCCCTTTAGGGAAAAAATTGGGCTGATTGAAGGGCCTCCCGGGACCGGAAAGACTCACTTGCTCGTATGGACACTTATTGCCCTCATAGCAAGGGCCAAATTTCTCAACCGTTCAGTAAAGATCCTGGTCACAGCGCAGACGCATCATGCGATCGATCAAATTTTGAGAAAAGTCGCAAAAACTCTTCCCGTGGCAAACGTCTCTGGAGTTTTCATTTGGAAATATGGGCGATTCGATGAGGCTCAATGCTCCTCGTTAGGAATTGGGCAAATGCAAGGTTCCGAGGTTCTTTATGACAGTTCTTGCCTTATCCTAGGATCTACCGGGTTTGGAGTTTACCAATTATTGGAAAATAAAAATTTTCCCCAACTCTTTGATTGGGTTGTTTTTGATGAATCATCGCAAGTACTAACCCCATACGCAGCTTTAAGCTTAGTTTTTGGTAAAGGAAGAGCGCTTTTTTATGGAGATACGCAACAATTGCCTCCTATATTGAAGGGAAATTATGAGAAAATCTCTTTTGTTCCTCGCTCTATATTGCAAGAACTGATTTCTCGGTATGGCACTCAAAACTCCTTGCGCTTGAATGAAACGTATCGCATGAATTCAGATATTTGTAAGTTCGCAAGTGATCAGTGGTACGATAGTGAGTTGCAATCTGCTGAAGCTATAAAAGATCAAAAATTAAAACTGCCTAACTACCCGCTATTTAAAGATGTTTTAGATGATTATCTCGATCCAATGAAATCTATAGTCCTGGTTCAGTTAGAACATTTGGGATCTCAACAGTCTTCTCCAGAAGAAGCGAACTGGATAGCAAAAGCTGTGAAACGTCTTATTGAAGATTACTCGATTTGTCTTCAGGAAATCGGTATTATTTCCCCTCACCGTTTGCAAAATAATACAATTATTTCTGCTTTGAAGGAGGCTTTACCTTTTTCTTTAAAACATCCTAAAGTTGATACGGTGGAACGGATGCAAGGATCGGAATTTGATATTGTTATTTTTTCTGCTACGGTTTCCGATAAAGATACAATGCACAGTCCCTTTTTGAAGGAATACCGACGATTTAATGTGGCGCTGACTCGCGCAAGGAAAAAGTTTATATTCGTAGCAAGCCCCTTTTTTTTCCAATCTTTCCCAAAGGCAGAAAAAGAGCTTATAGCACAGATGCCTTTTGAAAATTTTGCTTCGAAATCTTCTTCCAAGCATAGAAAAAAAGACTCTTAGATTTTAAACAGGTTCTAAGAGAGAAAAATTTTTAGCGCTGTTATAGCTAATGAAATCGAAGTCAGTGGTGGACTGATAAGCTTTTTCTTCACGGCAAAGATCGCCAAATTTGGCAGAGCCGTATTTTTTATAAAAAGAACAGATCATTTCTAACGTTTCACTCTCATGAGAGTCGAAAAGAGCGGGGTCATATGGATCAGTCGACTTATAGGGAAACCTCTCATGCGTGCGAGAAGCCACAAATTCATAGGGGCAGGGGCCAGTACGTAGAGAAATATATTTGGCTCCAGTAAGAGATTCCTTGTGCTGGTTAAAATGAAAAAAGTCGACATAGAAATGAAGCTTATTCAGATCTGGATAGCATTGAGCAAGTTTATTTTGAAAATAAAGGGCCGTATTACGAAAGAGATTGAGTGAAAATTTCTTGTTACCATTGTATTTATTAGGCTCATCGTACAGGGTCAATAATTCTTTATAATTATCTCTTGCAACCAAAAGATCGCATTTGATTCGGATATGATCATCCTGACTTGCATCTTGAATATAATAAGATTCCCATCGTCTTACGCTCGCCTCTCCCACGTTAAGGTGGTTAGCAAAAGCGGGCTGCGAAAGATTTAGCGATTTTCGGAAAGAGATAATTTGTTCGGAGGTCAAAAGGCCATGATCTTGGCGATATTTATCTGAAGCAGCCTTTCGCAGAAGATTCATCTGCTGAGTATCCATCAAAGGAGTATGACATCGCTTGCAAACATCGCAGGGAACAATCACTTCCACAAGCTGATTTTTTATTTTAGAAGAAAGCCGCGTCTTTTCAAGAGTAAAATCAGTTCCACTACATTGCAAACACTTCATCGAAAATTCCCCTTAAGCTAAGCCTACAAGGAAAACAATTTTTCAAGAAAGAGAAAAATAATAAAAACAATCGTTATTGAGAATAAAAATAAACTTGACCTTTTTTTTCAACCGATCGCTCTTCCAAATAAACGTGAAAAACTCCGAGTCTGGAGAGAGAGCCTTACGACCTTTAAGATTCGTCTTTGCATGATGCTGTGGTTTTAATTCATTGAGAAGTTCACTAATCAAAAGCCAGATTTCCTCTGAAGAGTCAATTTCGAGGTCCATAAATTCCATCAGGCTATTTTTCGAGTCGATGCAAAAAAAGCACTTCTCACTTGTAAGAGCAGTTTTAGCTTTTTCTATTCGCTCTAAGATTTTTTTTCTCTTTTTTTTCTCCACTATTCCTCAAATGACTAGATCAAATGATCTTACTTTAGGCTAGATTCTATAGAGAACGATGAATTTGTCCTAGGTTTATTAACTTTGAAATCAAATACTTGCACAAATGAACACGCTCTAGGCCGGTGGTGGGATTATTAAGCATGGAGCCATGCTTATGCCGAAGGACTTGCAGTTATTTTTAAAAAAAAGGTAAGCAAAAGCACAATCAAAAAAACACTTAACAAGCCATCTATTTTTCATTTATAATCACCGATCAAACCAGATAGGCTCAAAGTGTTAACCCAAAATGTATAGCACTCTTGCAGGATTCGTCGAGCCGGGAGAATCCTACGAAGATGCTCTATACCGAGAAGTCAAGGAAGAGGTGGGGATTAAAGTCAAAGATCTTACTTAT
>Ga0210386_10002026_pt1 | contig 17679 bp, 14 predicted proteins | sample IncBWH32OmetaG_FD_160091 | JGI IMG/M metagenome (GOLD analysis project Ga0210386, IMG submission 160091) | Forest soil microbial communities from Barre Woods Harvard Forest LTER site, Petersham, Massachusetts, United States - Inc-BW-H-32-O ... | reverse complement strand
TCGAAAGAACCAGCACACCTCTACGCCTGAGCGCTCCTAGGGCTTGCCTGAGCCGTATGCCGCGACAAGTGGCACGTACGGATCTGAGGGGGCCCCGGTGCAGCAATGCATCGGGGCTACCCGGCGGGCACCGGCCAGACCACCTGCTGGATGTCTCCGCGGAGACATCCAGTCAGGCGTTTTGGTTGATGAGCGGGCTTGACCTGCCTGTACTGTGAGGTACGCGCTCTGGTCGCACAGCAACGGAGAGGAACCGGTCTTCCATGGCCAAGTACGTGATCGGTCCGGACGTCGTCATTCGGCTGGCTCGCGACGAGGCCGTGATTCGCGACGAACATCAGATCCTGGCTCCGACGCTTCTTCGCTCGCAGCTGCTCTCGCTCCTGTACCAGGCGGTGCACCGCGGTGCGATGACCAAGAAGGATGCCGAGCGATACCTCAGTTATGTGCGCGCGTTGCGGATTCGGCTGCTCGGAGACCGCGTTCTTCAGAACGTCGCATGGAAGGTCGCCGACCAGCTCGGCTGGTCTGACACGTTTGACGCCGAGTACGTTGCCTTGGCCCAGCTCCAGGCTGACGCTTTGATCACGCTCGATCGGCAACTTGCCCATGCCGTCAAGGATCTGGTGACTGTCGCACCTATCAAGGCGCTGTCCTGATCAAAGCAAACCCTGCGCACAGTCCCGCAGCCCACGTGCACTCTTCTGACCCGCGACGAGGTTTGCTGGCAAGCGGCGGGCAGCGGCGCGGCCGTTGCCGGCGCAGCTAAGCAGGCAGTGCCCGGCGCGCGCGGTCCAGGGCGAGCGCTCGAATCCATCGTGCCGCACGAGTGGAGGATCGTTGTATCAGGGTCCGCATAGGGCGGCCCGGCCCTGGCATGCGTCGTGGCAGACTGCGGGATATGGACGCTGGCCTGCGGGTCCAGCAGGGCGGCAGCGGGGAGCCCGTCCTGCTGCTGTTGCACGGCCTGGGCGCGACCGGTGACGTATGGGATGGCTGGCGCCCGCTGCTCGCCCGGCGGTGGCCGGGACGCTGGCTCGCGCCGGACCTGCCCGGTCATGGCGGCTCGCGGCCGCTGCCTGATTACACCTTCGATACCCTGGCGGCCGCGGTCGCCCGCGTCGCCAGCGGCGGTGCCCGCACCGTGGTGCTGGGACATTCGCTGGGCGGCGTCGTCGGCCTGGTCCTGGCCAGCGGCGGGTTCCCGGTGCCAGTGCAGGCGGTCATCGGCCTGGGGATCAAGGTCGCCTGGACCCGGCAGGAGCTGGACCGCGCGCAGGCCGCGGCGCGCCGGCCGGCGGCCTGGTTCGCCTCGCGCGAGGAGGCGGCCGCCCGCTACCTGCGCATCTCGGGTCTGGCCGGCCTTGTGGCCGCCGACGCCCCCGCCGTGGATGCGGGCCTGCGGGAGGAGCGGGAGCGGTGGCGGCTGGCCATGGATCCGGGCGCGTTCGCCGTCGGGGCACCCGACATGGCGCAACTGCTGGCACGATCGCGGGCTCCGGTGACCCTGGCCCGGGGTGAGCACGACGCGATGAGCACCAGCGAGCAGCTTGCCCGGCTGGGCGTCCCCGCGGTCACGCTCCCGGGCCTGGGCCACAACGCACACGTCGAAAGCGCGGACCTGTCGATCGCCCTGCTGGACCCGTATCGATGACACCCGGAGGGCCGGCCAGCCGCCTGTAGAAATGCGTCGTATTCACGCACCAAGAACTACCGGATCTGCAGCCAGCGTCAAGTAGGCCTGATGCCGAGAATATCTGCCATCAATCGATCAACATCCTTGACGATTTCCTGGTAAGCCTCTTCCCTGAAAAGGTGCCTCTCTGATTCTACATTAGAAATCCTGCCTGGTTCACCGATATCGGCGACTGACCATACAAGCGGACGGGCAGGAAAGGTCACGCAGTGCAGGCACTCGTCGTATACTCGTTGATTCATGCAGATTGTAATATCAGCTGTCTCCAGGCGCGACTGAGTCAGCTGATCCCCGTAGCCGGATTTAGCAAATCCTCGTATTCTATGCTTCTCGAGGAGCTCGAGCGTAGTCCCGTAGTAGCCCTGATTTCGTGCTTTATTCAAAGCTGCAACCGTGCCGCTCGACAGAACGCTCCAATCCTTGATATCGAGCGAGTTCAGATAGGCTTCAGCGATAATGCTCCTGAAGGAGTTTCCCCGGCATATGAAGTGGATAATCACGCCGCTATACTAGCAAACTCGCGTTTCCGGACAGCGTCATACTGGTTAGTGAATGCATGCTATTTGCAGTCAGACGATGAGGGAACGTGATCCCCTTTCAGCGGCGAGCCGATCAAGGTCAATCCCTGCCGCGTTCAGCCGTCAGCGGTGAGGTCGCCGAGGCGTCTGGTCGCCTCGCGCGCCCGTACGACGTTTCCCTTCGCCTCGAACAACGGTTGCGCCGCAGTCAGGTGGCCTCGCTCCGCTGAGGTGTCGCCGAGGATCTTCTCGACATCGGCGGCGGACAGGTAGGCCTCGCCGACGGAGTCGGGCTCCTCACTTTCTGGCTCGATCCGTACCGCATCGGCGATGGCTTCGCGTGCGCGATCGGCCTCGCCTGCCGCCGCCGCGAGCAAGCCCTCGGCCTGCCGCACTAGCGACTGCGTCGTCATGTCATCCGGAGAGCCATGGCGGCGGGCCAGCTCAAGCGCCGCCTGGGCCTGCGCGAGCTTCCCGCGCCGGGCCAGCAGCCGGGCATGCAGCCCGGCGACGGTGGAGAGATACGCGCTTTCCCCCAGCGCTCCGAGGTCGTCGCAGGACCGCTCGTACTCGCGTTCGGCGGCATCTAGTTCACCGGCGAGCTCGGCGACGTGACCGGTGCTCTGCGCGAGGTTGGCCAGGAACAGCCCGAGCCCGACCTCGGCGAGATCCCGGCGGGCCTCGACGCCGATCGCCTGCGCTTGGCCGAACCGTCCGCACATGGCGTGCATGACGCACGTCACCTGCTCGGCCTCGGCCCGGACCCGGGGATCGTTGCCCGAGGCGGCCACCATGTGGTCGAGTGAGGCGATCACCTCCTCGGCGGGCGTGGGACCGAAGAGCAAGGTCACTCCGAGCAAGCTGCGGGCCCGCGCGACGCAGCCCGCGTCACCGGCCGCCTCGCCATGCTCGAGGGCGAGTTCGAGTAGCTTCGCGCTGCGTGCTATGTGCCCGCCAAAGCTGGCCAGATCACCCTGAACGAGATAGGCCTGCGCCAGGCCGCGATCATCGCCCCACTCACGGAAGCGGCGTGTCGCCTCCCGGATGGTCTGCTCGCTGTCTTCAATGCGGCCCTCGGCGGTGATGCTCTTCAGCCGGCACATCAGTACCTCGGCGAGGACGGTCTGCCGCGGATCCCCGGTGTCCATGGTGATCCGCAGTGCCTGCCGCGCGTCGTCGATCTCGCCTAGCTCAATTCGCTGCGAGGCCAGGTCCAGCAGGCAGTCCACGCGACGAGGATCATCCGGGCCGAGTATGGCGGCCGCCCGCTGGAGGAGCGCCGCCGCAGCGGCGACGTCGGACAGCTCGAGCCGCCGGGCCGCGGCGGCCAGCTTCCGCGCTGCCCGGGCCGCCAGCTCGCGGACGTGGTCGGTGGCGGGGCCGAGTTGCGCCCGGTATTCCCAGGCCGACGCGAGATGATGGCCTACGATCTCCTCCGGCACGGCATCGCCGCCGAGCGAGGATAGCCAGTCGGCCAGCTGCTCGTGCCATATCGCCCGGCTCGCCTTGGCGAGCCCGGTATAGGCCGCGTCGCGGACCAGGACGTGCAGGAATCTGTAGGCTGACAGCCCTGGCAGGTCTGTCGCCGCCGTCCGCAGGAGCTCCTTGCGGATCAGCTGCCCCAGTGCCTGCTGCACCTCCGGCAGCGGGGTGCCGGTGAGGGCGGCGATCGCCTCGGCGTAGAAGACCGTGCCGATCACCGCGGCACAGCCCACGGTGGCGCGCTCGTCGTCGTGCAGCCGGTCGATGCGCGCGGCTAGCAGCGCCGAGACCGAGGGCGGCATCGCCCACCTGACCTCCTCGGCTGGGCCGTCGGTCCAGGTCGCGACGCCGTCGGCGAGGGCAACCTGACCTTCGTCGGCCAGCATGGCAACCAGCTGCTCGGCGAACAGAGGGTTACCGCCGGATGTGTCAGCGATGCGGTGCTTAATGACCTCGGGCAGGTCGTGCTTGTCCACGAGGCTGACGGTGGCGGCGCCGTCCAGCGCGGACAGCAGCATGGCTGTCGCGTTGAGTTTTCCGCCTCCCCATGTCGGTCGGCTGTCATAGAACTCGGGGCGGGCCAGGCCGAGCAGCATGATCGGCGAGTCGCGGCTCCAGTCAGCGACATGCTCCAGAACTTCCAGGAGCCCGGACTCGGCCCAGTGCAGATCATCGACCACGAGCAGCACCGGCCGCTGTGCGGCGAGCAGTTCGAGGAACAGCCGCACCGCCCATGGCACGTCCTCCGGCACGGGCCCCTCGCGGTTGAACCCGGTGAGCGCGAGCAACCGGCTGATGATGTTGGCGGCATCAGGGGCATCGCACAGCACCGCGGCGAACGCCGCCTCGGCCGCGTCCGCGGACTCCTCACCGGTCAGACCGACGGCACCGAGCACGGCCTCGCGCAACGGCCAGTAAGTTGCACCCTGGCCGTAGGAAAGGCAGCGTCCGGTCAGCACCAGTGCGTCAGAGATAGTCACGGCGAACTCCTCGGCCAGCCGGGTCTTCCCGATGCCTGCGGTGCCAAGGACGGTGACGAGCTGACAGGTGCGTTCGCCGACCGCCCGCCGGAAGGCGTCGTCGAGCAGCCGCAGCTGCGGGTCGCGGCCGACGAACATACCCGTGGCCCGCCGCGTTGCCATCCCCGCTGATCCGGCCACATCGACCAGCCGCCAGGCGGCCACCGGCTCGGCCTTACCCTTGACCGTCAAGGGCTCAACCCGCTCGGCCGTCACCAAGTCGCGGACTAGCCGGTGTGTGCTGCCACCCAGCAGAACCTCACCGGGGCCGGCTGCCTGCTCGAGCCGCGCCGCGACGTTGACCGCATCACCGGTCGCGGGTGAGCCGCCAGCGCGATGCTCCCCGACGATGACCTCGCCAGTGTTGACACCGATGCGGATTTCCAACGTGACGGCGAAGTCCCGCTGAAGCTCTTCGTTCAGCGCCGTCAGCGAGGCGCGCATGTCGGCAGCGGCGCGCACCGCGCGAAGCGCGTCGTCCTCCCGGACTCGCGGCACCCCGAACAATGCCACGACGGCATCGCCGATGAACTTCTCCACCGTCCCCTCGTGAAGCTCGACAGCCGCCCGCATCGTCTCGAAGTAACGCCCGGTGACGTAGCGCAGCGCCTCGGCGTCCAGAGACTCGCCGAGCACGGTCGAGCCGACCAAGTCCGCGAAGACAATCGAGATACTCCGCCGCAGCTCCGGCACTGCCGCGGGTTCGTCATCCAGCAGGCGCCCGCAACCAAGGCAAAAACGCGCCCGCGCCGGGTTGCTCTCCCCGCACACCGCACAGCCACGCATGAAAGCAACGATAGACGCGCAGCAGCGATCGGTCCCCAACTGCGACTACCGGTGCCATGCCGAACAAGATGATCTGGCTGTGACTCCCCACCTGACCACCGGTCAGCCGACGCCCGGATCTGCCGATGAGCGGAAGGGAACAACCCCTGGTCATAAGAGTCACGCGACGGGGGGATCCGTATTGCGGATGAGGAAGGCCCGCTGGCCCGCACAAGGCCATTGCAGGGTTCTAATGATGCTTGGCACGGCGAATTGAGGCCGCTTTGCGATCGGGTATTTCGCTCAGTCATCGTCCTTCTCAAAGCGGCTGACCACAACAAGTCCGGCGATAAACACGGCCACCATCGCGATGAGCAACGCCAGTTCCGACGTGCTGACAGCAGCGGTGCTGCCGGGAGTCAGCACGAACAGGATGCGGCGGACCACCGCGATCAGCCCGACGACAATGAACGGCTGGGCCACCAGACGGTGCGCGCGCAAGGACAGCACGACCGTGTATACGATCTCGACCAGAATCAGGACAAGCAGGACGCGGTCGAGCAGGATCGGGGCGCCCGCCGAGATCGGCCCAGAGGACCCATCGAGGAAATCAACGATCCCGGCGATCAGCAGAACGACAGCCAGCGCGATCAATACGACCCCGACGGCGACCGTGACCCAGTCCTGCACGTGCTCGAGGACCCAGATCGAGCGTGTGGCGGCGGGTGCGCCTTGCCGCCTGGACGAGCCATCCGCCGATGAGCGTGAGGCGGACTCAGCCGGCACGGCTGCATCCGCCGATGAGCGTGAGGCGGACTCAGCCGGCACGGCTGCAGGTTCGGTAGGGTCCTCGCCACGGGAAGCCGGCACACCGGTCATTGTGCCACCGTAACGGTGCCTGTCCTCAGCACTCGGTAACATCCCCGCCCGGCCGAGCGGGGCGAGCATCCAGTCTTTCCCGAAACGGAGGCACCGTGATGACGAAAGGCGGCTTGACCACGGCTGTGTCGCGGTATCCGCATTCAGGGCCCACGGCGAATCCGTCGTGCGGCTCCATGACAACAGGGCGCTTGCATGACTGGCAGTAATGCAACTGAAAATAATGCTGTAAAGTCAAACAGATCACAGCACAATCCCGCTGCATATCCCGTAAACGAAGCACTCTCATGCCGCATTCAGGGTTACTGCGCCGTTGCATGCTAGCGCGACGGGGGTCGGGCGGACCCGGGCTGGGCGTGCCGGGCGCGCAGCGGGCCGGCTCAGCTGGTCAGGTCTTTCGGCCCGCCGGTGTCCGCTGTGGGCGTCGAGGATTTACGCTGAGTGCGTGATGTCAGCCTGCCGACGGCTGAGCGCGGGCGGAGCGTGAGGAGGGGCAGTGTTCCGGGAAAGGCGGGAGGAGCGTCGCGGCGAGCGGGAGGCCGATCACTACCGGATGCGCCAGAGGCTGGTCTCGATCGGCGATGACTACTGGATCGAGAACGACCGCGGCGAGCGAGTCTACAAGGTCGACGGTAAGGCCCTGCGACTGCGAAAGACACTGATCTTCGAGGACGCCCGCGGCGCGGAGCTGGTGAAGATCCAGGAGCGCATGCTCCACGTCCGCGACACGATGGAGATCGAGGACCGAGACGGGAACCGGGTCGCCGTGGTCAAGAAGGCGCTGATCACGCCGCTGCGTGACCGGTGGGTCGTGAAGCTCGCCGATGGTCCGGACCTGGAGGTCAAGGGCAACATCGTGGAGCACGAGTACACCATCGAGGACGGCCGCACCAAGGTGGCGGAGGTGTCCAAGAAGTGGTTCCGGGTAGCCGACACCTACGGCGTCGAGGTCGCTCCCGGGCAGGATCCGGTGGTGATCTTGGCCGTCGCGGCGGTTCTGGACACCATGGCGCACCCGGGACGCTGATCCCCGGGGTCAGGGCAGACCTGCGGGTAACCGACGCGGTGAGAACCTCACTGCGCCAGATGACCTTGGTATCCAGAAGGCAGCCGGGGCCGCCCCGGTACTACAGTCCGGGTTCGTTACAAATGGGATCTCCTTTCTTCCGGCCGGGGGTCTGGTGTGCAGTTCGGGACAGGCCTCCCGAGGTCGGCGGTAGGGTGAGGCGGTTTTCTTACCGGCACCGGTAGATTCGGCACGTGGGTGCCAGAGGAAGGGACGCGGCTTCGCGGCGCGCCCGTCGCCCGTTGACACCGGGCGATGTGGTGAAGGCTGGGGTTGAGCTGCTGGACGACGTGGGCCTGGCCGGGTTCACGACACGGGCTCTTGCCGATCGCCTGGGGACGTACCCGGCGACGCTGTACTGGCATGTCGGCAATCGGAGCCAGGTGCTGGCGGCGATCGTCGAGCACGTTCTCGGCGAGATGACCGTCGAGGACCCTAGGTCGATCGGCTGGAAGGAGTGGCTGCGTCACGCGTCCGGTGAATATCGGAGGGTCGTGCACGCCCATCCCCACCTGGCTCCGGTCCTTGTCTCCCAGCTTGTCGTGAATGCTCCGGCCACGCGGCTGGTGGAAACCGTCCTGGGCGTCCTGGACGGTGCCGGGTTCCGGGGGCAGGACCTGGCCTGGGCCTTCAACGCCTACGTCGGTTCGCTGGTCGGCTGGGTCTCGGTCGAGCTTGCGGCGAGCCCGCCGGACATGGGTGAGGACTGGCAGGAGGCCTTCGCGTCCACGGTGCTCAGCCTGCCGGCTGAGGAATTCCCCGTCATCGCCGCCAACCGGGAGTACCTGGCCGACTCGGTGCTTACCCTCCGCTGGCACGGCGGCGCTGAGCGGCCGCTCGATGCCTCCTTCGAGGCCGCCGTCGAGATGTGGATCGACGGCCTGGCTGCCCGGCTGGAGCGGCGCACGCCTTGACGGCGGTCCGCCCGCGGGCGCATTATTGTACAATGTTCAAGACGGTGGCCGCGGAGTCCCGTGATTCTCACGCGTGGGACATGTACGCTGCGGAACGGGCCGACATTCACGCCTTCCTGGCCTCGCTCACGCCGGCGCAATGGAACGAGCCGTCACTGTGCGAGGGCTGGCGGGTCAAGGACGTGGCGGTCCACCTCCTGGTCGACGAGCCGCTCGAGCAACTGGGTGTCGTGCGAAGCTTCGCCAAGGCCGCGACCTTCAAGTTCTCGGTGCACCGAATCAACCAGTGGTGGATCACGCGGAACCGCGAGCGCCCGGTACCGGAGATCGTGGCCGCCTTCGACGGCCCCTGGCGCCCCGGCAAGATCAGCAAGATGCTGGGCCCGAAGACAGGGATCCGGGCGGCGGTCATCCACCACCAGGACATGCGCCGGGGCCTCGGAATCCCGCGAGTCGTGCCTGAAGAACGCGTTCGTGCCGCACTCGACGTGGTCCTGACACCGCGGGGCAGCACGAACCTGGGCTCCTGCCAGCGAGCAGCCGGCCTGCGACTCCGCGCAGACGACATCGACTGGTCATGGGGCAGCGGGCCCGAGGTGACCGGCCCGGCCGAAGCGATCCTCGTGGCGGTGGCGGGCCGCCCGGCTGCCCTGGCCGACCTGTCCGGAGAAGGACTCCTGGTGCTCGCCGGACGCGTGACCCAGCCCCGCCCAGCCGGGTAGGACGCGGGTCCGGCGAGTTCGCGGCCGGCCGGCACTACGGCCCGGTTTGTTGTATGACGGCCCCTTTCTTCTGGCGATGGTCAGGTGGCGCGGCGGCTTTGAGCTGGGCGTGGTAGGGGTGCCATCGGGCGTGGGCCTGGTGGCGTCGCCGCCATAGTGACCAGGCGTAGCCGAGGTCGCGGGCGGCCTGGCTCATCGGCGTGGTGGCCAGCCGGAGGAGGCGGCGGGCCTCGGGCACGCTGACCTTGACCGGGCCGGGGTCGTCGCCCGGTGGCCAGTCGCCGGCGGCGGCAGGCAGCTTGCCCGTGTCGCGCCAGGCCGCGGGCTGCCAGTTGCCGCCGGGGGCGGGGAGACTCCACGGCGGACGGGGCCGGGCGGGCCGCGGCGATGGCCAGCAGCGCCTGGGCGCACATGGACAGCACGGTATGTCGGCAGAAAGAGTGCCAGGTTCGGACCTGGTGCTGGTCCAGGCCTGTTTGCCCCTTGCCTTGCTGGTGGCATTCTTCGACGGGCCATCGTTTCCCGGCGACCGTGACCAGGCCCGGCAGGGTCACCGGCCGGCCCTGCGGGGCATGGCAGTAGAAGAACGCCAGGTCAGAAGGGCCGGTCCGGCTGCGGCGGAGCAGCACCCAATGCCGCGGCGAGGTGGTCGCGGCCCAGGCCCACGCGTAGTCGCGGTGGCCCTTGCAGCCGCGCCCGCACGAGCGGGTCTCCCACGCGGTGGCCGGGATCAGCCGGGCCGCCGCGGCCACGGCCGTCTTCGCCCGGACGGCAGGGTGACGGTGAAGTTCGCCGGCACCGCGACCACGTATCCCTTCTTGCCCTTCTGGCGTGCTTCCCGCAGCTTGCCGCTGCGGCCGTAGACCTCGCCGGCCACCACCCAGCCGAACGGCGCGCCCACGTCCGCCGCTGCGGTGATCATCGCGGTACCCAGCGCTGGCTTGGCAGCGAACGCCACGTCGTCCGGGACGTGCGCCCGTTCGCGCCGCCGCTTGTCCTCACACCACTGTTTCGGCAGGTAGAGCCGGAAGTCGAACAGGGTATGGGCACGGGCGGTGACGTAGGCGGCGAACACCACGGTCTGGCAGTTCTCCACCTGCCCGGTGATCCCGGCATGCTGGCGGGCCACGCCCACCGGGTCGCCCTTTTTCAGCTCCGCGGTCTCATCCAGCACAACGATCGCCCCCCGGTCACCCAGGCGGGCCAGGATGAACCGCTGCAGCGCGACCAGCGCCGCCGCCCTGTCCCAGGCATGCCCGGCCAGCACCGCCTGCATCCGCCGCCGCGTCGCGTGCCCAGCCCGCTCCGCCAGCTGCCAGCACGACCTGCGGTCACCAGGCTCGGTCAGCAGCGCCCCGATATACGCGAACGCCGCCAGCCGCGACCCCGACGATCAACCGGTCGAAGCGACTCACGCTCATGCCGCGGACAGCGCGTGTTACCGGCGTCACGATGATTTGGTACGGGCACTTGCGCTGCAAGGGTGGCCACCCGTCTTTGCTGGCGCGCCGCTGCCGGCCACACGGTCACAGCGACGAACTCAGCCGCAATCACCATAGCGCGCAGGCCACGCCTGGGCATCCCAGATACCGCCAGCGCCGACCGCCCGCGGTTCCGCGGACCGCGCTCACATGCCGCTGCGGGCGCGGCTGAATTAGGGTGGTTCTAACCCCGAGCTCCGAGCATGCCCGGCGGGACAGGCGGACGACTCAGTTCGTGAGCTGTTCGATGAGCAGGCTCATCGGGAAGTAGATGCGCAGCGCGCTGATCTGATCACCGCGCAGATCGTAGACCACCGAATATGGGACCCGGACTGCCCGGCCCGTGGGCTGGATTCCGGCGAACTCGGCGGTGTGGGTGCCGACGAAGTCCGCCTCGATCGCTGCCTTGCCGCCATCGGCCAGCAGATTTTTCAGCTCCATCCGCGCGTCGAACGCGCCCTCATGCACGTAGCGGATTAGCTGCCCGGCGGCCTCCCGGCCGTCGGCTCGCTGGTCGGTTCCCTCGAACGTGGCGACGACGTCCTTGGTGAAGTAGCTCGGGAAGTCGGCACGCTTGACGAGCGCGTCGAGGTACTCCTGCATCACCTGTCGCTCTGTACCCATTGGCATTTCCTTCTCTTCGCGGATGATCAGGCGAAGGGCCGAAGCAGAAGCTTTTCGCTGGGTTCCCAGATGACACCGGATTATCGGCCCCAGGAACGGAGCCAGTATCGGCCTTCGGCTCCATTATGAGGCGACGTCGGCATCCAATCCAGGCACGGCCGTAAATGTTTCCAGGCGAGCGCTTCTTCCTGCTCTTCGCCTAGGCTTGTCAGCCGCTGCCGACGAGGGCCGCTATGCATCCGCATCTGCCGCATATCGCGGCATGCTCCGGCCCGGAATCCAAGACTGTTGCCCGAGGGCATGCAAGCCTCTGCTGGGTGGCACGGGTGCCGCGTTTAGCTCTGGGAAGCCTCCGCGGCCTTCACCAGGCCGGCCACGATGACCGGGTACAGGTTACGCAGCGACGGGTAGACCAGGCGGCCCATGATGGTCCGGTCCCATGATGCGCCCCAGCGGATGAGGGTGCCGTCGGGTGACGGGGTCAGTGTGACCTCGGCCCGGTAATTGCGCACCGGGATTCCGCGCAGGACGGTGTAGGCCAGCCGCTTGCCAGGCTCGACGTCGAGGATTTCCTCAACCGAGACCGGGTACCGGAACCCGTAGCGCTTTGACCCCTCCAGCCAGTAGACAGCGCCCTTGCCGTGCGCGGCCGCGTCGCCCTCGCTGCGGTAGCCGCCCTTGCGCCATGGTCCCCACTGCGGGTACACCTTGACGTCGCTGAGCAGGGACCAGACGACCTCGGGCGGCACATGGGCGGTCTGCTCGGCCGCAGCTTCCACCTTGCGCATAGACAGGTTTTACCGCCCGCGGGTTAGACCGTACAAGAGCAATCGGGGGCCTGATCACCCCTCGCGGCCCGCTGGCTGGGATAGATCCGGCGCCGGGCGGTCCTCGGCGGCCTCATCAACGAGTACGAGCGAGCCATGTAGAAGCACAGGTCAGGAACTGCGGAAGATGCCGGTCCTAGGGTGTGGTTGCCGGCGGCCGGGCCGGCCGGGTTCCCGCGCCGGCGGCCTGCAGCCAGGCCCGCGGTGGTACAGGCTGCGCAGACCGACCTAAAACGAGACAGTCCCGTCTCGCGCTGTCAGGCCGACGCCCGACGATGCCCCGGTCCGCACACTCGTGCGAAGAAGAGGGCGTTGATGAATATGCCGTCTCTCGCGCGGTCGGAAAGCCGCCGCGTTCGTAAGAGATTATCGTTCGATCGTGCGACTTCTCCGATCTGGATCCTCCTCCGAACCACTTCTAGTCCGCAATAGCTGGTGACTGTCGTGGTCGACAGAGCGCATACCCAGAGTTATGCCGACGCCAACTTCGTCGAAATGTCTGATGGGGAACAACCACCTAACTTCGGGGCATCTGATGAGGTGTGCTGACCCGAGAGAAGCTCACACGATTGCGGACGATGGAGATTGCGGACGATGGAGTACGAAATCAATCGAGAGATCGGCCAGAGAACTTGTGGGGTGAACTCGTACCTTCAGGGATGTGGGCGTCGCGGATCGCAGCTCCCGCGCCGCGCCTTTTCGGTGGTATGGGGTGTGCCCGGGTTACATCTCGGCAGAGTGGTGTCTGCTGATCGTCGTATCGGCTGTTTCGGGGTCCGGTATCGTGCTATTTCTGGACGTTGCCGGTGGTAGCGTCGTGCACGGTCATGAATCATCTGAGCGGCGTCGATCGCCTTGCGAACAGGTTCACCGTCATGCGGCACGCGCAGAGCACGGCGAACGCGGGCGGGATCATCGTGAGCCGCATAGAGAACGACCGCCAGGGCGACTACGGGCTGACGGAGCATGGCCGCCAGCAGGCGCTCGCAGCGGCACAGAGCTGCGGCTTGCCTGGGGACACGGTCATTTATTCATCGGACTTCTGCCGCGCGAGGCAAACGGCAGAGATCGTGCGCGCCCAGCTCGGTGCGCAGGAGGTTGTCATCGCCGAAGGCCTCCGCGAGCGGCGCTTCGGGCACTGGGAAGGGTCAGCGACCGGCAACTACGCGCATGTCTGGGCAGCCGACGAGACCGATCCGGTGCACGCGGACGGCAACGTTGAGCCTGCGGCCGCTGTGCTGGACCGGGCGACCGCGCTTATCGCGCAGCTGGAGCGGCAACATTGCGGTCGTGACATCCTGCTGGTCTCCCACGGAGACACACTGCAGATCCTGCAGGCGGGTTTCTCGGGCGTGGATCCATCTAAGCACCGCCTCCTGCCTCATCTCGCTATGGCAGAGATCCGCCCGCTGCGCCTCAGGCAAGGATCTACAGGTGGCTGCTTAGCCTTGCACTTGGCCCGGATATCAATGCCCCGGCTGGCTGGCGCTCTCGCTGAGCGCGGCGAGCACCTGGGTGCGGCCCTGAGCCCCCCACCAGCGGCGTGCGGCGGCGTGCGCCTGTCGCTGTCTGGCCGGCTGGTCCGGCAAGTCGTGCTCGAGCACCTTCGTGTCAAACTGCGGCTCGTAATGTCGCCCGGTAAGCGTCCATACGGTCAGGTGGCGCTGCCAGTTCCAGTCCACGACGAACCCCGCCGGATCGGCCAGCACTAGTGTCATGCCGCACTCCCAGGAAGAAAGCACCGACCATCCCGAACCGCCGGGTACCCCAGCGGCCGGGCGATTCAGGCCCACGGCGATTACGGTGCGGGACCCTGGCACTGTCTAACGAGCCAAGGCGTGATTCCGCAGGATGTAACAACCTTACGAGGGCCTGGCCCATCCTAAAAGGACTAGCATCGTCCCGGATGCGCCGCGCATGGCTCGACATTCGCTCCCAGTGAGCGTAGCGCGTGGACTATCCAACTACGGCGCGCCCGTTTGGCATGCGGTCGCCGACCGCTTGCCAAACGCCAAACGACGGCTCGGCGCGTGAGGAAACGCACTCTTCTGCCGCGAGTCGGGTCAGTCGATGGGCTTGCGGAAGAACACCCGGTTGAATCCGTCTTGCTCGGCCCGGTGGGTCTCGGCGTACCCATGGCGAGGGTAGTAGGCGAGATTCTCGGTCATGGCCTCGTTGGTGTACAGCCGGATCTGGCGAAGACCCAGGCCGCGCGCCTGGTCCTCAGCCAGTGCGAGCAGCCGGGCGCCGATCCCGCGGCCCTGGACTGCGGGCAGGACGGCCACATTGTCCAGCAGCAGATAGCCAGGCTGGGCAATCATGATGGCAAAGCCGACGATCTGCCCGTCCTCGAGGGCAGCCCACGCCTGCCCGTCGCGGACCGCCCGCGCATAGTCGGCGGTCATCGGCGCCGGTGCCCTGCCGATCCGGGGCACGTACTTCTGGTAAGCGGCAGCCGCGATCGCGCGGAGCTCATCGACGTCGCCGGGGCCAGCACGGCGGATCATGACCACAGCCGAAGAATAGACAGTCCTCCCGCGCGCAGCGTGCGAGAGGCGGGCAGGTGGCGGGGTGCCGCGCTCAGCTGGCATCGTGCAACCCTGACGTGGCGTGGCACGTCTAACCGGCTATGGGAGACGCAATAGCTGCCCTGCTCGCTGTCGCGGCGGCGGTGCTGCTGGCCGCGTGTGCCCACGGAACCGGTCGTGCCGGGGACCAGCCCCCGGCCGTTGCGGGAACCTGGGCCTCGGCGGAACCGGCCGCGGCGCCGGTACCCGGCTGGCGGGTGCTGCCGGGGCAGTTCGTCTCGTTGCGGTTCGCCCCGGCCAGCCAGCAGACTCAGGGGCCGATGGGATTCCTGGAGGTGGCGCTCGGTGACGTGCGGACCGGTGCTGTGGTCCGGCGGCTGCTCCCGGCTTCGGACAGCAGCGGCATGCAGGTGTCCGGCCTGGCCCTGGACCGGGCACGCGACCTGTGGATCACCTACAGCAAGGGGCCAGCCTACGGGGGAGACGTGGCGGGCGGCGATCCGCGCCCGGATACCTGCGCAAATGAGATCGACGAGGTGCACGCCGGCACCGGGCGTGTCACCGTTTTCCTGCGTACCGGCGACAACGTCCTGATCAGCGGGGCCCGGCCCAGCCCTGACGGCACGCGGCTGGTGTACACCGAGTCGGCCTGCGCCGCGTACTTCGACGCTCATCTGCGGGTGACCGATCTAGGATCCGGGCGGAGCTGGACAATCGGCCAGAGCTTGCCGCGCTGCCACCTGCTCACCAGCCCGGCGTGGAGCGCGAACGGCCGGGACCTGCTCGTCGGCTACGACCCGCCTGGCCAGACCGGCTACAGCGGGCCGCAAGGCACCTGCCCGGCATGGTCGGCCGGGCGGCTGGTCCAGCTGGACGCGCTGACAAGCCAGCCCGGACTGACCGGGACAACCATGCGGGCCGACCCTGGCTGCCAGATCACCTCCGTGGCCGCCGGCACCGGCGGCGCCATGCTCGCTATCGAGGGGTGCGGCGCCGTCCCGGACTATACCGACGGCCCGGCCCGGCTGCTGGTCCTGTCCGCCAGCACGCACCCGGTACGCCGGCTCAGCCTCGGCACATGCACCGACGGCAACGACCTCGCCGTCAACCAAGCCGGCACGAGTACTCTGATCAGCGCCTACCTGTACTGCAACCCGCCGGGTCACCCCGGGCCGGTAACCCGGCTGTGGGAGTATCACGACGGCACGCTCCGGCTGATCACCAGCATTCCGGGAGACACCAGCGGCGCCAGCATGATGTCCTGGCTGAGCTAGCCGACGCAAGCAAGCCGGGGAACTGCCCCGAGGCCGCCGATCAAGGCCGACGAGGTCACGGCCGGAGCTTGCCACCGGGCCGTGCCGGGCAGGTCAGCTAGCCGCGTCGCCGGCCGGCGACTGGCCACCCGCCCTGGCCACCGGCAGATGCGAGCGCGACGCGCACAATGGACGCTCGACCCATGACCACTGAGACTCCCATCGACACGATCGGAATCATCGGGGCGGGACATGCCGGTCAGGCGTTTGCTCGCGTGGCGCTACGGGCTGGTCGCAAGGTCCGGATCGCCAACAGCCGGGGTCTCCAGTCGTTGGGCCCCGTGGTGGAAGCGCTGGGCCCGGCGCGTCGGCCGGCCGACCGATGAGGCGGCCGCTGGCTCAATGGTCGTCATCGCCGTGCCCTGGGCGAGCTTCCCACCGCGGTCGCCGGGCCGGCCTGACGACACCACGGAAAGCTGAAGAGGACAGCAGATGGGTGCCATCACGGTGAAGGAGTTCAGCGCGCCGGCGGAGCTGACGGGGTGTCAGATCCGCATCAGGGACCCGGCCAGGTGCTGATCCCCGTCGAGATGGGAGGGGTGAACCCGATGGACCGGGTCGTTGCCGACGGCGGGTACCAGGCGCTGCGACCGGCGCAGTTCCGACGGCGCCGTGCCGGGATCGCGCGACTTGACCGCGTGATGCAAGCCGGCGGGTATCCGATCAGCTGGGTCTCGCTCGCGGTCGAGCTGCAGCGCGACTGGGCCCGCCAGGACACGGTCGCAGCGGTCATCGAGATCGTCCTCACCGACCGCCTGCTGAAGGAGCAATAGCACCCCGCAGCCGCGGCCCGCAGCGCCAGTAACAACAGAAAAAGAAGTGTGAATCTCATGTCTGATGCCACCTCCATCAACGATGCCACCTCCATCAACAGTGCTTGGGACCGGCGGCGGTGGCTCATCCTGGGCGTGATCGCGCTGGCACAGCTCATGGTGGTGCTCGACCTCACGGTGATGAACATCGCGCTGCCGTCCGCGCAGCGGGCGCTGCACTTCACGACGGTGGACCGGCAGTGGGTGGTCACCGCCTACACCCTGGCGTTCGGCAGCCTGCTGCTGCTCGGCGGCCGGCTGGCCGACCTGCTCGGCCGGAAGGTCACGTTCCTGGCCGGCCTGGCCGGGTTCGCCGGCGTCTCGGCCATCGGCGGCGCCTCGGTCAACTTCACCATGCTGATCACCGCGCGGGCCTGCCAGGGCGCGTTCGCCGCGTTGCTGGTGCCCTCCGCGCTGTCGCTGCTGACCACCACGTTCACCGGGCAGAAGGACCGCGGCAAGGCGTTCGGCATCTACGGGGCGATCGCCGCGGCGGGCGGCGCGGTGGGCCTGCTGCTCGGCGGGGCGCTGACGGAGTACCTGTCCTGGCGGTGGACGCTGTATGTGAACCTGATCTTCGCCGCGGTGGCGTTCACCGGGGGTGCGCTGCTGCTGCGACGCCAGCCGTCCCCGGTTAAGCCCAGGCTGGACATCCCCGGCGTGCTGCTGGTCTCCGGCGCGGTGTTTTGCCTGGTCTACGGGTTCTCCAACGCGGCCGTGCACAGCTGGCGCACGCCGTCCACCTACGGGTTCCTCGCCGCCGGGGCGGTGTTTGGCGCAGCGTTCGCGGTGTGGATGAGCCGGGCGGCCCACCCGCTGCTGCCGCCCCGCGTGGTGCTCGACCGCAACCGGGGCGGCGCCTACCTGTCGATGCTCATCGCCGGGGCCGGGCTGTTCGGGATCTTTTTGTTCTTGACCTACTACCTGCAGCAGACGCTGGGCTACTCCCCGCTCGTTACAGGGTTGGCGTTCCTGCCGATCGCCGCGGGCTCCGCGCTCGCCTCCAACCTGGCCACGATCGTGCTGATGCCCA
>Ga0210386_10002024_pt1 | contig 17681 bp, 14 predicted proteins | sample IncBWH32OmetaG_FD_160091 | JGI IMG/M metagenome (GOLD analysis project Ga0210386, IMG submission 160091) | Forest soil microbial communities from Barre Woods Harvard Forest LTER site, Petersham, Massachusetts, United States - Inc-BW-H-32-O ... | reverse complement strand
TCCTGTTGAGATTGGCCCAATCGCCCTGGGCTTCCACACCGATAACAAAGTTATTGTTGGGTTGTTGCCAGCGGTAGCCGATCTGGCCACCGACGATGCCGCCATTCTTATCGAAGCAACCGGCTGGGAGCACCCCGCCACCTGCCGTTAAAAAATCCCAGCAATTATTGCTTCTTCCCCAACCGCCGTCAGCGCCGATGTAGATGCCCGACCAATTGTACATCGGGGGGACGTAAACCGGCGGCGCCTTAACCGGAAGGTCGGCTGCGAGCGCGGGAGCCGCCATTGTAATGAGACCCAGGGTACTTACCAGAAATTTCCTCATCGTAGTTTGTCTCCCCAATGTGAAAGATTCCTCTGATATGATCTTGAAGCATTCATTTCGATTGCGTGCGTAATAATCACTGTAATCGATTCAGCGCCAAAACGACGTGTCGTAAATGCAACATCGCTTTTTTCAAGTTTGACGAAAAAATGGCGTCAGGGTCAGATTCACTGACCTTTCTGGCGTTCCATTTGTTCCAAATTAAATCAGAGTGGTATCCGGATAAACCCGAGCTGCCGTTTGCGATGGCGACTCCGCATCATTTTCTGATCAAGCTTTATTGGAAAATTAAACAGCTTCGTCTTTCCCTCGAAGCTGAAAGAAATTTATCGTCAATGCGTGCACCGGCCCACCATGCATTAAATTGCGCGGTCACCGGTTGGCATTTATCAGATTGGGTATGAGATCCGCTGATGACGAAAGAAGGCAATTGATCAGTTCGCAGCTTGAGACCGAGCTTGGAAATATCGAAGATTTCCAGACGCAATTCGCTCCAAACACCGATCTCTATATATCTGTTGGCAAGTTGCGAACGGATCGAAGCATTTAAAACTTCGGAAAACGGACGCGGCGATTAAGACAAATGAGGTTTGGCAGTATCGTCCGGCAATGGCTGGCACCATGCCAATGGGACAACCGCCTGGATCGTATGTGTATCGTCTAGTTGTGTATCGTCTAGTTTGACTGACTGAGATCAAAGACTGGATGCGCCCGACATTTTCGACGAGGCGACCGGGGGCGGCCTTACTTTGTCGGCTTGGGAATCATTCGCCCGTCGTGGACTTCGTGAGTGACAGCGTCCCGGCCTGGTTCGCCCGACAGCCAGCCGACAGCATCAGACCTGAGAGGATCACACGCGATCACCCTGATTTCGGTATGATTGCACTTCAGGCACTCGAACGTGCGACGCTCGAAGCCTTCGGGGCCGGGTGAGACGTTAGTCGTCATCAACCGCTTTTGGCATTGTGGGCAGCGGGGACGTTGGATTGGTAATAGCTCTGGATCAGGTTTGGTCATGGCGCGCTCTTCCCCGGGCGGCCTTCCGATCAAAAATGAGGACTCAATAAATCCGGCGATCCCTTTTGGTTCCGCGTCAAAAAAATCAAATGTAGGTCACTAAGGTCGAAACAGGCCAGTCCCAAAAGGGACCCACTTCTCTCGCTCGGTACTGGCCGAAATAGGCCATTCGCAGATTCAAATTAGGCCACTGAGCGCCGCTTTTTGCCGGACTTTTTCCTGGTCTTCGGCTTCCCGGTCTTCAGCGTGTCCGCCTGACTTCGATAGGCAGCGGCCATATTCAGAAAACTTTGGGAGATTTCCGCGTCTGAAACGGCCCGAGCCATGCGCTCGGCCTTGTCGGCCTGTTTCCGGAAGAATTTGGATTCTTTCACCATCGCGGTCACCTAATGCAAATGCATCTAGGATATCAGGCTTTGGGCCAGACCCGCCCACCAGCCCGTAGATGGGTTGAGCGTAGCGATACCCATCATATCGCGGCAAGGGGATGGGTTTCGCAAGTGCTCAACGCATCCTGCGGGCTCTTCTCACAATAGGTTCGCGCGGGCTTCGGACCACTGTGTAGATCGATCTGATGACTTGCATTCGGCGCCCGCACCGATCACGGTTAGCCCGTTGAAGCGGATCGCCAGTCGTCCTGAGGGCGCCGGAGTTCACGATGCCAGCCATTTTTCGAATTTTGCTCGCGGCGATGTCGCTGACGGCAGGAATTGGGGTGCTTGGTCGGGTCCGGGCCGAACCCATCGTCGTACCGTCCGCCGCCGGACTCGAGAAACTTTCCGGATTTTTCGAAGACGAAGTCGCCAGCGGAAAGATCGCAGGCGCTGTTGTTTTGATTCAGCAACACGGCTCCCCGGTTTATCTCAAATGCTTCGGAAATCGAGATCCCGTAACAAAGACGCCGATGACGCCCGATACGGTCTTTGCACTTCACTCGATGACCAAACCCATCACCAGTTTGGCTGCGATGATGTTGATCGATGAGGGCAAGTTGTCGCTGACCGACCCGCTGTCTAAATATATTCCGGCGTTTGCCGCCGCCAAGGTTGCTGTCGTGTCCGGAGCAAAGGATCGTGCTCCGGGTATCACGCTCACACTGCCGGATCGTGCTCCCGACATTGAGGATTTGCTCCGGCACACATCGGGTATCAGCAACGGCTACATTGGCGCGAAAGCGACGAGGGAGATTTACGAGGCTGCCCGCATTTACGATGGACAGTTTGACAACAGGATATTTGCCGAACGCATTGCTCGCCTCCCATTGGTGGCCCAACCAGGCACGCTTTGGCGCTACGGTCACTCCATTGATGTTCTCGGGCGAATTATCGAAATTGTCTCGGGAAAATCGCTTTACCAATTTCTGAAGCTGCGCATCTTCGATCCGCTTGGGATGTCGAGCACGACGTTCAGGCCGGAGGATCGGGCTGAACAGCAGCGAATGGCGAAGCCTTTCTCGGACGACGGGTTTTTGCAAACGGAGGAGAGCGAGCGTCTGGCAAATCCGGGTTGGGAATCGGGCGGCGCGGGCTTGTTCTCGACCATCACCGACTACGCACGATTTGCTCAAATGTTGCTCGATCGGGGAAGACTTGATGACAGGCGATATCTCAGCGAGACGGCGTTCCGGCAGATGACCTCCGACCATGTCGGACCGGGATCGGGCGTCGCGCGGGATTATTTTTATTTTCCAGGGGATGGATTCGGCTTTGGTTACGGCCTCGCTGTCCGCACCGATCCGGGACTTGCGAAGCCTCCGCCGCCAGGTTCGCTTGGAGAGTTGAAATGGGACAGTGCCGCCGGCACCTATGTGGGAATCGATCCGAAACTGGACATGATCTACATTCTCATGGAGCAGACGGACCGGGAGCGTGGGCATATCATACCCGCGTTCAGGCAGTTGGTTTATGACGCGTTCAAGGCAGATGATGGGCGGATGCCGTGATCTGTTGTGTTCTATAGCGTTTTCCAGCGAAGTGGTACCGGTTTGCGTGAAGAAAACGCGTCAAACAAAGAAGTAGGCCGGGCAGTGAGGCGGCCTACAATAAGAACGCCAGAAAGACGAATACGCCGATTAAGGAGGCGACAGCTACTGCAATAAGTGCGAGGAAAAACTTGGCCATACAAGCCAACGCCGAATTGGCTTTTTCGTTTCGGGCCGGTTTACTGCGGCGGCTTAAGCCCGCTGCTGTTTTGCCATCCTGCCATCATCGCCGAGTTCATCGGGTCCTCGACCAGCTTTTTTTCGACATGCTGGCACTTTGGACATTCAAAGGTCCGCAGATCGGAGCCGTTCGAGCGAGGCTCGATCCGGGCCAGCATCATGCGTCCCTGGCACTTCGGGCAGCGTGGTCGCTCGATCGGAAGCAGGGATGGTTCGGTGGAATGGGCTAAACGCATGAGATGCTCCTTCGGATCAGACGGGAGCGTGCAACACTCTCAGTCACCGATGCTTGCCGATGACTGGCCGAGCCTAAATCAAATTACGTCCGGTAGTCGACTTAAGAATTATTAATTCGGTGCCCCATATGTGCTGACGCTGGCCAGCGAACCCGACGTGACCCCGAGCGGACTATCAACTCCCAGGCAAGAATGTCCGACTGATAACGCAGATTGTATCGGGTCAAGCGCGCTTACCCATCCAGGCAACCTGATTGCGACCAGTGCCCGCCCACGTCAGGCTTCCTGCTTGCAAATCAGGAACTTCAACTATCAAACTGTGGCGATGGCATTTCCACGCAACGGGAATTGCGGTCGCTCGTAACGATTTTTCCCGACCAAGTGTCGCGGCGTATTCAACGGAGCAGTCGACCCTGGTTCGGTCCACGCAATCCGAAGTGAAGCAGGAGCCGGACATGAGCAACATTGAGGCGCGCAGCGAAACTACTCTTAAGAGCGCGAGTCCACGACCCGTCGACATGAAGCTTGAGGTTGTCGTCATCCCGGTGTCGGACGTTGATCATGTCAAACACTTCTACGCCGGCATCGTCCGTGAGCAGACCGGGAAGGAGCTGCGGTCATGAGTCATGTTTTGATGAAGACGATCTGAGTTGTCGCGCCAACGTGGCGTTGTCGGTGCATTCAACGATTCCAGGGAGATTCACGATGCGTACGCGATCAAGCTCCGAATTCATTAATCGGCGCCGGCTGCTGAGCACCGCCGCGATAGGAATCGCGGCCACCGGCGCAGCGACCCTTTTTCCGGTCGATGTCGTGTTGGCTGCTGCGGGTGACGCTATCCGTCCCTTCCAGGTCAATTTTTCGGATGAAGCGCTCGCCGATCTGCGCCGGCGCCTGGCGGCGACCCGTTGGCCCGACAAGGAGACCGTCGCGGACGAATCCCAGGGCGTGCCGTTGGCAACCTTGCAGGAGCTCGTGCGCTATTGGCAGACCGACTACGACTGGCGGAAAGTCGAGGCGCGGCTCAATGCGCTGCCGCAGTTCGTCACCGAGATCGACGGGCTGGACATCCATTTCATTCACGTGCGCTCGCAACACGAGAACGCACTGCCGCTCATCGTCACCCATGGGTGGCCCGGTTCGGTGATCGAGCAACTGAAGATCATTGATCCGCTGACCAATCCCACGGCATATGGCGCAAACGCGTCCGATGCGTTCCATCTCGTGATCCCGTCGATGCCGGGTTACGGGTTTTCAACCAAGCCGACCGAGACGGGCTGGGATCCCGCCCGCATCGCGCGCGCCTGGATCGTGCTGATGAAGCGCCTCGGATACACGCGATTTGTGGCGCAAGGCGGCGATTGGGGTTCGCCCGTCTCAAACGAGATGGGCAAGCTCGCGCCTCCGGAGTTGCTCGGCATTCACGTCAACCTGCCTGGTACTGTTCCTCCCGAGATTTTCAAGGCGATACAGGCCGGCGATCCGGCGCCAACCTCACTCTCGGCCGACGAGAGACGCGCGTTCGAGCAAATCAAGATCTCATTTACGAAGCGACGCGCCTACGCCCTCGAAATGGGGACACGCCCGCAAACGCTCTATGGACTAGCGGATTCTCCGGTTGCGCTTGCTGCCTGGTTGCTTGATCACGGCGACGGCTATGGACAACCGGCGGCGGCAATCATCTCGGCCGTGCTCATGCGCACGATCAACGGACACTCCGCCGGAGACCTGACACGCGACGACGTCCTCGACAACATCACGCTGTATTGGTTGACAAACACGGGGGTGTCTTCGGGGCGCCTCTATTGGGAAAACAAGATCAACCTTTACACGGCCGCCAACGTCTCCATCCCTGCTGCCGTCACGGTCTTTCCTGGCGAGAACTATCAAGCGCCGCGGAGTTGGACCGAGCAGGCGTATCACAAGCTCATCTATTTCAATGAGGTCGAGAACGGCGGTCACTTCGCGGCCTGGGAACAGCCGCAACTCCTTTCGCAAGAGGTTCGCGCGGGCTTCAGATCTCTGCGCAGTTAGTGGCCGGCCAGCAGCTTTGTTTCGACATGGTAGGTGCTGCCGCAAGGAAGAGCGGACATGCAAGATTTGCGACCGTCGGAACAACTGAAGTCCGTCGGATGCGTTGAGCGTCGCTATACCCACTACATCGTCGCGTCATCGTGCCAACATCGGTGTCGCGGCAAGGTGATGGGTTTCGCAAGTGCTCAACCGATCCTACGGACTGTCGGGCATGCTCCGACAACAACGCGCCGCCGGTCCACTGATTTGCCCGACGGGCGATCAGGCGCATCACAGGCTCCGCGCGTCCGGCCCGCAGGCCTGAAATTCGCTCTAACGTAAATCGAAATTTGCCGAACGAATTCAATCTGATTTGGGTCGTCCAGTCCCATTCGCAAAAATAATTCGTTTCTCCGGCTGGTAGAAACACCTTTACAACCCACGCCATCCCGCACCCGAAAGAGGGGCGCTTCGCGGTCGTCACGAACGTTGGGTGGGGGATGCGATGGACGCGGCAGCGTCGGTGCACGAAAGTGCGCGGACGAACGATGCTGACGCGGACGGTGAAGTCGTGTGGTCCTGACGCCCCGACGCTGGCGTCAAGTTGGCGGAGTGATCTGCTGACGACGGTGGCAAGAAAGCCCGGTCACCGGGGAGAGCGCGGAGGAAGCCGTTAAAACCATTGCGCGGGGAAAGCCGGATGGATCCGGTGAACCTGTGGTGACTAACGCGCGTGTTTACTACACACCACGCGCGGCTGCGGGTGCATCGGACACCCGGCTTTCCCCGCGCCCTCTGTTTTTGGGCGAGCGACTCTTGCACAACCCGGGCGCATCGCGCCGCGGGAACGCGGAAGCGTGGCTTTTGCGTTGAGACGCGCGTAAAGGCGCGCTCCCAAGTCGATTAATCGCTACGACATTTTTGTGATGTGGCAAATGCCAAGAGAACGCCGCCGCCGAGGCAAACTTTCGACACATGGCGACGGCGAAAAGGGGCGACCGACAAGACGCATGCGCGAAGGCCAATACCGGTTCCGGTTTTGCTGTCGTGGACAAATCCAAAGGGGCCCTCGTGTCGCACAAACTCTTGCCGTCGATCCTGCTTGCCTGTGCATTGTTTGCCCTGCCTGCTTTTGCTCAGACCGGCGCTGCGCCCAAGGAGGCACCCAAAGCAGCCGCCCCAGCCGCGAACAACGCTGACCTGCTGACGCCCGACCAGGCGAAGCGGGCGCTCGACACGCTCCAGGACGACAAGATGCGTGCGCAGATGATCGATACGCTGCGGACCATCGCCAATGCCTCGCCGCAGGCGCAAGCCGCGCCACCCGCGCCCGAACCGCAACCCGCGATTCCACTTACGGCGGACAGCCTCGGCGCGCAGCTTTTGCTGACGGCGTCCGAGCAGATCGGCGATATCTCCCACCAGGTCGCCGATCTGGCGCGGACGCTGACGCATGTTACCGCGTTCTATTACTGGATCGTACGGACGGCCAACGATCCCACAGCGTATGATCAGTTGCTCGATATCGCGTGGAAACTGGCGTTGGTGTTCGGTTGCGCCTTCGCTGCCGAAGCCTTGACCTTGCGTGTCTTCAGGTGGCCGATCACGTGGCTTGAAGCGCGTCTTCCGCAAATGGCGCGTGCCCCGGCGCAGACGCTGGCCATCGTCGATCCGCCATCCTCCGCGGCGGATGTCGTTGGGGAGCCCGAACTGCAGCAACGGCGTCTCAGTCTGGCGCGTGCCTGGCAGTCGCTGGTCCGGCTGCCGTTCGTATTCGGACGTCTCGTGCTTGAATTGCTTCCGGTGCTCGTCTTCATCGGTTTGGCGATGATGTTGTTGGGTAGCGGGATCGGCGATATTGCAACGACCCGGCTTGTGATCCTCGCGGTCGTGAACGCCTACGCGCTGTCACGTGGACTGATCTGTGTCGTACGGGCGTTGGCGGGGCCTTTCGGTCTGTTTGGCGTTCGCCCCGAGACCGCCGCGTATATCGAAATCTGGGCGCGGCGCATCGTCACCGTCGGCGTCTCGGGCATCGCCTTTGCCAATGTGGCGCTGCTGCTGGGCCTGCATCACGCCGGCTACACGGCGTTGCTGCATCTGGTGATGCTGATCGTGCATCTCTTTATCGTCGTCATCATCCTGCAGTGCCGCCGGCAGGTCGCCGAGGCCATTCGCGCGCCGGCTGGCCGCGAGGGCGTCCCGGCGAGAATACGCAATCGCTTCGCCAGCCTGTGGCACTTTCTTGCGATCGCTTTGGTCCTCGCGCTGTGGGCGGTGTGGGCGCTGCATATCCACAACGGTTACTCGCTCCTGCTGCAGTATTTTATCGGCACCATTGCGGTCGCACTGATCACCCGGCTCGCCACGATCGTGGTCCTGAGCCTGATCGATCGCGGTTTCAGTATCGGCCCGGATATCCTGCAACGCTTCCCCGGCTTGGAGACCCGCGCCAACCGCTATCTGCCGCTGCTGCGAAAAATCCTGGCGGCTGTCATCGCCTTCATCGGTTTCGTTGCACTGCTCGAAGTCTGGGGTGTGGATGCCATTGTCTGGTTTTATGGCGGCCAGATCGGCAGCCGGCTGTTGTCGGCGGTCGCGACGATCGGCATCGCCACGCTGGCGGCGGCGCTGATCTGGGAGTCGAGCAACGCGCTGATGGATCGCCAGGTCAATGTGCTGTCGCGCGAAGGCCACTACGCGCGCGCGGCGCGGCTGCGCACCTTTCAGCCGATGTTACGAACGGCGCTGCTGTGCCTGATCCTCACGGTGGTCGGGTTGACGGCGCTGAGCGAAATCGGCGTCAATGTCGCGCCGCTCCTGGCCGGCGCCGGGATCGTCGGTATTGCCATCGGCTTCGGCTCGCAGAAACTGGTGCAGGATCTCATTACCGGGCTGTTTCTGTTGCTGGAAAATACCGTCCAGGTCGGTGACAATGTCAGTGTCTCCGGTCTGTCGGGGACAGTCGAGAATGTTTCGATCCGCACCATTCGGCTGCGGGCGGGCGACGGCTCGGTGCATATCGTTCCCTTCAGCGCCGTCACGACGATCACCAATGCCAGTCGTGGCGCCGGCAATGCGGCCGTCAGCGTTAACGTTTCCTACAAGGAAGACACCGATCGCGCCGGCCAGATCCTCAAGGAAATCGTCGCCGAAATGCGTCGCGAGCCGGAATATCGGCAGGCGATCCGCGGCGATCTCGAACTGTGGGGCGTCGACAAGGTGGACGGCTCGATGGCGTCGATCGTCGGCCAGATTCGCTGCACCGACAGCGGCCGCTGGCCGGTGCAGCGCGAATTCAACCGCCGCATGAAGCGGCGATTCCAGGAGTGCGGGATCGAAATAGCCTCGTCCGGTCAAACCATTCTGATGCAGATTCCTGTGCTGCCCGAGGCGGCTTCGGATTCGATGCCGCGAAGGGCGGCCGGCTAGTCACAAAATTGCATCCTCAGGGGGTAGCGGACCGGCCGCGCTCGTGAGATAATCGCCGTTATCGGTGGACAAGGCGCGGACGTCGCCGGGGGTGCAGGTCGGATCAACGCCATTTAAGTAAGATTTGGCGCTTTTTGGGCCGATGAAGGATGTTGGCTGCGGCCGTTGTCTCGATTATGCCGTACTTTGGCTTCCATATGCGGCGGTTTCGGTGAGTCCTTTTTGAGAAGCGGGTGGTTCTCCAAGGCGTCGAACCCGGGGGGGAAGGGATGGCCTACGTCACGAAGAAAACGGAGAGGGGTCCGTCAACGGTGCGTGGCTTTTCCCTATCCGGCACCATTGTCGTGTGCGTTGGTTCGTTCGCATTGGCATCTGGGGTTGCACTCTGGACCGAGGATTTCGGCGCGGTTACCTCGGTCTTGGCTGCCGTTTCTCCAAAAGATATCGATACGTCTTCGTTTGATGACCGATTTTCGGCAGGTTCGGGGCCCGGTTTGCTTGCCACGGATAGCTGGGCGATCTCACTCGTTCGATCCTTGCCTTCCAAACTCGAGATCGAATTTCAACAGGCCAAACTCCGTCTCGCCCAGAAACTGCAATCCCAGGATTCGCGGCTAGCCCTTCTCGAGGAGCCAACGACATTTATTGAAGGCCCGACTATTGAAGGCCCGAAGCCGTCTGTTGAAGGACCGAAGCCACCGAGCGTCGCTGCCGTTCCGCTTCCCAGGTCTCGTCCGGCGGAGGCGAGCCTGGTGGAATCGAGGAACGACGTCCCCAATGCTCGTGCTGATAACCGCACGTTGCTGGAGAAATTTTCTGACCTGTTGCCGGGGCGCGTCACGCTTGCCTCGCTCGCTCCCGATGGCGGGCTCTTTGTCAGGAAGCCCGACCTCGCGTCGCTTGGCTACGACAGCTTTACCGCCGTCTATGACATCTCGGCGCGGACCGTTTACATGCCGGACGGATCGAAACTCGAAGCCCATTCAGGGTATGGCAGCCTGATGGACGATCCGGCCCATGTGGACGAGCGTATGGTCGGTGCGACGCCGCCAAATACGTATGAGTTGAAACCGCGGGAAGCCGTGTTTCACGGTGTCCAGGCGCTCCGCATGATCCCCGTGGATGACAACAACACGCTCGGGCGGTCCGGATTGTTGGTGCATAGTTATATGCTTGGCCCGAACGGCGATTCAAACGGCTGTGTGTCGATCAAGAACTACGACAAGTTTTTGAAGGCCTTCAGCAACGGTGAAGTAAAGCGCATGGTCGTTGTGCCAAGACTTGGGGATGAGAAGCTGGCGTCGCGGCAGTCAACCTGACGGCGTGGCGCAGTCTCATATGAAGTAATGAGCGGCGATTGCGGAATTTCGAGTGACTTTCAGTGTCCTTTTTCCATGACCAGGTCATGAGCGAAGTATCAAATTCTGACACGCCGCTCAGGGCGACGTTCAAGATCATCCTGAACGGCAAGACAGTTTCTATCGGCACTGTGGGCCAAGCCTATCGGTTCATAACAAGTCTCAGTCCAGTTGAGTGGATGGAGTTTAGATCGCTTCATCAGGATGCGGTGGGCTCTCTTCAGGGTGCTGCCGGGAATGCGATGTTAGCGGTGCAGGCGACCAACGCCTTGCGGGTGTTGTTCGTCCGCGCCAGACTTCTCTGAACGGAAGAGGGCGGGCGTCCGCCTTGGCGCCCGCTCCGGTTCGGCCTTGATTTCTGCATTATTCGAGAGGCAAATGACATGAAGTCACGCTTTGGAGGGCAGGCGGTGCCGAGTTTCAGGCTCGTGTTGTGGCTGGTGGGGCTGCTCGGGTTGGTTCTCGGCGGTTGCGCGCAATCGACGCTCTCACCGTCGTCGAACGCAAATTTCACCCTAAGGGACCAGCAGTTGCTGGCCCATGTGCCTTACGCACAGGCGAATATTCCCGAGCAATATCGTCGGCATATTGTCAACTATCCGTACCAGGAGAGGCCGGGAACGATTCTGGTCGATACCGACGCGCGTTATCTTTATTACGTTCTGCCGGAAGGCAAGGCGATCCGCTATGGCGTAGCCGTAGGCGAGGAAGCGATGGCCTTTTCCGGCGTCGCTAAGGTTGGCCGGATGGCTCAATGGCCTGACTGGATCCCGACGCCGGATATTCAGGCCCGTCTCGGCCCTTACCCGCCACGCATTGCGGGAGGGCCGGCCAATCCGCTGGGCGCGCGGGCGCTTTACCTTTACGAGGGCAACAAGGACACCCTGTATCGCATCCACGGCACCAATCAGCCGGAATATATTGGCCAAGCCATATCATCGGGCTGCATCCGCATGACCAATGAGGATGTCATCGATCTCTTTGATCGAGTAAAGCAGGGCACGACCGTCGTCGTCCTCGCGCCGGGTCAGCGCGGATGGAGCGGGTCCACCGCAACTCGCCGCAGTTGATGCAAGCATGCCGGAAGGAGCCCGGCCCGGGTGGTGCAGGCGTGGTTGAAATAGCCGCCGTCATTCGAAACGGGTTAGGGCGTTTCACCAAATCCGCGGCCTGGCCGGGATGGTCATGGTTCGATGCGAACAGTTCAGCGAAGACCTCGTCCACCAATTATCTGATTGCCGGGAGCGTCTTCATTATGGCGCGTCGCCAAGGCTCACTGGACAAAAAGGCTCACTGGACAAAGCCAGAGTGGACATCGCTAAAATCTCTTTATGGCGCAAGGTGAGGGCCACTGCGCGCGCCAGGAGTAGCTGACAGCTAAATCTGCTCGATTAAGAGGATCGCACGATATATCGTTGTCTCGTGTTTTTTGCATATCGAACCTGGCGCGTGAGGTACAAAAAGTATGAGAGCATCGATTTCCCGGTTGCAGCCGTTGTGGGCGAGGCCGGGGTTCCTGGTCCGGCGACTGCATCAGATCAGTGTTGCAATTTTTCTCGACGAAATGGCGGCCTTGGAACTCACTCCGGTGCAGTATGGCGCTCTAATGATTGTCGCGGCGAACCCGAATATTGATCAATCTACTTTGGCCGCCGAACTGGGAGTGGATCGAGCCAATGCGGGAGACGTGCTCGCACGAATGTCGAAAGCTGGTTTCGTGACGCGAACACCTTCGTCGGAGGATCGACGTTTTATTCGGGTCAACCTGACGACGGAAGGGACGGCACTATTGCGTAAGGCGGGGGCGCGCGCCAAGAGGGTACAGGATCGACTTTTAAAACCCCTGGCGCCGAAGGATCGGGATGTTTTCATCGCCCTGATCACTCAAATCATCAGCGAAAATGATCACTTGAGCAGAGCGCCGCTGCGCAGCGGAAAGGCCAGTACGCGCCAGGTTGCGTCCAACGCTTAGCCCAGTCGTGAAGGGTGGCACCGGGAGCAGGCCGGTTCCAATTGACAGCGCTCGTTTTGAAACATAATAAGTATACATATCAATATTGCGGTGGCTGTCTCGTTTGGTGGTCGGTGGGAGTCTGATCGTGGATCTGAATGGCGGGGCGGGGGGGTGGATCGGTGCGAGCGTCCTTCGCAAGGAAGATAAGCGCCATCTTCTGGGCGCCAGTACTTTTGTGGCCGATCTGCGAATGCCGGGCATGCAGGATGTCGCGTTCGTCCGCAGTCCGGTAGCGCACGGAAAGTTGCTCGGTTTCGAGAAGCCCGCAGGACTCGAGCACAAGGTGTTCGGCCTTGCCGATCTCGGCGAAATAAAATTCATTGATGCGGGTCCGGAGATGGCTAGTTTCCGCACGGTTCCGTATCCGCCGTTGGCTGGTGACCGTGTCCGTTTCGTTGGTCAGACGGTGGCGGCCTGTATCGCATCGTCGCGCGCGGAAGCCGAGGACATTGCCGGCAACGTTGTCGTCTGCACGGAAGATTTGCCAGCGATCATCGATACGGTGGCCGCGATCAAGCCCGGAACGACGACACTCTTCGATGGCTGGCCGGACAATGCTTTCGTTCACGCGACCATCGCGGAGGGGGACATCACCAGTGTCGCCGGCGCTCCGATCCAGCTGCGCCGCTCGTTCAAGATGAATCGGCAAGCGGTCGTGCCGCTCGAAACGAGAGGCGTTGTAGCCTATTGGGACCACCGGCTCGACGAACTGGTGGTCTATACGTCCACGCAAGGGCCGCACGTGATGCGGATCGGGCTGGCGCAATCTCTCGGACTGCCCGAGCATAAACTGCGCGTCGTCGCGCCGGACGTCGGTGGAGGGTTCGGGGGCAAGAACCGGCTCATGCCGGAAGAGATTGCGATCGCAGCCATCGCGCTCAAGGTCGGCCATCCCGTACGCTGGATCGAAGATCGCCGCGAACACCTGATCGCTTCCGTGCATGCGCGAGAGCATGTGTACGATATTACGCTGTTCGCGGAGAAGTCCGGGCGGGTGCTCGGCCTTAAGGGCGAGGTGTTCGTCGATGCCGGTGCATATGCGCTGTGGCCCTCGGGCCCGTTCATGGAATCCAGCATGGCCGCGCGGAACCTGACGGGGCCTTATCGTATCGAGCATCTGCATGTTGAAACCCACACCGTCGCCACCAACAAGGCGCCGCTCGGGCCCTACCGGGGCGTGGCTCGTCCAGGCGCGTGTTTCGCCATCGAGCGCGCGATGGACGAACTCGCCCACGAGATGGGGCTGGATCCGGTGGAATTGCGCAGGATCAACCTGGTTCGGGAATCGGACATGCCGTACCGAACCATTGGCGGGCTGACGCTCGACAACGGCAATTATCCGGCCGCGCTTGAAGCGGTCGTGGGCATGGTCGACCTTCCGGCGATACGGGCGCGCCAGCAGCGCGGCGAGCCGGATGGCCGCCGCATCGGTGTCGGCTTTGCCGTTTATACCGAGCAAAGCGGCCACGGTACGATTGAATGGGCCAAGCGGAAATCGCGCGTGGTGCCCGGCTATGAATCGGCGACGGTACGGATGTCGTCGGACGGCAGCGTCCATGTGCTGGTCGGAATCCTCAATCATGGCCAGGGGCTGGAGACCTCGTTGTCGCAGGTCGCGGCGCACGAACTCGGCCTAGATCCAGCGATGATTTCGATACGCTACGGCGATACCAGCGTCACGCCGTTCGGCTTTGGCACTTTCGCCTCACGCAGCATCGTGTTTTCCGGCGGCGCGGTGGCCCGCGCCTCCAGTTTTCTGGCGGACAAGATCCGTACCATCGGCGCGCATCTACTGCAGGCGCCGCTGGACGAGGTTTCGATCGAGGCCGGCGTGGTACATGCCGGTGCCGCCAGTGTTCCGATCGCGGAGATCGCGCGGGTTGCGAACATCCGGCCGGAGATGTTGCCGCAGGGGATGGGACCGGGGCTGGAAACAACCTCGACCTACGAGCCGCCGGATTCTGGCGGTGTGTTCTCCTACGGCGTCCATGCAGCAGTGATCGCAGCTGATCCGGAAACCGGAGTGGTCGAAATCCTGAAATACGCTCTCGCAGAGGATTGCGGCACGATGATAAATCCGATGATTGTCGATGGACAAATCATCGGTGGCGTTGCCCAGGGTATTGGAACCGCACTGTTCGAGGAATCGCCGTATGATCCTTCGGGGCAGCCGCTGGCAACCACCTTCGGCGACTATATGGTGCCGTGCGCGCCAGAGATCCCGCGTCTCGACATCAAGCATTTCGTGACGCCGGCGCGAAATACGCAGCATGGCGTCAAGGGTATGGGTGAGGGCGGGGCGATTGCGCCGCCCGCCGCCATCGCGAATGCGCTGACCGATGCATTCCGCGATATCGGTGCCAAGTTTTGTGAAACGCCGATGATCCCCCGTCGAGTCTCCGACGCGGTAGCTCGCGCCAAAGGAGAGCCGACATGAAGTCGTCCGCTTTCGAATATAGCCGTCCCGGCACGGTAGCCGAAGCGGTCGGCCTGCTGGCGGGGTCCGACGGCAATGCGATGCCGATCTGCGGCGGCCAGTCGCTATTGATACTGATGGGCCTGCGGTTTGCGATGACGGGGCTGCTTGTCGATATCTCGCGATTGGAGGATCTGCGCCGCGTCGATCAGCGCGACGGCCAGGTGTTTATCGGCGCCGCAACCACCCATGCCGCGATCGAGGACGGCAAGGTGCCGGATCCATCGCTGGGGCTGATGTCGCGGGTAGCGGGCAAGATCGCCTATCGCGCGGTGCGCAATCTCGGCACAATCGGCGGTAGCGTCGCGCTGGCAGATCCGTCGGCGGACTGGCCGGCGTGCCTGATGGCGCTCCGGGCACAAGCAGTTATCGCGGGACCGGATGGAATGCGGCGCGAGGAAGTCGAGATTCTGATTCAAGGTCCCTATCAGACCAGCCTGATGCCCGGGGAGATCATTGTCGGCTTTGAGATCGCGCAGCACAAGGCGGCGCGATGGGGGGTTTCAAAAGTGACGCGCAAGAGCGGCGCCTTTGCTGATTCCATGGCGGTGTTCATCGACAGCACGAGCGACCGTCCGGCGCGGCTGGCGCTGACCGGAACCACCTCCCACGCGCGGATACTGCCGCGGGTCGGCCGCTATGCGGAATCCGGCCGGGTTCTGAACCCAGACGAGCTGCGGGCATCGGTGCTGGAAGATCTTGCGGAGATCGATCCGGCGGCGGATGCCTATCAACTAAGGTGCCACGTGGCGACGGTTTCGCGTGCAATAGCGGAGGCTAGAGCCACATGACAGCGATCAAGCTTGAACTGAACGGTGAACCTGTTTCGCACGAGGTCAATCCGCGCGAGAGCTTGGCTGATTTTCTGCGGGAGCGCTGCAATCTCACCGGGACCCATTTAGGCTGCGAGCACGGCGCCTGCGGCGCCTGCACGGTAACTATGGATGGCGTCGTGGTGCGCTCCTGTATCGTACTCGCCGTGATGGCCGATGGCCGCGCGATTGAGACCATCGAGGGAACGCGTGCTGCCGAACTTATGAATGTGATCCGGCGGCACTTCCACGAAAAGCATGCTGTGCAATGTGGGTTCTGCACGCCCGGCATGCTGATGATGGCGCGTGATATTATCGCGCGTTATCCAGAGCCGAGCGAGTCCATCATCCGCACCCAGCTCAGTGGTCAGATCTGCCGTTGCACCGGCTATATGGGAATCGTTGACGCGATCAAATCGGCGGCCAAGGAAATCGCACAGGCGCGATTGTCGCCGAACATCGCGGCGGCCTGAGAAAGGCGATTCCAGGTATGAAACGTGTCCATTTCGCTTGACGTCATTGTCGGAATGGGCTCGTTCAAGACACCACGGGAGTTGAGACGTCGCCGTGCATTCGGCGTAAGGGGGCAACGTGAACGCGGTGAGCCGCACTCACCCGACTACGAAATAGATCGTAGCTATTGATCGATTACTTCTTTCCCTTGCGAAACAGCCCGACGATTGACGACCACAGCGCGCCCGTTAGCAGCGTGAAACCGGAGATCGGCTTTGCCGGGGGCGGCGGGGCGATCGGGGGCCTCGGAGCCGTCATGGCTCCGACCGCTGTACCGGCAACAGCTTCGGGCTTCGCCGCGGATGAAGCCGAGGTCGCTTGCTTTGTGGCGTTGATTTGCTTCTCAAGCGATTTGGCGAATTGCGAAATCAACTGATTGGCGACATTCTGGATCATGCCGACGCCGCGGCCATATTGCGCGATCGAGCCGGAAAGATCGACGTTGGTGGTGATGTCGATCTTCGATCCGGCAGGGATCGGCTCCAGACGGAAGGTGACCACTGCGTTTGCGCCGCCGCGGCCCTTGGCGTCAGTACCCTGTGCTTTTACCGTTGCCGTCCGCGCGGTTTCGTCCCGCTCCTCGAAGGTAGCGACACCGTTGAAACTGAGCGCCACCGGTCCGAGCTTCACGGATACCTTGCCTTTATACGTGTTGTCGTCGACCTTCGCGGTTAGCTCTGCGCCGGGCATGCAGGGCGCGATGGACGGGATATCCATCAGCCTATTCCACGCTTCCTCCGGCGGAAGCGGAACGTTGAAGGTATTCGAGATAATCATCCTGGAAGTTTCCGATTCTCTGAAGTTGTATCGCCGTCCTGTTTGCTTGCAGGCCCCACTCGGCCCAGCGTCGAGAGCCTCCCGTCAATGGGGGGCTGACCGGGCTGGCAGACCAAGGTCCGATTTGATGGCGGCGCCCGACCGCCAGGTCGGCCGTCCTGCGAGGAGAAGGGAACCTCAACCGCCGCCGATCGGCTGGATGTCGTGGCCGCGGAAAGCCCATCGGGTCATGCGGCGTTCTATCAGGGCGAACAGCAGGTAGGTTGCCACGCCCATGATAGCGATTACGAAAACGCCGGCGAACATCAAGGGGATCCGGAATTGGGACGAGGCCTGCAGCATCAGATAGCCGATGCCGTCGTTGGAAGCGATCGTCTCGGCGATTACCGCGCCGATGAAAGCCAGCGTAATCGAGACCTTGAGCGAGGCGAAGAAATACGGCATCGCCCGCGGCAGCCCGACGTTGGTGAGGATATCGAGGCTCGTCGCCCGCAGCGAACGCATCACGTCCTCGAGCTCGGGCTCCGTGGTGGCGAGCCCGGTCGCG
>Ga0210386_10002021_pt1 | contig 17694 bp, 19 predicted proteins | sample IncBWH32OmetaG_FD_160091 | JGI IMG/M metagenome (GOLD analysis project Ga0210386, IMG submission 160091) | Forest soil microbial communities from Barre Woods Harvard Forest LTER site, Petersham, Massachusetts, United States - Inc-BW-H-32-O ... | reverse complement strand
GGTTGCGGCGGCGGTCGGGCTTTATGCTGATCGGCGTTGGCAGTTCGCCGACGACGCGCGGTGTACCGGCTATAGCGTCGTATTGTTCGCCCCGCCAGGTCGGCGTTACCAGCATCCGCCGCGTAGCATGCTCGCCCAACTGCGTGCGCGGGCCGGCATCTGCAGCATACAGATCACCTTCCACGAGGATCGCGCACCCGAAGAACACGCCATGCCCCCTGGCGGTTTCCGCGTCGCGATTGTGAACTGCCTGGACCTGCAAGCCGGGTGCGATGCGCGCGAGATCCTCCACACCGCGATTGTTCACCGGGATTTTCCCGCCGATGCCAGCGCGGCCTGACATGGCGCAGGTTGTTGATCTTGTGCGGCAGTCGTCTGGCTCGGACGCCTTCGAGCGGTACCTCCGGGTGCGGCGGGAAACCGAGAGGCTGGTGGGTGATCTGTCAGCCGAGGACCAGGGCGTGCAATCGATGCCGGATGCCAGCCCGGCAAAATGGCATCGCGCGCATACAACCTGGTTCTTCGAGGAGTTCCTGCTGACGCAGCTCCTGGCAGGCTATTCCGTCTACGACCCAGATTTCCGCTATCTGTTCAACTCTTATTACGAGGCGGTTGGCCCGCGCCATCCACGGCCGGCCCGCGGGCTGTTGACACGGCCCAGTGCGGCGCAGGTCGGCGCATATCGCGCGCATGTCGATTTGCACATGGAACGCCTTCTGCGAGACCAGTCGGCGGCTGCTATCGCGGCCCTCGAACTCGGCCTGCAGCATGAACAGCAGCATCAGGAACTGCTGATCACCGATGTCTTGCACGCTTTCGCACAGAATCCCCTGTATCCCGCGCTGCAGCCGAGTTGGCGTGAACCCTCCGGTGAGGCCCGTGCGATGGCGTTCCTGCCGTTCGCTGGCGGCCTGGCCGAGATCGGCCACGCCGACGACGGGTTTGCATTCGACAATGAAACGCCCCGCCACCAGGTCCTTGTCGCACCGTATCAGCTCGCGACCCGGCTGGTGCGCAATCAGGATTGGCTCCATTTCATCGCTGATCACGGCTACCTGACCGCCAGCCTGTGGATGTCGGATGGCTGGGCGCGGGTTCGGGAGGAAGGTTGGAGCGCACCGCTGCATTGGCGCTGGGTCGATGACGGCTGGTGGCAGATGGGCCCGGGCGGGCTGGTGCCCCTGCTGCCGTCGGCGGCGGTGCGGCATATCAGTTGGTACGAAGCGGATGCCTTCGCCCGCTGGGCGGGTGCGCGATTGCCGACCGAGGCGGAATGGGAGGCCGCGGCCACGCAGCAAGCGCTGGATGACATGACCGGTGCGGTCTGGCAATGGACCAGTAGCGCTTATGCGCCCTACCCGGGTTATCGGCCCGCGGCGGGTGCGATCGGCGAGTACAACGGCAAATTCATGGTCAACCAAATGGTGCTTCGCGGCAGCTCGATCGCCACACCAGACGGCCACGCCAGGCCCAGCTACCGCAATTTCTTCCATCCGGACCGGCGCTGGCAGTTTTCTGGCGTACGGCTGGCGCGCGATATCTGATACGGGAGCAGACCATGCCAGACGATGGACCTCATCTCTTTCACACGATGCGGACACCCACGACCGCCACAGTGACCGACACCGCGCTGGCAGGGCTGCGGGCGGCGCGTAAGACACTGCCGCCAAAGCTGTTCTATGACGAAGAGGGTTGCCGGCTGTTCCAGCGGATTACCCAACTTCCGGAATATTATCTGACGCGAACCGAATTCCGAATGCTGGAGCGCGTTGCGCCGTTGGTCGCGGTGATGTCGGCCCCGGGCACGGCACTCGTCGAATATGGCGCGTCGGACGAGGCCAAGGCGCTTCACCTGCTGCGGGAACATGACGGCGCGGAGCACAAAATATTCTCAGCCTATATCCCGATTGACCTGGGAAGATCCGCGTTGTGGCAGGCTTGCGCACGACTGGCCCAGATGAGGCCGGACCTGGCGCTGTATCCGATTGTCGCGGACTTCACGCAACCGCTCGGGCTGCCCGAATTGAATGGCAGCCCACGCCTCGGGTTCTTCCCGGGCTCGACGATCGGTAATTTCGATCCGACGGACGCACAAGCTTTCCTGTCCCACGCTCGATCGACGCTGGGGCCCGGCGCGCGCATGCTGGTGGGCGTCGATATGCGCAAGGATACCACCATCCTGCGTGAGGCCTACGACGACCGCGAAGGGGTCACCGCCGCGTTCAACCTCAATGTGCTAGGGCGATTGAATCGTGAGGCCGGGGCCGATTTCGACCTGGGCTCGTTCCAGCATCATGTCGTATGGAATGATACCGAGAGCCGGATAGAGATGCATCTGCGCAGCCTGCGCGATCAGTCGGTGCGTGTTGGCGGTGACGACATCCGATTCCACGAAGGTGAAACCATCCATACCGAGAACAGCTATAAGTGGACGGTGGAAGGCTTTGATGGCTTGGTCCGACGGGCGGGATGGCAGACCGTGCGCGTTTGGGTGGAGCCGCCTGAGCTGTACTCGATGCATCTGCTGGAGGCCCGTGAGATCCATCGTTGAATAACAGGCAGATGATGGTTTCGGCAGCGATGTGGCCAGCCTGGGATAACTGCGCGTGCCGCAGCCCAGGTATCGCCGAGGCAGCGTCGTGACACTGGCGGAAATTCCGACCACGACAACCGGTGCACACACCGATCTCGACGTTTTCGCTGCTCCTGTTGGCCCCCCCGGCCGACCAACACTGTCCTGTGTGAAAGGCCCATGATCTGTATGCTTTGGTGCTGGAGCGCACCCGAGCCGTGTCGCGCAGTGCATCTTTCGCGTCGACGGTGGTCGCCTGATTGCCCCAGTTATTGCGGATATAAGTCAGCACGGTGGCGACCTCGGCGCCCGACAATTTCCATATGAAAGACGGCATGGCGGGTCCCGTCGGGGCTGCATTGGTCGCCACGCTGTCGGCGCCTGACAGCACAATCGTGATCGGTTCCGCCGCCGATATCTATTCCAAATCCGGATCGCGCCGCAGCACGGGAAGTCAACAGGTCCTCGATCATGGTGCCTTCCTCCGGCGTGAAATGCTGCCACGATGCCGGATGCACTGGTGTTGGCGGATCTGCCCGGTCGAGACGCCATAGCACGCGGCTTCGGATGGAAATCGCTTGCGCGTCTTCACGACAGCCAGGCAGCGCAGGTGCCAGCCCGCAACTGGCGGCGATACGCGAGCAGATCAGACCCCGACACCCGTCACGCCCGGCAGTTGCCGATGCCGGATTAACGCGCTGCAGCGTGGCTCAGCGTTGCATCTGCATAATCTGGTCCATGGGTATCATATTATGATTCATATGCGACATGATCCACAGCGAGCCGACAATAATCAAAAGGACAATCAGCACGCCGAAGGCAAGCGCCATGACGTTGTTGACGTTGTCTGGACCGGTCGTGATGTTGAGGAAGAAGACGAGGTGAACACCCATCTGCGCGATCGCCAGAACCCCCAGTGCGACGGGAATGCTCGGTTGCCAGACCAATGTGGTGCGCGCGATGAAGAAGGACACGATGGTGAGCAGCGTCGCGAGCCCTAGCCCGATCAGATAGCTCCAGACGCTTTCGGCGGTTTCGTGGCCACCGCCATGCTGGTCGCTTGGCGCGGTGTCGGCGTAGTCCGGGGCAAATTCCGGCTCGGCGGGGCTCATTGCCAGACTCCCATTAAGTACACCACCGTAAACAACCCGACCCAGATGATGTCCAGCGTGTGCCAGAACAGGCTGAAGCAGAGGACACGCCGCAGAATGTCGGCCCGGTACCCCTTGGCGTAAACCTGCGCCATCATGGTCAATAGCCACAGCAGGCCGGCGCTCACATGCAGGCCATGGCAACCGACCAGTGTAAAGAACGCCGAGAGGAACGCGCTCCGCGCCGGGCCCGCGCCGTGCGCGGTCATATCCGCGAACTCGTGGATCTCGATGCCAAGGAATGCGGCGCCCAGTAGGAACGTCGCGGTCATCGCGCCGTAGAACCATAAACCGCTGGATGTCCGCGCGCCGATGCTGGCGAGGCCACAGGTGAAGCTCGAGAGCAGAAGGCACGCCGTCTCGAGTGCGACGTTGGGGAGATGGAACAGGTCTCGCCCGCTCGGACCGCCAGCCGTGTTCCCGACCAGCACCGCGTAGCTCGCGAAGAAGGCGGAAAACATAACGATGTCGCTCAGCAGGAAGATCCAGAAGCCGTAGCCGACGATAATGTACTTGTCAGCAAGCTCTCTTGCCGCGTGCTCCGTCGCATGCCGACGCCCTTGCGCGCCCCGCTCGTGCCCGAAGCGATCAGGGCCGTCGCGGCCGGCGGTGCCCTGAAACGCACTCATGGGGTGGTCGCCAGTTGCGCGAGCGCCTCGCCGCGCGCACGTCGGTTGGCTCGATCAATGCGCGCGACCTCGTCAGCCGGAATGAAATACTCGACCCTGTCACGCCATGCGAAGACGACGAAGGTTGCGTATGCGCCCAATGCCGCCAAGGCTACCAGCCACCAGATGTGCCAGATCAGCGCGAACCCCATGAAAGTGGCGAAGAACGCACAGATGAAACCCGTCGGGCTGTTCCTGGGCAGCTCGATGTCACCGTACGTGGGCTCGTCGCTCAACCGCGCCTGCTGGATTGCGCGCTGCTTCATACGCCAGTAAGCATCCACGCCCTCGACGCGGGGCAACACCGCGAAGTTGAACGCCGGCGGCGGCGACGGGGTCGCCCATTCCAGCGATCGTCCATTCCAAGGATCGCCGGTCTCGTCGCGCAGCGCCTCGCGGCGGCGAATGCTGACGACGAGCTGCGTGATCTGCAGGATGATACCGGCCAGAATGATGACCGCGCCAACCGCCGCGACCAGCAGCCACGGGCGCCATTCCGCCACATCGTAGTGCTGCATGCGGCGCGTCATCCCCATCAGGCCAACAGCGTAAAGCGGCATGAACGCGACGTAGAAGCCGATGATCCAGCACCAGAACGCGGCTTTGCCAAGTCCTTCGTGCAACCGGAAACCGAACGCTTTTGGAAACCAATAAGTATAGCCAGCGAACGCGCCGAACAGCACCCCGCCAATGATAACGTTGTGGAAATGCGCTACCAGAAACAGGCTGTTGTGCAACAGGAAGTCCGCCGGCGGTACCGCCAGCAGGACCCCGGTCATGCCGCCGATCACGAACGTGACCATGAAGCCGATCGACCACAGGATCGGTGACGCGAACACGACCCGGCCGCCATACATGGTAAACAGCCAGTTGAAGACCTTCACGCCCGTCGGTACCGCGATGATCATCGATGCGATGCCGAAGATCGCGTTGACGTCGGCACCAGCGCCCATCGTGAAAAAATGGTGCAGCCACACCGTAAAGGACAGGATGCAGATCGCCATCGTCGCCATGACCATCGAGCGGTAGCCGAACAGTGGCTTGCCGGAGAAGGTCGCAATCACCTCGGAGAACACACCGAACGCAGGCAGGATCAGGATATAGACCTCCGGATGACCCCAGGCCCAGATCAGGTTCATGAACATCATAATGTTGCCGCCGGCATCGTTGGTGAAGAAGTGGAAGCCGAGGTAACGGTCCAGCAACAACATCGCCAATGTCGCCGTCAGGATCGGGAAGGCGGCGACGATCAGAAGGTTGGAGGCAAGCGCTGTCCAGCAGAACACCGGCATGCGCAAATAGGTCATGCCGGGGGCGTGCATCTTCAGTACCGTGGTGACGAAGTTGACCCCTGTCAGCAATGTCCCCACCCCGGAGATCTGCAATGACCAGAGATAGTAATCGACGCCGACGCCGGGCGAGTAGGTGAGCTCCGACAGTGGTGGATACGGCAGCCAACCAGTGCGCGCGAACTCACCCACCACCAGCGAAATATTGACAAGCAGCGCGCCGGTGGCGGTCAGCCAAAGACTGACCGAGTTCAATGTCGGGAATGCCACGTCGCGCACGCCGAGCTGCAGCGGCATGACGAAATTCATCAACCCGATCACAAAGGGCATAGCGACGAAGAAGATCATCAACGTGCCGTGCGCCGAGAAGATCTGGTCGTAGTGCTCGGGCGGCAAGTAGCCCTCGGACCGGAACGCAAGCGCCTGTTGCGCCCGCATCATGATCGCGTCCACAAAGCCGCGCAGCAGCATCACCATCGCGAGCAGGATGTACATGATCCCGATCCGCTTGTGGTCGACGCTGGTGATCCACTCCTCCCACAGATAGGGGAGCCAACCTTTCAGCGTGATCCAGGCGAGGACGCAGATGATCGCCACGACGACGAACGCGCCCGCGACCAGTGGGATTGGCTGATCGAACGGAATGGCGGCCCAGCTCAGCTTGCCCAACATGCCTGACCCCACACGCTAGCGCTCCGTCCGCGGCGATACGCTCACATCGGATCGCCCGGGTTGCGGACCAGGTCCAGGCGGCAGTTGCAGTGTGACGATCTTCTGGAACAGCCCTGGATCGGCCGCGCGGTAAGTGAATGGCGATGTGTTCAGGCTCTGCTCGGCCAGCGCCGCGTAGCTTGTGGGATCGAGGGTGGGGCCGGCGGTGCGGACGCTTTCGATCCAGGTTGCGAATTGCGCTGTCGGCACCGCGCGCACGTCGAAATGCATATTCGAGAAACCGTCGCCGCTATAGTGGCTCGACAGGCCATGAAAGGTGCCCGGTACGTCTGCCTGCAGGTTCAACTGCGTGGTCATGCCACTCATCGTGTAGATCATGCTGCCGAGCTGGGGGATGAAGAAGGCATTCATGACGCTCGCGGACGTCAACGAGAAGTGAAGGGGCACGCCGGCGGGAACCACGAGTTGGTTCACGCTCGCAATCCCTTGGCTTGGGTAGATGAAGAGCCACTTCCAATCCAGCGCGACCCCCTGAACCTCAAGCGGCGGCGTCTTCGATGCCAGTGGCTTGTAGGGGTCGAGGTCATGCGATCCGATCCAGGCCACGCCGCCCAGAAGCGTGATCACAAGGAGGGGGATGGCCCAGACGACAAGCTCAATACGGCCGGAATAAGCAAAGTCCGGCCTGTAGACGGCCCGCGTGTTGGAGGCCCGGAACCACCAGGCGAAGCCTAGCGTCGCAGCGATGGTCGGGACAACGATCGCCAGCATGATCGCGAGCGAGTCGATCAGGATGGTCTTGTCGGCAATCCCGACGATCCCTTGCGGGTCAAGGACAGATGGCTCGCAGGCCGTCAGCGCGAGCGGTGCCAGGATGACGACGCGACCCACGCGCTGGGCTCTCATCGATCGGATGTACGGCCACGGCGCGTTACGCCCCGGCTGTTCACGCGAGGAGCGACGATCGCAACCTTGGTGGGATGCTGCGTGCAACTACGTCAAATCCGCGGACAAGCAAACGCGCGAAACTTGGCCATCGCCCAGTACCCGCAATCCAGATCAATACGAAGTGCAATCCGGAGCGACGTCATTGCACACGCAAACCCCTTGATCGACACGATCTCGTCGCATGGGCTCGGCAACAGCATAACGCCTCTCATAAGCTGCTTGCCAGCGCACTCTCCGATCAACACTGCGCTATGCGCTTGTAGGATCGGGTTGCTTTTGGACGGCGATGTCGCGGCTGCGGCAAGTGACACCGCACATCAGCGAGCGCGGAAACCTATGGCGCCAGCACCTCCGGCAGCGCATCCAGGATCAGTTGCCCGAACATTGTCATCTGCGGGCTGGTTTCGGCGTATCGATCGATGGTGGCCAGCACGCGTTGCGCGGTTGCCTCGTCCGGTGCGCCATCGGTCCGCACCGCGGGTAGGCCCGCGACGATGTCCTCCGCCGCCGCACGCGCCGCGGTCCGGAACGCGACGCCCGCCGCGCGTGTTTCCGCCGCGCCAGAGCGGTGCGCTAGCACGTCCGACAGCCATGCCAGCGCCGTGGGCCAGTGCGCGATCTGGCGATACAGAGCCGGAATGAACGGCGCGCCGTCCACCTCGGTTGCGAAGCGCATCAACACGGCGCGTTGTACGTCCAGCAGCGTCGCGGGATCGACATTGCCCGGCATCGGCGCGAGCATTGCCGGTGGCGTCCAGTTCTCGGCGAACCCCGCCCCGGACGGCCGCGCACCCAGTAGCAGGTGTCGCAAACACGCGCCCATCACCAGGTTCACCGGCGACACGCGCACGAAGTTCGCCGCGATCATACGGATTCCGGCCAGGCCCGCCGCATCGACGTCCCATTGCCGCAGTGTCGCAGCCGGAACGTGCATCGCCGGCGTAATCCGCACCTCCCGCGCCAGCCGCCAGCCGGTTTCGGGAATCACCCCCGACACCATCGCCGGCCGCACCGCATCCCAGGCCCATGCCAGCACGCCCGGCAGCGTCGCCAGATAGCGTTGCAATGACGACACATATGGCACGCCGGAGAAGCGGCGGATCTCGTCATAGATCACGGCCATCCGTCCAGTCGCCTGATCCTCCGCCAGTTCCGCCAGCAACGTGGCTTGTGCGTTCGCCATTGCTAAAACACCTGTTTCTTTCCCGTATCAGACGCGCGCTGGATCGCGTCGATCAGCCGATGGCGAGTAATCGCCGCATCGAAGCCGGGGCTGACCGGCGTGCGGGACCGAATTCCCTCCGCCATCTTCGTGTAGAGCTGCGCAACATTGTATGGCGAACCAGACGGCACCGACGTCGGCACCCACCGATACGACGGCGGGATCGGCAGATCCGCCAGCGCCGTCCCCTTGCCCTGCGCGCCTTGTAGCCGCAGTTCCTGCCGCTGCATCGAGGCCTGCGACGTCGCGCTCAGCACCAGATCGCCCGCGTCACCATGAATCTCAAACAGGAACTCCGTCCCCCGCGTCATGCCGCCACGGATCTGAAACGTCACCACGGCGCCATCGCCGATGATGCCGTTCACTACAAGCTGATCCGGCGACGTCTTCGGCACCACGCGGCCGAGGTCCTCCGCCAGGATGCTGTCCCGCTGGCTGACCACAAACGCCGTCAGCTCGCGGAACTCACCCAGGCAATAGCACAGCGCATCGATCTGATGCCCCCCGGTGATCGTCATCAGATTGGCACCGTTGGCGCGGTCCACCTGATACGCGCGATCGATCGTTGCCCCCCAATTCGCCGCGCAGCCGATGATCGTCGCCGACAGCACGCGCCCGGCATAGCCCTGCGCGATCAGGTCCTTGGCATAACAGATCGCCGGTGAGACCTGGCCTTGCAGCCCGACCGCATGCACCACGCCGTGGCGCTGCGCCGCTTCCAGCATTGCCACCGCCTCCGCCGTGGTGCGTCCCAGCGGCCACTCGCAATAGACCGGCTTGCCGGCCGCGATCGCGGCCATCACCGGTGGCGCGTGGTCGGGCACCTTCACGCACACCGTGACCAGATCCACGTCCGGGTGCTGCGCAAGTTTCGCCGGATCGGAAAAAGCCAGCGGAATGTTGAAATGCCGTGCTGCGGCCTCGGCTGATCCCTGCCGCGTCGTGCACACTGCGACCACCTCCATCCCGGGCAGCGCCTGCAACGCCGGAATATGCGCGATTGCGGCAAACCCGCGCCCCGGACTGGCCCCCACGATGCCGATGCGAACCTTGTCTGATGTCGCCACGATGTGTGTTCTCCCTGGATCTTATCTGTTCTGTCGACACCGGCGGACCGCGGTCTGCGCTCACATGGCCTGCCCTCGCGACAATGCGAGCGGACTGGCCGGCCAATTCCAGGCTGTCATGGGCCAGGCCGGCGGGGCAGTGGCTGAGTGGTGGGCGCACAAGGGCTCGAACCTTGGACCGGCTGATTAAGAGTCAGCGATATTACGTTGCCACATGCCGTCACAACGCGCGATAGCCCATAGCGGATCTAGATAGAGCCGTGGATTTCTGGCAAATAATCCCCACGCACTGACTAGCGAGGACGGGGCGCGACAGACTACGACAGTCTACGGGGTCCGCTAAAGGTCCGCTTGGGAGGGATATTCTGCGACTGACGGAAAATGCAATCAGAGGGCTGTCCCCTCCCGAAGGTCTGACAGAGTCGGGGAAGCCTCGTCGAGATCGCCTAAAATCTGATGACGTCCAGCGTGGCCTAGTCGTCCGAGTAATGGCCTCAGGTAGCCGCAGTTACTTTGCGCGATACACACTCCATGGGCAAAAGCGCCGCGTGCCGATCGGAAGCTTTGATGCTGTGAGCCTTGCGGATGCACGGCAAGCGGCAGCGGCTATCATGGGCGAGGTTGGCGAGGGGGCAGGACCCAGCCACTGAGCGCAAGGCCAAGGCAGAGGCCGCCAGAACCACTGCCGAACGGGACAAGCTGACGTTGGCGGCCCTGGTGGTCGATTGGCAGTGTCTGCACCTCTGCGGCCGGAAGCCTAGGTACGCCAGCGAAGCGGTGCGCGCGCTCCAAACAGCCTTCGAGACTTTCTTGGGGGCGCCCTGCGGACGTACTGGATCGGCAATCAGTGGTGCGTGCGCTGGATCGTCTCCCGACCTCGATGGCGGCGCGGACAGCGGCCGATGGGCGGGCTTGCTTCGCGTGGGCCATGAAGCGGGGAACCATGGCCGCCAATCCCTTTGAGCATCTCCCCACCACTGTGACACCCGCGCGGGATCGGGTCCTGAGCGACTCTGAGTTGGTGGCAGTCCTGCCCGCTGCGGAGGCAGACGCTTGGCCATTCGGGCCCTTGGTCCAGGTGCTCGCGCTAACCGGTCAGCGTCGGGAGGAAGTCGCCAGCATGGCCTGGGCCGAGCTATCCAGCGATCTGTCAACCTGGACCATTCCGGGTGTGCGGACCAAGAACGGCGCCCCCCACACGGTACCGTTGGCCGAACCGGTGCGGACGATCCTTCGCGCCATCCCCCACCTTGGACCGCTGGTGTTCGGGGGTCCGGCCGGCAAGCCTTTCAAGGGCTGGTCAAAGGCCAAGGCGCGACTAGACCGGGCATCGGGCATAACGGGCTGGCGACTCCATTGTCTGCGGCGCACCCTGGCGACCGGACTGCAACGGCTGGGGATTCGCCTTGAAGTGACAGAGGCGGTGTTGAAGCACATCAGCGGGACACGGTCGGGCATCGTGGGGGTGTATCCGCGCCACACGTGGGACGCGGAGAAACGCTCCGCCCTTGATGCGTGGGCTGGGCAGGTCTCGGGTCTGCTCAACGGCGGGGGCGTCACTAATAACGTCGTGCGTCTAGCCAGCTAGGACACTGGGGAAGGGGACCGTAGCCGACCATACCCTCGCGCTGCGCGACTTCACACGCGCACCACAGACGGAACAAACGCCCTGGGCACTGGGGAAGGGGGTTCCGCGCACACCAGAGCTTCTGGCGAAGGCGCGCCGAGGCTGTCCCTGTATTTCGCTTCCTACCGAGTGGGGGAGGCAGCCACGCCGCCTTCACGGGCGGCTTCGTTCCGCCTGCTCGCGGCATTTCAAGTAGAGCACGTGGGGCATCTTCTCCAGCGTGCCATCCCAGCTCCACCGGTAGAAATAGCCGTTCACCGTGCTGCGCGGGGGCAGGTCCTTCGGGATGTAGCGCCACTGGCAGCCGGTGCTCAGCACATACATCACGCCATTCACCAGGTCGCGCATGTTCACCGTGCGCTTGCCGCCCCCGCGCTTGGCCGGTGGGATCAGCGGGCGGATCTCCGCCCACTCCGCGTCGGTCAGATCACTCGGATAACGAAGTCGGTCGCGGTCATAGCGATGGCGGTTCTCGGTCGTCCACATCAGGCACCTCACGAATCGGTGCCACGCAGCGAATCACAACACATCGCGTCGCTTCAACCCACCAGACATAACCGACTCAAATGACTCACAACCCTCCCGGACAGATGGGGTGATTGGGGTCTCTCCCCGGCGATCGGGTGTCTGCTCCTCTCGGGATGATAGAGCGTGGTCCGGTGTGGATCGGCCACAAGCATCGAGGAGGAGCAGCCGTGGGATATTTTGCCGGTTTGGACGTGTCGTTGGAAGAGACCGCCATCTGTATTGCCGATGACGCTGGGGTGATCGTGCGCGAGGCGCGTGTCGCGAGCGAGCCGGAAGCTCTGGTCGCTTTCTTCGGGGCGTCCGGGATGGCAATGGAACGGGTTGGCCTTGAGGCATGCTCGCTGACGGCTTGGCTGCATCAGGGACTTACCGAAGCGGGGCTGGCGGCGATCTGCATCGAGGCGCGCCAGGCAAAGGGGGCAGTGGGTGCGATGTCCAACAAGACTGATCGTAACGACGCGCGTGGGATCGCGCAGATCATGCGCACCGGCTGGTATCGCGTAACGCCGCTGAAGAACCCGGCCTGCCGGTCCTGGCGTGCACTGCTGACCGCGCGCCGGATGGTGCTCAACAAGCGGCGCGACGTCGAGAACGGCGTTCGGGCGCTGCTGCGTGAAGCCGGGCTGAAGGTTGGCACACCGAGCCGGAAGACCTTCGCGACACGGGTCGGTGAGCTGGTTGCCGACGATCCAGTGCTGGCCGCGTTGGCCGGGTCGCTCCTGTCTGTCATCGACGTGATGACCCGAGAAGTCGACAGGCTGACCAAGCGCATACTGGATGAAGTGCGTGTCGAGCCAACATGCCGGCGGCTGATGACGGTGCAGGGTGTCGGACCGCTGACCGCCCTGGCGTTCCGCGCAACGATCGACCGACCGGTTCGCTTTCGTCGATCGCTCGACGTCGGCGCACACCTCGGCTTGACACCTCGGCGCTACCAATCAGGTGAGACCGACGTGCAGGGCCGGATCAGTCGGTGCGGCGACGAACTGGCTCGAACCGCGCTGTACGAGGCAGCCCATTCGCTCCTGATCCGCAGCACCAAATGGTCGGCGTTGCGGGCTTGGGGCATGAACGTTGCCAAGCGCCGGGGCATGGCGCGCGCACGCGTGGCGGTCGCCCGCAAGCTGGCAGTGATTCTGCACCGTATATGGACCGATGGCAGTGAGTTCCGCTGGGGCAAACAGGCCGCGGCGTCAGTGACCGCATGACGAGAGGAGTTCGAGTTTCCGCCTGACGAGGGCCGATGCCATGTCGTTCCCGTGGGGACGATGGGCGAGGTGATCTCGTTGAGTGTCCGGAGCCGGAGGGCAGAAATGCCCCGAAGGTCGCGGGACAGATTGAGACGCCTCGCCCTCCTGACCCCATCATGCGGCGGCCACGCGTCGACCGCGAAGAGAAGCGAGTGACCTACGGGAATGACCAAAGGCGAGAGGAACAGCTTGACCCAAACAACCCCAATCAGAGAGGACACTTAGATCGTGGCAGCCCAGATGGGAACGGATGATTTGCCTGGTCTACTGCTCAATGTCGTGGCTACCCCAAGAGGCTTGTGGACATGCACCTTGATCGTTCTGTACGCTCACTGCCCGAACCGGTTCGGGCTTGCCTCGCAAATTCCGAATATACAGGCTCCAGTCCGCTGACTCTGACAGGAATCGTCGAATGGCCTTGACTCGCAAGCGTGTCCTGGTGACTGGGGGAGCCGGGTTCCTGGGGTCCCACCTGTGTGAGCGACTGTTGCACGAGGGTGATGATGTGCTGTGCGTGGACAACTATTTCACGGGCCGCAAGGACAACATAGCCCACCTGATGGCCAACCCTCAATTTGAGGCGATGCGCCACGACGTGACCTTCCCGCTCTACGTCGAGGTGGACGAAATCTACAATCTTGCCTGCCCGGCCTCGCCCGTGCACTACCAGTTCGATCCGGTGCAGACCACGAAGACCAGCGTTATCGGCGCTATCAACATGCTGGGCCTGGCTAAGCGTGTCGGTGCGAAGATCCTGCAAGCGTCGACCAGCGAGGTCTACGGTGACCCCACCATCCATCCGCAGAACGAGGGTTACCGCGGCAACGTCAATCCGCTTGGTCCGCGCGCATGCTATGACGAGGGCAAACGCTGTGCCGAGACCTTGTTCTTCGACTACCTACGCCAGCACCGCACGCGGATCAAGGTTGCCCGCATCTTCAATACCTACGGCCCGCGCATGCACCCCAATGACGGGCGCGTGGTGTCGAACTTCATCGTCCATGCGCTGCGCGGCGAAGAGATTGCTCTGCATGGCGACGGCAGCCAGACGCGGTCGTTCTGCTTCGTTGAGGACCTGATCGACGGGCTGGTGCGACTGATGGCAACCGGAGACGATATCAACGGCCCGATCAACATCGGTAGCCCGCACGAGATTCAGGTGCGCGAACTGGCCGAACGCGTTATTCGGTTGACCGGCTCGCGCTCCGTCATCGTGCTCCGGCCGCTGCCCCCGGACGACCCGATGCAGCGTTGCCCAGACATTACTCTGGCGCGGAGAGTTCTGGGCTGGGAGCCCAAGGTACAGCTGGATCAAGGGCTACTTCGAGCCGCCACTTATTTCCGCGAAATGCTTGCGGAAGGGGCGTCGCGCAGCCTCCATGCTAACGCCGTGTGACATGCAAGCGTGTATAGTATTGGACGAGTTGCCTACATCCCGGTTGGCAACTACAACGGCTTGCCACGCGGCGGTCCAACCTCACGGACCGCGTAACCACCTTCGCGCTGTTCAGGAACCTGCGAAGACGATGAACCGACAGACTGTTGGATGGCGAGTATCGATGTCCTATCTATTTCAACCCTTTCACGGCACTATGCTTGAGCAGAAAGGAACAAATGAAGGTACTAATCACTGGTGGGGCCGGATTTGTCGGGTCGAATTTGGCCCTGATGCTGGCCGAGAAGCGCGGTTGGTCGGTAACGTCGCTCGACAATTTGCACCGACGCGGCAGCGAACTTACGCTTGCCCGCCTGCGGGCCTCAGGGGTCAGCTTTATTCACGGGGACATCCGGAACCCAGAGGATCTCGAGGGAGTGCCCGCTGCCGACCTCCTAATCGAATGCTCGGCCGAGGCGTCTGTGCGGGCAGGTTATCGCAATGACGCACGCTATCTGGTCAACACCAACCTCATTGGTACGTTCAATTGTCTGGAATGGGCTCGGCGGCACGGTGTTGCGGTGATTTATTTGTCGACGAGTCGGGTCTACTCGATCACCGCATTGCGGGCTCTGCCGATGCATGTTCATGACCGCCGTCTTGCGCCAATGCCCGGGAAGGCCGGGCTGGGCTGGTCCGAAAGTGGAATTACTGAGAGTTTTTGTACCAGCGGTGCTCGCTCGCTGTACGGCACAACAAAATTAGCCTCTGAACTGCTGATCGAGGAGTACAACGCCGCCTTTGGCCTCAGGACGATCGTCAATCGTTGTGGCGTGATCGCGGGGCCGTGGCAGATGGCAAAGGTCGATCAAGGTTTTTTTGTCCTATGGGTGGCGCGCCATCTCTATGGACGGCGGCTCACCTACACTGGTTTTGGCGGCCATGGACATCAGGTGCGTGATGTCCTTCACGTCGCTGATTTGTTCGATCTTGTCAGTCGACAAGTGGATGCGCTCGACGAATATAGTGGGCGCATATTCAATGTCGGCGGCGGCCCTTCTGCAAGCGTGTCGCTGGCGGAACTGAGTGATCTCTGCGCGGCTCACACTGGCACCCGACTCGTCCATCAGTCCGATCCCGTGACTCGGGCGGAAGACATTCCGTACTATGTAACGGATAACGACGCAGTCAGCCGGGCCACAGGATGGTTGCCAACTCGATCGGTAGAAATGATCCTTGACGACGTGATTGATTGGCTCACGCGTCACAGGGTGGAGTTGGAGCCAGTGCTAGCATAGAAAAGACTAGGAGCAATGCAGTGAGTGTCGTGCTGGTAACGGGAGCGGCCGGTCTCATCGGAGCCGAGGCGGTTCGCTTTTTTGCCGCTGCAGGTTTTGATGTGGTCGGCGTAGACAATGATATGCGCCGTGTTTTGTTTGGCAACGACGCAAGTACTGCGTGGAGTCGGAGACGGCTGGAGACCACGATCAGTGGGTACCGACACGTTGAGGGAGACATCCGCGATACAGCGTTGATCGACTCGGTCTTTGCCCGCTATGGCCGGGCTATCACCGCGGTAATCCATACAGCGGCTCAACCATCGCACGACTGGGCAGCGCGTGAGCCGCAAACCGATTTTACTGTAAATGCCAACGGGACACTCAACATTCTCGAGGCCACCCGACAGCACTGCCCAGAAGCGCCATTTATTTTCACCAGCACCAATAAGGTCTACGGCGACACGCCGAACCTGTTGCCCCTGGTCGAACAGGAGTTTCGGTGGGAGGTTAGTCCGGAACACCGCTTTGCAGAGCACGGCATCGATGAGTCAATGAATGTCGATGCCTGTTTGCACAGCCTATTTGGCGTCTCAAAGCTTGCTGCCGATGTTATGGTCCAGGAATATGGCCGATATTTCGGGATACCAACGGTTTGCTTCCGCTGCGGGTGCCTGACCGGGCCGGAGCATTCCGGCACAATGCTGCACGGGTTTCTTTCTTATCTGGTGAGATGCGCTGTCACAGGCGAACACTATACGGTGTTTGGGTACAAGGGTAAGCAGGTTCGCGACAATATTCATGCCTATGATTTGGTAAATGCGTTCTGGCATTTTATCCAAGCGCCGCGGTGCGGAGCTGTCTACAATATCGGTGGCAGCCGCCATTCGGACTCTTCGATGCTAGAGACAATACTGGCATGTGAGCGACTGACTGGCAGGCCGATGAACTGGTCTTACTCGACGAAAAACCGCACTGGTGACCATATTTGGTGGATCTCAGATGTGCGTCGATTTCAAGCTGATTACCCGGATTGGCGGTATCGATACGACTCAAACAGCATACTCGCCGAGGTTATTGACGGAGTTGCGGCGCGACAGATAATGATGGGGAAATAAGAATGCCATTCGAGGTTTGCTCGCTTGCCGAGTGGCAGGCGGCCGGAATCGAGGGAACGCTGTCATTGGTTATCCCCGCACATAACGAGGAGGAGCACATTGCGGACACGGTGCAACGGTTCGCGACAGAATTGCGCGGTGCGGGAATCACGTACGAGATTGTGGTGGTCAACGACAACAGCAGCGATGGCACCGAGCGGATTTTGTCAGCGCTGAGTGCGGCTGATAGCGGGATCCGATATCTCAACAATCCTCCACCCAATGGTTTTGGCTTTGCGGTCCGGTGCGGCTTGGCCGAGTTTCGAGGTGATGCAGTGGCAATCGTTATGGCTGACGGGTCGGACGATCCGACTGACCTGGTTCGCTTCTATCGTACGCTCCAGAGTGGTTACGACTGCGTTTTTGGCTCACGCTTCATCAACGGTGGTAGAGTAACGGACTATCCGAAATTCAAGCTTGTGCTGAACCGGCTTGCAAATCTGCTAATCCGTATTCTATTTATGCTGCGCTACAATGATGTGACTAACGCGTTCAAGTTGTACCGGCGCAGCGCGATTGCGGGCGCTCAGCCGCTGCTCTCACATCACTTTAACCTGACTGTTGAGCTGCCATTGAAATGCATCATCCGCGGCTATCGATATGCTGTACTGGCCAACTCGTGGAAGAACCGCGAGAGGGGAATTTCCAAGCTACGGATTAAGGAAATGGGCTCACGCTACTTGTTTGTCATCCTTTACTGCTGGCTAGAGCGAACTCTCTCGCGCGGCGATTACCGGGATCAGGAACTTCATGGCGAGCATCGGTTGCAGGTGTGGCATCATTGAGTCGCAATGCAGGCTAAACCAGACAGTGTTCCCAGCCCGGAGGCGGCACGCGGGGGCTACGCGCCAGCGATACCGGTGATTGGCGTCGTGTTATTACTGATCTTCG